>Ga0302324_100025355_pt1 | contig 11384 bp, 9 predicted proteins | sample Palsa_T0_1_FD_201949 | JGI IMG/M metagenome (GOLD analysis project Ga0302324, IMG submission 201949) | Peat permafrost microbial communities from Stordalen Mire near Abisko, Sweden - Palsa_T0_1 | ecosystem: Environmental > Terrestrial > Soil > Palsa > Peat permafrost | place: Sweden: Abisko... | reverse complement strand
AATAATTGGTCGCTCTTGGGCATGGTAAATCAGATCGCGCGCAGTCGCCTCTGTAATAAATCGAAGCGCGCACCGGCGAGTGACGCGCGCTCCATCTCGTCCATATCCAGTTCGTCGGAGTAGGTCGACCCTTCGTCGAGCTTCGCGCCCGCTCCGTATCCGAGGAGGCCGAGCGTGCTGCGCATGCGGTCCGACAGGAACACCGCGAGCGCCTTATAGAAGCGCGCGGCAAATACCGGCTCCGCGTTGAGCTTGGCCTGGAGGGAGGTTCGTGAAACTGCGAGGACCGAAGATTTTTCCACCGCTTGAACGGTGGCCGAGGGCGGACGCGAATCGATAAACGACATCTCGCCGACGATCTCCCCGCTCAGCAGCCGTGCGATTTCGCGATTCCCCAGAGCACGGCTGGTGACCGCCAGGGCCCCGTCCAGCACCAGAAACACGGAATCGACCGCCCGGCCTTCGTGAATCAATACGTCGCCGGGAGCAATCTCGCGCTTGGCGCCCGCCGCGATCATCCAATCCAAGTCGGAATCGTTGAGGATGCCCAGCACCAGCAATGCCTTGCGCATAATCTTTCTATCTTATTTCAGTTCAGCCCGCCTTTCACAAAGGGGGGTCAACCACGCCGGCAAGACTCAGCTTCGGGAACTTGACGAAGGTTACTTATGTTGTGAAGGGCCGCGCCGGGACCCGATGGGAGCCCCGGACGATCGGCGATTGCTTAAGGATGCGGCGGCGTAGGGAAGTACAGATACGCATCGAACGCGCCTCCGGAAACCTCCTTCAGTTCGGCCTCGTTGAGTTCGACGGATTCCGGCTCGGTGGGCGCGGGAGAAGCATCGGGTTTTAGTTCGGATTTTGATTCACTCATGACTTGGGCCTTTCTCGTCCCGATCCATGATGCCCGATTGTCCCGCAAACGTCAACAGAAGCGAACCGCTTGGAGAGAAAATGAATCGCGGCGAGCCTCGCGCGGCTTCCCATCCGGTTCCACTCAGGTCTGAAGGTAGAATGAGTGGACGGGCGTTGCCGCCAAGCGACCTGGAAGCATTGAGCTATGGAGACACGAAAGATCGGAAGCCAGGGTCTCGTCGCGGGAGCGATCGGACTGGGCTGCATGGGCATGACCCATGGATACGGAACGGGTGATGAAGCGGAGTCGATCGCGACCATTCATCGCGCACTCGACTGCGGCGTGACGCTGCTCGACACGGCGGAAATGTACGGCCCTTACACCAACGAAGAGTTGGTTGGTAAGGCGCTTCGAGGCCGGCGCGAAAAGGTTGTGCTGGCTACCAAGTTCGGGCTCGTGCTTGACTCCGGGACGATGAAGGTTGACGGGTCGCCCGCAAATGCAAAACGCGCTGTAGATGGTTCGTTGCGGCGGCTGAATGTGGACGTGATCGATCTCTATTACCTGCATCGCAAGGACCCGGAGGTTCCGATTGAGGAAACCGTCGGCGCGATGAAGGAACTCGTGCATGCCGGCAAAGTTCGCTTCCTGGGCCTTTCGGAGGTGGGCGCGGAGACCCTTCGCCGAGCCAACCAGGTGCATCCGATCAGTGCCGTGCAAAGCGAATATTCGTTGTGGGAGCGGGGCGTTGAGGAATCAATCCTGCCGGCGATGCGGGAGCTTGGTGTCGGCCTGGTGCCCTTCAGTCCTCTCGGGCGCGGTTATCTGACGGGGGAGTTGCGATCGAGTTCCGCTTTTGGTGCCGGTGATTTCCGGCGCCACTTGCCCCGCTTCAACGAGGAGCACATGGCGGCCAACCAAAGGCTTGTCGATGCCGTGAGGGCTGTCACGGGACGGCATAGAACTGCTCATGGCGTGACCACGCTGGCACAGGTTGCGCTTGCCTGGATTCTCGCCATGGCGCCGGATGCGGTGCCGATTCCGGGCACAAAGCGCAGGACGTATTTGGACGAAAACCTGGGCGCGTTGAGCGTTCATCTGACCGCGGAGGATATGGCGGAGTTGGATCGATTGGCATCGACGGTGTCAGGTGACCGTTATCTGCCGGCGATGGCGAGGTTGGCGGAGCGGTAAAGACCCGATTTTAATCAGCGCATCAACCTCCAGGCGCGTGGAGAATTCACGAATGTGTTCAAGCTGGTGAACCTCAGTAATCCGAACGGAACCTATAGTACGGCGGTAAACAACACTTTCGGCAAGATTCTGACCGCCAGCGCGATGCGTGGAGTCCAACTAAGGCCGCGGATTTCGTCCTGACAGGCGCGTATGTCGTCTGAGCCGTACGAGAACAACGCGCAGTCTTCGATGGACCCGTTCACCGGGGGCACGGAAGACCTAGGCAGTTAGAATCGGTCGAATAACGTTGCCATGGACATCCGTCAGACGGAAATGGCGACCCTGAAATTTGAATGTCAGCTTGGTATGGTCGACTCCGAGGCAGCGAAGAATGGTCGCGTGCAAATCGTGCACGTCCATGGGATCCTTCGTCACGTTGTAGCTGTAATCGTCCGTTTCGCCATACGTCACGCCTGGTTTGATCCCTCCGCCCGCCATCCATACGCTAAAGCAGCGAGGATGATGATCGCGGCCATAGTTGTCCTCCGTCAGCGTTCCCTGCGAATACACGGTGCGCCCAAATTCCCCGCCCCAAATGACTAGCGTATCCTGGAGCATCCCTCTCTGCTTCAAGTCCTGAATCAGAGCCGCTGAAGGCTGATCGGTCTGCCGGCACTGCTGGCGGATTTCCTTGGGCAAATTATTGTGCTGATCCCAACCGCGATGGAACAGTTGGATAAACCGCACGCCTCGCTCGGCCAGCCTCCGCGCGAGGATGCAATTGGCCGCGTAGGTCCCGGGAGTGCGTGAATCCGGACCATACATCTCGAACGTGGACGCCGGTTCTTTGGAAAGATCAGTCAGCTCCGGAACCGAATGCTGCATCCGAAACGCCATCTCATATTGAGAGATGCGCGTCGAGACTTCCGGGTCCTGATACTCCTGGTATGTGAGCTCGTTCATTTTCGTCAGATCAGCGAGGAATCTCTTCCGCGCATCATCGGAGTACCCGGGGGGATTCGACAGGTACAGAACCGGATCGGCTCCCGCGCGGAATTTTACGCCCTGAAATTTGGTGGGAAGAAATCCGCTGCCCCACTGCCGGTCGGCGAGCGCCTGGGAGTTTCCGAGCCCTTGCGACACCATCACTACGAACGCCGGAAGATCCTGGCTTTCCGCACCAAGACCATAGGAGATCCACGCGCCGATGCTCGGCCGCCCGGCAATTTGAAATCCGGTCTGAAAAAATGTCACCGCCGGGTCGTGATTGATGGCCTCCGTTTGGAGCGACCTAATGATGCAGAGATCGTCAGCCACCTTCGAGGTATAAGGCAGCAGTTCGCTGAGCCATGCGCCGCTTTCTCCGTGCTGCGCGAATTTGAACAGCGACGGAGCGGTTGGGAACTTCGCCTGATACGCTGTCATGCCGGTCAGCCTCTGCCCCATGCGAATCGAGTCCGGTAGTTCCGTGCCACGATGCGCCTGCAATCCGGGCTTGTAATCGAAAAGGTCCAACTGCGATGGCGCGCCATGCTGAAAAAGATAGATGACGCGCTTGGCCGTCGGCGGAAAGTTCGGCAGACCGGGCAGACCGCCGGCAGCCTCGGCATCTCCGCCGAGCAGCGTGGTCAACGCCGCGGCGCCGAGTCCAACACTCGTGCGGCCGAAGAAATGACGGCGGGTCATCAGCAATTTCGATTGTTCGAGGGGATCCACGACTTTACTCCTTCGTCATCGATTCATCCAGGTTCAACAGCAGGCTGCCGACCGATGCGTACGCCGCCAGCTGGCGCCGGTCGAGCTTCGGGTCGGGCAGCGATTCGCCCTGCTTCAGATAAGCGTCCACTTTCGGGGAATCGCTGAAATAATCCAGGTGAAAGCGCAAACTCGCGAGCAACACATCCTGCTCTTTTTGCGACGGCCAATGTCCCGTCACCAAGCGGAATCCAAAGCGCAGCCGGTCCTCGGCGCTGGCGCCGCCTTCTTTCATCATGCGCTGTCCGATAAAGCGAGCCGCCTCCACGTAGGTCACGTCGTTCATCAGGTTCAGCGCTTGCAAGGGCGTGTTCGTCCGCGTCTCCCGAACCACGCATGCTTCCCGGTTCGCCGAATCGAAGTTGATCATCTCGGGCGGCGCGATGGTGCGCTTCCAAAATGTATACAGACTACGCCTGTAAAGATCCTCGCCGTGCCCCTGCACGTAATCCATGTCCTGCATGCTGATCTCTTTCCAAAGACCCTCCGGTTGATACGGCTTCACAGAGGGCCCACCGATCTTTTCGGCCAGCAGTCCCGCGACGCTCAATGCCTGATCGCGGATCATTTCGGCCGGCAGCCGGAATCTGGGACCACGTGCCAGCAGTCGATTTTCGGGATCGCGCTGCAGCATCTCTGGCGTCACCTCGGACGACTGGCGATAGGTCGCGCTCATCACCATCAGCTTCTGGAGCGCCTTCACATCCCATCCCGACCGCACGAATTCCGTAGCCAGCCAATCGAGCAGCTCCGGATCTGACGGCCATTCGCCTTGCGAACCGAAGTCCTCCACCGTCTTAACAATCCCAACGCCGAAGTACATCTGCCAGAACCGATTTACGGTGACGCGCGCCAGCAACGGATTGGCCGGGGCGATCAGCCATTCCGCGAATCCAAGGCGGTTATTCGGCGCGCCCGACGGCAACGGCGGCAATACCGCGGGCACGCCCGGCGTGACCTTGTCGCCAGGATGATCGTAAGCGCCGCGAACCAGCAGGAACGTGGGCTTCGGAGGATTTGCCTCCGCCATCACCATCACGGTGGGAAAGGTGGCCTCCAACTTCGCTCGCTCGTCGAGCAGTGCGTTGATCTCGTCCGACAGATTGCGAATCGTCGCCGGCGCGGCAGTCTCCAGATACCCCGAGCGCAGTTCGAAATTCTCGACCGCCGACCGCTGGGCGGCGGGTTTGCTCGCAATCTCGTTGAGCGATTCGCCCAAAGCCAGCACCGCCAGTTCTTTATCGTCCAGCACGCGGCGATACACCCGAACCTCGTCAATCCGGCCCCGGAATCTTCGCTCGCGACCCCATCCCGCGCCGATCCGAAATGGTTCGTCAAAAACCTTGCCGGCGTTGCGGAACGGACGATAGAGCGAATCGAGCAGCACCTTGGTTTTTTCCAGATGCCCGTCCACGTACACGTGGATTCCCTCCGCCATGCGCGAACCAGTGTACGTTACCGTAATCTGATGCCAGGCCTTTGGCGCGAGCACGCGCTCCGTCTCGACGCGAATCGCATCGTCCACCCAATTGCTCGTGAAGTTGACGTGGACCTTCCCGTGGTCCAGATGGACGCCGAACCCTTTTCCCTTGGGATTGTCGGCCATGCGCGACATCACGCTGCCATCCGGAGTCTCGTCGGAGTAGATCCAAGCCGAGAGCGTAAAGTGATCCTCGATGTCGAACTTCGCCGCACTGGGACGATTCACAAAAACCTTCCCGTCGAACACACTCGCCAGGCTGGTGCGTCCGAAGGAAGCCGCAGTGTCCAGATCCCGCGTCGGCGTCCAGTATGCGGGCGCGGCCAGGCCGTGTTCCCAGCGCTTCTCATCCTTCGCGAGGAACGCTTCGTGTTTGGCCAGAGCGTTCTCCGCGGCGCGATATTTCTGATCAAGAGCGGCAAGGGCGGCTTGCTGGGGCTTCGTCGGAGCGGGGATCATCGGCTCGGAGTTGCCGTATTTCATCGCGCGGCCCTGCTCCGGAACGTTGTTGAAGTACGCGAACACCTGGTAAAACTCTTTCTGCGTGAAGGGATCGTACTTGTGATTGTGACAACGCGCGCAGCCCAAGGTTGCACCCAGAAATACGGCGGACGTGGTCTCCACCCGGTCTATCACGTACTCTACCGCGTACTCTTCCGGGATGATGCCGTCTTCGGTGTTGGCCCGATGGTTGCGGTTGAATCCTGTTGCCATCTGCTGTTCAAGCGTCGCGTTGGGCAGCATGTCGCCGGCGATCTGATCGCGCGCAAATTGATCGAACGGCAGGTTGCGATTGAACGCATCAATCACCCAGTCCCTCCATCGCCACATCACCCGCTCGCCATCAAATTGATATCCGTTCGTATCCGCGTATCGTGCCGCGTCGAGCCAGCGGAACGCCATTCGCTCGCCGTAACGCGGTGATTGCAGCAGCCGATCGACGACCTTCTCATAAGCGTTCGGGGACCGGTCTAGAAGAAACGCGTCAATCTCTGCGGGCGTGGGAGGCAGCCCCGTCAAATCGAGCGAAACGCGCCGGATGAGCATCTCGCGATTGGCCTCCGCCGAGGGCTTTAACCCTTCGCGTTCCAGCTTCTGCAGCACGAACGCGTCCACGGGCGTGCGAACCCAGGCCGCATTCTTCACTGCCGGCGCCGGCGGCCGAACCGGCGGGATGAAAGACCAGTGCTTCTGCCACTTCGCGCCTTCCGCCACCCATTCGCGCAAAGTCGCGATCTCGGAGGCGCTCAGCGTCAGCCCGGAGGATACGGGAGGCATCCGCAATGCTGGCTTGGTTGCACCCGTGCGTTTAACCAATTCGCTTGCATCTGCGTTTCCTTCGATAATCGCGTGCCGGCCGCCGCCCAAATCGGACTTGGCGGCCGCCTCACTATCCAATCGAAAGGGAACGTGCTTGGCGGCCGCGTCCGGCCCATGGCACACGTAACACTTGTCCGACAGGATCGGTCTCACGTCGCGATTGAACTCGACGCCGCCAACTGCCGCAACGAGTCGTGAAAGGGTCAGGAATGCGAGACAGTATCTCATCTCCCTTCCATCGTAACTCTATCTTCGGGTTCGCACCCGGTGGAACTGCTCTGATGATGCCGCCCAGCTAGCAAACCTTCCAGTCGCCGAACAGCGAGTTGAGCCGCATATCCACGGTTTCTTTAGCCAACGCGGACCAGTCATCGGAATGCCAATCCGCACACCGTCTAACCCACGATGGTGCGAGTGGACTTTACCCCCCAGCTACCATGGCGCAAATAGGGCCATACGGTCCAACTGACCGGTTGTGCTGCCGCAAGGAAACTTAATCGGTGGCAGCCATGCTGCAGAGCCTGCTTCAGCTCGTCTTCGCGAAGGTCGTAGCGAACCAATTCCTCACCTTGCGTGGAATGGGCCCCTACGAACACAAAATCGTATTGTTCCGCACTCCCAGCCAGTTCCTCTTTGCCCAGTGGCACCAGGACCTCATAGGGCAGCAACACGAGGGAACGCCAAGCCTCCCGGCTCACTGGCGGCTCCGGTTCGGGCGGCGGCAATGCTTTCATCGCGTGCCTGGTGGCGCCCCGAAGCTCAAAACTGACTCCTGTATAGAGTTCGTAATCACGAAGCCCGCGCGAGGCGCCCAGACCGTAGGGGCTCAACGAGGACTGCTCGCCTGATACGCCACCCTGCCCCTCTTCCACCAGACGGCGAAAACGCCGCATGCTGAGCTCGTTCCTGAAATACCAACGGCGATGATCCGCCCAGTGCTTGGGTGAATTTTCCCGCCCGTAATGGTGCCAAAGTACAACGCGGTGCGGATGGAACAGGTCGTATCCATGCGAATACGCCCGCATGGCCATGGCCGGCTCCTCGCCAAAAAAATACATCTGCGGATCGTAGGGGACTTGCTTACAGAACTCGCCAACGGTGAAGGCGAAGTGCGCGGAGAAGAAACGCGCGGGCGCGGGCTGCGTCCGGCTCTGGTAATCGTCCATGGTCTCGGGCATGACCGCGAAGGGGCCGTCGGGTGAAAATCCATTGAAGCGCAGCCGGTACGGCTCTTGCGTCCTCCCCTCTGGATCCTTGGCGGGATTGTAGATCGGCGCATAGCTGGTGAGCAGAGGTTTCGCGCAGCCGCGCCCGCGCAGGCCTTCCAGCATCTGGACCAGCAGTTCATCCCATCCATGCACAAACCGGTGATGCGAATCCAGTTGCAACGTGTACTCTTCCTCGCAAAACATCGCCTGTGTCTGCTGCCTGGCCCAGCAGGCGCCGCGAGATCGCTCGGCGGGCAGTTCGAACACGCGCACCCGCGCATCTTGCGCAAACTCGCCCAGGGTTCCCTCATCACTTCGTTGCCAGCAGATGCCAAATCTCAGGCGCCGCGCATCGGACGCCTGGGCAACGCAGTCGCGCAAGGTGGGCAGCAATTCGGCATCGCGGTAAGCGGCAATCTGGATAAAAATCAAGCCGTTGCTCATGGTTGGGCCTTATTGACGGAGACATCCAGCAATTGCAAAAGCGGCGCCAACTGATCAAAATCCCCATAGGCCATGTCGAATCCTGGACAGGAGCGCGCAATCCCGGCGGCCTGCGCCACGCCGCGATGGATCAAGTTTCCACCGTTGAGTATCGACTTCGCCAGTCTGATCGCCGCCTGCCCCGCGGGAAGGCGCCTGAGCGAAAAATCCGATCCCTTCCTGAATGTGGGAAACAACATGATTCCAGGCCGAATCGAGGCCTGAGAGGCTGCTGAAAACCTGCGGTCGCGGCTCGGTAAGCTACTGATTGCTCGTGCGGTTGGTTCCGAGCCGCGACCGCAGGAAGCGATCTCCACGAGTTTTTCAGCGGCCTCTTGAGGCTGAATCTGTTGACCGAACACGTTGGCCGCGACCAGGGTCTGCCCCGCCACCATTGGCATCGATTCGGGTCGCGTGACCAGCGCCGGAAACATCGCAGCCCAGTCGCCTTTGAAACACAGAGGACGCACAAACCCCTCCCAGTGGAGGTCACCGGCATCTGCAAACATCTGCTCATCACCATGGTAGGTCCAGCCTTGCTGAATGAGCCACGCAGCCAGCGAACTCTTTCCCGCCCCCGACGCGCCGCCAATCATCAACCCCCGCCCCTGCTTGGACATCAATGCCGCGTGCAGCATGAGGCCATCACGACAACTCCGTGTCCAGACGTGCATCATGGCATCCATGACTAGGTGAGCGCCGCCGGCCGGGTCAGAACCCCTGTATAAGCAATCGGCGCCACCGAAAACGGTGAGCCCTCCCGCAACCGGGTCACTGTGCAACCTGTACACTGCCACAGGCACCGAGGACGCAGCGCATGGGTGGCATCCGAGCAAACGCTGTACCCAAACGCCCGCGCCAGGATCCCCCCATTCCAGGGCCACAGAGTTCCCGCCCAATGCGGCCAACTGCCACCCCTTCGCGAGAATCCTCACAAGTGAATCACACCGTGGTTACGCAGCACGTCGATTGCTTCAGACAAGTCGTCCGTCAGGGTTACGGCTTCCGGATAGGCATCCGTCAACAGTGACTCGATCTGCGCGATGCTACGTTCGCCGTCAATCAATTGCCATACCAGCGCAGCCGACTCGTTCAGATAGAGCGCCTTCGCCGAGCACGCGCTGTACAGCACGATTTCACCCTCCAGCACCTCCTCCACGCATCCGGCGTCACGCTTGGGAATCAGGTTGGTATTCATGGCTGGTTAGTATCGATGCATCTAATGGGATCAGGCCAATTGATCAATGCCATCTTCGTTCTGGAGCAGTGCGGGACCGCCGGGCGGGGGCCAATCGCCGTCCACACGATCGAGCCAGCCCCGTTGGCCGCTTCCGAGCCAACAGGTCCACTTTATAGGTAATTGCTGAGAGAAAAAGGCCATCAGGATGAAGATGTGCAACCCGGTTTGGGTGGCCAGGTATTCATCGATGCGCGCCCGGTTCAAATCCATCCGGTACAGCTCCGTGCCGTCCGCTGCGGTCGCGAACAGGGCCAGGAATAGCGTCGCATCCGGATCCTCAAGCAGGGAACGATCCACACAGATATCACGCGAATGACTACGCAATAGCAGTCCTCGCCAGACCGATCTCGGCGCATGCGCCAAAGGGCTGGGAGCCGGTACATGATCAATCACGGCGCGATCTACGGAGCGATCCTCAAAGCAGATCCCCGCAAACCGCTCGAACTGCTCGAAACTCCGCTCCGTGCCGAAACCATAAGGCGCGAAATCCCGCATCGACGTGCCGTCCACGCCCAGCAGAGCGCGGTATCTGGCAATCGCGCGAGCATTTCTCGTCCCCCAATTGCTATGGTCGTCCCAGTGACACACCCGGCCTTTGCGGCTGTACTCATGCCAGGCCAGTGTTTCATGCGGGGTGAAGAAGTCATAACCCGATGTCCAAGCCCGCACACCGGTGCCGATTTCTTCGGCATGGAAATATCCATCGGGATCTGCCCTCACCTCCTCCGTGAAGCATCCGTCACTGAAGCTGAAATGGGCCGACCAGAACCGGCTCACTACGGGCTCCGTGGGAGTCACCGCTGGTGTATACGGCCGCATGAAGACCACGCCCGAAGGTTCAAACCGGTCAAAACCGTAAAGCCAGATTCCGTTGTTGCGGCCCGCTGGATCCCGGTTCGGCTCATAGCTTGGCAAATAGCCGGTGAGCACCGGTTTGATCACACCAGGGCGCCGCTTCAGGCCTTCCAGCATCTCGATCGTGCGCACATCCCAGTCCTGGGTGAATCGGTGGTGGCCATCGATCTGCATGAAGTAGGTCTGGCCGCGGTATTGCCGCTGAATCAAGTTGCGCGCCCAACACACTCCGTGACTCTCCATATGAGGAACGTCGATCACCTGCACTCGTGGGTCGTGCTCAAGACCGTCCAGACTTTCCTCGGGCGCACGCTGCCAGCATATACAGAATTGGAGGCGGTCGGGATGCGTTGCCCTGGCGATGGCATCCCGCACAGTCTTCACCAGCTCGAACTCACGGTAGGCGGCAATGCTGATAAATATCGAGGACTCGCTCATGACTCGATCCGCTCATCCCGGCCGTAGTGAAAATCGCGCCGATGCTCGATCAACGAGGCCAGTAACACGGCGGGGCGCAGTCGACCCGCGCGGGTCTCCTGAAAATGGTACGACATCCAGGTCTGCTCATGCGGGTGAGCCCACTTGGTATTCAGAAACATTCGGCGGTTTCCTTCCCGTCCGACCACCTGCGGCCAATTCGAGTAATAAACTTCGCCGGCCGCGTATGGCAGACCTTCGAAAACACCCAGTCGCTCGAAATTTACGGAAGGAATCCTGGGCGCAAAGCCAAACCTCGGCAGTTCGGGCTGATCGGGCCACAGGCGGCGGCGCACGTCGGAAGGCACGTTGTACCAGGCCCATTGCTCACTGTTGATGCCATATACTTCGGAAAAACTCAGTTTGAGGAAATCGAATTTCTCCTGTTCCATCAGCCGAAGCAGTTTCCCGTGTAGTCCGTCCACCCAACGAACAAAACCCGCCCTGCACGTGGCCATATCCGGGGAGGCCAGCAGCATGTCGTCTTCGAGAAAAAACATATAGTCGTGAACGCTCGCTTCAAAGTGCTCGGCA
>Ga0302324_100025353_pt1 | contig 11384 bp, 8 predicted proteins | sample Palsa_T0_1_FD_201949 | JGI IMG/M metagenome (GOLD analysis project Ga0302324, IMG submission 201949) | Peat permafrost microbial communities from Stordalen Mire near Abisko, Sweden - Palsa_T0_1 | ecosystem: Environmental > Terrestrial > Soil > Palsa > Peat permafrost | place: Sweden: Abisko... | reverse complement strand
CCAACGGACGTGTGGGCTATATCTACATTCCCGACATGGGGGATGCCGGACTCAACGCCTTCGTGAGACAGTTCTTCCCGCAGATTCGGAAAGAGGGCATGATCATCGACGTGCGTTACAACGGCGGCGGTTTCGTCGACCAGCTCATCTTCGAGCGCCTGCGCAGAATCCTCGGGGGCATGAGCTCGGCCCGAAACTGGGAAAGCACAACCATACCTCCGGTTGTCTTCCACGGCTACATGGCCTGCATTACCAACCAGTACGCGGCGTCTGACGGAGATGTTTTCAGCGAATTCTTCAAGGTTTACAAACTCGGCCCGCTCATCGGAGAGCGCACCTGGGGCGGAGTCCGCGGCATCCGCGGCGATATTCCGCTGATCGATGGCGGCTACATTACGCGGCCCGAATTCGCGGATTACGGCCTCGACAGCAAGTGGGTCGTCGAGAACCGGGGCGTGGCACCCGATATCGAGGTCGACAATCGACCCGACGATGTGGTTCGTGGCAAGGACGCGCAGCTCGACCGCGCCATTCAGGAAGTATTGAAGCAGATCGAGGCCAACCCCAAAGTGCTTCCGCCGCGGCCGCCCGACCTACCAGCATATCCGGAAGGCCCTGCCATGTAACCCAGGCGACGAGATGAGGCGACGGCGGATTGACAGAGCGGAATTCGACTCCACTGGCCGCAGACCGAATCGTCTGCGGCCCCCTAGATGGGTTTTACGCGCTCCTCTTCTCGGGAACCTTGGCACCCTTCTTGCGAGCTTCGGAAAGACCTATAGCGATCGCCTGTTTCCGACTGGTCACGACCCCTCCCTTTCCACCTTTGCCGGAGCGGAGCGTGCCCTTTTTCTCCCGACGCATAGCGCTTTCGACACTCTTGCCCGCAGCTTTGCCATACTTGCGGCCGCCGGATTTTTTACCGGGTCCCGCACTGCGCTTTTTTGTAGCCATTTGATTTCCTCCGGGAGCGAGTTCCATCTGATGAAACACTCTCCGTTTTCTGTTGTTGACCTACGATGCGTGAAAGCTGCAGTTCGTTGCCGATGAATCGAGAGAACATTCGATTGCATCCTACAGCTGAATGTAGAAGCGATTTCCGGGATTCACTCCGCTTAGCCTATTATTATTTGATCATGAAGTGCATGAACGTTTCATTCCCTGCCAAGGCCCGGGTTCTGGGATCTGGGAGCACGCGCCCCTCCGTCAGGTCCACCGTCGTCGCCGGCCTGCTCATGCTGTTTGTGGGCCTCGCTCAAGCTCAACAACCGAACAAGTCCGCCGCGCGAGTCAAGCCGGAGCACGATAGCACCGACGCCGCTCGCGGAAAATATTTGGTGGAGAACGTGGCGATGTGCGGTCAATGTCACACCCAGCGTGACAGCAACGGCAACCTGGAGCAAAGCCGAGCCCTGCAGGGAGCGCCGGTGCCGTGGGTACCTGCGGGCCGAGAATCGAACTGGCCTCTTACGGCTCCACGAATTGGAGGTACGCTGCCGGCCAGCGACGCCGACGTGGTTAAGCTACTTACGACGGGCGTCTGGATCACGGGACAGCCTCTCCGTTTCCCAATGATGCCTTTTCGAATGAGCGAGGGCGACGCGAAAGCCGTGGTCGCTTACTTAAAATCCCTGACACTTCCACAGTAGCTCGAGCTGCGTGTGATACACAGAAGGGATTGCAATTAATTAAAGATCGCTGGCTGTCGTGCGCTTTCACCTCTGCATGACCCGTGCTCCAACTTACGCCGTCTACCACGGTCTCGGTGTGCACCTGTACCGAGTGCGGCGCAATTTGCTGTTGAAAGATGTCGATCAGATCTGCGTATCCGTTCGCCGATCGAAAGGCCCGATCTCCCTGAAGTGCTCCCCTCGGCGCGCATCCCCTGCACCAGCCAATGCACGCCCACAAGCGCAGGATCGGCTGCGTTGAACCCACTCACATAACCCAACGCGCGGCGCTTTGCTTCTTTTTCGCGGTTGCTGTTTGAATTGCTAAGATCACGCTCCAGGAACTCAAGAAAGGATTCGTCTGATAGCGAATCATCCATTTTGTCGAGGATTGAATCAACCTCGGAGAAAAAATTGCAGGGAGATAGTCCTTGCTTCGAAACACACCAACTGCAACCTTCGACCTCGGTAATTTTTACTTGTGACCGTTGAAGAGGCTCCCATATCTCGCGAGGCAGTCCGTGGATGAATTCGGCGCCCAGCTCAATGGGCGCTTCGTACTGAGAATCCCGCAACGTGAAAACGCGACCCCCGATCCGGCTGCGAGCCTCAAGAATGCATACTGAAAGACCCGCACGGTCCAATTCCGCAGCAGCCGCGAGTCCAGCCATGCCTGCGCCAATTACGATTATCGACAGATCCATTGCCATAGATGTTCTGTTAGCAGCTACGTCAAAAACACGCGCCCGTCAAATAGATGCGCCGTGTCGAACTCCTGTGTGGGTTATTTTCAGCATTGGACATCTTCATTCTTTATTCTTTATTCTTTCATTCTGCGGTCCACTTCTTCTCGTCGCCTCAAAACAACCTCGCACCGCCGAGCGGCATCTCAGAATCGCCACAAGTCAGTCACGCAAAAGGAGATTACATGCGAAAGAGTCTGCTTCGAACTTCTGTTTTTTCGGTTGTTATCGCACTGAGCGTCGCCGCCGCCGCTCAGGACGTGCACACGGATCATGATAAGTCTGCGAACTTTGGGAGCTACCACACTTATTCGTGGGCTAAGGTTCATACCACGAATCCACTGTGGGAACAGCGCATTCAGGACGTAGTAGACAAAGACCTGCAAGCAAAGGGTGGCAGAGAGTGCAGTCTGATGGCGATATTGCGCTGACAGCCGTCGGCTCTGCCCAGAATCAAAAGGAGTATCAAACCTTTTACGATGGTTTAGGTGGTTGGCGCTGGGGTGGATTCGGCGAAACCACCACGACAGTGCAGAACTATCGAGTGGGCACACTGGTGTTGGATATGTACGACGCAAAGACCAAACAGTTAGTTTGGCGCGGTGCGGCTAGCGATACTCTCTCTGACAAGGAAGAGCATAACGAGAAGGACCTGGACAAAGCCGTCGACAAGATGCTGAAAGACTTTCCTCCTCACAAGTAGTCGCGGAACGTGTAAGGCAGCCGGAATTGGTTAAAGAGCGGGAGGACTGATGCCATGGCTTTTATGGGCAAAGTCCTCATGCCGCTTTTTTCTTTTTGCTGGAGTTGATCGAGAGCCCTGTTCGTTTCGACAGCAACCTCTTTGCTGTTTCCAATTCCGCCCGCCGTCCCGCACTAGTCCCCGTCCGGTTCGGTGTCTTGGAGCAAAATCTCGGTTTCAGAACCTGGTGTGGTAGCGGCCATCGACGGAAACTCCCCCCAACTGATCGCGGGTGGTGCTCACCGACCAGCGCTTGTTGATCTGATACTCTCCCTGCACCATTTCGCTTCCGGGCTGCGAAACATCGGTCGTAAACGTAAACAGCAGATTTTTCGTGACACGCTGCTGAATGGCGACCTGGGCTGAGGGATTTTGATTATTACCGCTCATCAATGGATCAATCTGCAAACTGGAGATTCCCGCCAGTTTCTCGACGCCGCCGCTCACCTGACTTGCCGCCTGCGAGGCAATGATGGAATCGGTGCTCTGGCTCGTGGCGTTCGCCTCCTGCGTGGTCTTGCCCTGCGCTATGAGATTAATGATGTCGGCAGTGGCAAGGGGAGGATCCGAAACATATGAGGTCGTGAGTTTGTCGAGCGGACCTCGCAGCGTGAGCGTGAGATTGTATTGCTCGACGGTAGTGCTGGCTGAGATGTTCATTACTGGATGAGTTTCGTTCGGATCATCGAATGTGATTACACCTGTCTGCAAATGATACCGAACGTTGCGATAAAACACCTCCCCCGAACTCAGTATGGTGCGGCCGGTGATGACAGGGTTCGCAGCTGTTCCACCCACTTGCAGAGCGGCCTGGCCCGCTATACTGATTTGCGAACTCGTGGCATTCAGGTTCTCCCGCGATTGCACTCCGATTGCGAGCCTGACATTATCGGCAACACCTGGCTGTGAAAGCGAGTTTCCGGTGCTGAAATGATCGCTGAATTTCGCCAAATCGAAGTCGGGCGTGAAAGACAGGCTGTCAATCAAAACCCGTCCGTTTAGAGTCGAGTCTTGAGTCGTCCCGCTAAACATAAGATTGGCGTCAAGAACCGACCGTAGCCCATCGGGATAACGCAGGCGCACGGATTGTCCTTGCATTGCAACGTTAAACTGCACACTCGGGCGATAAGCAATCGATCCACCAACCGAGACTTGACCTCCGCCTATTTGCCCCGCCATCTTCGAAATTTGCACACGATCGTCACGGATATCGAAGGTGCCGTTCAGCTTCTCGACGCCAACCGGAGAATCTGCAGTTATCATCGCCACATCTTTAAGCCGTACTTGCCCTTCAATCTTCGATTTGGCGGCCGATCCCGATACATGCAAATCCAAGTCCAACATGCCCGAGCTTTCGACCCTAGGGGCAACGATCCGGAGAATGCGAACGTCCACGGATCCCTTCGCAGACAGCGTCGGAGAGCCGGTCCCGCCGATCGGCACTCTCCCTTGCACCCGCAGCCACGTCCCCGTGCCTTGAATCTCAGCAGGCTGCAGCGTTATCACGGAGTTCACATAGTCCGCTTGAATCGGATTTGCAATTCCAATTTGAAGTGACTGGTAACTCGCCTTCAAAACCGGAATCGACACATGTGCCTCGATTTTGGATCGATCCTTCAAAGGCCCCTTGAATGTCGCGTGCAGCTCGGTCTGACCTTGAAATCCCTGCGAAGCAGTCGGCGCGTAAGTAGCCATCAGCGCGCCCAGCGGAATTGATCCCGAATCAATCACCGCCTCGGTGTAGTAGTCGCCACTCAGGGCCACTCGGCCGTGTGCGTGTATCGAGGCCTGCGAAACTTCGGATTCAAGATTAAAATCGGCATCATGTGAGGCAACACGTATTTCGGCCTTCAACTCGAAGATTGAGTTATCTCGAATCTGTAGTCGGGGTAGCTCAACACTTGCAACCAGTCGAGGATCATCGAGCGTCCCTTCCCCGGTCACGGAGGCTGTCACGGTTCCATTGAGCGGAAGATTCTTCATCTGGACTACCCGAAGCTTTTGCAAAACTACAGACGGAACCTTCATCCGGATCGTATAAGCTTTCGTTTTGGGAGTATAAGAAAGATTCGCGTCGAGGGCTCCCGCCGCGGTTGCCAGATTCAAGGTCGAAACAATGGAACCATTTGCCGCCCGAAAATTCGCCGCGAGATTCTGAATAGGTTCTCCATACACGTGCGCATTCGCTAGCTGCGCCGATCCTGACCCCTCGGGATTGTTCTGCGAACCCTCCAGAGATAGCTTGGCCGACAAGTCGCCGGAAATTGGATACTGCCGATTGGCCAGTTTTTGCAGATCGACCACGCGCATCCGTTTCAAATCAAGGCCAGCCTTGATTGGGTTCGAAGGCTCATAAGACCAATCCGTTAACTTCACGCTGCCGCTGAAGTTCGCCTGGCCTCCATGCGCATCGACTAGCATTCCATTTTGCACCGCGACTTCGGAAGAATTCGCGCGCACATCGACCCTCGCGCTGGTCCATTCGCTGCCCTGAACCTCTAGGTTCTGAGCATTCAGCAGCGCTGTAAAAATGGGCTTGCCTAACGACCCATGAACCACCGCATTGAGCGTTGCAGAACCTGACACCACCGGCATGCCGGTTTGAGTGGGGCGGAAAAAGGAAATCACCGCTAACAGTTGATGCAGATCTTTTGCTGCCAGTTGAACCTGCAAAACGGAATGATCTTCGCTAAAGCGATCGTTTCTGAAACGATCGCGGCGAGAACGATCGCCGATTTTTCCCTGCGCCATCAGGGTGATGGCCGGCGTGCGCAATGCCGTTTGGCTCAACCCGATGGTTTGGTTCACCCCGTCGTAGGTCACGTGGATTGCTCCGTCGACCGGAACTTCCGTTCCCGCGGGGTGCGACTTGTTGCCAGCGAGCGCCTGCACAACCAGGTCCGAGCGTGCACGAAGGTTGCTTGCATTGCCTTTCCACGAGGCTTCGATTGTTCCTCCGACGGTTCCGGAAAAGGCTACCGCTTGAAGGGGGTGGCTTCGAAAAGCCTGCTGGATGGAGCGCAGCGAGACGCTATGAAGCGAAGCCTGAATCCGCGACTCCGGAGTTTCGTCCAGGTGGTTCACTTCGATACCCCCGGCAATGCGACCGCCGAACGCCTCTGCCCTAAGATCACTTACGCGCAAGTTTCCATTATTTAGTGCGTACGTCCCCTCCAGCTTGCGCATTTCAATACGAGTTCCTGAAGCAGAAGCGGTGATCACATCGCTGGCAAGATGGCCGTTCAGAGAAGCGTTCTTGAGAAAGGACTGACTTCCGACCGACTGATAGTGAAGCTTGCCGCTTAACAGCACATCGCCTGCAGGCGCCGCCGCCGGCGACATCGATGCAAAATCCTGGCTATGAATCCGAATCTTATAGCTTCCGTCAGCGATTGGATTTGAATCGTTCGAAATCTGGCCATCGAAAGTCACTTCCGATGCTCCGAGCTTCAAGGTGGCGGTCTCGACATTGAAGCGCTCGGGCGAGGCAGAGAATTTCAACGCTAGACTGTGAGGAAGAGCCGTGTACTGGGCATAGCGCACACGCCCATGGTTGTAGGACAAAGTGCCTTCGTAGCGCTTTGCAAAATGTTCAAAGTAAACGTTTGTTCCAAGATCATACAAATTTGCATCGACGGGGATTTTCTTATCGTTGTAATTGATCTCTCCGTTTGTCAGTTGCGCATGGTCGATCGCAAGGTCGAACACACGGGTGCGGCTACCGCTTTGGCGAGATGGGACGGATGGAAGGTTACTCTGGCCTTGACGACTCACCCTGAGATGAATCACAGGATGTGCGAGAACAAGTTCGCGCAGCCCGACCTGGAGATGCAGTACCGAAGGAATCTTCAAACGCACCGTGAGTTCGTCGGCGTGCAGCAGAGGGGTCTGCTCACGGTCCTCCCGGCCATGCAAGGTAATGTTGTAGAGATGCCCGGTCAGCGTTGGCCAATCAAACTTCACCGCGCCGATCTCGGCTCTGCCCCCAGTCGCAAGATCCGATTGCTCCACGATTTTGCGCAGGGCGAACCGCTGGAAGCTGCTGCTCCGGAGATAACAGTATCCCGTAAGGACTGCGATGAGAAGCAGTGCCAGAAGTCCCGCAAGCGTCCGACCGATGGTCCGTTTCCACTTCATGAGCGTCCCTAAAACGCCTGGCCGAGTGTGATGTAATACTGCGTAGAATTAATACCTGGAACCGGTGTCAAATTTCGTCCCAGGTCAATCCGCAACGGGCCGATTGGCGTGGAATATCGCAGCCCGATTCCAACCGTGTGGCTAAAGTTGTTCACGAGGTTATTGAAGTTGATCGCTGAGTACACATTGCCGCCGTCGTAAAAAACAACTCCGCCAAGCGGCTTCGCGATGCCCAGAGGAAACCGCGCTTCTGAATTAAGAATGAAAAGCTGCCGCCCGCCGACCGGTACGGTGATGTTCACGCATCCGGGCTGATTCTTCAGTACATTGCAGAACGGAACCAGCCTTTGCGGACCCGCCTCATCAATCGGAAAGCCGCGTAGCGAGGTACCGCCTCCTGAGAAAAACAATTGGCTGGTAGGAACGAAACTTCCGGAAAACGGTGACGCCAGGCCTAGACGAATGCTGTTTGCAAAGACCACCGCATGAAATGGCTTGTAGTATGCATATTGTCCAAACATTTTCGCAAAGCTAGCGCTGGACCCCAGCGCGATAGGCGTGATTCCAAAGTTGACCGTCGAGAAGGATCCTCGGTGTGCGTCGAGCGGCTTATCGCGCGTATCGCGGAGCAGCGAAGCGGACAATGTCGACAGGCGCACGTGACGGTCCTGATCGAGTACAAGCTCAGGAACGATAAGATGAGACAGGCTCGTCTTGTTGAAGTCGTAACGAAGCTGCAAGCGGGTATTAGTCTTACGGTTCATCAGCCTCTCCACCTGAAAAGATAGGTCGCCCGTCCCCGCTGTAAACAGAGGATTTTCGCTATTACGTTCTACAGAAAAGCTGGTCAATGAATGCCACTGGGAACCGACGAAGTGTGGTTGAGCATACGTGGTCAGAGCTTTTTGATCGAGCCGCGACAGAAGAATCGAGGCGCTCGCGGTTTCGCCCAGACCGCGCATGTTACGTCGGCTGAATTCGACCAGGCCTCGCGGACTGGCGAAAGTTGATTGGCTTGGTGCAATCTGATTGTTGCCTAATCCAATCGTGCCTCCACCTCCGGGAAGAGCCACGGTTCCCGTAGGTACGTTCCCACCCCGGTGCGATACTTCAAATCCGAATCCGTAGGTGATTTCGTCGCGCTTGGCTTCATGAACCTTCACCAGCGCCATCTCATCCGTCTGATCGGTGATGGGCTTTCGCGGACCAACGCTCGACCAATCAAAGATGTTCAAGTCATACAGCCGGCTCTCGGCTTCCAACAATTCCACTCGCCGCATGGGTGCCTCCGCCGGAAGCTGCGCAGTCTTGGTGATCAGAGAAAGCCGGGTTTGTTGTTGGCCCAGGTACAGCACTTCGTTGATCCGAACCAACTGATGCTCGGTGATTGCATAAGCGATGTTCACGCGATGCGGGTCGCCAGGGTTTTTCTTGACGAGCGTCTTGACTTCGGCGTTAAGATATCCGCGGTTCAGGTAAGTGGCGGAGATACGGTTACGATCGTCCGCCAGCTTCCGCGGAGAAAAAGGCGCTCCGGCGCGGAGTTGGAATCCCCGGGGCGCGGTGAGTTGCTCGAGGGCGACGTTCTGATTGCCCTCAATTTTGACATCCTCTACGATCGTCTGAGCGCCTTCCTCAATATCGAAAGCAACATCGATCTTCGATTCGTGGTCGATCGTTTGCGGCGTAACTTTCACCTCTTCGTATCCTCGATCGCGATACAGGGCCTGGATACTGTCTGCGCCCTGCTTCAGTGATTTCTCGCTCAAGCTTCCACGCGTCCAAATGTGTGACTTCTTCACGGTCACCCGTGCCGCCAGTTCTTTGGCTGAGAGCTGATTGTTCCCGCGAAACAGAATGCGGCCGACCTTGCGCTTTTTTCCGCGATCGATCTGGTAAACCACCAGAATCTGATCCGGTTGTTTCTGGAAGTCAGTCGTCACCTTAGCGTCATAGAAGCCCTTTTTCTGAAAGTAGTCAATGAGGTTACGCTGCCCTTCCTCTACCAGGTCTGCGTCAACCGTCCTTTCGGAATAGATCGGAATGAGTTTTTTCATCTGACGTCCTGCCATGAACGGAATCGCCGTGAGCCGAGCGCCAACCGCATGAACTGTAACCACTGGACCGATCTCCACCTTGAATGAGACTCCCACGCGATTGGTCTCAGCGTTGTATTGAGGCGGATCTTCCTGAATGCTGCCAGCCAGCCGGTGCTCTTTCGCGAGTTTGCTCTTCATCAGCTTGGTTGCGGCAGTGATCCGTTCGGGCGTGTAAGGCTTACCAGCTTTCAAGAGGCCGCCGGAAAGCAGCGCCCTCAGCGACTCAACTGCCCGCAGCAGGCGGGAGCTCTCCGGGTTATCCGGACCTTCGATCCTTACTGAAGAGATTCGGGCCTGCTTTCCCGTCTCCATCTGGAAACTCACGCCGACGAGTTCATGGGCATCCTCAATCTTGAGTTCCGCGCGGACCGTAGAACGGAAGTATCCATTCCTTCGCAGAAAGTCTCGCAGCGCATTCTCGGCAATTGGAATGCGAGAGGGGTCGTAGGGATCCTCATCCGCAAGGTTCGCCACTTGGAGCAGTCGCGTATAAGAAAAGCTTTTCTCCGCCCCAGGAAATTCCACGATGCCAAGATAAAATGCCGGTTCCAACAGAAAGTTCACACGCAATCCAGCAATTTCGGGTACGACGTTGATACGAACCTTTGCGAAGTCTCCTGCGTGTTGCAATGCGATCACGCTAGCCTGAATCTCCGCTGTGGAATAGGGGGATCCTGCTCTTTGAGTGACCAAAGAACGCAGCGGATCCAGATTGCGATGTGGATTTGCAATGAGCGAGACTGTGCTTACATTCTGACCTTCATAGGCGGATTGGGGAGTCTGTGGCGCAAGTTGCGCAAACGTCCCTGGGCTCAGCAAAAAGAACCCGACAACCAACCATCGCATAGGGGAACACCGAACCCGCTTTCAGCAAGCAGCGGTTTGCGAGCCGAATGGATAGGGCTCTTCGGAGCAATCTGCTCGCTAAGTGCTGACATGTGATGCGAATGATTGCATGGAAGTTGTCGGCTAGCAATGTTATTGCGGCAGCGTCGGCAGCGAAAGGAATCGTATTGCGGAATCCAAGGGATTCTGCCTGCACTTGCTAAAGCTGAGATTTCCACAAAACGTGCCGGCTTGAGGTGCTCTTGTCTATTCCGCCTGCGGGCGTAGCGTCCGCGGGCCTCGGCATGAGCTGCAGAAGAACCCGTGCCAGGCAGATCGCCTCCTCGGCCAAATCCCGTCCGCGCTAAACAACACCCGCCAGGTCATCGCAGCCGATTCCGAAGGCGGCATAGGTGCCTCCGGCACGGCGTCGAGCCGCTGCGGCAGCTCACCCTCCTGCGGGACTTCAAATTGAATGCCTCCGTCGCGGATCTTCGTCGGGAACGCACGAGACGCTGGCCCATCGTGCATCTTTGTCCCCTTTAGGAACAATTGTGGGCGCTTTGGTGCGCCTGATTGTAGGACGGATGGGAGGCAGCCAATGCGACAGATTCAGAAATCTCGAGGAATTTCAGGCAGCCACAGACAGGATTGGATCGATCAGAACCGAGAGACGCGTCTGGGAAAAGACGCATCTTCCAAGGTGCTCACAAGGGTCAACACGCTATGGCTCTATGTCGAGACCAGTCCCCTTCCCCTGCTCCGGGCGGTTTTGACGATTATGTTGGCTCTTGTTGGGCATAAATCCTCGTCGGGCCAGCCATGGCGGTTGCTTGCTGGCGGTGTCGCGCCCCAAACTTTTTTCCCCGGCCAGTCAGATTCTGCGGCGCTGTAAAAAGCGGAGTTGATTGAGCCTGCGGCAGTCCTGTAGGGTTTGGGTGGAGCTGCGCGTTGGATATCCATCTGGTCGATGGCACATACGAGTTGTTCCGGCACTACTACGCGATCCCTTCCGCCAAGGATTCGGATGGGCGGGAGGTAGCTGCGGTCCGGGGCGTTCTAGCCTCGGTGCTGGGCATGATGAAGGGCGGTGGTGCCACCCACCTTGCCGTCGCAACCGATCACGTGATCGAATCCTTTCGCAATGAACTGTGGCCGGGTTATAAGA
>Ga0302324_100025352_pt1 | contig 11385 bp, 9 predicted proteins | sample Palsa_T0_1_FD_201949 | JGI IMG/M metagenome (GOLD analysis project Ga0302324, IMG submission 201949) | Peat permafrost microbial communities from Stordalen Mire near Abisko, Sweden - Palsa_T0_1 | ecosystem: Environmental > Terrestrial > Soil > Palsa > Peat permafrost | place: Sweden: Abisko... | reverse complement strand
CAGTTCCTTTCCCTGCAAAGTGTCGACACTTCGACTGTCTCAGTTTAGGGGTTCACTCCATGTCCCGTGGGGCAATGAAAACCCTGGCCAAGCATCGACACGAGTGTCGACGCGGCACGCACGAGTGCGTACGCCACGAAGGCACCCAAGGTTTTCCACAAATGGCCAGAGCTAGCGTGTTAGCATGAAAATCGTGGCGGCGAATATGCTGGGAAAGCGTGAGTTCGTCGCCCGCCTCTCGGCGCGGTTCGGGGTTACATCGGCGTTGGAGATCCTGCCGAAGCGCCGGCAACTGCTGATCCTTAATTATCACCGCATCGGAGATCCGGCCAAAACGCCGTACGATTCGGGCACATTTTCCGCCAGCGCCGAAGAATTCGACCAGCAGATCGCGTGTCTCAAACGGCGTTATCACATGGCGACTCTCGAAGAAGCGCTGGGTGGGGAACGCGGCGTGTTGATCACCTTCGACGACGGATATCTGGACAATTATAAAGAGGCGTTCCCGGTCCTGAAATCGCACGGCGTGCAGGCGGTCTTTTTCCTGCCCACGGCGTTCGTAGGCACGGGGAAAATCCCTTGGTGGGATTCGATCGCCTACATCCTGAAACACAGCCGCAATCGCAGAATTCAGCTGGCATATCCCGAAAAAGCCGAATACGATCTGGAGCCCGCGCTGGGTGTGATCGAGCAGGTGCTCGCGACGGCCAAGCGGAGCGAGGTGAGCACCGACCTTCTGATTGCGGATCTGGAAAGGGCGTGCGACTGCCCGCGGCCCGCGGCGGGAGCGGAGCGATGTTTTTTGAGTTGGGAGGAAGCCCGCGAAATGCAGGCCGCCGGAATGGCCTTCGGCTCCCACACACATACGCACGAGATTCTTTCGAAGCTATCGAATGAGAAGCAGATGGAAGAATTGAAAACGTCGCGCGAGATCATGGAGAGGGAACTGGGGCAGCCGATCCGCACGCTGGCTTATCCTGTGGGTGCGCCCTCGACGTTCTCGGCGTCGACGATGGATGCAGCGGAGCGGGCCGGCTACGTTGCGGCGTTTTCGTTTTTCGGCGGGATCAATACGCCGGGGCGGATGGAGCGTTTTAATATCCGGCGAGTGGGAGTCGCGAGTCCGTCGATAGCACGGCTGCGGTTGCAGACGGCGCTGATGGCGCTGACTGGTTCTGTCTGGTTCTAGCGATCGAAGAGGCGGGTTACCAACCCGCCGCAGGCTGCCAGCCTGCACCACGTTAGTGCTGCGCGTTCAGGATGGACGCCAGTGCTCGCATGCGGTCGGCGTCGGCTGGAGTTTTCGCGGACGCGGCGTCCTTTTCGAGGCTCCCGGCCAGGGATTTTAGCGGCGCGATATCCTTGCGCGATTCGGCTTTATCGATGGCGGCGGACAGTGCCGATAGCTTCTGCGCGGGAAGTGCGCTGCCGCGCGTCAACTGGTCGACATAGGCGCGCGCTACGACGTAGTTTGCCGGCCAGGTGACTTTCGGCTGGTTCTGAACGTTGAGCTCGTCGAAATGCACCTGGTTCGAGGCGTCGATTTCGTTTTGCGTGATGTACTTGTTTGGCACCAGCTTGAAGACGTCCACGCCGCGGGCGATTTCCGAACCGTAGATATAGCCGTTGTACCAGTAGACGGACCACATGCCGCCTAACGCGCGTTTCTTGGCGTCAACCGGTCCGCGATCGAAGTAGGCGATCTCAACGGGATGCGTGGCGTCGGTGAAGTCCACCATCGAAACGCCGCCCTGATACCAGGCCTGCACCAGAATGTCGCGTCCGGGAATCGGGACCAGCGATCCGTTGTGAGCCACGCAGTTCTCCAACTCCGTCTGCGGAGCGGGCATTTTGAAGTACGAGGCCAGCGTCAGCTTGCCTTTATCCAAAGTGAAGATGGCGTCCGCGCCCCAGTTCATCGGATCGGAGTCGCGGCAGCGGGGTTGTGCGCCGCCTCCCCATTCGTCGGTGAACAGGACCTTGGTGCCGGAATTGTTGAAGTTCGCGGAATGCCAGAAGGCGTAATTCGGATCGCTGACGGCGGCGATGCGGACGGGATTTACGACATTCGAAATATCCAGCACGATTCCGTTGCCGGAGCAGGCTCCGGCGGCGAGGCCGATGGCCGAATACACGGTAATGTCGTGGCACTTATCGGTAATGGACGTTTTCTGCGTGCCTTCGCCGTGATCGCCGCCTTTCCAGAGACCGTTGAGGGCTCCGGTTTTTTCATCGGCAAAAATGCGCGGGCTGTTGACGATTTTCGAAAGCTCGGGATGCGCGAGCGGCACCTTGATGATGTCGATTCTGAATAACGCCGTGTTGGGATTCTTATCGGGCTCGCCGCCGGAGCATCCGGGCAGTTCCTCGGCTTGCCGGACGTTGCCGGTTCCGGAGATATAGATATAAACGTTGTCCTTATCCTTGGGATCGATCACCAGCGTGTGGGTGTGCGAACCGCGGCAGCTCTGCACGGCGGCGACTTGCTTGGGATTCGCGAGGTCGGTGATGTCGAAAATACGGACGCCGCGGAAACGATCCGGGCTAGCCGGGTCCGGTGGCCGGGGACCGCGACCGCGACCACCTTCCGGGTTTGCGGCCATCGCTTGCGCGGGATCGAAAGGCGGAGGAGCGGTAACGCCGGGAGGCAGAGGGATTCCCTGGACGCCGCAGTCGATGCGTCCATTCCCCGCCTCGGCCGACATGAAGAGCAGGTTGCCGTAGACGGAAACGTCGCCCTGGCCGCCGGGGCAGAGGAGAGACGTCCGCAGCTTGATCTGCTTCGGATTATCGATGTCGTAAAAATTGATGCCGTTATAGTTCCCGACAAACAGACGGTTCCCGCTGAAGGCCAGATCGGAATTCGTGGACCCGTATTGATTGCGGGCGAGTGCGATCGCCTCCGGACTGCCGGGCTTGGGAGCAGGGGCATCCGGCTTGGGGGTGACCGGCGCAAAGCCGGGAGGCTTGGGCAATGACGCGAGCCTCTCCAGGCCGAACGAGGCTTCGGCGGCGTCGTACAACCCGGCCTTGAGTCCGATGCGTGGATCGTCGTTACCCGAGCGCGGATTTCCCGGCGCGGGCGCACTGGCCTGCGCGGCGCACAGAGCCGCGAACGAAATCGATAGTCCGAGTGAAGTGGCGAAGCGAATCATTTTTTCCCCTTTGACATGCTCTGCAACATGCTCTGCATGATGTTGATTTCCGCGTGCTGCGTGTTGTCGACATCGGTCGCGAAGTCGTATAACTGAGCATCCTGGCCCGCGCCTGGAATTTTGAACAGATCGTCGACCATAGTCAACGCGCCGCCGTGATGCTGGATCATGCCGGTTAAGAACAGGCGGTCGAACGTGGGGCCGGTGGCTGCGGCGAGGGCCTTCATCTGTTCCGGCGTAAGCATGCCGGGCATCAGCATCGGCATGGCCATTTTGGAGTGGTCCATTTTGGAATGGTCCATTTTGGAGTGATCCATGCCGGCCATGCTGCCCATGTCGTGTTCCATCTCCACCGGTTTGCCGCGCTCCTCCAGCCACTGCTTCATGTATTGCATCTCGTCGGTTTGCGAGATGCTGATGCGCTTGCCGAAGGCCAGCAGGTCTTTGTTGTGGGTGTGGGTAGGCATCAGAGCGGTCATTTCGACGGCCTGCGAATGGTGCATGATCATGCCTTGCATGAACTTTACATCAGGATCCGCGAGACCGGGAGTGGTGTTAGAAGCTGTCGCCGGCGAGAGATTCTTGCTGCTCTCTCCGGGTGCGCCGGGTTGAACGATGGGCGCTGTCGCCTGTTGGCCCGGTGCGATTGCCGCGGACAAAGAAAGCAGGGCGGAAACAAGCCAAAACCGAAGTGCCATGAAATACTATAAACATAAATGAGGGCGGCGCGCTACGCCATCGGTTCCGCCTGCGCGAAGGCGATGCATACCGGGCTGGCATTTGGCACCGGCGACCCGACGGCGGTGAGGCGGCCGTTGGAGCCCGCGGCGCGAAACGTAATGATCGTGTGGGACTGTTCATTAGCAGCACACAGCAGCGCGTGAGACGGCTCAAAGCCGATGAAGCGCGGTGTGCGGCCCTGGGACGATGTCCATCCGGCGGAGGTCAGGCGGCCGGCGCGCTCGTCGAACGCGAATTGGGCGATACTGTCGTGTCCGCGGTTGGAGCAGTAGACGAAGCGGCCGTCGGCCGATAGGGTGATCCCGGCAGCGGTATTTTCGCCGGTGTAATCGGACGGCAGCGTGGTGAGAATCTGTAGCGCCCGCAGGCTGCCGCGCTCCGCGTCCCAGGAGTACGTGGTGATTGTGCTGGCGATTTCGTTCACCACCCAGGCAATGGGAAGGTGGGGATGAAATGCGGCGTGCCTTGGTCCGGAGCCGGCCCGGGCGACCGCTGCTCCCTGTTCCGTGGGCGTCAATTTGCCCGACGAGGGGTCGAAGCGAAAAATGAACACGCGGTCGAGGCCTTTGTCCGGCACGATGACCGCGCCGCCTACGGGATCGAAGACTATATGATGCGGGTGAGAACCGGTCTGCTCGGCGCGATGCGGGCCGGCCGGGCCGGGAAGGGCGACCACTTGCGCGGCGTCGGCCAGCGCGCCATCCGCGCGAATGGGAAGCACTGCCACGTTGCCGGCGGCATAATTGGCGACCACCAGAAAACGCCCGCTCGGATCGATGGCCAGGTGCACGCCATTCTTTCCGCCGGTTTCCGCGCGATTGAGAGGCTTCAGGAAGCCGGTGGCGCGATCCACGGAAAACGATGTCGCATAACTCTCGTCGCCATGGACAGAATAAAGATGCCGACGATCCGCGGAAATCGTCAGGAAAGAAGGATTTACGAGGCCGCCGACGTGCTGCACGTGGGTCCATTCGGCGGTCTGCGGGTCAATTCGATAGACGTGGATGCCGTCGCCGCGGCCGGAGCGCTGCGCGGTGGTGTAGCAGCCGGCGTAAGCATAAAGCGGCGCGGGCGAAGGTTGGGCGGCCAGCGGGGACACCATCAGCCCTCCCAAGGCGGCTCTTCTGGTGATGGTCACTGAAATCTCCTAACACCAAAGCCCATTGTAAGATGCGATCCCCGTGGACCTAAATTATTTTCTCTTATTTGAAGCTGGCAGGTATTTCTTTTCGTTGTTTATCCCGATGAATAAAGTGACACTTATCAACCACAATATTTATGGAGGAGCACAAATCCAACGGACTCAACGATAAAAATGGCGGCCTTATTCGCCGTTTGCGGCGGCACGACGCCGAAGCGATGACCGATTTGTACGACTTATACGGGCGCCTGCTGTACGTTTTAATTGTGCGAATCGTCCGCAATCCATCGGTGGCCGAGGACTTAGTGCAGGAATCCTTCCTGCGGGCCTGGAATCGAGCGGCGCAATTAAGCGACGACTACACCTCCGTCGGACCCTGGCTGGTGATGATTGCGCGGCATTGCGCCCTCGATTATCTGAAATCCTCGCAGGCTCATTTATCCGCCCAGGCGCCCATGAACGACGTCGAATTTCCGGCGGTATCCATCGACGATGAAATCCTCAACTCAGACCGGGTCCGCATGATGGAAGCGGCGTTTCGGAATCTGACGGAAAACCAGAAGCGGGTCATTGAGCTCTCCTTTTACGAGGGGTTGTCCCATGCGGCGATCGCGGAGCGTCTGCACCAGCCTCTCGGAACGGTGAAAGGATGGGTGCGGGCCGCATTGTCGAGGCTGAGGGGGAAGCTGGACCCCCATCTGGTGGACTTCGTGGCGCGCCGATCGTAACTAGTCAAGTGAGTATTTTTTCACGCAGAGACGCAGAGGACGCAAAGAACACAACGAGCTTTGCGCCCTTGCGTGACCATTGGGAAACGAGACTAGCCCTCAATGGGTAATCGATGCAACACCGGTCAGGATCTTCGGTCCGGTTGGTTGCGCGCTGCCCCCGGCTGGTTCTTCGGTGACGGCCAGCTCTTTGATCCCGGATAGAGGAAGCTTGTTGCTCATCACCTCGCTCTGGCCGCCGGTAAAGGTGCCCGCGCTCAGGGCGGTTTTTTCGCGCAGTAGCCACAGCTGATAGGTACGTCCCGCCGGCGCCGCCGGAAGGTTCGAGGGAAAGAACGCCAGCCGCGCATCGTCGGCGATGAGAGCCACGCCAGAGCCGCCTCCCGGGCCCCGGAGTTGCACTACAGATATGGTGAGTGCCCGCAAGAGGGAGATCAGTTGCAAATGCTTCCGCGCTTTATCCGCGATAACCGCATCAAGAACCATTCGATATTGGCCGTTCGCCTCTTGCTTGTCGCGCGTCGCGGCGGCGAGTAAGGCGGTGGTTTGGGAGAGCCTTTTTTCGAGGCCGGCTGCCCTTTCGCGTTCATTTCTTAGCGCGTCGGCGGCCGCGTCCCGGCCGGGATTTCGCGCCGCTTCCAACAGATTTCGCAGCGCATTATTTTCCGATTCCAGCTTATCCGCCGCCGCGGCTTGCTGTTCGGCACGAGCCTGGACCGCGGAAATATCACGTTTAATCTCGTATCTCCCCATATTCCAGGAAAGGCTCCCCGCGCCCGCCGCGATGAGTACTCCCGCCGCGATCCGAAGCCAGTGCTGGACCAGCGCACTACGGGACCCACGGGTGATCGCAATAACCCGGTCCCGCAGCATCGGCGTTGGCTCGGGAAACTTCATGTCTTGGGTTCGCTCCGTTAAAGCGGCGAAAACGTACCAGAACTGGAGCGCTGCCTTTAGTTCTCCGGAGCAGATTTCGCAATTTTCGCGCAGGTGGGCGCGTACTAAGTCCTGGCCGGGTCCTTCCAGGGAGCCGAGTACGAAGGATGCGGATTCTTCGGCGGTGCAGTGGTCGTTCAAGGTGTTTGTTCCTGTCACCCTTACGACGAGCCGGCAAATCTGGATCAAATATACCGAAGAATTATTGACCCCAAATCAGTTTTTCGTGATGCTGAAGCCGGTGACCATGACTTCGGTATTGTGAGCGAAGCGCATCCCGTAGACACCGTCGGTTGATGCGAGTTTTCCGGGTGCGACGGCGGCGGCCTTATCGTAGCTGGCCACTACTGTGCCGTTAATGGAGCATTCGACCTTGCCGGCTTTCACGGACATCGCGATCTCCTGGGTGACGGGGTCGCCCACGGCCGCGGCTTTGTGCACTGCCGCGTTGGGCTCGCCCCGGCGGCCGTTCATCTGGAACGGCGCGGGGCCGAAGCCGCGCACGATGAATGTGCCGTTGCCGTAGGCAGCGCAGTACAGATAGCTCTCCGTGTCCGATCCCAAATCCGCTCCGGCGATGACGATTCCATAGGGGTGCGGGTGGGTGTTGAGGTTCATGTACTTAGGCTCGTTGAACGTCGCCTTGACGGTGTAATCGCCGGAGGCTTTATTGGCGGGATTCCAGTAGGTCACGGCTGGACCGGTGATGACGTGAAACGCGGCGCCTTCCTTGGCGAACTTCGCGTCGTTGATGGTCTTGCCCTGCTTCTGCTCGGTGGGGTCGATCTTACCGGTCCAGCCGGCGACGGAGATGCCTCCGCCCGCGACGCTGCGGGAAGCACCTTCTTCCTGGGCATAGATGGAGGGAACAAGAACGAGAAGGGCGGCGAAAGTCAAACGGGGATCGAAGCGCATGGTGATTCCTTTCTTGGTCTTCTTAGGATACTAGGCTTCCCGTCTGTCCGCATGCTTACCGCTTGGCGGTTCTCGGATAGAATGAGTCTCCATGAAACTATTCGCGTTGATGTTGTTGAGCGTTGCCCTCTATGGACAGCAATTCCATGTTAAGGAAGCCACCATCGCCGAGATGCGCGCCGCGCTGGAGCAGAAGCGCGTCACGTCGCGCGAGCTGGTGAACCAGTACCTGATCCGCATCGCGATTTACGATCACCGGCTGCATGCGGCCATCACGATCAATGCGAATGCGCTCAAGGAGGCCGAGCAGCTCGACCGCGAGCGCGCGCAGGGCAAGGTGCGAGGGCCTCTGCACGGCATCCCGATTGCGCTGAAGGACAATATTCACACCTTAGACATGCCGACCACCGGAGGCGCGCTGGCATTCGCCGGATATGTTCCTCCTTACGAAGCGACGCTGACGAAGAATCTGCGCGCCGGGGGAGCGATCATTATCGCCAAGACCACTCTGATCGAACTGGCGAACTGGGTGGCCGGCGCGCCCACGCCGATGCCCGCTTACAATGCCGTCGCGGGATTTGGCATGAATCCGTACGATCCCCGCACCGATCCTCGCGATGCCTCCAACGATGGGCGCGCTGTTCTTTCGCCGGGAGGGTCGAGCTCGGGGGCGGGAACCGCGGCGAGTTTGTGGGCGGGAAACGTCGGCTCCGATACCGGAGGGTCCATCATTAATCCGTCGAACCAGAGCATGCTGGTGGGCCTGCGCCCGACCATCGGACGCATCAGCCGCTACGGAATCATTCCGATTACGGCGGATCACGACACAGCCGGGCCGATGACTCGAACCGTGGCCGACGCGGCGATCATGATGGGCGTTTTAGAGAGCGCCTCTCCCGATCCGAACGATGCCGCGACGAGGACCTGTACGCCGCCGCCGGGACGCGATTACACGAAATTTCTGAAGGCGGGTGCGCTGAAAGGCGCGCGCATCGGGATTCCGCGGGCGTTCTATTACGACAGCATCACGCTACCGGGCGAGGAGCGTACGCGGCGCGGGTTGAACCCGGAGCAGGCCAAGGTGATGGCGGAGGCGATCGCGGTTTTGAAGGCGCAAGGAGCCGAGGTTGTCGATCCGGCGGATATTCCCAGCTTCGTCGATAAAGATCCGAAGAATAATTTTCCTCTGTGGGGTTATTGTTCGGGAGCGAATCAGGCCAAGGGCAAGGACGAGAACTGCTCCGTGAATTTTAAGTACGGCATGAAGCGGGATTTCAATAGCTGGCTGGCCAGCCTGGGTCCATCGGCTCCGGTGAAGACGCTCACGGATTTGAAGCATGTCAAAGCGGGGGCGATTAAATTCGGGCAATCGAGAATCGACATTTCGGATGAAATGGATCTGGACGCGGATCGCGCGCGGAACGAGGCGGATGTGAAGAAGGACATCCTGCTTAGCCGGACCAACGGCCTTGATGCGGTTCTGAAGGCGAATCGTCTGGACGCGATTCTGACTCCGGGCGGGAACGGAGCGGATCTTGCCGCGCGCGCGGGATATCCGATTATCGTGGTCCCGTTCGGGATGGTGCCGAACGCGCCACCGCAGCAGCCTTTTCCTGAGAATTTTCATGCTCTGCCGGCGCCGTTCGGGGTGGGATTTACAGGCGCGGCGTGCAGTGAGCCGAGGCTGTTTGAAATCGCGTATGCGTTTGAGCAGGCGACCAAGCGCCGCGTGCCGCCGGCGTCGACGCCGTAGTATGCCACTGCTCACCGGGTCGCGAAAAAACCGCGGGGCCCCATGCTTCACAGGCTGCGGAAAAAGTCTTTCAGACTTCGATTTTGGCAGCGCACGGCGCTGCCCCACAATTGGGACTCAACAAGATGCACGTCAATGTGGCGCGGGGCCAGGCCCCGCGATGGGGTTTTTTCCGCAGCCTGGCCAGCCTGGGCCTGGGCGGTGACCGAGGTCGTCGTTGGAAGCCTCGATTGGCAGGCGGAACCGCCTGCCCCACCACAGCAAATCAGGCAGCTACAGATCGGTGGGACAGGCGCTTTCGCCTGTCGAGCGAATTTTTCATGGGGCTCATTACGGCTTCGGGCTTACTACGTAATCCTTGAAATAACTTGAGCTGTCGGTTTTCGACCACAGGCCTACTTTTCCGGCCACGGGAGGACGCAGCACCGGATTATTGGCTGGGAATAAATCCGGATTGGGAGGGCCTCGCCTGGCTTGGGGTTCGCTGCCCAAAGTGTATTCGAGCGCCAGTGTACCGTCGAGCCATGCCTTGAAACTGGTCCCGTCGACCGTCATCTTCAGTTCGTGCCAGGCACTGCGATCCAGCATGAAGGGCTTTTCGCGGTCGCTGAATTTTATGTTGCGGCGGATGCCGTTGTGAAATTCCCAGAACCCGACGTTGTTCTCCGTATCGTTATAGCGGACGGTCAGCCAGTCGCCGTTCGGCTTCACGTTGAACAGAATTCCGGAGCAGCGATCCGCGTCGCCGCCCATGGTTTTGAATTTCATGCTGATGGTTCCGTTCGAAAAGTTGTCGACGCTCTTCAACACCGCGACCGGATAATAGGCGAACTGCTTCGCGTTATCCATCAACTCCTCGTTATTCGTGCCATAGAGCTTGCGAGCGGTTTGCAGGAGCAGTTTGGTCGGATTATCCTTGCTCGCGACCCATGGACGGCCGTCGAGCATGATCACTTTTTCTCCGCCGTCCTGCCCGACAAGCCACGTTCCGACCATCGGTTCGAAAATGACCGGCGGCTTGCCGACCTGCTCGTTCTTCAAATCGACTTTAATATCCGCGGCAACGCACAAAACGGCTGTGAAAAGAAAGATCGTCTTCATTTGAGGCTCCTTCGGATGAGTATCGCACTGGCCAGGAACATCGATGGCCAGACTACATAGAACATCGTGCCGGCGCCTCTGGGCGGTACTGCCAGGGGATGGCCGCGAAAAATCTGCTCGCCGGTTTCGACGGGCGGCGTAATGCCGGTGACGGAGTAAATCGCCTCCAGCACGCCCTCGGCGGTCGTCACGCGGCTCATGATTCCGCGGCCGCCGGATTGGTACCAGATTTCGCCATAACCGGAGCTGGTTTGCTCGAACAGACCGATCGACGTCGCGGAGATGTAGCGCACTTCGAGCTTGGGCAGGATGCGGCGCAGTTTGGAAAGGGCGTGCGCTTCCAGGTCGATTCTTCGCGGGTCCTCCGGGGCCAGGTGCGCCTCGATTTTCAGCGGCGGATTTATTTTTTGGAGGGCCCGTTCATCGGCCTCGGGGAAGGAATTGCCGCGGCTTTCCGAAAAATCCCAGCTGGCGCGGAGGAGGGTGCACGCGAAGATCGCGACTGCGGCAAGTGCGGCGAGTCCGGCCGATTCGTACACGCGGTTCTTCACGGCGACGCCCAGACGCAACCAGATGGCCGCGAGCGCCAGGCCGAGCGCGGTGGCGATTACCGCAATCAAAACGGTATCGAGGCGCAGCAGGCCGTGCTGAAATTCGGCCACCATCGCGGCTGGGGTATATTGCGCGGCGCGCTCCCAAATACCCCCTTCGACCGATCCCAGGAAGCTGATCACCCAAGTGCCGACCGTGACGGCGAGGGTGAGGATCGCGGCCGTCGAGTGATGTTCCGTGAGCGAGGCCAGCGCGGCGGCCAGGCCGATGGTCAGCCCGGCGTTGAGGACATGCCCCAGCGCGAGCGTGATCAGTTCCGGCGGATAGACGGCGCCGCCGTACGTTTTCCAGAGCAGGATGGCG
>Ga0302324_100025351_pt1 | contig 11385 bp, 10 predicted proteins | sample Palsa_T0_1_FD_201949 | JGI IMG/M metagenome (GOLD analysis project Ga0302324, IMG submission 201949) | Peat permafrost microbial communities from Stordalen Mire near Abisko, Sweden - Palsa_T0_1 | ecosystem: Environmental > Terrestrial > Soil > Palsa > Peat permafrost | place: Sweden: Abisko... | reverse complement strand
AAAGCGTATGTTACTCGTGTCGGAGAAGGCCCCTTCCCCACCGAAATTCACGATCAGGCTGGCGAAGCGCTGCGCGCCCGTGGCCACGAGTATGGCGCGGTCACCGGCCGGCCCCGCCGCTGCGGCTGGCTCGATCTTCCCCTGTTACGCTATTCCAACCAGGTGAATGGAACCGAATGGCTGGTGGTCACGAAGCTGGACGTCCTCGATGAGATCCCCGAGATTCCGGTCTGTACCGGATACAAAATCAATGGGAGAGTCGTCGACTATGTCCCGGCCGACGTCCGCGGCCTGGAATCGATCCAGCCGGTCTACCGGACATTTCCAGGCTGGAGGGTATCCACCGAAGGGGTTTCCGAGTTTGATCAGCTTCCCATGGCTGCCAAAGAGTATCTTCGCTTCCTCGAGAGTGAGTCGGGTGCGAAAATCGGGATGGTCTCGACCGGCCCAGATCGCGACCAGACCCTTTCTCTCCCCGCTTTCTCCACCGCCCTCGATGACATTCATAAGGCGGTCATCCCATGACGGTTGGCGGGCAGCGGAAAGACTCGCCTACCTTGGTCTTTATTCAGGCTGCTTTTGAGGTTCCAATGGCCGCGTAAAGGAGCGGCATCCCCTTATGGTAAGTTTTACGGTCAGAATGCGCTTCGCTCAGGACGATCGCGAGAAGGTTGCCGATATTCTGCGCCGCCTTGCCATCGCCTCCCGCCAGGAACCGGGATGCGTCAATTACGTCCCCCACCATGTGGATGGCGACCCGGAAACCGTGCTCATCTATGAGCAGTACCAAGACCAGGCGGCGGTCGATGCTCACCGCGCGACCCAGCATTTTGAGCAATATGCCGTCGGCGGCCTCTACCAGTTGATGAAAGACCGCGCCATTGAAACCCTTGAGGCCCTGGTTTGATCGGAGTCGCTCGAAAATGCCCCCAATCTGGAATTGGACATTGGGTCGAAAGAGTACCGATTCAATCATGGCCGAATGAGCTCGCTCTCCCTTACACTGGCAGTGAAAGCGTCTTCACCGATGCGCCTCCAGTGTTACGATCGGTCGACTCACCTCAGCTGGCGTCGCGCGCGTGCCGAATGCCCCGCGTTGCTGATTGCCTTCCTGTTCTTCGCCGCTGCTTCCCATGCAGGGGCTTTGCTGCCCAGACGGGAGTCGCACACCGTTCACAAGCAGATTGAGTCGTTGGAAATGGCATGGAGGCAGGCGGTGGTGGATAACAACATCTCCGCTATTGAACATCTGCTCGCAGACGACTACGTCGGTATCACCGCCAACGGAACCATCGAAGACAAATCCCAGGCCATCGCCCAACGCAAGGCGGGAACCATTCGCGTTACCATGCTGAACCTCGACGACCTCAAGATCCGGCTCTACGGAGACATCGCCGTGGTCACCTCGATTGCCGACCTTCAGGGGGTCAACGGGCAAAGCGATATCAGCGGCAAATACCGCTATACCCGGGTCTACAACCGGCGGCTCGGCGAATGGAAGATCGTCAGCTTCGAGGCCAGCCGCATCCATGACGCGGATGCCCGCCCCGTCAGCAACAAAGTCAAACACTAGGCAAGAGTTATGGAGACCAGACTGAAGCCGCGAGAACTGCGTCGGCTATCGCTGCCGCCTCCGCCGCCGGCCGCACCTCATGCACGCGCACCATTGCGGCGCCGGCCAAGATCGAAGCGGTAATCGCGGCAATCGTCGCATTCCCCCGCTCGCTTGCTGGGGCGTCAAGTCCTCCGTGAAAAGGCGCCAGCGTCCGGCCCAGAAACGATTTGCGTGAAACTCCCGAAAGCAGGGGAAATCCAAGTTCGCACAGCTCATCCAGTCGTGCCAGCAGGGGATAATTGCTCTCAAAGGCTTTGCCAAAGCCAATTCCCGGATCGAGGACGATGCGATCCCGTCTGACACCAGCAGCTAACGCTTGATCGAGGCGATCCTCGAGATCCTCCCGGACCACGCGGACGACCTCTTCCGCACTCAGGCGCGGCAATTTGCCCCACTCATCCGGACGCCCTCGGGTGTGCATCAGCACCACTCCACAACCCAGCGCGGCCGAAGCTGCTGCCATCCTCTTGTCCCACAGAAACCCGCTCACGTCGTTGACGATCTCCGCGCCGCCCTCAACCGCCGCCTGTGCGGTCTGCGCCTTGTAAGTGTCGATCGAGAGGACTGCATCTGGCTTGGCCTTGAGGATCTCTTCGATCACCGGCAGCACCCGGTCCATCTCCTCCCCGGCCGAAACCGGGACACGTTGGCCCGGGCGCGTCGATTCTCCGCCGATGTCCAGAATGCTCGCGCCGCCGGCCAGCATTGCCAGACCACGCTCGACAGCCGTCTCGCGCTCCGGCAGAATGCCGTCACCGGAGAACGAATCCGGAGTGAGGTTCAAAATTCCCATCACCACCGTCCGCTCGCCCAGAGGCAAAGCCCGGGTGCGTAGCTGCCAGAGACTCCTACTGCGGCGAGCAAAAGCCATAGCCAGATTCTAGTGGCCGTGAGGGGTGGACAGGGCTCTCTGATTCAATTCCGATGTGTTCAGAACAAGATGTGTCCAGAACAAGATGTGTCCACGATCCGGGGCCAGATACCGCCAAGGCTGCTGAACTAATCAAACTTCCTGGCAGCCATGGCCACAAATGCTACACTCCGGCAAAACGATGAAGTTCTCGATCCAGCTACTCCCGCTCCTTCTGCTCGCCACCATCGGCCGAGCGGATCCATTTGCAGCCGCGCAAGATCCAGCAAAGGCCAGCGAAACCTCCCTGAGCAAAAGTATCGCCGCGACTCTTGCCGATCCGAGTGTCGCCCGCGCTCATTGGGGAATTTCCATAATTGCTCCCGACGGGCACTCAATTTACGCGCTCAATGACCGCCAGTTCTTCGCGCCGGCATCGAACGCCAAGCTCTTCACCACCGCCGCCGCATTCGCCGTGTTTTCCCAACAGGCCCATTTCGAAACCAAGATCGTCGCCCGCGGCGTCCTCGACCCCGACGGCACCCTACATGGCGACATCGTCCTCGAGGGCAGTGGTGATCCATCGATCTCCGGCCGCGCTTGGCCCTACGCGGGCAAGACCGAGCGCCCCAATCCGCCCCTCCAGGCCCTCCAGTATCTCGCCGACCAGATCGCCAAAGGCGGTCTGGTCCACAAGGTTACCGGCAGAGTGGTGGGCGACGATCGCTGGTTTCCGTTCGATGGTTACGGAAGCGGCTGGGCATGGGACGACCTGCAATGGGACTACGGAGCGCCGGTCTCCGCTCTCACCGTCAATGACAACGTTGTCTACCTCGACCTCATGCCCGGAACCACCCCGGGCGACCCCATCGCCGCCTCTTGGAACCCGCCTGTTCCCTACTACGCCCTGGAGAACACCGCCATAACCGGCGCCACAGCGGCCAAGCCCCAACTCGGCATCGATCGCCAGCCAGGATCGAAAGTCGTCCGGCTCTTCGGCACCATCCCGTTGAACAGCCAAGGAGTCCACCTCGCGCTGGCTATCGAAGACCCGGCTGAATTCGCCGCCCTAGCCTTCCGCCAGATGCTCACAGCCCACGGAATTGGGGTCGCTGGGCGGGCCGCGGCCCAGCACGATTTACCGGTCACAACCGATGAGTTTCTCGACGAATCCAGGATGCCGATCCCAACCCCCCTGCCGACCGGAAAACTCATCTCCGCACCGGTGAACGAATCAAGCGCACAATCCGGCAATACGGTGCTCGCAACCTACATCTCGCCGCCTCTCGGCCAGGACCTCACGGTCATCAACAAAGTCAGCCAGAACCTCCACGCCGAACTGGTCCTTCGCGACCTCGGCAAAGCCGTACTGCCCAGTGACACCAGCGCCGGATCGATTGCCGCCGGTGCCCGGGTGGTTCGCCAGTTCCTCATCCAGGTCGGAGTCGATCCTGCCGACTTCTTGTTCTTCGATGGTTCCGGGCTGTCACCGAAGGATCTGATCACCCCCCGCGCCGCTACCACCTTACTCGCCTATGCTGCCCGGCAACCCTGGGGCAAAACCTTCCGCCAGACCCTCCCCATCGCCGGAGTCGATGGCTCGCTGGCCGGCCGCTTCACCCAGTCGCCGGTCAAAGGCAATCTCTTTGCCAAGACCGGCACGCTCGCTGAAGTAAACGCCCTCACCGGATACCTTATCGCCCGCAGTGGCAGGACGGTCATACTGTCCATCCTCTGCAATGACCACGATCCTTCGAGCGAGGCGACCCACCAGGCAGCGGACAAGATCGTCGAAGCAATCTATGCAGCGGAATAGGCAGCGGAACAGGCAGCGGAACAGGCAGCAGAACAGGCGCGGAATCGATTGGGAGAGGCTTGGGCGATGCATAATCCGCGGCCGCCCGGCGGGCACGGTTCCGGTCGGTAGTCCCTATTCCCTGTCTCCGGCTGATAGACTCCACAGAGGCACATGTTGGGCCGAGAATTCAATGACCGGCTACCGCCAACTGAGGACTGAAGACTGATAACTTCCAGAAAGCCGGGAATGCGCTGCCTTAGCGCCAGCCATCGAGCATGACCATAAGACTCTTCAATACCCTCACATCCACCATCGAAGATCTGGTTCCCGGGGACGCAAAAACCTTCGGCATGTATGCCTGCGGCCCGACAGTCTATGATTATGGCCACATCGGGAATTTCCGCACTTTTCTTCAAGTGGATGTGCTGCGTCGCTTCCTCAAGCAGCAGGGGATCGCCGTGCGCCACGTTATGAACGTCACCGATGTCGACGACAAGATCATTCGCAACGCCGCGCTCGCCGGCTTGCCGATCTCCCAGTACACGCCTCGTTTCGAACAGGCCTTTTTTGAGGACCTCTATGCGCTCAACGTCGAACATCCGGAGGTCATCGCCCGCGCCACCGAGAACATCCCCGAGATGGTCGCTCTCATCGAGCGCCTCGCCGCAACCATCCCCGAGGATCAGCCCCTGGCTTACCGGACCGACGACGGTTCCTGGTACTTCCGCATTGCTGGCTTCCCCGAATACGGCAAGCTCTCGAAGAAGGACTTCAACGGCATCGCCGACGGCGCTCGCGTCGACGTGGATGAATACGACAAGGATTCCGCTCGCGACTTCGCCCTCTGGAAGGCCCCCAAAGAGGGCGAATATCACTGGGACACTCGCCTCGGTCCGGGCCGCCCGGGCTGGCACATAGAATGCTCGGCGATGGCGATGAAGTTCTTGGGCGAGAGCTTCGACCTTCACGCCGGCGGCGAAGACCTGATGTTTCCCCACCATGAAAACGAGATCGCCCAGTCTGAATCCGCCACCCATAAGCCGTTCGCCCGGCACTGGTTCCACGTCCGCTTCCTGCTCGTCGAAGGCCGGAAGATGTCCAAGTCCGAGGGCAACTTCTACACCCTTCGCGATCTGCTGCTCAAGGGCTACAAGGCCTCGGCGATTCGCTTTCTGCTGATTTCTGTGCCCTATGGCCAATCGCTGAACTTCACGTTTGAAGGCTTAGCTGCCGAGACCGGGGCGGTCGACCGCCTTCGCACCTTCCATACACGCCTGCAGGCTGCCCAGACAGTTCCCGGAAGCAATGAGTTGCTGGCCGCCGAAGCCGAACGCGCCGCCCATGGCTTTTGCGCCGCGCTCTCCAACGACCTCAACACTGCCGAAGCTCGCGCCGCCATTTTCGAGCTGGTTCGCGCCGGCAACGCCGCCATCGACGCAGGAACGCTTGGTGCCGGGAACGTCCCGCAAATCCTTGAGGTTTTGAAACGCTTCGATGAGGTTTTCGCGGTGTTGGAAGATCGCGACGAAGAGATCACCCGCACCGCTCTGGAATGGGCTGAACACGAAGGCCGCCTGGACCAGGCCGCTCCCGAGTTGCTCGCCCAGATGTCCCTCAGCGATGCTCAGATCGACGCGTTCATTGAAGAACGCACCCAAGCGAAACGAAGCCGCAACTTCGCCCGCGCCGACTCGATTCGCAAGGAGCTAGCCGAGAAGGGAATCATCCTCGAAGACTCCAAAGACGGAGTCAGGTGGAAGCGGAAGTAATCGATGATGTCCGCTTGAGGCGTAGCTGCTACGTCTCACTGCAGCAGGTCTTCCCTAGGCAACCGAACCTCGAGCCAACCTAAACCATGACTTGTCATCCGGAGCGAAGCGCAGCGGAGGGAGCTGCGGTTCGCTAAGACAAAAACCTTCCCGGCAACTCCTCAAAGATCTCTGGAGCCGCCCAACTCGCAGTCACTGGCTCATTCATCACTTCTTTGAACGCGACCTGGAAGGTCTGCATCTCTGGCTTGGTCCCCACCGTCACTCGCACCCAGGTAGGCATGATCGGCCATACCCGCCCAATGTAGACGTTCTTTGCGGCCATCGCGTCCTGGACGCTCTTGCCCGGCCGCTTGGTGTTCACCATGAAGCAGTTGCTCACCGAAGGAATGAATTCGTAGTTGTTCGCGCTCAGCCAGGCAAAGGTATCCGTGCGGATGTCGCTAATAATCTTCTTCCGCGCCGGTACCAGGTCCTTGTCGACCAGGCTTGCCTTGGCGGCGGTGACTGCGGTGACTGGCATCGAATTCCAGCCGTTGTAACTGACGACCTTTCCCAGCAGATCGGGCCGGCCAATCGCGAAGCCGCAGCGCAGGCCCGCCATGCCGTAGACCTTGGAGAAGGTCCGCAGGATGATCACATCCTTGTCCGCCGCCACCATATCGATACAGGGGGTCGCGTCCGAGAGGTGAATATACGCCTCATCGATCAGCAGGATCGAGCCTTTCGGTTTGTTCGCCAGAAGATACTCGATGTCCGCCCGCGAAGTCAACGTGCCGGTCGGATTGTTCGGGTTGCAGATATAGAAAACCCCGGCATCCGGTGCCTGGGCGATCATGGCTCTGACGTCATGCGCATGGTCGGCCTGGAGCGGCACCTTGACCACCCGCGCGCCACTGATTTTGGCGGCCATCAGGCCGGCCTCGTATCCTGGGTCGGCGGTCACATAACTCTTTCCCGGTCCTGTATATCCCAGCATTGTGTAGTGAAGCGGCTCGCTCGATCCGGCAAACACTGCGACATACTCGGGTTTCAGACCCTCCTGCGCAGCAAAGTACTTCACCAGGTCGGCCTGCAACTCCATCTGATAGCGGCCGCCGTTCTTGACGATGTCTTCGCAGGCGAGGCAGGCGCTGGGCGACGGTCCCATTGGGTTCTCATTCGCATCGATGTAGATGCCGCCCGGCACGTGGACCTTGGGGGTGCGGCGATTCTGCGCAGCCAGGCGCGCTTCGGTAAAGATCGGTACGGCGCTCACCGCCGAGGCTGCGGCCGCAAACCGCAGGAATGAGCGGCGCGAGAGACCGGAAGAGACGGGAACTACGTCAGACGGACAACACGACTCCAGGACTTCAGGCAAAGAAGAGCTCACGGGCATACCTCGAAATGGATTTTCTTGGAATCAGGCCTAAAGGAGGGGGTATTTGCGCACAGCGATACCACTAGTTTTCTCATGAACAACCGACAGCGACAACAAGCAGGGAGCGTGACGGACGAGCCAGCCATGGCTCAATGTAACTCCGCGTCCCTTGCAAAACAAGAAAAAATGACGCGGGATGCGCATTTCTAGAGGGCGGTCGGGAATAGGGCGCGCCATCCAGCCCCCTCAGGGGACAGGTCTGGGTGAATGCCCTGTCGCGGCGCGCGACCGTTCCAGCAGGGTCACCGAGGCAAAAGCCCCAAGCCAGGAACCTACCGCCGCAAAGCAGACATAGACCCAGTTTTGGGTATAGCTGATCACCGCAAAAGCGGACAGCAGATACCAGGCGCTGCTCCATGACGCCGCATGCAACCGCCGTCTTGCGACCACCGCCGAAGTAAACATTACATATACGGCGTCGGTGGCCGCCGTCGACGCGACCACTCCCAGCGCCAGCCATGGCTCGATTGGTCCTATTCTTCCCAGCATTGTCACCTCGCAGGCCAAATACTAGAGCATTTCCGCTGCAGGCGTAGCCGGAAGAGAAGAGGATTGCGGGGCTCAATCATTCTCCCAGAGTGGACGGGCAGAGCATAGGGAAATCTGTCTAATTTGCTCCTGCGACGCCTCCCGATGCTCCGCAAATGAACTAAACTTTCCCCAGCTTATGTAAGGAGATACGATTGCGCTTCTTCCCCCCAGCTTTCTTATTCCTGAGCTCCGTCTGCCTTATGGCCGGAGCTAGAGGCAACGCAGCCTTCGCTCAACAACCGGCTCCATCCGGCGCGGCCTGGAGCTACTATGGCAAAACCGGCCCATCCAACTGGGGGCGGCTCGATCAGCAGTACCGCGCGTGTTCTAAAGGCAAACTGCAATCTCCAATCGATATCCGGGGCGCAAAGCCGGACGCCTCACTTCGGCCGATCGAGTTCCACTACCTCAGCGGGCCGGTAACTCTGGTGAACACCGGCCATACCATACGCGTCAACGTCATCCCCGGCAGTTACATCATCTTCGGCGGCACCCGCTATGATCTGCAGGAGTTTCACTTCCACCATCCCGCCGAAGACCTGGTGAACGGGAAGCTGAGTGATTTGCAAATCGATATGGTCCACAAAAATGCCGCCGGGGAGTTGGCGATCATAGGCGTCCGCGTCAACGAAGGCCAGGTCAACGGCTCGCTCGCCGCGCTGTGGCCAAGCCTCCCGGCAGCTGCCGGGGCCACGGCGGCTGTGCAGAGCAATTTCAATCCGCTCGGGCTGCTGCCCACCGATCGAAGTTATTGGAGCTACCTCGGATCGATCACCATCCCGCCATGCACCGAGGGTGTGCGTTGGATCGCCATGCAGACAGCAACCGAGCTCGCCCAGGACCAATGGCAAGCGTTTGCCCGGCTCTATCCCGACAATGCTCGTCCCATTCAAGCTACTCGGGGACGAAAGATCGCAGCCAGCCAATAAGGCGGCTGCGCTCATCTGACTGGTAAAGCTCCCGCTTCGCCAGCGCTGCATTCATCCAGCCATTCGCGCCCGCGTCATTTTCGCTCGCACCTTGCGGCACGATCACCTTCAGCCCTTCGAACAGGTGCCGCGCTTCGCCATGCTCCCGGCAATGCGACAGCCAGAGAATCCCCAGGCCATCGATCATCGACTGGGTCTCATCGCTGCCAATGCCGAGCACTGCCCGGGCCCCGATTCCGCGAACCAGCTACCTCGAATTCAGGGAAACTTCGCTCCCGCACCCGCTTGAGCGCGCGCTGGTACTTGGCTCTCGAGGCGCTACGGGTGGTGGGAGCGCGCTGGTCGCGGTCCGGCAAGAGCTGCAAGAACTGCAGCTTGGCCCGTCCAAATCGCTTCACCTGCAGCCGCAGCGCCTCAGGCTTCGGATCGACGGCTACCACCGTCCGCACCAGGTTGCGCTCCTCCGGCCGGTGATGCAGCACGCATCGGCCATACTCTGCCGAAAGCGCATACTTTGCCGATCCCATGTCGAACCAGACTCGTCCATCGTCGACCACCACCGCCGGCGGATGCTCGGCGAGAAACGCTTCCAGCGCGCGCGTCAAGTCGGTTGCGGAGGCGTCATCGGGGAGTGATGGCATTGGGGAGTGATGGCATGCGGCGATCATCCTCATGCACCCGGAAGATGGCCAGCAGAATCGCAAACCCTCTGTCGCGAACGTCACCAGCCCATGCGCTTCCGCAATTCGGTGACATGGGCCGTGTGATGGCGGCTGTGCCAGCTATACTGCGCCGCGACGAAGTCCAGCGTCTGTCGCCCCGACTCCGGATGCACATACCCGCGCTGCCAATCGGCGTCGTTGAGCGAATCGAGCAGCACCACCCACCGCTGATGGAGCGCCGTCAGCAGAACCAGAGAGACTGCAACTGGAAGCGTCCGCGCATCGTGCAATTCGGCCCATTTGGTCTGTTCGTACGGCTTGATCGTCGGCCAATCCTCGGTTAGCGCCAGGCGGATGCGTACATAGGCATTGATGTGACTGTCGGCCACATGGTGGACCAGCTGCCGAACGGTCCAGCCGCCTTCGCGATACGGGGTGTCCAGCTGGGAGTCATTCAGGTCTGCGACCGCAGAGCGCAGCCCGGCGGGCAGAGCCGCCAGAACCGCTATCGCCTGCCGCCGGCTCTTTGCATCCGACTCGATCGGCGCTTGGAGCTTTCCGATGGGGTATTGCAGCGTGATTGGAGATGCTTCCAGCGTATGAAGGTCGCTCATGCGCTGGAAGATATCACATTCGAGCTGAGCGGTGTATTTCGCGGGCTAGAGCCTACGAATGCCGATGACGGTGGTGATGGTGGTGACGATGATGCGGATGGTTCTGTGCAAATACCGGGGACGCAAACAACAGGAGCAGGGAGAGAACAAGCAGCTTCTTCATAGTTCCTAGACTAACAACACCACGAGCGACGGGGAATGCATTTTTGGCAAGATCGGGGCGAGCGCCGCCTGAGGCTATGCGGCTTGAATCTCCGCCGGGCGGAACAATCGCCTACAATCGAATTGTGATCCCGTTCATCTAAATCCCTGAGGATCGAATGTCTACAACTGTCTCCGCGCCGGCGAACACCGACCAAGTTTTGCAGAAGCGCTTCTTCTTTGAAAAATTCGCCCTCACCGAGCGCCTCCTCGAGCGCTGCCTCGGCGAAGCCCTCTCCGCCGGCGGAGACTACGCCGACCTCTACTTCGAATCGATAGCCTCGACCTCGATCGGCGTCGATGAGTCGCTGGTCAAGTCCGCCAGTCAGGGCGTGAGCGCCGGCTGCGGAGTCCGGGTCGTCTCCGGCGAGCGCACCGGCTACGCCTACACCGACGACCTCTCGTCCGATCGCCTGCTGCGCGCCGCCCGCACTGCCTCGCTGATCGCTAACGGCCCGACCAAGGAGCTGGTCACCGGCTTCAACGCCAGCGGCAATGCCAATGGCGTTCAAAAGCCAAGCCTCTACCCCATCCCCGCCGCCGATTCCGACGCTTCGCTGGCCGCCAAGCTCGTGCTGGTCATGCGCGCCGACAAAGCCGCGCGTGCCTTCGATCCGCGCATTGTCCAGGTCCGCGCCAGCTACTCCGACGAACTTCGCCGCATCCTTATTGCCGCCTCGGACGGAACCTTCGCCTCCGACACCCAGCCCTTAGCCCGGCTCAATGTCTTCGTGATCGCCAAAGACGGGGAGAAAACCTCGAAAGGCACCTCTGGCGGCGGCGGCCGCGTCGAACTCGATTTCTTCGAGAGTGCCAAGTCTCCCGAACACTTCGCCGAGGAAGCTGCCCGCCAGGCCATCCTGCAGCTGAATGCGGTTGCCGCTCCGGCGGGCGAGATGGAAGTTGTCCTCGGTCCCGGCTGGCCGGGAGTCCTGCTTCACGAAGCCGTCGGCCACGGCCTCGAAGCCGACTTCAACCGCAAGAAGACTTCCGCCT
>Ga0302324_100025350_pt1 | contig 11385 bp, 16 predicted proteins | sample Palsa_T0_1_FD_201949 | JGI IMG/M metagenome (GOLD analysis project Ga0302324, IMG submission 201949) | Peat permafrost microbial communities from Stordalen Mire near Abisko, Sweden - Palsa_T0_1 | ecosystem: Environmental > Terrestrial > Soil > Palsa > Peat permafrost | place: Sweden: Abisko... | reverse complement strand
CGACGACATCGTCGATCACTGCTGCTACGCTTGGAACACCCTCATCAATCAGCCTTGGAAAATCATGACCGTCGCACGCCGCGACTGGGCCGTCGTCGGTCAGTCAATTTGAGCATTGGTATTACCTAACCAGGACGCGAGGAACTTGTTCCGCGATGCCCTACGCTTTCCGCCCGTCGGCCTTGCCAGAATCATCGTTTTGCAGCGCGTCTATTAAAGGCGGAGAAGTGACGTACTGGGTCACGAACCGCCGCAGCCGTAATTAGCTGGCGCGGCAGCTTTGCCCCCAATCGCGACCAAGTCAGTGCGGGCACCAAGCGCCGCTCCGGGCCAAACGCAGACATTCGATGGGGCTGCCAAATAGAAAGGCCGCCTCATCGGCGGCCCTTTGATGTTCCCCTAATGTTGTTTGTTCAAGCGGCCGCTTGCGCCTTCCGCTTCCTGCGCCAGCCGAGCAGTCCCATCGCGCCGAGGCCGGTGGCAAACAGCGGGAACGCCGCTGGAAGTGGGGTCTGACCGATTTCAAGCGTGAAACTGTCCGCACCGCTATCCCACGTCCAGACATAAGTGCCGGGTGTGAGGCCGAGGCCGGCAAACGTCTCGTCGAGCCAGGTTGCGCCATTCGACAATGAAGCGCCTGAGGTGTATCCGTCCGGTACGCTAAGATAGAAAATCGGGCTCGGTTATGCCTGTTGCGCTGCCGCTGCCGGTGGTGGCGGGGCCATAACCGCCGGTCCCGAACTCGGACGCTCCGGTAATTGGCCCCTCGTAAAGGTCGGCAACGGTGGATGCTCCGATGAGTATTATCGGGCGGTCGGGTATGATTTCTGGGTCGAAGGAGTCTCCTGTAGCGTAGAGGGTCAGTCCGGTCAGATCGATAGCTCCGCTCCCCGTGGCGACAACACTGGTACCGACTTGATCGATCGTCACGACGTAGCTGCTGGCATTAGCACCAACGGTGGCACCGAGGAGCAGCGCACATGCGGTGCCAGGTGCGATTGACAAGATTTTCATGAATCTGACCATACACATGACGATACCCCGTTGCTGGTTCTTGCCTATCCGGCCACGGCTAACGCTTGCCCAATTTCCACTCCGAAGCCGAGGGAAATGACCGTTAGCATTAGGCCTACGATTGACCACAGGCAGACAATTGCCAAATTGACGGCGGAGGTTTCCCGCTCGGAAACGTTGCTTGAAAATAAGCGTGCGGCTTGAGCCGTGTTCATGGGCTCGCCTCCGGGAATGAGACACTCCGCGCAAATTCAATTTCGATAGCCAACCAAGGGCAATGCTAAACCCGAATTCGCACCGTGTGCTTGCACTAGCGCGAAGTCCGGCTGGTACTAGAACGAAGTCGCTGAAGAGAATTATCAATGCGTTCGAAGCACCCTAAAGCGGGCGGAACCTGCCTATTCGTTGGGCAGGCGGGCGCTGGTTCGTATATCAGAAGGGCTACTGCCAGTCCGGCCAAATCATGCAGGCTGCGGCCCTGCTGGCCCGAAACAAAGCGCCGACGCGTCAACAGATCGTCGAACACATGGACGGCAACATCTGCCGCTGCGGCACCTACTTGCGCATCATTAGCGCCATCCAGCGCGCCGCGGGGGAGTCCTGACCATGAACACCCATCTCCACCGCCGTCATTTCCTCGGTGGCGCCGCCGGCATGACGCTGGTGCTAACGCTCACCGTTGATCCGCGAAACCTCGTTGGCCAGGCGTTGGCGGGCGCGCCGTTTGCGCCAAACGTCTGGCTTACCATTTCGCCCGACGGCAGTATCACCATCGTGTCGCCTGCCTCCGAGCTTGGCCAGGGTACATCGACGACCTTGCCGGCGGTGATCGCCGACGAGCTTGATGCGGATTGGTCGAAGATCAAATTCATCACGCCGCCGGGCTGGAGCGATGTAACCCATGGCAATCCTGGCTGGGGCCAGAACTTCAACACCACGTCGAGCTTGCTACTCGCGGCTACTTCAAAGCCATGCGCGTGGCCGGCGCGCAGGCACGCCACGTGCTGCTCGAGGCCGCAGCCGAGAAATGGGGTGTGCCGGTCGCCGAATTGACCACCGAGCTAGGCGTAGTGGCTCACTTGGCCTCGAACCGGCGCCTGAGCTACGGCGACATCGCCGCATTTGCCAAAGCACCGACCGAGCTGCCGAAGATTACCGACAGTGATCTCAAGGATCCATCCGCGTTCCGTTACATCGGCAAGGACGTGCCGCGGCGCGAACTGGCGCTCAAGACCACCGGTGCAGCCAAGTACGGCATCGATGCGCAAGTCCCGGGCATGGTCTATGCGGCGGTGCTGCATTCGCCCTACGAGGGCGGCGAGCCAGAAACCGTGGACGATGCCGCCGCGCGCGCGATGCCGGGTATCGCCAACGTGGTGAAGGTGCCAGGCGGCGTCGCGGTGATCGGCAACAGCGTCGAAGGCACGCAGGCCGCGAAGCGCAAACTAAAGGTGATCTGGAGCACGGCCCCCGCCGCGTCGCTCGACAGCGAGCGCTCACTCGTCGATTACGCTGCGACCGCTCGCGATCAAAGTCGAAGCGGCACGCCCTGGCGACCGATCGGCGACGCCAATGCCGCCATGACCACGGCCGCCCAGGTGTTTCGCAGCGAGGTGTATCGCACGCGCTACGTCTATCACGCCCAGATGGAGCCGATGAATGCCACCGCTTCGGTCGCGGCCGATGGCAAATCGGCGGAGATCTGGTCCGGCACTCAGTCACCGTCGCTTCTACTCAATGAGGTCGCCAAAGCGCTGAAGATTGAGCGCACCAACATCACATTCCATCAGCATTTCGTCGGCGGCGCCTATGGCCGCCGCGGCGGACCGCAGGACGTTGTGGTAGAGGCTGCACTGATCTCGAAGGCGGTCGGCAAGCCGGTCAAGCTGATCTGGAGCCGCGAGGACGACATCGGCATGGGCAAGTTCCGGCCGATGACCGTGCACTACATCGAGGCGGGCTTCGATAACGGCGGCAAACTGATCGCCTGGCATCATCGCATTGTTGCGGATTCTGTCGCCGGCTATCGCGCCGCGGTGTACGGCACCGTGCCGCCGAAGAACGATGTCATCGTAATGAAGGGATCACCGCTGCCGCAATATCCGATCCCGAACAAGCTCGCCGAGCATGTCATCGAACAGTCTGGCGTCCGTCTCAGTTCGCTGCGGGGTGTCGGCGTCGGCTGCAACGCCTTCGCAGTCGAGAGTTTTCTCGACGAGATCGCCAAGGCCCAGCACAGAGATCCGTTGGAATTTCGGCTGGCGCTGTCGGACGGTGAGCCGCGGGCTCAGGCCCTTTTGCGCGCGGTAGCGGAGATGTCCGATTGGATGCGGCCGCGCAACAACACCGCTATCGGTCTCGCCTTCATGGAGAAGGACGAGACCTATGCTGCCGGCGTCGCTGAGGTATCGGTTGATCGCGCGACCGGCAAAATCAAGGTCCACAACATCTGGGCCGCGATCGACGCCGGCCTCGCCGTGCAGCTGAAAAACCTTGCCTATCAGACCGAAGGTAGCATCGTGTTCGGCCTGGGCCACGCGCTACGCGAGAAGATCACCATCAAGGACGGCCGCGTGCAGGAGACCAACTACACCGATTACCAGGTGCCGCGGATGTCGGACGTTCCGAACATCGAGGTACGTGTGGTCTCGACCGACAATCCTCCGACTGGCGCCGGCGAGGATGGCCAGCCGCTGGTCGCGGGCGCAATCGGCAACGCCATCGCGGCGCTGACCGGTGTGCGGCTCCGCGAACTGCCGTTCTCGCCCGCGCGGGTTAAGGACGCGCTGAACGCCTAAAAGCAGAAGAGTTGGGGCGCGCTGGCCAAGGCGCGTGTTTGCGCGCATTGAAACATAGTCTGAAAATTCAAAACGGTTGAAATGACCAAAACCTATAAGCTGCTCGATGCTGGTCACTTCTATTCAAGCAATAGCAAGGGACTATTGGGAGGCAACAGGCGCGCAAAGATTTACGGGCGGCTTAACTGTCCCGCTGCATTGCGCGCGATCCTGCCTTGTCCAATGACCGTCATCACGTTGTGCCGAATGATACCGGCGGTCGCTTCGTCCAAGCCGATTCCTAAAAGGTCGCGATATCTGGTAACCACTTGTGCGAGATCGTATTCGCGTTTCCTACTGTCGACGTGACGTTCGACAGCTAATGGGTCTCCTGACACGCTTTTGGGAATTTAGTCAGCCATCTGAAACAATCTAAACGGTGGTTTAGATCGCTTCAGGGACGCGTGGTGCTCGTATGAACGCCAAACCGCCACAACGCCTCGTCGCCTATTACCGTGTCAGCACCGAGCGCCGGGGACGCAGCGGACTAGGGCTGGAAGCTCAGCAGAAGGCTGGACACACGTTCAAGTCGGGCAGATCCTGAGCAGAGGATAAGCGCTGCGGATTCGCCTGCCAGACGCTTCGGGGCCTAGGCCGGGCTTTGATCACGGTCCTGTCGGTATTCCTCGATCGCGCGCATGATTAGCTTTTTGACGTTCTCGATCGTGACGTCATCGCGCCGCTGGATACCGACCTCCTTGCTTACGTTTTTAGGCTGAACAGGTTGGCCCGTCCTGTCGAAGCCGTGTCCGCTTGTGATGGTGACTGTTCCCTCCCGCGTAGTTACTAAATAGGCGCGGCTTTCATGTCCCTTTTCATAGGCTTTGTAATCCTGCTGATCCTGCTGATCCGTTATGCGGAAGGAAACCGAGGAGGGCAGAAACATTTTTCCGCTGCGGCCATACCGTCGAATATCTACTTTGCCGCCAAGCGGCCTCAATTTCTGAGCTGCAGCTTCTAGCTGGGGCAGCACCACATCGCTCAGTACCGCGGCGTCTGCATCGGCTTCCGCCTGCAACCGCCTGGCCTCTGCGTCGCCTTGCCGTTGTTGATCGTGTTCAAGCTTTGCCTTCTTGAAGGCGTCACCGTAATCATCATCACTGCCGGTCATCTTGAAATTTCCTTATGGCGCCTTCGAGCGGCAGGCCTCTGGTCGGCGGCGCGGCCGTTCTGGCGTGTGATCCTTCCCCGATTAGATAGGAAGCGCTTGCGTACCCTGCCGGGCGGTTCGCTGCCCGGCGCTTGTCATACTCAGGCGGGCCGGCCCGCGCTGGCTCGGCGAACTACGAAAGCGTTCGGGGAGGCATTGGGCGAGTATGCCTCCCCGTCCGCGCATTCAGGCCTGTAAGCGCCGGTACGCAAGACATCTCCGGCGCCTGATGATGATGCCGGGGAGAGCTTAGGTTTTAGTTAGCGGAGTGCGCGCAACAAGACAGTCGCTCAAAGAAATTTGTGTTTGAGTTGGTCCGTGATTTCCCGAACAGCATTAAAGTATGTTCCGCCGAACCAATATGCGTCGACGATATAGAGCACCACGCCGCAGATTAGGACCGCGCGCATTGCACACTCTGGCCCGTGCTGGCATGGCGCCCCGTTGATTCCACGCTGCCTATGAGCTTGAAAGATCGGGCAACTGAATCACACCATTCCCACATAACGGAACGGCACTTTTGGCAGGTGGCGTAGTCTTGTGCCTCTTTGGGTCTTGGCCAGAGCGTTACCTCGTATTGAGCGCCGCATTTGGGGCATAAGCATTCGCCGCCGGGCGATGGCGTCGTCATGCTTGCTCGCGCACTGACCAAGATGACCTCCGCGGTTTATTTGAGGGCCGACGACACCGAAGTGAATGTAGTGTTGACCTTGGTCCCGAGGCTCATCGTCACGGCGACGATGGCCATGGCAATGCCGGCTGCGATGAGGCTATACTCGATCGCAGTGGCCCCAGATTCGTCCTTGACGAAAGCCCTGAGTTTCCCTGCCATCCTTGGCAGCGTAGCCGACAGCCGTGAAGCATCCGTAAAAGTACGTACCGGAATTTAGGGCTATCTTCAAAACCAGCCACTGCTGATTTCAAATCCATCCCTTTACCTGCCTCGCTTCTAAGTTGCATAGCATGGCCTTTCCCGGATAACCTTCTGTTGGGGATCTGGGGAAGTGTCATGCGTATAGCGTTTGCAATGGCTGGTGCCCTGTTGCTTTCGGGCTGTGCCACCAAGACCGCTTATTTGCTCGCCGACGGCCGTTTGCCCGGCGCCGACCCGGTACTCAACCAACAATTTGAAATGGACCGCACCGTCTGTCAGGGCGAGCTGCAAAAGGCAAACCTTTCGGGCGTTACCTTTGCGGGTGGCGGCTTAGCTGGCGCCGCAGCCTCTGCTCAACGTGGCCAAGCGGCCGGACAAGTCCGGGCAGGGATGCATGGCTGAAAGGGGATATGTCTTAGTTCCTGAGGATCAAATTGCAGCAAAGCAGCAGGAACTAGCGGCCGTCGCAGCGGAAAAAGCGCGGCGCGAAGCTGTCGCCGCTGCACCACCGCCTCCGGCTGCCCCGACACCTAAAGTCGCCGCAAAGCCTAAGCCTCAGAAACCGCCGCCAGTTCAACCCGCTTCCCTGCAAACGCAGGATTGAGTGAGGAAACAAAAATGGCCACTTGGAAACGACTAACTCGGACCGGCGGCGAGGGCCCGCCCATCGACGTTAATTTAGATCTTGTGATTCACATGCAGTGGTTTGCGAACCACAGCAACGCGATCCTTTATTTCGCGGTACCTGACGGAGAAGGCGTGCGCTCGCTGCACGTTCGGGAATCGCCCGATCAAATCCACACAACCAAGCAGCTATGAACGTCGCTGTTGTTCTGTGCTGTACGGCACGCGCTCGGCCTGCAGCACGATTTGCAGCGCGACGCTGACATTCACCGGATCATCGCCGGCGGCACATGCTTGCGGCGTCGCGCTGTCCCCCTGCAAGGTGGCTTTAACCTTTGGAGCCTAATGCGCAGCGCTTGCACTCGACTCTAGACATTGATCGCGCATGAAAACCCGAAAGCTCGGCCCAAAGATTGGCTCTGAACGCCGAAACAAGCGTTATGAGCTTTTACCATTTCCAGATCGCCGCGGCGTAACCAAGCCCAATGGCGGCAAGCCTGTGCCAGTCCCCAGCAATGAGGCCGAGCGCCCCGCAATCGAGCAATCGTCGCGAGCATACCGATTACCTGGCTTCATAAAGCCGAGGAATGGCCGAGCAGCGGGCCGCTCAAAAACGAAGAGGGGGTCTTGAGTGTCATCACCTGCGGGATCGTGATCCGGCCGGGGCCGGCTCTCGATCAGTGATTAAACGCGCCGGCATCCGTGCTGGTGTTCGGCGCGCTCTGTGTAACGGCGGGAGTTTCGCTCGCTTTCCCGGTATTGGAGCCCGGGTTGGTATCCCCCACCGTTGAGGAGGTGTCCTTGCCGGGGGCGGCTCCGGAAGGTTTGTCGGAGCCCGTTTGGGCACTTGCCGTCGTCGTGAAGGAAAAGATAGCGACCGACGCGGCAGCGAGTAATGTCGGAATACGCATTCGTGTTTTCTCCTAGAGTTCCGTTCTGCTTCAAACCGGCGGTTTCGTTCGATTATTCAACCGCCATCAACGCAAACGCGCGGAATGTCTCAAGGTTTTATCGGACAGGACAGATATTTTCCCCGCAGTTGCGTCCGCGCACATTTATCGGCAGGGGCAGGGGCGTCGACTAGGTCACCTTGGCCGGCAGGAAAATGAATATCGCTCACCGGGCGCCAGATTGGCGTAGCTCTTAGCCTGCTCCCCGGCGACACTGCACTCTTGCTGTGAGGAAAACGTACGCCCGGTATTTACCGTGTGAACGTGGCCATTCAGAACGAACTGCAAAATCAATGCAAAACTCATCAGCGCTTATCCCTGAACATCAGGCCGAATGCCAGCCGCTACGGATTGTGTTAGAAATGAAAGAGGCCGCCATCTGATGCGACTTTTGCCTTGGGGTTACTATGGGACGCAGCTTTCGTACCAGGATACTCCTCGGAGCCCTCATCGTCATTGTCTCGTTTGAGTTCACCTCATGGATACTCAATGCTCTTGATCCAAAGTGATGGTTCGTCGCAATGAAAGAGGCCGGGCTCAGTTGGCGGCCCTATTCGACTTATTCATCACTAGCCGAATGCCGCGGCCGCGGAATGCCCTTCAAGATCTCGCGCGGCACGCTCGGCAGCTTGGCAATGTTCACGGCGATTAGGAACGCCTCGTCGCGCGATAGACGCTTCGTCGTCCTTTGCCGCGTCGGCTCGTCCTCAAAATAGACGTAGTAAGCGGCTGCCCGGGCGTCCTTCACGATGAAGGATTCCGTGCGTTGTTCAATCGACCAGGGCGGCGGGAAGCGGCGGGGCATGTTATAACGGCTCCATGGGCAATCCCGATTACCTTGAGGCTTTATTAGCAAGCCAGGCGATGGAGCGGCTTGAAATCTATTTACGAAACGGTCGGCATTTGCGTGACGTTCCTCTCGACACGCTGCGCACACTTTGGATTCAAGAAATGAGGGCCTGGATGAAGGCTTGGAACAGACGACCACCGCACCAAGTTCGATCATCGCGCGCACGAAGATATCGAGTCGGAAATGGCCCTACGCAAAATCGACCTTCCTTTTGACGAGATCAAGGACGTGTTTAAGGCGCTGCGACAAGCGAGCGATAAACAGATCGACGATCTCATGAGTGATCCCGAGCATCTAGCTCGCACGGAAAAAGCGATTGACGACGCGCTCGACAAATTTGAAGCAGAGGCTAAACGCAGCAAGAGCTAAGAAGCGAACCTCTAGGGCAAGCGCTTGCGCTCGACGATGAATGGTGGGCGCGTCACGATTGGTTTCAGCCATTGCGAGCGCGAGAAACTGCCGATCCTTCGGAGGGCTACCTTCATTCCACGGCATAGCCGATTTCCTTCCGCTTCCCATGCGCTTCCCAACAGAGATTCCTGGGAAGATTGGACAGTCGTTATATTGCGGGAAGTGCCTGATTTTATTGGTGCCGGATGAGAGAATCGAACTCCCGACCAACGGTTTACAAAACCGCTGCTCTACCGCTGAGCTAATCCGGCCAGTGCCACTCGGGCACTTCTCCTTTTATCATAGCGAAGCCATGATAGGCGACGGCTGCTACCGATTTGCTACCCTTCCGCGTGACATTGTTTATGGCTGCATACGGTGTGCCGTCAACAATCGCGGACCACCCGAATTTCCGCCACAAGGCGGCCTTGGGCTGGAGGTCGAATTTGAGGGCAGCGTTTGCAATGGCGGTGATTAACGCGGCCGTTGCGCTTGCAACCGGAGCCGTGGCCCAGGTTATGCCGGGGGCTCAGCACCGTCCGTACCCGAACCAGCTCCAGCACGATTTGAAGGGGGAGCTCGGAAAAAAGGCGCGGCAAACCTGCAATGAGCAATTCGGGCTTGAAGATCCGCCGGAAAGTCCAGCCGACTTTCTGGCAAAGTATGGTGCGTCGGTGAATGCATTGTACAACGATTGCGTTGTGAACGCGCTGATCGCCGAAGAGAACAAGAACCGGTAGTGTCTAGCTGTCGTGCACCTCGTGCACGGCGACCGCGCCGCGGCGCCAGTAGCCGGCCGCACGCATCCATTTCGGATTGGCGCCGTGGTCGGCGATGAGCTGGCGGCGCAGCTCTTTGGCGACGAGTGACTCGCAAGCAACCCAGGCATAGTAGTCGCCGGCCGGCATCTTCAGCGATGCGAGCGCTTTTGAAAGCGTCTCTCCACCACCCGCCGCTGCGCCGTTGCGATGCGCCCAGGTCACCGTCGCATCGGCTTTGGTCTCGAATTTCAGTTCATCGGCGGGGCCGTCGACTTCGCACAGCGCGACGATCTTTGTCCCGGCGGGAAGTTCGGCAAGCCGCCGCGAAATCGCCGGCAGTCCGGTCTCGTCGGCGATCAGCAGGTGCCAGTCATAAGCGATCGGGATGACGAACGAACCGCGCGGACCGCCCACCGCCAGCGTCTGCCCCGGTTTTACCTCCACCGCCCAGCGCGTCGCCGGACCGGCATCGTGAATCGCGAAATCGATCTCGAGTGTATTGCTCACACTGTCATAACGGCGCGGCGTGAAATCGCGCCCGATCGTGTTGGGTGCGCCTTCGGCGTTGATCGTGCCGTCGGGAAAAAACGTCTTCACATGATCGTCGAAGCCGAGGCTCGTGAAGCCTTCAAGGTCGCCGGTCAGCGTCACGCGGATCATGTGTGCCGCGATCTTCTCGACATTCTTGATAGTCAGCGTTCGGCGGCGCGGCTCGTGGCGCACGCGACGCGGCGCGCGCGGATCGACCTCATGAGTCGCAACGGGAGCGGTCATCGACATTAGAAAGACTCCAGAAAAAATTCGCGAATGATGCACACGATTGCGCTTCAATCTGACAATTTGCAAGCGCCTTGGCAGGGCCTGTTTGCGCTCTGCTGCGCGGTTACGATGTTTGATCTGTTTTTGTGACCTAACAAACAAGTTAACGAATGTGGCGTGCGTGCCGCATTTTTCAACAGGTGACAATGGGGCCAGAATTTGGCGCGGGTGTCCCGCGAGCGGGCACCTAGGCATGCAAATCAGGACCGTGATGAAGGCGCATTTGTTGGTATGACTCGCGTCCCTTTGGCTGCTTTAGCCCCGCCATAACCGTTCGGTTTGGCGGGGCTTTCGTTTGCGGCCGCAGGGCAAAGCAAAGAGTCGATGTCGAAACCAACTAGGAGTAAAGCGTAATGAAGTTGATGATGATTCCGGCTGCCGCGCTCGCGGCTACCTTCGTGTTTGCTCAGTCCGCACAAGCGCGGGAGCATTACCACCATCGCAGCCTGTATCGCGGGGCCTCTGCGCATTGGGGACGAGCGGCCAAGCCGTTCGAGCAACCGCAGCAATTCACCAGCGGATTTTGGAACAATTCCGAAACACCGGCGTACCGCGTTGTCGCTCGGCGTCGGTCCCGGGCTCCTGAGCCATTTGGGCAGCAACAGCAATTCACCGGCGAATTTTGGAATAATTCCGAAACACCGGCGTACCGCGTCGTCTCTCGGCGCCGGTCCCGGGCTCCTGAGCCGTTCGAGCAACCGCAGCAATTCGCCGGCGCACATTGGAATAATTCCGAAGCCCCGCCTTATCACGGCAGTCTTGGAGGCCGTCCGGCGGCGTGGTGCGGCTGGGAGATGCGGCAACTCGTCAGCGGCGATCCCGGACCGGAGTACAACCTTGCTCGCAATTGGGCGCACTGGGGCCATTCCGGTCCGGCGGGCGTCGGCGCTGTCGTGGTCTGGTCGCACCATGTCGGCAAGATTGTCGGACAGCAGGACGGTGAATGGATCGTCGAATCCGGCAACGATGGTCACGCCGTGCGCACCCGCCCACTCTCGATCGCCGGCGCGGTTGCAATCCGCTGGGGATGAAAATGCCGTGAAGTCCTCCTGACGGAGGATGACTGTTTTGGACCGCCCGGGATGCCGGGCGGTCTTTTCTTATTTTAGCCTGAGG
>Ga0302324_100025348_pt1 | contig 11386 bp, 9 predicted proteins | sample Palsa_T0_1_FD_201949 | JGI IMG/M metagenome (GOLD analysis project Ga0302324, IMG submission 201949) | Peat permafrost microbial communities from Stordalen Mire near Abisko, Sweden - Palsa_T0_1 | ecosystem: Environmental > Terrestrial > Soil > Palsa > Peat permafrost | place: Sweden: Abisko... | reverse complement strand
TCCTGGCACTGGCGGCAGCGGGGCCGATCGGAAAATTCACAGCCGATCCGAAAATCGCCGTTATGGTCGATCTCTCCTCCAGCACGCGCGGGGCCATGTTTCGTGATCCCGCCGAACTCGAGCGAAGAATCCACGAATTGCTGGGCAACCGCAAATATCACCTGCTGTCGTTCGCAGCCGAAAATCAATCGCTCGATCCCGCCGGGCCGTTCACGGAAATTCCAGCGGACCAAACCATCTTCGATCCACCCGCCGCCGATGACATTCTGCTCTTCAGCGATGGGCGATTCGATCTGCCGCAATCCGCTCCGCCAACATTCATCGCGGTCGATCCCGGTTTGGAGGATGTGCCCGATGCCTGCGTCGAAAAACTAAAAATCCACGATGGAATTCTCTCCGCCACCCTCGCCAACACCGGGCCGGATCGAATCGCCACATTTCATGGAACTTCGGGCACGCCCACCGAAACGATCACATCCGGAACCATCGTCTTGACTCGCCCGATGGCCGGCGATGTCGCATCGGTGGAATTAAACCCCGGCGACCTTTGGCCGGAAAATGATTCGCTTTCCATCCGCGCTTCGCCGCCGATGAACAGTGAATTCTGGTGGATCGGCGATGCCGCACCGAGCGCCGAGTGGCGGGAAATGCCACCGGGGCAAATCCCGGATGATCCAACCGCATTTCTTGCCCCCGCGATCATCGTGCTGAACAACATCTCCGCTGCCGATCTGCCGGCGACGGCGATGGATCATCTGATGCAATATGTGCGCGATCTCGGCGGATCGCTGCTGATTCTCGGCGGGGATCGGTCGTTCGGATCGGGCGGATATCTCAGCACGCCACTGGATTCGCTCTCGCCGCTGGCGTCCGCGCCACCCTCGCCGCAAACGCGGTGGATTCTGCTCGTCGATGCCAGCGGTTCCATGGCGGGCGAGAATTGGTCGGCATCGACGACGGCGATCTCTCGCCTCCTGCCGACGCTGCCGCCGATGGATCCCGTTCAGATCGGCCAATTCTCCGATGCGGTGCGATGGTGGACGAGCGGAAAAACGGCGGCGGAAACTGGGGCGATGAATCTTCCGCCACCAGATGCCATGCCGCATGGCCCGACGAATCTCGAGCCGGCCCTGTCGCAAATTGCCGATCAAACCGAGGCGTCGCTCCCGACGAACCTGATGCTCATCTCCGATTGCGATGCGCGGATCGACAATCCCGCCGCGCTCGGTTCGGCTATGCGGCAAAAGAACATCCGATTGTTCGTGCTGGCCATCGGCTCCGGGAGCGGGCTGGATGCGATCACGCAAATCGCGTCGGCAACCGGCGGAAGAGTGGTGCAGGATTTCGATCCGAAGAATTGGACAGACTCGACGAAAAATCTGGCGCGCGCCGCCGAGCCGGATTCATTGATGCAAAGTCCAATTAAGGCCGAATTCCTCGGCCCCGCGGCAGGGATTCCGATTTCGGAAATCTCCATCTGGAATCGTGTTTGGCTAAAACCCGATGCTCAATTGTGGGCCAAGTCCGATGCTGGCGACGCACTGGCCGCGAATTGGCCGGTCGGTCGCGGATCGGTCACCGCCGCCGCATTTTCGCCGGATTCGGCAACGATCCAATCCCTCGTCGCACTCGTGGCTCAAAAGCCGCGCGATCCGAGATTGTCCATCCATTGGAATACCGGCCGGACGCTCGACGTTTCCATTGACGCAATCGACAACGGGAAATTCCTGAATGATTTGTCGTTTTCCTTCGAAATTCTTCCCGGTTCAATCCAACCGATTCCGCAAACCGCTCCGGGACATTATGAGCTTGCGATCCCCGCCCCGCGCGATCCAGCAATTGCGGTGGTTTCGCAGGATGGCCGGATCATCGACCGCATGTCCATCGCCGGCCGATATCCGCCGGAATTTGACGAATTGGGCAATGATCACGCGGCGATGAGCCAACTGGCGGAATTGAGCGGCGGGACGGTGATTGAGCCGAATGAGCATGATGCGATTCGATTGCATGAGCCGATGCGCGAGGTGGATTTGGTTTCCTGGCTCGCCGTCTTGGGGGCGATTCTTGTAGCGGCGGCGATGGTTGAACATGCGCGAAGGGCTTGACCAAAAAATCCCCCTCCTCCGGTACTCCGGGGGAGGGCAGCGGTGGGGGCCGAACTTCGATCACGCTTTGAGAAACCCCCACCCCATTCCTCCCCCGGAGTACCGGAGGAGCGGATTAGATGGAATACTAAACCACACGCACGTCGATTGCTCCGGCGCGATGCTCGGACCCGCGGGTGAGGGCGAGTTGGTGAGCTTCATCGTATCGCCTCGACAGCACCGACCAGTCGAATTTCTCGCTAAGCCTTTCTACTTTGTTCCGCATTTCGATCCGCTGCCGGCGGTTCAATTGCACGAATTTCAGCAGGAAATCGGTCAATTCGTCGGTGGCCTGATCGAAGCCCTGCGTGCGGCGATTCAGCACATAAATCCCCTGATCGTTGTGCTCGACGATATTGCGCTGGACATACGCGCCGAATCCGCTCAGATCGGTCGTCACCGCCGGCACGCCCATGGCCGAGCATTCCATCGGGGTGTATCCCCACGGCTCATAGTAACTCGGGAAAACCCCCAAATGGCAACCGCGAACGAATTGTTCGTAATCCAGGCTGATCAGCGGGCTGGTCTGCGTGAGAAATTGGGGATGGAAAACCACCTTCACCGGATCATCGGGCGAATTGAACAGTTGCCGATGGCGGAGATGATTCATGATCGGATCGCCGGCATCGTCGAGCAGATCGTGCGTGACAATCGGCGGCTGTCGGCCGCTGCGCCAGGCGTGGATCGCCTGCTTGAGCCGCACGCGCTCGTCTTCGTCCAGCAGTTCGTGTGTGCCGGCGATCTTGCCGATGGCGGCGCTGTGAAAGAGCCGCTCGCCCATCTGCGTTTGAATCTGGCCGCAGGTTTTGTGCAGCTCGTCGAACATGGATTGGCTGTGCAGCACGCCGACGTTGATATTTTTCGTCGCTGCCTTGGTGACGATGAACGCCACCACCGTCGGCCGGTCGTCCATCGGCCGCAGGCGTTCGTTGAGGCGGTAGAGCGATTCGATGAACAGGTCCATTCCCTTGTTGCGATATTCGTAGCGCCCGCTGGTGAAGAGATAAATCGTGCGATCCAGATCGAACGTGTATCCCGGGAAAAAATTCCCCATCACAAATTCATTGATCGTCTGCTTGTACTGGCGATGCAGATTCTGGAATTCGTGAATGGCGGCAAATTTGTGCAGGTTCAGCCCGTTGGGGAGAATCAGATCGGGCTGGCGGCCCAGCAATCGCTCGGCCTCGAAGCTGGTCACTTCGCTCACGGTCGTAAACACCGTACAGGCGTGCGCGGCGGCGCGCTCGATAGCGAACCGCGGAAAGATCAGATACTTCGCCGCTTCGTGCTCGGGATTGATGTAGGGCAGATGCTGGTAAAATTCCGGGCTGTCGCTGGCGAGATATCTGCCCAGGAGCGTGGCATGAGTGGTAAAGATCGTGGCCACGGGCAAGTGCATGTGCGCGATGCGCGGCACCGCGACGCCGGCCATCCATTCGTGGAAATGCGCGATCACCTTTTGGCCGGCGTCGAGTTCGCCGGTCAGGGCCTTGAAGAATTCCGCGACGGTGAATCCGAACGCCACGACTTCATTCACCTCGCCATCGTTGGCGACGGTCGAGATGCCGTGGTCTTTCCAGAGCAGATATTTGTCTGCATCGAGATTCCAGTACCGTCCGCGATAATCCAGCAGAATCACATGCGGCCGGCCGGGGATGAGCCAGGTTCCGTAATGGCAGCCGATTCCGATTTCTCGCATGTGATCGAGGGCCGCGCCAATGGGCCCGTCGATTTCCTGTTCCTCAAATTCCAGCGCCGCGGTTTGTGGGTTGTAGGGGCCGATGAGGAGATAGCGATCGTGCCATTTCCGCAGCATCGACGGGGCTTTGGATCGGAGGACGGTGTAGATGCCGCCGAGTTGCCAGCAGACTTCCCAGGCGATTTCAAAGAGCAAGGGTTCGGTGGATTCGGGTTTGTCGGAGGAATGGGCGGGGGTCTTTCCTCGTTTGGGCATGGGCACATTATGCCGGGGGAGGGGAAAAACAAAAAGCGGATGGACCGCCAAGGCGCCAAGACGCCAAGTGAGGAAAATACGCCAAGGGAATTGGGATATATTTTTTAGCCGCGTCGCTTGGCGACGCGCGGTTTTAGGGAATGTTCGGCGCTTGTGGGAAATCCCCTGTTGGCGGCTGGAATAGCAATTCATCGCCATCGCGCAGCGCCACGTCTTGCGTCGGATCGCTCAATCGGCCGGTAGAGGAGATTTGAATCAATCGCTTGGAAATCCCCTCAGGCCCGCGGCGAATCAGGACGAGCGTTTCCGAGACGCCGGGTGGATTGGGAAGGCACAGCGAAATCACCGTCGCCACCGTGTCGCCGGTGTGAAGCGGATGACTCCCCGCCCATTTCACCGAACCGGAAACGGTGTACGTTGCCGCTGCGGACTCTGGCGGGATCGAGGTGTTCGTTTGTGAGTGACAACCCGCCAAAAGGACGACCAATCCGAGGAACCATCGCAACTTCGGCGGCATTAGATTTGATCTTATCGCAATCGCTCGGACTTGTCGTTAGAAACCATCGCGTTCCACGGCCGCATGAAAGTCCGCCAGCGCGCTTTTCCAGGATCGCATCGGTTGCTCGGTTTTCCAGGCGTAGGGTTCATTGTCCAAGACGCTGTATGTCGGTCGCACCGCCGAGTTGGGCCGCATCTCCATCCATTGCGCGCTAGTGAGCGGTTCCACTGGAGCGGTAATGCCGAACTCCTGGAGTGTCGCCTTGGCGAAATCGAACCATGTCGTCTGTCCGGAATTGGTGACATGCCAGATGCCGCGCGCGTTAGCGTCCAGCAGATTGAAAATCGCCTGCGCCAGATCGACCGCGTAAGTTGGGCAACCAAGTTGATCGTTAACAACGCGCAGCGGCTTGCCGGCTTTGGCGGCCTGGACCATCGTGCGCGGAAAATTCACCCCGCCGCGCCCGTATACCCAGCTGGTGCGGACGATCAGCCACCGCGGCGGGGCACTGGCCTGGAGTTGCTTTTCACCCAGCAATTTCGAGCGGCCGTAGGCGTTGATCGGATTCACCGGATCGTCCGGCCGATACGGGCGTTTCAGCTTGCCGTCGAAAACGAAATCCGTGCTGAGGTGAACGAGACACGCCCCGGACGTGCGGCAATGTCGCGCCAGCGTGCCAACGGCAATCCCATTGATCGCATCCGCCTTCTCGCGCTCCTGCTCGCAGAGATCGACCTTGGTGTGGGCCGCGCAATTCAGCAACAGCGTTGGGCGATATTTTGCAAATGCCCCGGCGATTTGCCCCTCATCGGCGATATCCAGCTCGGCTCGCGTCAGCGAAATCGGCGAGAGATTTTTTTCCCGCAGCAAATCCGCCGATGCCCGCGCCAGCATTCCGCCGCCGCCGGTGATGAGGATGGAATCGTAAAGGCTCATGTTCGCGCCGCCAGTGCAGCCAGTTTATCGCCGACGATGCGGTAGGTCGTCCAGTCGTCCATGGGGACCGCGCCCACCGATTTGTAGAAATCGATGGCGGGTGAGTTCCAATCGAGCACCGACCATTCCATCCGGCCGCAATTTCGCGCGACGGCGATGGATGCGACATGGGCCAGCAGCGCCTTGCCAATTCCCTTGCCGCGATGTTCCGGCAGCACAAACAAATCCTCCAGCCAGATGCCGGGTTTGCCGACGAAGGTTGAAAATGTCTGAAAAAACAGGGCGAATCCCACGGGTTGACCGGCGAGATTGGCGATGACAGTCTCCGCCGCAGGCCGCGGGCCGAAAAGATGCTCGCGCAGCAATTCCTCCGTCGCCTGCATCTGATGCGAGAGTTTTTCGTATTCGGCCAGTTTGCGGATGAAATTGAGAATGACGGGAACGTCGGCCGGCGTGGCGGGGTGGATGGAGATTTGGGGTGAGTTACTCATAGTCGCCGCAATCCCTCTTTCCCCCTCGCCCAGTACTCTGGGAGAGGGCAGGGGTGAGGGCGCATTTTTGCAAGCCGAACGATCTCCGTCGATCGAAGACCCCTCACCCTGACCCTCTCCCCGAGTACAGGGAGAGGGGAATTAGGCACGGCGCGGCAATTCTACCTCCCCGCGTACTGCTGCTCGTAATATTTTAAATATTCCCCACTCTTAATCGCCCGCCACCAGGATTCGTTTTGGCGATACCAATCAATCGTCGTGCGGATCGCCTCGTCGAATTTGTGTTTCGGCGACCAGCCGAGCTCGCGCTGGATTTTGCTCGCATCAATCGCATATCGGCGGTCGTGGCCGGGGCGATCTTTCACATATTGCACGCTCGCGTCCCAATCCTTGCCCATTTCCTTGAGGATCGTCTCGGTGATTTTTCGGTTGGTGATTTCGTTGTTTCCGCCAATGTTGTAAACCTCGCCGGGCATGCCTTTGGTGAGTACGGTCCAGACGGCCTCGGCGTGGTCCTCGACATACAGCCAATCCCGCACGTTCATCCCGTCGCCATAGAGCGGAACTTTTTTGCCTTCCATCAGATTGGTGACGAACAGTGGGATCAATTTTTCCGGGAAATGGTACGGGCCGTAATTGTTGCTGCAGCGCGTGATGAGAACGGGGAGATTGAACGTGTGAAAATACGAGCGCGCCAGACAATCGGACGCCGTCTTGGTGGCGCTGTAGGGGCTGTTGGGGGCGAGCGGGGTTTCTTCGGTGAATTTAATTTCCGGGCGATCTTCCGGAAGCGTGCCATACACTTCATCGGTGCTGATTTGCAGAAATCGCTCGACCCCGCGGGCCTTGGCAATATCCAGCAGCACTTGCGTACCCACGACATTGGTCTGCACAAACGGTCCGGAGCCGAGAATGGAGCGATCCACATGGCTCTCGGCGGCGAAGTTGACGACGTGAGTGAATCGATGCGCATCCCATGCCGATTGCACGGCGGCGGGGTCACAGATGTCGCCGCGGACGAAAATCACATTTTCGCCGAGTAAATCGGAGATATTGGCAAGATTTCCGGCGTAGGTGAGTTTGTCGAAGGCAACGATTTTCGCCTTCTCCCCGCGCTGGATGAGCAGGCGGACAAAATTCGACCCAATGAATCCCGCGGCGCCGGTGACGAGAAGGGTGGGCATTAACACTTACTCCAAAACATTTCCCCCTCCTCCGGTACTCCGGGGGAGGGCAGGGGTGGGGGCCGAACATCGAGGTGTTCGCGAAAACCCCCACCCTAGCCCTCCCCCGGAGTACCGGAGGAGGGGATTAAGAGCCGCTGGCCACTTCACTTCGACTCCTTGTTCGCCCCGCGCTGGGCGACTTCGTTACAGGCTTTCAGATAAAAATCGATGTTCTCTCCGGCATCAGCCCAGAAGCCATCGACTTTGTCATAGGTCATTTCGCCGCGCTCGATGTAGGCGTTGTTGACATCGGTGATTTCCAGTTCGTTTCGCGCGGAGGGTTTGAGGGTGCGAACGATATCGAACACCTGGCCATCGTAAAAATAAATCCCGATGACCGCCCAATTGCTTTTGGGCTCTTTGGGTTTTTCGACGATGCGGACGACGCGCTCGCCATCCATCTCGGCGACGCCGTAAGCTTTGGGATTCTCCACCTTGGCGAGCAGAATTTTCGCGCCCTGGCCCTGATGGCGAAATCGTCGGACCGTTTCCGTCATCGAATATTCCAGAATATTATCGCCCAGAATCAGACAGATGCTGTCGCCCCCGGCAAAATGCTCGGCCAATCCCAGCGCCTCGGCGATTCCGCCGGCGCCTTCCTGATAGGTGTAATTCAATTCTTTGAGGCCAAACGCCCGGCCATTGCCGAGCAGGCGAATAAAATCGCCGCTGTTATTTCCGCCGGTGACCAGCAGCACCTCGTCGATGCCGGACTTGGCCATGCACTCCAGCGGATAATAAATCATCGGCTTGTCATAGACGGGCAGCAGATGCTTGTTGGTGACCTTGGTGAGCGGCAGCAACCGCGACCCGGTGCCGCCGGCGAGTATGACTCCCTTCATATCAGCCCTCGAGTGTTAGAAATGAGATTTATATCGGTTGCGGTTTCCGCGGCGACGAGCGAGCCCTGGCTCGTATACCAGAGGGCGCTGCCGACTCGATACCCGCTGGCTTGCCCGGTGACGGTCGAGTGATCCTTTTCGATGGGACGGAATAGAGCTCTCGCCTTCGGCGACTGATGTTGATGAGTTTCGCGCTCAGGCGCGACCCTCAACCGTCCGTCACGCCCCAATGTCCGACCTCCGTTGAACGCGCGCGGCGCGGTGACTTGTGAATTTTCTGGGGCAGGTCGGACAAGCGGCGGCTGCATTGGACGGTTGAGGTCGAGCATGCGCTCGAAACTCCTGCGCATCCCGCCGCCGCAGGCGGGAAGCTCATTCTTCGGCGGCAAGATGCCCGCGCGAATGTCGCCGGGCCAGCCAGCGGTCTTCGCGGCGGCGGCGAACTTCCCTATACGAGCCAGCGCGCCTTCGTCGTGACGGAAGACGTAACCGACATGATTCTTCTCAAATCCAAGCATGCGTCGGCTCGCACCCCAATGAAATATATTTCTTGCGCGCATCTCGCTTCTCGAGACGGCGCTCAGTTGAGCACCGTTAATTGTCGGACGGATTTGGGCAGCTCGAAGGAGATTCCTTCTTCCATGAGGGTTCGGCTTTCGACTTCCCCGCCGAAATCGCGCTTGAGGCGATCGACCAGTGCCTCGACCAAATGTTCGGGAGCGGATGCCCCGGCCGTGATCAGCACCGCTTGGATTCCATTGAACCACTCCGGCGCGAGTTCTGATTCATCATCGATTAGATACGCCGGCTTACCTTTTTCGAGGGCGCGATCCACAAGGCGCTGGCTGTTGGAACTATTTTTGCTCCCGATCACCAAAACCAGGTCCACCTCCGGGCTCAATTCCGTCACCGCGTTCTGGCGGTTGGTGGTGGCATAACAAATATCGTCCTTGGCGGGATAACGGATGGTGGGGAAGCGTTTCTTCAATGCATCGATCACTCGCTGGGCATCGGACACGCTCAGCGTGGTCTGCGTCACATACGCCAGCTTTTTCCCCGGTGCGATTTGCAGCTTTTGCACTTCCTCTTCGGTTTCGACCACGATGATCGATTCCGGCGCTTCGCCGACAGTGCCGACGGCCTCATCGTGTTTGCGATGGCCGATGAAAATGATGGTGTAACCGTCGCGCACGTAGCGCAATACTTCCATGTGCACCTTGGTCACCAGCGGGCAGGTGGCGTCTACCTCGATCAGCCGGCGTTCCTTGGCTTTGCGCCTGACTTCCGGCGAGATGCCGTGGGCGCTGTAGACGACCAGTCCGCCGCTGGGGACTTCTTCGATGTGATCGACAAACGTCACGCCCCGGCCGCGAAAGCCGTCGACGACGTGCCGGTTGTGCACAATTTCATGATACACATAGACCGGCGGGCCTTGCTTGGCCAGCACCTGGTCCACAGTTTCGATCGCCATGTTCACGCCAGCGCAGAACCCGCGAGGATTGGAAAGAATTATTCGCATTGCGGGGGAAATCTTATCGAGTGAAGCGATTCTCGTCCAATTCGCGGGGGGCGGTTGGACCGCCAAGACGCCAAGACGCCAAGGTAGGAAAATACGCTAAGGGATTACCGGAGAATTTGGATCGGACGGCATGTCTGGCCCACCCAATTCAAATTATATTAAATCAGAATTTTCTTCTCAGCGTATTTTCCTACCTTGGCGGCCTTGGCGTCTTGGCGGTTAATCAGCCTTTTCTTCCCATCTCTCCTACCGTATCCTTCCTTTTTTACCGGAGGACTCGGCGGTGGCGCAAATTCGGCCGTTTGCGGGAGTGCGGTATGCCCGCGACCCGGACTTTGATCTCTCCAATCTCATTGCTCCTCCGTACGATGTGCTGGACGAGGCGGGCAAGGCTCGGCTTCAGTCCAAGCATCCCAATAATATCGTCACCGTCGATCTGCCCCATCTGCCGCCCAAGACGGTGGGGCCGGATGAAACCTACGAGCGGGCCAACGTGACACTCAAGGCGTGGATGTCCGCAAAGGTGCTGCAGAAGGACCACAAGCCGGCGATTTATCCCTACACCCAAACCTACACGCACGGCGATCGCACCTTCCATCGCCGCGGAATTTTCGCACTGGTGAAACTCAGCCCCTTCGGCCAGGGGCATGTGGTGCCGCATGAAAAAACTTATCCCGATGCGATTCAAGATAGGCTGAAATTGACCCGCGCCACGCAGATGCAGCTCTCGCCGATCTTCGGTCTCTTCTCCGATCCCCGCAGCGAGGTCACGGGATTGGTCTATAAAAATCTCGGCAAACCCGAAATGTCCGCGACCATGGACAGCATCCGCAACGACCTGTGGTCCATCAGCAGTAGCGAAACCGTCAACACCGTCGGCGATCTTATGGGCGCCCGCCCGATTTACATCGCCGACGGCCACCACCGCTACACCATGGCCCTGCAATATCAGAAGGAAGTGACCGAAAAGTTCGGCAAACCGCTGCCGCCAAATCATCCGGCCAATTACGCCATGTTCGTGCTGGTGGGAATGCAGGATGATGGGCTATTGATTTTGCCCACACACCGTTTGATTGGCGGGCTGAGCACATTCGACATCGCCGCCTTCACTGCTGCCATCGCCTCGGTCGCAACCGTCACGGAAGTTTCGATCCCAGAATCGGAAATCCCGCATTACATCGAAATGGCTCTCCCTAGACAGGCCGCCCACACCTTCGGTCTCTTCGACGGCCGCACGCGCAAATTGCATCAGATCACCTTCACCAATCCCGATGTCCTGAAGGATTTGGAACCCACCCATTCCCCATCCTGGCGAAAATTGGATGTCGCCATCGTCCAGCGATATCTGCTGGATGAAATTCTCAAACCCAAATTCGCCGCCGGCAAAGACCCCACCCGCGGCTACACCGCCGACAGCCGCTCCGTCACCGCCATGACCGATGGCAAACAATTCCAGATTGCAATTCTGCTGAAAAGCACCCCATTGCACGCCCTGGAAGAACTCGGCAAAACCAACGAAGTCATGCCGCAAAAGAGCACATTTTTCTTCCCCAAACTGGCAACCGGCTTGGTGATGAATTCGTTGGAATAACCCCCACCCCGGGGCTAACCACTTCAGTGGTTAGCCGAGCGGCGCTCCTTGATAGATCTTTTTTGCCCACAGATCCAAATCACTCAGCGTCCATCACCACGCGAAATCCACAGCTTGCGGTTGTGGTGCTCGGGACATTCCAATCACGATGGGCAATTCTACAGTTACGCGGGTCGCTGCCCCA
>Ga0302324_100025345_pt1 | contig 11387 bp, 12 predicted proteins | sample Palsa_T0_1_FD_201949 | JGI IMG/M metagenome (GOLD analysis project Ga0302324, IMG submission 201949) | Peat permafrost microbial communities from Stordalen Mire near Abisko, Sweden - Palsa_T0_1 | ecosystem: Environmental > Terrestrial > Soil > Palsa > Peat permafrost | place: Sweden: Abisko... | reverse complement strand
TTTTATCGGATTGATGCTGGCATTCGTCGCCATGGGACCGTTTGCACGCACGATCTGGACCTCAAATCCAATCTGGCAGGAGAAAACTTATCTCGGCGGCATGGATGGCATCGCGCTCGGCTGTCTCTCGGCCCTGTTGCTCAATCGGTTTGTCCAGCGTGACCCGGAATCGCCGCGCCGAAATCGGCGTTCGTTGCTTCTGTGCGAGATTGTTGGGGTGGTATTGATTGCGCTGATTGCTTTCTGGCCGCACTGGCGCTGGATGCATTTCGTCGGCGCGACCGGGCTGGATGGCACGATTCTCCCCCTCGGCGCCTGTCTAGTGATGGTTGGTGCTGTTGCAAGAGGCCGAAGTGGAAGCCGGTGGATAGGACCTATTCGTTGGTTCGGACGCCGCAGCTATGAGGTCTACCTGACGCACGAATTTATTGTGGTCTGGGGGACGGCGCTGTACGTCAAATGTCAGCGTGGGCCATGGTGGTTCTGGTTTGCCGGTATGCTTCTGCTGACCGCCCCCTTGGGTTGGGTCGTGGCGCATTATTTTTCTGAGCCGATGAATCGCAAATTACGCGCACCAGCACGGGCGGAGACGGGCACGAGTTGATACTTTGGAACGACCTTCATTCGGACGGCGACAGCTTCAAGACGCGCTCGGCGTTGCGGTGGGTCAGCTTGGCTAGATCTTCTGGCGAGAGAGTTGAGGATGCAGCGGTGAGAAAATCGCGGCCCTGGGCGTTTGCGCTGAAGGGGTAGTCGACGGAGAACATGGTGCGATCGATGCCGACGACATCCAATGCGCATTGCAGCGGCGGCTGGGTGAAATATCCGCTGGTGGTGATGTGAATGTTCGACTGGAAGTAGTCGGCGACTGGTTTGTTGAGCTTCGCAGCCCGTGTCAAGATGCCGCTGGAGCGGGCCATCGCGTAGGGCAGACCTTCGCCCATATGGCCGATGATGAGCTGCAGCGACGGCAGCCGATCGAAGAGTCCGGAGACGATGAGGCGCAGCATGTGCAGCGCGGTTTCCGCGTGCCATCCCCAGCCTGCGATGGAGAGCACCTGGCCGAGGGCGCCGGGGAGGCCGGTGTAATAGGCCTCGCGGACGGCTTCAGGTGGGAGCGCAGGATGCAGATAGATGGGGACGGCAAGGTGCGCGGCGGCTTCAAGCACTGGCAGGAAGCGCGCGTCGTCGAGGAAGAGACTTGGCGGAGTGGCGCCGGGAATTCTGGTGGTGCCGCTGAGCATGGTGCCGACGAAGCCGACTTTCGTGACGGCACGTTCGAGTTCTTTAGCAGCAGTTGCGGGATTTTTCAGATCGAGCGTGGCGAAGACGGAGAAGCGATCCGGATGCGCGCGGGCTGCGTCGGCGAGTTCGTCGTTGATGTCCCGGGCGAGCGGGGTCGCGGTGGCGGAGTCGAGATCGTCGAAGCCTTGCGAAGCGAGTGACAGCACCTGGTGGTCGATGCCAGCTTCGTCCATGGCGGCGATGCGACCTGCGCCTAGATCAAGCAACTTGGGTAGCAGATCGGCAACCTGCGGTAGTCCGGTGGCCCGTGCGGATTCCGTGGCCTTGAGAAACGATTGCGTGACGAAGTGTTCTTCGAGCGTGATGGTTCGCATGCTTGTTTGGATGCGGTCAGTCGGCTTAGTGGACGGTGCGGCTTTTGCGCGAGACGTAGTCCATCAATAGATATTCGCCGAGGGTGTCGGGGGTGGTGAAGTAGGCCTTGCCGCGGCACATGGCGGTCACTTTCTGGACGAATTCGACGAGGCCGCGGTCGGAGGCGAGCATAAAAGTGTTGATGAGGATGCCGGAGCGGCGGCAGCGGGAGACTTCGTCCAGCGTGGTGGAGACGACGAGCGGGTCGAGGCCGAATGCGTTTTTATAGATGCGGCCGTCGGGCAGGGTGAGGGCGGAGGGCTTGCCGTCCGTGATCATAACGATCTGCTTCATGTCCTTGCGCTGGCCTGCCAGGATGCGCTGCGCGAGGCGCAGGCCTTCACACGTGTTGGTGTAGTGCGGGCCGACGCGGACGCGTGGCAGCTGCGAGATGGGGAGCTGTTCGGCGGAGTCGTGGAAGAGGACGAGGGAGAGTGAGTCGCCGGGATATTGCGTGCGGATGAGATGCGAGAGTGCCATGGCGACGCGCTTCGCGGGTGTGAAGCGGTCCTCGCCGTAGAGGACCATGGAGTGCGAGCAGTCGAGCATGACTACTGTCGCGCAGGAGCTTTGGTACTCGCATTGATGGACCTGCAGGTCGCGGGCTTCGAGTTCGAGGGGCAATCCTAGGCCGTTGCGCTGAATGGCGGAGGAGAGCGTGGCGGGGATGTCGAGGTTGAGCGTGTCACCGAATTCGTAGGGGCGCGAAGAGCCGCTGGATTCAACGCCGGTGGCCATGTCGCGCGTGTCGTGACGGCCGAAGCTGGCTTTACCGAGTGAGCCGAGCAGGTCGCGCAAGGCTTTGTAACCGAGAAAGTCCAAACTCTTCTCCGTGACCTCGAAGCGGACTTGGCCGGGAGCGTCGCCGTCGGCGTGACCCTCGCCGGGTTGGCCGTGGGGCGCATTTTCCGTCGAGATGAGGCCTTCTTCCTGCATGCGGGCGATGAGCTTGTCGAGGAATTCGTCGAGCAGGCCTTCGGCTTCTAGCTGGTCGAGTTGCTGGCGCATTTCCTTGCTGAGGTTGGCTTCTTCGAGGGCGCGACGCAGTGCCTCGCGGAGATTTTCCATCGTATAGTCGCCGTCGAAGTCGTTGTAGACGGACCACGGATCCTGGTAGCCGGAGTCCATGAAGAAATCCGACAGGGCCTCGAGCAGGCTTTCGAGATCCATCTCGCCTGCGAGGTCGGGGACGTATTTGCCGTAGCGGACGCGCTTCATCTTGATTCTCTCGGCGAAAACTTACGGTTATGTTTTCAATTAAAGTTGCGACGGTTCTTGCGCGGGCCCGCCTGCTCCCAGTCCGGCTCGGGCTCGCGGCGGCCGGCTTCGGCATTGCGATTCTGCTGCTTGTCGGGAGCGGTGAAGCCGCGTTCCTCGCTGCGGCCGATGCGCTTGTGGGCGGCCATGCCTTCGAGGAGAAATTCTGCGGCGGAGACGACGCGTTCGGGCGAATCTTTGGCGGAGATTTTTGCGCGGCTGAGTTTTGCGCGCAGTCCCTGGATGTTTTCCAGCTCCTTCGCTGCATCGGCGGCGGACATCGTGTCTGCCAGCCGGATGCTTCCGCCGAGATGGAACCATTGCTCGATCTGCTGCGTATTTTCGTCCGCGAAATACTGGTCGTAGACCTTGGCGATGGCTGCGTTGATCAGATTGTTGACGACGACGTCGGCGCCCTTCATCTCGCCTTCGTATTCGAGCTCGAGTTTCCCGGTGATGCCCGGGAGTGCCGCATAAAGGTCGGCGATGCGGGGGACGACGGTGGCTTCTGCGTTGAGAAAAGCGCGGCGCTCGGCGTTGGAGATGACGAGTTCGAGCGTGGAGATGGGCAGGCGCTGGCTGACGCCGCTGCGGCGATCGACTTTTTTGTCTTCTCTCGCGGAGAAGGCGACGTGCTCGACGATTTCGCGGATGTAGGGCGGTACGTCGACGGGAACGATGCCGCGGTCGGACCAGCTTTCCTGCGCGGTGATGGCGATGCCTTCCTCAACCGTGCGCGGGTAGTGGGTGCGGATCTCGGAGCCGATGCGGTCTTTCAACGGAGTGACGATTTTGCCGCGTGCGGTGTAGTCCTCCGGATTTGCGCTGAAGACCATCGCGACGTCCAGCTCCAGTCGAATAGGAAAGCCTTTCAGCTGGACATCGCCTTCCTGCAGAATGTTGAACAGGGCGACCTGAATTTTTCCCGCGAGGTCGGGCAGCTCGTTGATGGCGAAGATGCCGCGGTTGGCGCGGGGCAGCAGCCCGTAATGCATCGTCAGTTCGCTGGCAAGGTCATGTCCACCGCGGGCGGCGCGGATGGGGTCAATATCGCCGATCAAGTCGGCGACGGTGACGTCAGGCGTGGCGAGTTTTTCGATATAGCGTTCGCCGGGAGTGAGCCAGGCGATCGGCGTGCTGGCGCCTTCTTCGGCGACGAGGTCGCGGCAGCGCTTGCAGATGGGCGCGTACGGGTTGTCGCGAATTTCGCAGCCTTTGATGTAAGGCAGCTGCTCGTCAAGCAGCGTGGTCAGCGCGCGTAGGATGCGCGACTTGGCCTGGCCGCGGAGTCCGAGAAGGATGAAGTTGTGGCGAGACAAAATCGCGTTGACGATTTGCGGGACGACGGTGTCGTCGAAGCCGACGATGCCGGGGAAGAGCGGTTCGCCGGAGCGGAGGCGGGCGATTAGATTTTCGCGCAGCTCATCTTTGACGCCGCGATGCTGGACGCGATCCAGAGACCAGGCGCTTTTGCGCAAGTCGCCAAGCGTGGTGGGAAGTTTTTGCGAGGACGGCGTTGCTGAAGCGACCATGGAAGACTCCGGTGTGGTGAGTATATGCGCGCTGGCGGGTTGCGTTTGCCAATCAGATGCGAGCCGCTGGCCACGCGACTCAGTGGACTCAGCGAACTCGGTGATCTCAATGAACCATGCGGCTGCGTTTGCCTTGCCCGGTGCCGTGCATGCGGAGGTCGTTCAGCAGCTCGTCGTAAATCTGCAGCAGCATCATGGTGCGCTGCGTGTCGGAGTCGGTGCTGAGCAGCGACTGTTGCTGGACGAAGGGGATGGGCAGTGCGTCCGCGAGCTGGAAGCTGACCGGCTGGTCGAGCTGGATCTGCGCCATCGCTTCGACGCCGCTGCCGGAGCGCTCCAAGTACTCGAAGTGTTTCGCGGCGGCTTGTTCTCGGAGTTCGCGCGGCGCGGGCTCGGTGTCGTCAGGAAGAAAATTTACTTCCGCCTGCAGGTACGGTGCGGATTCGTCGAGCGAGACGATATGGAAGCGGTGCGCGCCGCGGGTGAGGATGTCGACGCGGCCGTCCTCATACTTCTCCAGCGTGGAGATGATGGAGGCCATGCAGCCGATGACGGAGAGCTGATCGCGCTCCGCGTGAACGACGCCAAAGCCGCTGCCGGTGGACTGGCAGGCGAGGATCATGTCCTTATAACGCGGCTCGAAAATATGCAGTGGCAAGGACGCGCCGGGAAATAAGACCACCTGCAATGGGAAGATCGGGATCCGCATACCTGTCTAGCATGCGCTTCCAGGGCGACGATGGGTAGGCGCGGCGGCGAGTGATTTCCGTGGCATCAACGGATTTGGCGATGACAGTGATGAGGGCTCAGCGGGCTGAGATTTCGTCGAGCAGGCCGGAGATTTCGCTTTCCGCGTGGGCGTTGCCGGACTGGCGGGCGGCGGCGAGTCCGCGCCGTAGATATTGTTGTGCGCGGGCGTTGTCGCCGGTGCGGATCAACATTTGCCCTGCCATGTGGAAGCCGGGGACGTAGGCGGGGTGGTCGGCGAGGAGCTTGTCGAACTCAGCGAGGGCGGCATCGCTTTGGCCGAGGCGGTCGAGTTCGATGGCGAGGCCGTAGCGGGCGAAGGCGTCGGAGGGATTTTGTTCGAGGATGGCGGTGAGGGCGGCTACTTTGTCCATTGGCCAAGAATAACTGCTGTGACAGGTAAAATGACGAAAGCGACTATGGCGACAGAATATGCAGGACAGACGGGGATAACGCGCGCGGTTTCGGATTCTCAATCGGAGATGACGGAGCTGGTGCTGCCGAACGATACGAACACGCTGGGGAATTTGCTGGGTGGGCGGCTGATGCACTTTATCGACCTGGTGGGGGCGATGGCGGCTTACCGGCATTCGCGGAGCCATGTGGTGACGGCGTCGATGGATCACATTGATTTCATCGCGCCGGTGCATGTTGGGGATTTGTTGATCCTGAAATCGTCGTGCAACCGGGCGTTTCGGACTTCGATGGAGATTGGCGTCAATGCTGAGGTGGAGAACACGATGGCCGGGGTGCGGCGGCATGTTGCGTCGGCTTATCTGACGTTTGTCGCGGTGGATCCGCAGGGCAGGAAGGTGCCGGTGGCGCAGTTGCGGCCGGAGAGTGCGGAAGAAATTCGGCGGTATGAGGATGCGGGGCATCGTCGCGAGATCCGCGAGGCGGAGCGGGAGCGGCGGAAGACGAATCGCGAGGGGCGGGAGAAGTTGAAGCCGGCGTGATCCGCGGAAATCTAAACAACAAGACCTGGGCCGGGCGGGAACAGACCGCCGGCGTTCACGAAATTCGAAACGAGAAATAGAGGATACGAATATGGCGCATGGACATGCAGCCGCTCCGCCGCAGCCACAGCCGCTGCCGGGCGTGGACCACATTATCGCGGTGGGATCGGGCAAGGGCGGCGTTGGCAAGACGACGCTGGCGGTGAATCTTGCGGTGTCGCTGGCGAAGCTGGGGTACAAGGTCGGGCTGCTGGACGCAGATATTTACGGGCCGAACGTGCCGCTGATGATGGGCGTGAACCGGCAGCCGAATCTGCTGGAAGGCAACATGATTGAGCCGATCGTGGCGCATGGCGTGAAGCTGATTTCGGTCGGCTTTATTTCGCCGGGCGACAAGCCGCTGGTGATGCGGGGGCCGATGCTGCACCAGATCATCCGGCAATTTTTGCAGCAAGTGGCTTGGGGGGAGCTCGACTATCTGCTGGTCGACCTGCCGCCGGGTACGGGCGATGTTGTGATTTCGCTCGTCCAGACGGTGCCGCTGACTGGCGCCGTGGTGGTGTCGACGCCGAGCGATGTGTCGCTGCAGGACGCGCGCAAGGCGCTCGAGATGTTCCACCAGGTGAATGTCGACGTCATGGGGATTGTCGAGAACATGAGCCACTTCACTTGTCCGCATTGCAACAAGGAGATTGATATTTTTGCGCGCGGTGGCGCGGAGCGGATGGCGAAGCAGTTTGGCGTTGCGTTTCTTGGCGCGGTGGAGCTGGATTCGGATATTCGCCAGGGCGGGGATACCGGGTTGCCGATTGCTCTCGCCGGCGGCGAGTTTTTGAAGGCGAAGCAGTTTTATCGGGTGGCGCAGGCGCTGACTGAGATTGCTGCGGCGCAGGATGGGAAGAAGACGAGTGTGTTGGAGATTAGCTGAGCGGGCTACTTGACCTTCGCCGCGGCTAGGGAATAGCCTGGCGGCAGTGTTGCCTTGTCAGCACGCACGACATCGTTCTCAACCGGGATGCGAATTTCTGGCACTTCGTCGAATTTGATCAAGATGGTGAAGTTGAAATCACCGCTGACTTCAAGGTCGTTCACAAACTTCTTGCCGTCATCGGTCACTAAAATAGATGGGACGTCGAAGTTGTCGCCGTAATCGTGCCCTCTCAAAAAGAAGCGTTGTTTGATGAGGAGGTCGGTCCCATACTGCAGTGTTGGCGCGTTATTTTCATGAACCGCAACGGCCCCGAACCCCAGGTAGCGCGTTTGCGAGTAGCCCCTTCCGTCATAGTTTCCATAGATCGTTATCAATCCTGAATCCTGGCCGTACCGTCCTTTTTCGGCCTGCCCATTCGTTGTGTAGAGACGCTTCCCGTTCGACAGACTGAAATAGATGTGCTCGAAAGGGGCGCTGCAGCAGGGCCACGTTGAGACTTGGAACATGCCGAGTTGTTCCATGGGGATGCCCTCGTTCCCAGCTGCTCGAAATCTCCACCGTGCGTTTCGGTGACTGGCATGCGGCTCGTTCCACGCTGTGACAGTTACGGTGCCATCGATGCCCTCCGTCGCTTCGCTCCACTCGTTGTGATCTGTATGAAGGACTCGAAGCCATGTTCGACTCTTGCCGTCGCCTCCCAATAACGAGACGAAGCCGAAGGATGAGTTCTCTGTCACGAACCTAGGACCGTTCTTCCCGTTTTTCATCCATGCTTTGGATTCAGCGTGTGAGGTGTCGGGGACTGCTTGTTGTGCGAGTATCGCGACGGGTGTCAGCGCGACAAACAGCGCGAGGATCGAAACGGGCGGGCGCATGCTTTTCCCCAGTGCAGCTTTAAAGTAGTCCCGTTCGTGTTGGGCCGGCAACCGGGAATTACGAGATCAGACCCAAACGTCGGGCTTCGCGGTCAGGTGGCCGCCCTGTTCGCCGGTGTTCAGCACGCCGCGCGGTTCGATGATCATCAGCTTTACTTCTTTTTCGGCGTAGGGTTTGTGTTCGACGCCTTTGGGGACGACGAACATTTCTCCCGGGCCGAGGGTGACGCTGCCGTCGCGGAAGTCGATGCGGAGAGTGCCTTCGATGACGAGGAAGGTTTCGTCAGTCGACGCGTGGTTGTGCCAGACGAACTCGCCCTGGAGCTTTGAGATCTTGAACTGGTAGTCGTTCATCTCGGCGACGACTTTAGGGGACCAGAGTTCGTTGAACTTCGCGAATTTGTTCTGCAGGTTGATGGCTTGGTAACTCATATTCGACCTCAACAATATTTCATTTGGCTAGTGTGAAGTTGGTTGGGCGAGTACTTTCGCGCATCGACTGCTCGACAACAAATCGAAATGCGAAGTGTATTTCTGGATTTGAAGCATCAGCTCGTCATCAGAGACTGAGCCCTTTCCGGGCATGACAGATAAAACGACGACTCCGTCTTTGATCAAAGTCGAAACCAAATACTGTGGTGCAGGTTGGCTCCCGGGAGCGCTTTCCTTTTTCCAGAGATAAAACAAGCGGTCGTCGCTGCCGTCGGGATTCTTTCTGGTTGACGGGCCATAATCCGTGATCACCATCGAGGGAACAAGGCTCTTCATGTGATCTTGCGCATGTTTCGCCTGAGCGCGAAGCACGTCCACGGCGTTTGTGCTTTTGACGTAAGTTGCGAGGTCGGCGTTGTCGACGAGAATGGACTCATAGGCAAAGTCATCGATAAATACAAAGGTCTTGCCTGGGTCATCTTTGTCGTTGAACGAAAACGACTTTCCATCCAGAAAATAGACAAAACTGCTATCGCCCAGGAACCTGTAAAAGTAATAGCCGGTGCCTTGGCTAGGCTTTATGACCGTTGTTTGTCCTGTATCTGGACATTGCGCCAATACGCTTCCGATGGCAAAAAACAAGGCGGCTAGGAAAAGGAACAGCGCTCGCGGAGTCGACCAGTGGCCGGTGAACTTCGCGAATTTGTTCTGCAGGTTGATGGCTTGGTAGCCCATATTCGACCTCAACAATATATGAGCACGAAATATGAGCACGGGGCGGCTGTAAACGGCCACGAAGCTGGCGAAAAGCCGTTCCATGCTGATGGCAAAGGCGTTTTTGGCCTTTGTTGACGGCCATTTACAATAGAGACAGGCTGGAATTGGGCCTGAGATGGCTATGGCAGACGCATTGAATGAACTTCGCTTGCCTCCGCGGAGCCGGCAGATTTTGACGGCGGTGATTGAGGCGTACATCGAGAGCGGCGAGCCGGTGGCGTCGCAGGCGATTGCTGCGCGGCAGGGCAATCGCGATGGGTTGAGTTCGGCGACGATTCGCAACGTAATGGTGGAGCTGGCGGAGCAGGGGTTGCTGGAGCAGCCGCATACTTCGGCGGGGCGGATTCCGACGGCGCGGGCGTTTCGTTATTACGCGCAGCATGGCATGGGGGCGACTCCGGTGCTGACGGACGAGAGCCGCATCCGCATCGAGGACGACCTGGCGGGCATTCAAAGCCCGCACGACTTTCTGGAGCGGACGTCGCGGGTGCTGGCGGCGTTGTCGAGCGGCGTGGGCGTGGCGATGCGGACGGCGACGGAAGATGACACGCTGGAGCACATTCATTTTCAGAAGCTGGCGACCGGGCAGGTGATGGCGGTGGTGGTGATGCGGTCGGGGCTGGTGCGCGATCGCGTGCTGGCGCTGGAGCGCGAGTTGAGCAACGTCGATCTCGAGACGTCGGCGCGGTTTTTGAATGACCACTATCGGGGATTCACGCTGGAGAACATCCGGCTGGAGCTGGCGAAGACGCTGGACCATGAACGGGCGGAGTACGACCGGATTCTGCAGTCGCTGCGGCAGATTGCGCAGACCGGAGTTTTTCTGACGCCGGCGATGCAGCCGGAGATATTTATTGATGGCGTGGCGAACCTGGTCGTCAGCGAGACGGACCGGGAGCAGATGCGGCAGATGCTGGTGGCTCTGGAAGAGAAGCAGCGGCTGGTGACTTTGCTGCATGCGTATGTGGACGCGCGGACGGAGACGGTGCGTGTCGTGGTGGGGCTGGAAGATTCGGTACCGGGGATGCAGAACATGGTGCTGATTGCTACTCCGGCGCGGGTGGCGGGTGAGAGTGTGGGGGCGCTGGCGGTGATTGCGCCGACGCGGATGCGATATGACCACACGATTGGCGCGGTGCAATATACGGCGCAGTTGTTTGAGAAGCTGCTGCAGCCGTCGGGGCCGACGGATCCGCTGATGTAGCGAGTGGACGCGGGATGCGCATCCAAAGAATTGTTAAAGCGAAACATAGTCGTACAGAAATGAGATAGATATGGCGAAGACTCCAACACAAATCAATGAAGAAGTAGAGACAGCGCAGAATACGGATCCTTCCACGGACCCGGCGGGTGGCGGCGTACTAAGTGAAGCTGATGCGGAACGGGTGGATAATTTTCCGCGCGGCGCCTCGGCAGAGTTGACGAAGGTCACCCAGGAGCGCGATCAGTTGCTGGACAGGATGGCGCGTCTGCAGGCCGAATTTGAGAACGCGCGCAAGCGGGATGCGCGGGAGCGGGCGGAGTTTCGCGACTTTGCGGTGGCTGGCGCCATCGAACAGCTGCTGCCTGTCCTGGACAACCTGAACCTGGCGCTGAGCGTGAAGGGATCGGGCGAGCAGCTGAGGTCGGGCGTGGAATTGATCGTCCGGCAGATGGAAGAGGCGATGCGCACGCTGGGCGTGCAGCCAATTGAAACAGTGGGAGCACAATTTGATCCGCAGGTGCATGAGGCGCTGGGGTCGATTGATACGACGGAAGTGCCGGATCACCAGGTGATGGAAGAAGTGCGGCGCGGGTATCGGCTGAAAGAGAAGATGCTGCGGCCGGCGCTGGTGCGAGTGGCGAACAACAACAAACAACAGGAAGCGTGAGTGTGGCAGGGACAGTGACGAGAGTCGATTACTACGAAGTGTTGGGCGTGTCGCGCGACTCGAACGATCAGGAGATCAAGAGCGCGTACCGCCGGCTGGCGATGCAATATCACCCTGACCGCAATCAGGGCGACGATGCTGCCGAGAACAAATTCAAGGAGTGCAGCGAGGCGTACCAGGTGCTGAGCGACCCGAACAAGCGCGCCGCGTATGACCGCTTTGGCCACGATGGCGTGGCTGCGTCCAATGGCGGCGGCGCGAACGGCATGCCGGACCTGAACGATATTTTCGGCGACTTCTTCGGCGAGATGTTCAACATGGGCGGCACCGGACGGGCCAGTCGCGCGCAG
>Ga0302324_100025344_pt1 | contig 11387 bp, 9 predicted proteins | sample Palsa_T0_1_FD_201949 | JGI IMG/M metagenome (GOLD analysis project Ga0302324, IMG submission 201949) | Peat permafrost microbial communities from Stordalen Mire near Abisko, Sweden - Palsa_T0_1 | ecosystem: Environmental > Terrestrial > Soil > Palsa > Peat permafrost | place: Sweden: Abisko... | reverse complement strand
CCCGATTCGGTATACCGGTCGAGGACTACCGCAAGAGGCTGCAAAAGCAGTACCGGGAGTGCCTGGCCCAGTCCCGCCGCGCGAACTCGTAGCCTATCGGAGTTCCGGCTCCAGCGGCCGATATCCGTTTTCCGATATTACGTGTCGCGCCGCCTCGGCCGCATCCGGTAGAACATAAAAAAACGCCCCCGTTCGCAGTCGCTGGAAAATCACGCCGCCGCGGTATTCATCCGTTTCCACTCCATAGTCCACCCCTGCGCCAGTCAGAATCGACTCCAACCGCAATGCATCTCTCAGGCGTTTGGCGATATACACCAGTATGGGATTCTGACCTTCAAAGAACGCGGCATCCTGGCGCATGATTTCCTTGAGAGCGGGCGGCCATCAAATCCACCTTCCATCTTAGGAGCATCTCAAGAGATATCTGATGGGAGCCGGATTGGCAGGTCTGGAAACTTATTCTATCAGCCGTGAAGACGAGCTTCATTGGCTTGCGCTGACGCTGATCCCCGGCCTCGGCACCCGCACGGCCGGGAAACTTCTCGATCGATTTCGGACGCCCCAGGCCGTATTCCGCGCGTCGCGCACCGAATTGGAGGCTGCCGGAGTCAAAGGCGCGGTAGCGCAAAGTATTGCCAGCGGGTGTTCCTTCGAAGACGCTGTGGACCAGCAATACAAAATGGCCGAACGGGGAACCGTCGCCATCACCCTGGGCGACCCGCGCTACCCAGCCTTGTTGCGGGAGATCTTCGATCCGCCCGTCCTGCTGTTCGCCCGCGGGCGTTTGGAACTGCTGCAGCCCTTCCACTTCGCCGTGGTAGGCACGCGCCGCCCTACCACGTATGGCACGGCCGTCGCGGAACGGATGTCTGCCGACCTGGTGCGCGCCGGTCTCACCATCGTGAGCGGCATGGCGCGCGGCATCGATTCGGCCGCCCATAAAGGCGCGCTCTCCGCCGGAGGCGACACCGTAGCCGTGCTCGGTTGCGGCGTGGATGTTGTCTATCCGTCGGAAAACCGGAAACTCGCCGCCGACCTGGCAGCCAAGGGTCTGATCTTGTCGGAGTTTCCCATGGGCTCAACGGCCTTCCCGCAAAACTTCCCCGTCCGCAATCGCATCATCAGCGGTTTCAGTTCCGGCGTTCTGGTGGTCGAGGGAGCCCAATACAGCGGCTCAGCCATCACCGCCAAACTCGCGCTCGACCAGGGCCGTGAAGTTTTCGCCGTTCCGGGCAACGTTACCTCCAAAGCAAGCTGGGGGCCTAACCTGTTGATAAAGCAAGGCGCCAAGCTAGTACAAGACTGGAACGACGTGATCGTGGAACTTCCGCCGGAGGTGCGCCGTCAGTTAATCGAGCGGGGGCGTTCCCGCCTCCTGGGGGCCGGAGTTGCATCCGGCGAGACTGCCCAGTCATCATCAACAGAGGGCTCTCTACCAGAAATCGGTCGCAGGGTGTTGGCCACCTTACAAGTGGACGCGGCCATACACTTGGACGATCTGCTTCAGGTTCTAGAAGATAGCTCGGCATCCGAATTAATTGCCGCGCTCTTCGAGTTGGAGATGTTGGGTCTGGTGAAGCAGCTTCCCGGAAAGAATTTTGTGAAAGTGTGGTAGCCTCTGGATAACCTGGTGGTTGCACCACTGTTCGGTTTGATATGCCAAAAGCTCTCGTAATCGTGGAGTCGCCCGCAAAGGCGAAAACCATCAATAAGTATCTCGGAAAGCAATACATAGTCAAAGCTTCGCTGGGCCACATTAAAGATCTTCCGAAGAAGGACTTAGCCGTGGATGTCGAGCACGGCTTCACTCCCCGGTATGAAATCATCGAAGGAAAACGCAAGCTCATCAGTGAGTTGAAACAAGTTGCCAAAACCGTCGAAGCCATCTATCTGGCGGCTGACCCGGACCGCGAAGGGGAGGCCATCTGCGCTCACCTGCAGGAGGAGTTACAAGGCAATAAGAAGAACGGCGAGCCGCGCATCTATAGGGTGATGTTCAACGAAATCACCAAGAACGCTATTCAGAAGGCGTTCGAGAAGCCCGGCATGGTCAACGAAAAGTTGGTGGACGCACAGCAGGCGCGCCGCGTGCTCGACCGCCTGGTGGGCTACAAGATCTCGCCGCTCCTCTGGGATAAGGTGCGACGCGGACTCTCCGCCGGTCGCGTGCAGACGGTGGCGCTGCGCCTCATCGTCGAACGCGAAGCCGAAGTCGTTGCGTTCATCAAGACGGAATACTGGACCGTGGATGCCGAACTCGGAGCCCGCAAGCCGCCGCAATTGAGCGCGCGCCTGATGAAAAAGGACGACCAGGTCCCGGAGCTTGGCAGCAGCGAGGCGACCGAAGCCGCGGTAGCGCAATTGGATGGCGCGGACTACATCGTAAAATCCGTAACTACGCGCGAAATGCGGCGCCATCCGGTGGCGCCTTTCATTACTTCCACGCTGCAGCAGGAGTCCTCGCGCAAGCTACGTTTCAGCGTCAAGCGCACCATGATGCTGGCCCAGCGGCTCTATGAGGGCATCGAGCTCGGCAAGGAAGGTGCAGTGGGCCTGATCACTTACATGCGCACCGATTCCACGCGTATTTCCGAAGATGCTCTGCGGGAAGCGCGCGCTTACATCGCCGTCAAGTTCGGGCCTGAGTACCTACCGGAGAGTGCCAACATATACAAATCCAAGAAGGCCGCCCAGGATGCCCACGAAGGCATTCGGCCAACTTCGATGGAGTATAGTCCGGATGAAGTGTCCCAGTATCTGGCGGAAGACGAGCTGAAGCTCTATCGGCTGATCTGGAACCGCTTCGTGGCCTCTCAGATGACGCCCGCCGTCTTCGATCGCACCAGCATCGACATCTCGGCGCGCGGCAAGGACGCGAGCGAATACCTTTTTCGAGCCACCGGCTCCGTGCTGAAATTCGGCGGCTTCCTCAAAGTATACGAAGAGGGCAAGGACCAGGCCGACGAAGAGGATGAGGAGCTCAAGCATAAACTGCCCGCGGTAGTCGAGGGCGAGCACCTTAAGTTGCGCCGGCTGCTTCCAGAGCAGCATTTCACCGAACCGCCGCCGCGCTTCAACGAAGCTACGCTGGTCAAGAAGCTGGAAGCCGATGGCGTGGGCCGGCCCTCCACTTACGCGTCCATTCTCTCCACCATTCTCGAGCGCGAGTACGTCAAGAAGGAGGGCGGCCGCTTCATTCCCACCGAGCTGGGCAAAGTGGTCACCGGTCTGTTGCTCGAGAACTTCGACGATATCTTCGACGTCAAGTACACCGCCCACATGGAGGAGGAGTTGGACGAGATCGAAGAGGGGCAAATCGCCTGGCGCGTGGCCATCGGCGAGTTTTACGATAAGTTCGACAAGGATCTCAAGCACGCCGAAGAGCACATGACCAACATCAAGCGGATGGAGCGTCCCACCGACTTGATCTGCGAGAAATGCGGCAAGCCTCTGGTCGTCAAGTGGGGCCGCCACGGCAGCTTTCTCGCCTGCACCGGTTATCCTGACTTTCCCTCCAAGAGCACGGAAACCGATTTGGAAAAACTGGGAAAAGACATTACGCTGCGACAGCTAAGAACTCGCAACGAGATTGACCTGCGTCTGAGAAAGCTTCAGGCTCGGTATCCTAAAGTGGTAATCAAGTGGGGCGAGCATGACAGATTTGTCTTCGCTGGTTCTCCCGACCTTCCTAAGGGTATGGAAGCCGCCCTTGAAAAGCATGAGAACAGTATCACGCTCCGACGGTTAAAGGATCGCAAACAGATCGAACTGCGTTTACAAAACATTCAGGCCCGGTATCCTCAGGTGAATGAGTTTTATGACCTGGATCTGCGAGACACGGTCGAGGGTGTCACCTTGTTCTGGCAGAGAAAAGAAGGCTTCTGCACCTATACCCGCGAACTAACGGTCGACCTGCCCGATCTGGACGTGGCGAATTTGAGCGAGCAGGGAGAGGAAGAATATTGCGAGAACTGCGGCCGGCCCATGGTCCTCAAGAAGGGCCGCTTCGGGACTTTCCATGCCTGCACCGGATACCCGGATTGCAAGACCACCAAGCCCGTCGGAGGTACGCAGAAAAAGCCTGATGTGCCGCTCGACGAAAAGTGCCCGCAATGCGGCACCAACCTGGTTTTAAAGACCGGCCGCTTCGGGGAGTTCACTGCTTGCGCCAATTATCCAGGCTGCAAGTACGTCAAGCAGAAGACCATCGGGATGAAGTGCCCGGAATGCAGCGAAGGCGAAATCGTGGAGCGCCGCTCCAAACGGGGCAAGACGTTCTATGGCTGCCACCGTTACCCGGATTGCGCCTTTGTTTCATGGGGTAAACCGGTAGCGGAAAAATGCCCGGAGTGCGGCAGTTCCTACATGCTCGAGAAGTGGCTGAAGGCCGGGCCGGTGCTGCAGTGTCCCAACGCGGAGTGCAAGCACAAGCAGGACCTCCACGTACCCGTGGAAGCGCTGGCGCAGTAAGCGGGATCAGCGCGACCGTCGGGTGTCTTAGTGCCCACTCTTCGGCACGTTCTTGCCGAACTGAAAACCCGGACCTACTGAAACCCGGAGCGTATTCCTGCTGTCCTTCAACAGGTCGCTGAAAAGGTGATCGTGTACCAGATCGGCTTGCACTACCAGGCTAAAGTGCTTGGTCAGATTGAAAGCCGTGCCGCCGCCAAATCCGTAGAATACGGTTGTGTCCGTCTTCGTGCCGGAAGGCGCGATCATGGTTAACAGGGCCGTGGTGAAGATGTCGTTGGGGTGCCCGGTGGCGACCTCATGAATGGCGCCGAGCGCCGGCCGGACAAAGAACGTCACGCGATTGAAGTGCCGGAACACCAGCTGCGGACCTGCACTGAAAGTTTCCGTCACCGAACCCAGCGGCAGCGATGGCACGTAACTGGCAGGCAGCAATCCCGCGGCCTTCAACGGACCCAGATAGGAATTCAACTCCGCCTGCAGGGACGCTGTCGCCAGATTGGGCGTCAGCGACGTGCTGCCCGTAGCTCTGCTGTAGTCGAGGCCCATGCTGATGTGCCTGGAGTATCGCATTCCCGCCTGTACATGAAAGCCGGGCTCCAGGAGGCTGATATGCGGGCTCCAGAGATACATGTATCCGCCGTACACTTCAAAGCGGCCGACATAGTCCTGACCGAACGCATGGCCGGACGCAAGGAAAAACGGCGAAATGAGCATGAAGACGCTTACAAACGCCAAGCGGCGGGCCATGGAAAGAACTGCTTTCGTACGATGCATTTGAACTGTTACAGCGTAGCACCCGGCGAGGGCTTATCCCCACATAGCAGTACTGTACCTACGGTTCGAAACGCCGGAACCAATCAAGCGCGGGGAACAGGTGCGGGGTCGTCGTCCTGTTATCATGGAATGGATGAAATCCCTGCAACTTTTGCTTTGCTTGACACCGGTGGCATGCCTGCTAGCGCAGACACCGCCGCCCTCTAAGCCGACGGTGACCTTGTCCACGGAGACCCCCGCCCGCGCCACCGCCGCTCCCCCGGCGAAAGTGCCCCCTGAAACGGTGGTCCTCACGGTAGGAGAGGAAAAGATCACCGCGGCCGACTTGGATCACCTGATCGATATGATCCCGGAACAGGTTCGCAACCAGGCGCGCACCACCGGCCGCCGCCAGTTCGGCGACAACGTGGTTCGCCTCAAAATCATGGTGCAGGAAGCGCGTCGCCGCAAGTTGGAAGATACGCAGGCCTTCAAGGACCAGTTGGCGTTTCAGGGCGAGAACCTGCTGGCGCAGATGCTTTACCAGAATATTCTGGCTACCGCTAAACCGGACGACGCCACCACGCGCGCCTATTACGATGAGCACAAATCGGACTATGTGGAGGTAAAAGCCCGTCACATCCTGATCCGCTTCAAGGGCTCGCCGGTTCCGCTCCGGGCTGGTGAGAAAGAGCTTACCGACGAGGAAGCCCTCGCCAAGGCACAGGATATCCGCAAGAAACTAGCGGACGGCGGGGACTTCGACGCTATCGCCAAAGCAGAATCAGACGACGTAGGCTCCGGTTCGAAGGGTGGCGACCTGGGCACCTTCGGTCACGGCCGCATGGTGCCCGCCTTCGAGACGGTGGCTTTTTCCATACCGGTAGGTCAGCTCAGCGATCCGGTAAAGAGCCAGTTCGGCTACCATATCATCAAGGTCGAGACCAGGCAGGAGAAGACCTACGCCGAGGTGCGCGCCGATATCGAAAAGAAACTGCAGCCGGAAATGGCCAAAAAAGAAGTGGAAGCGCTTCGGGCCGCGACACCGGTGGTAATGGATCCAAACTACTTCGGACCTCCCGCACCGCCTCCGGCCGCGCCCTCGCTTGGACCGGGTAGAACGCCGATCCAGCCGCCCGCTCCACAGCCGAAATAATGGTCAGCGGCCGGACCCGGGACCGGCCGCTGTTTTTCATGGTGAACTATCGGTGGCGCACGAAGTTAGTTTCGGGCCTGCAAAAAGTGGGGAATGTCTTCGAAATGTGATCGTGCCAGGCCAGGCTCTCTTCATCCACCAGCGCCCAGAGGATGCCCAAGCCGCACGCGCAGTAGCTGAGGCATGCCGCCAGGTACCGCATCCAACGCGAGACCCGATCGGGGGGGTAGCCGTCGAAATGGATGAGCGTCAGGCCGGTGGCGCGCATGCCAGGAGTCCGTTCACTGCCCCAGACGCACACGAACCCGTAGAACACTCCGATCAGCGCGGCCGCGGCGCCCAGCATCAGAACCATGAGCTTGTCGAAGGCGAAGACCCCTCCGAGTAAACGGAAAGTAGTCACAAAGAGCCCAAAGGCAATCAAGATCATGCTGCCGTCAATGGCCGCAGCCAAGGCCCTGTGCGTCGGCGTGGCCACCGGGGCATCGCAAAAGATCACCGCTTCCACCGCGGCGCCGAGTTTGCGGCCCGGCGGCGAGGGGGACATAAAATCGAGTGATGGCTGTCGATCGGGTGCAGCGGCGGCGCGCCGCGCCTGTAGTCGGCTCGACGTGCGCGTTACTGTCCGGGCCTTCGCCGGCGGTTCTATTAACTCAGGTTCCAACTCAGACGAAGCCAGCGCCTCGAACGGAATCACCTTGCCTGTCGGCTTTTCGTAAAACAGCCGCGCCTGGCGTGGCGGGCCTGCCGCGGGCGGCGGTGGCGCGACCGGCGGCGATTCGCGACGAACCGGTTGTGGCACTGTAGCGAGCGCGCCGCTGGTCGCCATCGCATAGGAATCTGAAAGCGGCCGCCCGCAACGCCGGCAGCGGTGCTCATCGTCTAAATTAGGGTAACGACAATAACTGCAAGTCATGGAAATGCGTCTCTCATGCAAAGGATAGCCCGAGTGTGTTACTTTTGCCGATTGAGGTCTTTCTCGCGCACACGCCCTCACAACGTAAGTAGCATAGTCTGGCGCTTTTGTCACCAATTTTCTTCTAGCATTACGTACCATTGCGCTCTTGCGGTGTTGGCGGCGCTGGTTTTGCTGTCCTCCACAGCGGTCTGTCAGATCCCTCCCCCCTCGATACTGATGCCGCCGCCCACAGCCCCTTCGGCGGCGCAACCCAATCAACACATCTATAAGCCGCGGCCCGGTGCGCCGCCCTTCGGCGAGTGGATTGTGCGCGCGGTGGAGCAGACCACGAATGGGCCGTGGAGGTACCTGCGCGGCCATGCCGAGCTCGAGAACGCGGTGATGCTCTTCCGCGCCGACGAGCTCGAATACAATAACGACACTGGCGACGTCCGGGCGCGCGGCAGCGTCTACTTCGAGCAGTTCGAGCGCAACGAGAAGATCTGGGCCGACCACCTGGAATACAACACGGAAACGCAAATCGGGAAATTTTATGACGTGCGTGGCACCACCGCCCCGCGCATCGACACGCGCCCCTACATGCTCACCAGCACCAACCCTTACTATTTTCAGGGTGTCTGGGCCGAGCGCCTGGTCGACCACTACATTCTGTACGACGGGTTCCTGACCAACTGCAAGGTGCCGCATCCCTGGTGGCGGCTGAAAGGGTCTCGCTTCAACGTGGTGCCCGCAGTGTCCGCGCGGGCGTATCGCTCTGTATTCCTGCTGCGCAAATTCCCGTTATTCTATACGCCGTTCTTTTACAAGTCGCTCGAGAAACTTCCCCGCCGCACCGGCTTGCTGATGCCCAATATCGGCCATAGCTCGACGCGGGGCTTCATGCTGGGGGCCGGCGTTTTTTGGGCAATCAATCGGAGTTACGACGCCACCTACCACGTCCAGGACTACACCGAGCGTGGATTCGCGCATCACCTGGAACTGCGCGGCAAGCCAACCGAACACGCGGACTTCGATGCCATTGTCTTTGGCGTGCAGGACCGCGGGCTCCCGCAGCCTACCGGCCCTCCCATTAAGCAGGGCGGCTATACCGTGGCGGTGGTCGGCAAGGACGATCTAGGCGATGGTTTCACGGTGCGCTTCTCGATCAATTACCTGAGCTCCTTCATCTTCCGGGAAGCATTTTCCGATTCCTTTAACGAAGCTGTCTTTACCACGGTTAACTCAGTCGCATTCCTCAACAAGGACTGGTCCACGTACACGTTCGATACCGTCGTCGAACGCCAGCAAAACTTTCAGAGCGCGGAAATCGTCACTACCAATCCGGTAACTGGAAAGACTAACACGCAGTCCAACGACATCATCGTTAAGAAGCTGCCGGAACTGGATTTGTCCAGCCGCGACCATCAGATCTGGGACAATCTGCCGGTGTGGTACTCGTTTGACTCGAGCGCCGCAGCGATGTCCCGCAGTGAGCCATTCTACAATTGCACCTCAATTGCGGGAACCCCTCCAACCTGTTACAACGAGGTTCTGGTCGGCCGGTTCGCAACGGACCCTTTCGTCCCCCGCATGGATTTCGCGCCCGAAATCAGCAGCGTTGTTCATCTTGGGGGCTTCAGCCTGGTGCCCAGTGTCTCCTTGGACGAAACCTTCTACGGCGAAACTCAAACGACCAATGGACAGTACCTCAGCCCGTTATTGCAGAACAGCGTTATCGAGAACGCCGTTTCCGCCAGCCTGCTGCGCAGCGCCCGCGAATTCAAGCTGGACCTGATCGCCCCCTCCTTCGAACGCGTCTTCGACCGCAAGACCCCCTTCGGGGATAAGTTGAAGCACGTGATCGAGCCTCGCGTCAGTTATGAATACGTCACCGGCATCGGTCAGGATTTCAATAAGATCATCCATTTCGACGAGACCGACCTGCTCTCGAACACCAACCAACTCACTTTTTCGCTGACCAACCGGCTGTATGCCAAGCGCGGCAACGATGTGTCCGAGATTTTCAGTTGGGAGCTATCCCAGGCCCGCTACTTCAATCCGACTTTCGGCGGCGCCGTCCTGGATGGCCAGCGCAACATGGTACTCAGTGAGATGGACTTGACGCCCTTTGCCTTCCTGGACGGGCCCCGCACTTACTCGCCTATTGTCTCCGCGGTGAGAGCCAGCCCGGTGAACGGTATTAACCTTGACTGGAGAGCCGACTACGATCCGATGCGTCACGGCATAGTGGCCAGTTCCGCAAGCGTCGACTGGCGCAAGGGTGTGTATTTTGTCTCGGTCGGTCAGAACGAGCTGCATCCCGATACATCGCTGATAGCGAGTGAGAACCAGTTGCGAACCAGCTTCGGGATCGGCAACCAGACGCGGCGCGGGTGGAACGCGGCCTTCATTGGTATCTACGATTACCGTCAAGGCATCCTCCAGTACGCCATCATTCAGGCTACTTACAACACGGATTGCTGCGGCTTCAGCGTGCAGTTCCGGCGCTTCGATTTCGGCACGCGCAATGAGAATCAATACCGGTTCGCGTTTGCCGTGGCTAATCTAGGCTCGTTCGGCAACCTGAGGCGCCAGGAACGGCTCTTCTAGCGTTCCTTAACAAGTGATGCTCAGGAGTGGGTCTCCCCCGAACAGCACGTGTCGCCCGAGCTTTTAGGGGGCGAGTACAGCTGCTTCGGATCGACGAAGTAACCATCCTCATACCGATCGTGGTGGCGCACCCATGACATGCTAAAGGCCAAGCCCTCTTCGTCGCGGCCCTTCGGCGCGAGGTCCAGGAAATTGTATGCGCCAACCAAAATATCGAGCCCGCGCGCGTAGCTGGAATAAGTGTGGAAGATAGCGCCGGTCCCGTCCGTGTAGAACACGCTGGCTCCGGGCGCTTCCTCGCTCGGGAACTCGACAGTGTCGTAGTTGTAGTACACCTTGCCCCGGGCAGTTTCGTCCTTGGTGAATGACACGTGATAATCGCGGTTGAAATCGTTCTCGAACGACGATACCCATTTGAAGTGCCAACCCATGCGTTTTTTGAACGCTTCGATCTCGGCCAGGGTTGCACGCGAAACCACGGCTAGTGTAACGTCGCGATTCGCGAGGTGTACGGCGGCGCCGTCGAAGTGATCGGCTAATAGCGAGCAGCTCGGGCAACCCTCCTTCCAACCGGGACCGTACATGAAATGGTATACGATCAGCTGGCTGCGTCTCTCGAAGAGATCGGCGAGCGTCTCCTTGCCGTTCGGCCCGTCAAAGACATATTGCTTCTCTATCTTCTCCCAGGGTAGCTCGCGGCGCTGCCGGCTTAGCTCATCGCGCAGCCGGGTGAATTCCTTCTCCTTGATTAAGTGCTCCTTGCGAGCCGTGAGCCATTCGGCTTCCGACACGACTTTCGGGTGCTGTAGTTCCGTCTTGCTAGCGGCCATCTTGATTTTCCTTTGATTTGGTTTGTGTGGGGATTTAGTTTGCGACATGCTGCATCCCTCAGTGCGAACGATGTTCCGCCGCGGTTCAAGACAGCGAAGCCTCGGCACGCTTGCGGACATGCTCGAGCAGCGACGCCCAGCCCTTGCCCACCCCTTCCTTGTGGTCATCCTGAATCAATCCAAGCGCAGTGTGCCGGAACTCGATCAAGGTTCCACCGTCTACTTCGGTCAGGCGATATTGCACATTCGAGACAAACGGATAGGACGCGAATAATGGCCCGGTGATTTCGAGCAATATCGGCCGTTTAATGGCCTGCACGTGTCCCCAAAAATGGCCGTTCTCGCCGCCCAGGTCGCGATACCATCTTCCGCCAGGCCACGGCTCTAGTTTCATAGGCAGCGGCTTACCGTCGTGCGTTTCATTGTGCTGCCCCATTTGTTCGAGCAGTGCGGCGAAGGTTGTGTCGAGCGGCGCACGGACGTGAATTTGCTGAGTAATGTTGAGCGTCATACTTTCGATCGAGGGTGATGTCAGGGTCATAATTCCTCCTTGGAGAGAATTCCGCGTCAAACTCCATTCAGGGATCGCGTTTTTGCTCGGCGCGTTCCTTGATACGGCTCAATTGGTGCTGCCAGAAGCGTTCGAATTTACTGGTCCACTCGTGGA
>Ga0302324_100025342_pt1 | contig 11388 bp, 13 predicted proteins | sample Palsa_T0_1_FD_201949 | JGI IMG/M metagenome (GOLD analysis project Ga0302324, IMG submission 201949) | Peat permafrost microbial communities from Stordalen Mire near Abisko, Sweden - Palsa_T0_1 | ecosystem: Environmental > Terrestrial > Soil > Palsa > Peat permafrost | place: Sweden: Abisko... | reverse complement strand
CTCAATCACGGCGCGTTCGCTTGCTGTGAACGTGAAAAACGCTTCGATCTCGAAGCCGCTCAGCTCGCGCGGCAACTGCTTGAGGCCCAGAAACGTCGCCTGCCAGTGGTTCATCGCATCCCTCCCTGATCGAGATACGATAGTCCTGAAAAATCACGAACAGAAAGATATTGTTTTAGCTACTAAAAACCATCACCCGCTCTATGATTATCGGCAAATCCTACCGTCACTTTTGGAAGCAAAAATGAGGGGACCCCGACCCACGCACCAGGGATCGGGTTGCATATCGATTAGGGCGCCCCCGGGTTGATCGGGGGCTGGAAACCGGGCCTTGAAGCTAAACGCATCGGGCGTCGGACCGTAATGCTCGAGCCGCCACAGCCGCGACAAGCCTTCGTCGACGGTCGGTCGGTGATCAGCCGGTATCCACCAGAGCGCTTGATAGATCCCCTCGAACTTCTCGAAAAACTCCCGGCGCCGCGCCATCACGTTAGTGTGCGCACTTCGATAAACGAATGCGAACAAGGCGTCGGCGTCCGCCCAGACCGACATGTTTACAGCAAACAGCGGGTCGGGCGTCGTCCGAATCCCCGTGGCATTGCCGCTCTCATCCTGCAGCCGCCATACGAATCCTGGTGCGGCGTCGGCAAGCGCGTTGATCGCGTCAAGAGCCGAGAAGAACGCCGCGGTACGCGGGTCGCCCCGCGGTGCAACGAGACGCCCGACATTGATCTGAGCCAGTTGCCACACAATCAGTCTCCGTATTCGAATGCGTTCGAGCACACACTAACGCATTCAAATTCGGCGATGCAACCTCGGCCTGAGAGTTTGCGGAGACTACGAGCGCCTGAGAAAATCCAGCACCAGCATTTCGGCCTTACGCGGCGACACCGTCGCGAGACCGCCGCCAGCGCCTCTGTGGATCGCTCCAGAGCGCCATCCCTCGAACACCGCAGGATTGATGTATGACTTGCGGCACACCGCGGGCGTATTGCGCAGCTCGGTGGCGACTTGCTTGACGACGCCTACGATCGCACTCTTCAAGGCGCTCTCGGTCGCCTCGGAATCCCTGGGTATTCCCGCGAGCAACACCAGCGCTCGCAGAGTGGCTCCCCAGGTCCGAAAGTCCTTTGCGGTGAAGTCATCACCCATGGCCTGACGCAGATAATCGTTGACCTCGCCCGAGTCGACCGGACAGCGGCTGCCGTCGTCGGCGACGTACTGAAACAGATGTTGACCGGGGAGTTCTTGACAGCTCTGAACGATACGCACGATGCGCTTATCGTCGATGGGAATCTCGTGTTGAACTCCGCCTTTGCCTCTAAAGTTGAGGACTGCACGCCCGTCGCGCACGAACGTGACATGGCGGTTGCGTAGGGTAGTCAGCCCGAAACTCTTGTTATCGCGCGCGTATTCGACATTGCCTATGCGCGCCCGGGTGGCATCGAGCAGGGCTACCACGGCTGCGAGTACCTTTTCGCGCGGCAAGCCCGGGAGCGAGAGATCTCGAGTGAGCTTGCGGCGTAGCTTGGGGAGCGCATCGCCGAAGGCGACCATGCGGTCGAACTTCGCGTTGTCGCGCACCTGCCTCCAATTCGGATGGTAGCGATATTGCTTGCGGCCGCGCGCGTCCTGGCCGGTGGCCTGCAGGTGGCCGCGGGGGCTCACGCAGATCCACACGTCTTTGTAAGCCGGCGGCACTGCGAGACTTGCAATACGTTTCAGCTCGCTCGCGGACGTCAATCGCCGGTTGTCCGGCATCAGGTAATAGAAGCCCTTGCCTGCGCGCATGCGGCGGATACCGGGCTCGCTGCACGAGACATAACGCAGCCCCGCTTCAACCGCCATCTGCGCACCTTCGGCAGCCGTGGTTGAAGTGTCGATCGCCGCTGTACCTCGGAACGTCATGAGGCGAATTCTCAACGTACCGACGCCGCGAGCGCTATCGACTTTCGCCGACATAGACGTAGGAAAACATGATTATGCGATGTGCCTCACGCACTAATCGCACGATTCGACAGTATTTCGATTTTACAGTTGCGAGTTATGGGCCTGATCCATGCTAGAGCCGGGTGCGTATCGATGTCCGGGCACCGGCCTTTGGATTCCGGATGACCGTCGGAATGATGGTGTGAAAATTTCGAGCTGCCAGCGCCGCAAGCTCTCGTTCCAATTGGCGATAGCTTTCAATCATGGCCTCGCCGAATTCGGTGACCGACATGCCGCCGCCATCCTTACCTCCCGTGCTCGCGACCGTCACGGGTTCGTGAAAGGATCGTCTCAGACTCTCCACCAACAGCCACGCACGACGATAACTCATACCGATATCGCGCGCCGCCTGCGATAGAGATCCGGAATCTCGAATGGCCTCGAGAAGGCGAATCTTCCCCGGCCCGATGCTCGAGTGTTCCGCGAAATCGATCCTGAAACGAACAACGGGACTGCCCATATGAATAGCTCCTCCAATACCGGCATCTTAATCCAAGGACTGCCGCCCCATCTCAGCCGGATTTTGCGCTTCACGAGGTCGCCGTGTTATATATGCGCGAATATAACGCCTTTAAAGGCGATGGATGACAGGTTTGCGGGGTAAAAACATCATCGTGAAATCGCCGCCGGCGGCCGTGCAACGCGATCGCGGCCGTGGCGTCGATACACGAATGCCCCATCAACCATCGCCCCCGTTCGATCAGGTCTTTAGTTTCTTGCTTTTGTAACGGTTGCTTCCCAGGGGAAAGTGAAATGCGGTCTATGCAGTGGTGCGCCCTTGCGGCGCTCGTTTCGGCCTTTGTCTTCGATCATGCGGCGCTCGCGGTCGACGAACTTCCTCTGCCTCAAGAGAGTACGGCAGCCCCGTCCGCCCCCGAAGCCTGCTCGAGCTACCAGGACTTTGTCCAAACGGCCTGCCCGCTGACGTGGCACGGCATCACCATATACGGCGCCTACGACGTCGGTGTGGGCTGGGTCAGTCACGGCCTGCCGGAGAACGGCTATAACTACGAAGGCGAATCGCTGATCAACCGCAACGGGGCCGGCTCGCGGTTCGTTCTTGCGCCGAACAACCTGCAGCAGACAGGTCTCGGCATCAAGGGCAAGCTCGAGTTTATGCCCGACTGGTACGGTGTTTTCAATGCATCGACCGGCATCAACCCACAGTCCGGCCAGCTCGCGAGCATGGCGCAGACCAACACGACGAATAACGGTCTACCGCGATCCGCCTATTCCGAAACCGGTGACGGCGCGCGTGCAGGTCAAGCCTTCAATGACGAGCTCTATGCCGGCGCCTCGTCCACGAATTTCGGCACCCTGACCTTCGGCCGTCAGCGCTCGCTCGGTACCGATGCCATGCTCGTTTACGATCCGGCCAGCGGCGCCTACTCCTTTTCGTACATCGGCTATAACGGCACGATGGCCGGCGGCGGCGACACCGAGGACACCCGTTGGGACCAGGCCATCAAATATCGCTTGGCCTATGGTCCGGTCCATTTCGGCGCGATGTATAAATTCGCCGACGGCTCAGGCGGCTGCTATTCCGCCGCCTCGACCTGGAGCGCCGCCACTTGTACCCCGGAACAGGCGCGAAACACCGCCTATGGATTCGACGTCGGCGCGGAAGCCTACAATTTGTCCGTTGACGCGGTCTTCCAACATTACAACCAGGCGATCAGCGTACTGAACCCCTTGCTGGGCCCTCAGAGTCTGACGCAGCCTTATCAGTCGACCACCAACAGCATCAATACGAACCCCATCACCGGGGCCAATGTGATCGGCACCAACAACACCGAATACGGCATCGTGACCGATAACACGGCCATCATGCTCGCCGCCAAGTACACCTGGAACGTGTTCAAGTTCTATGCCGGCTATGAACACATCCAGCAGTTCAACCCATCGAACCCGTTGGGCGTTGGCGCTTCGGCCCAGGGCGGATATCTGTTGAGCGGCGTCGAAGACAACAACCTCGACCGGCCCAAGATCGTGCAGATCTGGTGGACGGGTGTGAAGTACGCGTTCGACGTAAAAACCGACATCACTTTTGCCTGGTACCACCAGCAGCAGAACGACTTCCGTCTTCCGCCCGACTGCTCAGTATCTGCCGGTTTCCGCGCTTCCTGCTCGGGCACCCTTAATGAGTTCTCGCTGTATGCGGATCATCACTTCACCAAGCGTTTTGATGTCTTTGCGGGCGTCGCGTACTCCGACGTGAGCGGCGGTCTCGGCATCGCCATTCCCCACGGCCCCGGCGTTCCCTACTTGCACGACAGCAACACGGCTCCGACAATTGGTGCGCGTTTCGTCTTCTGATCGTTTCCCGCTACGGGCTCCACGGGGAGCCCGTAACGTCACCTCCAGGCGATGAAATCAGGGACGCAGCAACACCTTGATTGCGCGCCGCTCGTCCATCGCCCGGTAGCTTCAGCGACTCGATCGAGGGGCAACGTGAGATCGAACACCTTGCCCGGCTCGATCTGCTTGTCCCATGTCGGCGGCGTTCGCCTTGATGGTCGAAGCCCTCCGCCATCGGGTGTAGAGTCCTCTTTTTAGCGCCGCGAGTTTGTCGGTGTGTCGGAGAGATACCTACAATTCTTTTCACGTCAATGATTATAGATTGACGCGCGAATTGAGTTAAACTTCCACCCCGCATGTCAGCAAAAGTCGAATCCATATCGACGTCATATATCCGTTGTTCGATATCGGCGCCTCAGTGGCCATTGCTGAGGCAACAACCACCACCCATCACGAGCCTATGAGTAATCCCAATCCCACGTCCCCTCGCCCCACTCTCAAATTAAAGGTCGCCCCGCGCATCAGCTCTAACAAGAGCCCCTCGGCCCCCAAATCCGCAACGCCCCAAAAACTGAAGCCGGGTGCTCAGTGGTCGGACGAATACAAACAGCGTATGCAAGCGGACATGGACGCACTGTCATCGCGCTGACAGTCACAACCCCAGACTAGCCCGGCGCGCTCGCGTCAGTCGGATTTATCGCGGTCTGGCGGCCGTTTTGGATTCGAGCTTGGCCTTTTTGGCGGCTCGGTCGAGGGGGCCCGTCCCGAAGCGCTTTTTGAGCGCTTGCAGCGTGTATGCGTTACCCCACTCGCAAAGACAATACAGCGCGTCGAAGCGCCCACCGGCGCCGCGGCCTTCGTTGGTGATGGTCACTCGCGTCCGCCCGAGCTCGAGCGCAGCGAACTCGACTATGGTCACGGCGCGCTGGAACAGGGCGAATCCGCTCACGTGGAATAGACAGATCGCGGTGATTTCGCAGTGCTCGACCTCGAGTTCAAAGTCTGTCAGTGTCTCCGCCATGGAAACGATCGGCGGCGATTTACGCCAGATGCAGCGGACCCCGCTCGCCGCATCTCACGTCGAGGCGTTGCGCGCGCACGGGAAGATCGTTATCTACCCCGCAGGCACGTTTCTCGCCCATCCCGGCGATCCCATCGATCGCTTTGTCTACGTCGAGGAAGGCGAGATCGAGGTGGTCAATATCTACACCGGCGACCGTCATTTGTCTTCGACCCTTGGACCGACACAGTTCATGGGCGAAATCGGCTTTCTGTACGGCGGTGGCTGGTCGCTGGCGATGCGCGCGGTTCTGGAAACGCGCGTGATCGAGGTGCCCCGCGCGGCGATGCTGACGCTGATGTCCAGAATCCCCGAGATGTCCGACATCATCATTACCGTATTTTCCGCACGGCGCCGGCGTCAGCTTGACGATCGGGATGGGAACCTGCGGCTGATCGGGGAGGATGCGGACCGGAACGTGCGTCGGATCGCCGAGTTTGCGAGTCGCAATCGTATCCCTTACACCTCCATGCCGCTAGGAAGCGCCAGAGACGGCGCTCGGCTGCTCCATCGATCCGACACAGCCCTCGGTGATCTTTGGCCGCAACGTCGTGGTGACCGACCCCACCCCCGATAAGATCGCCCGCTTGCTCGGCCTCAATCTGGATTTTCTGAACGACGAGATGTTCGACGTGCTGATTGTGGGCGGGGGCCCGGCCGGAGTCGCGGCCGGGGTCTATGCCGGGGCGGAGGGTCTGTGTGCGCTCGTCGTCGAGGATGTCGCCATAGGCGGTCAAGCCGGTGCGTCGAGCCGCGTCGAGAACTACATGGGCTTTCCGACGGGCATTTCCGGCGCCGATTTGGTCTGGCGTGGCGAGATCCAGGCGATGAAGTTCGGCACGCGGTTTGCGATGCCGCGGCGGGCGGCGCGACTTCAGCACCTCGACAATGGACGCTTTTGCACAACCTTCGACAACGGCCAACGCGTCCTCGCGAAGGCAGTCGTCGTCGCGACCGGAGTACAGTACCGACAGCTGCCGCTCGAGCGCCTGGCCGACTTCGAAGGCGCCGGAATCTATTATGCCGCGACGGAAATCGAGGCGCGCTATTGCAAGGGAAGCCAGGCGGTGGTCATTGGCGGAGGCAACTCGGCAGGCCAAGCCGCCATGTTTCTAAGCCGCTCGGCGAGTTGCGTGCGGGTATTGGTTCGGGGTACCTCGCTGGCCGCCTCGATGTCGAGCTACCTCTTGAGCCGGCTCGAAGCGGATCCGAGGATCGTCATCGAGTACGGCACGGAGGTGACCGCGCTGCATGGCACTGACCGTCTCGCGGCGCTCACGGTTCGTGAGCTGAAGACCGGAGGGACTCGCCGTCTGGACAGCTCGGCGCTATTCATCATGGTGGGCGCCGCGCCAAATACCGAATGGCTCTCGGGCATGGTGGAACTGGATCAAAACGGATTCGTGATCACGGGTGCCGGCTCGGCGGCGGCCGCCTCGCCGTTCGCGACCTCGCGGCCCGGAGTGTTCGCAGTGGGCGATGTTCGTGCGGGCTCCGTCAAGCGCGTCGCCTCATCGGTCGGTGAGGGGTCGGTTGTAATTTCCAAGGTATGGGAATTCGTGAACCGCTGAGGCGCTACTTTCGCGAAACTACGCTCGCTGCGCCAGGAACCGTTCAATGAGCGCCGTCACCGCCTCCGGCCGCTCCTGCTGCACCCAATGACCTGCACCGTCCACCAAATGGGTGCCTTCGAACTGTGTGCATGCCGTTGTCGCCATCGACTCCAGCGCACCCGGGCTCTGAAAGACTCCCCAGTCGCTTTTGCCTCCAATAAAGCACGACGGGACATCGATTGTGCGCCCCGAATAGCTTTCAAGCTCCTGGTGAAATTTGGGCTCTGTCGAACAGCGGTACCATTGCAATCCCCCCTGAAAGCCGCTTCGAAGGAATTCCTCGCTGTATACGCGAAGCTCATCGTCCGGGAGCCATTTGCAGGCAGTCATTTTCGCCGTGGCCGACGCCTCCGCGGCGACAGTTGCCGCCATCCCCTTGTCGAGATCCATGACGTAATATCTCGGTAACTTGGCGAGCTCCTCCGCGGTCCACGATTTCAAAGGAAACGGCTGATTGTTTTTCCAGTCCGCGCTCTTCAGGTAGTGGTAATCGCGCAAGAATGCCTGGATGCCTTGCGCACAGTGCAGCATGTCGTCATTCGCGCCTCTCGTGGAGTAGTACCATTGATAATGCTTGCGCGGCGGGTGCAGGGCTGCCAACTCATCATCAATGTTTAATCCAAAACGCGGCGCCGCAGTGGCGCCCTTACGTGCCGGTGGTCCTGCGAACGGCGCACTCATCAAGACCACAGACCGAAACACTTCCGGACGCAGGAGTGCACACCACGCCGCCACGGGCGAGCCGAAGTCGTGCCCGATAACCGCCGTGATTGATTGGCAACCGAGCGCTGAGACGAGTCCCACGATGTCTCGCACGAGATTGGTCATTCGCGATAGCGCGACATCTCCGTCGTAACGCGCATCCCCGCCCAACGTGCGCCCATAACCCCGCTGGTCGGGCGCGATCACACGGTAGCCGGCAGCCGCCAGAGGGAGCATAACCTTGCGCCAGCTATAGGCGAGCTCCGGGAAACCATGCAGCAAGAGTACGCACGGCCTGCCCTTCTCCGCGTCACCGGCATCGAGCACGTGCATGACGAGGCCATTGCCGTTGTCCGCGAACCGAGAACGTATCCCTTGGGGCAAACTCGTTTCGCCGTATGCCACAGTCGCGTTTCGAGCCATGTTCTCTTCTCATTTGGGCGGGGGTCGCGGCATGGGAGACGCGCGACCCTCCGCGAATGCGCGCAGACAATCGTCAACGAACCCGAGAGTCTCGGGATGGCCGCGGTCGATATCTATCGCCGACTCGAGCGTCAGGACCTGCGATAAGCTCGTCAGCAACACCGTCGCAACGATCGGCTGAAGATCCGGCGAGATGCCGCGCCGCTCGAGGTGTTGTACTAGTACCCGGGTCTGTAACTCACGAAACTCTTCCGCGAACCGCTTGACCTCCGCCCGTACCGCGGGGCGGCGGCTTGCGAGGGCGCTCAACTCCAAGGTCAGGGTGGCCTGCGCCGGATCGCTGTTGATCTCCCACAGCGTGCGCAGCGGCTCAGGTGAGCTCAAAGCGGCCTCCAGACGGGGACGAGCTCTGTCGGCTCCGCGCCGGATGACGGCGATGAATAGGTCATCCATGGAGCGAAAGTAATAATGGACGATCTGCCGCTTGAGGTTGATCTTATCCGCGAGGTTTCGCGCCGTGACGGATGGATATCCGCCCTCTCGGATCAACAGCTCCGCCGCGTCGATGAGCGCGGACCGAACTACTGAATTCTCCACACCTCTGCGACGACTCGAAACCATTCCTCAACACCAGACTCACCGGACCGGGAGTGACGCCAGCTCGGCATCGGCGGCGTCCAGCGCCTGCGTCGTGAACTTATCCGGCGCAAATTTCTGCACGGCGCGTAGGGTCATGCTTTTGGCCATGCCGACCCTTTTATCGCTGCTGACGCCGGGGAAGTATTTGTCGAGCACCGCCTTTGCCGCCGGATCGGCGAGCAATGAGCCGATCTTGGTGTCCGCCGTCGAATAGCGGACGGCGGGGGCCGTCTTGCTTTCGGTCCGCTTCCCCAAACCGAAAAGACCGCCTCGCTGCTTGGGCACATCCTGCCCGACCGCGGTCTTCGCGGCGCTGACTGCGCCCGCGGCCGGCGTCAGTTTGATATGCAGCTCCGACAGTCCGCGGATGATGAAACTCGCCTCGTAGTCGAAATTGCGGTTATTTCGCGAACCGTGCTTCTCTTCGACTAAGTCGATGTGAGAGGAATGCTGCAGAAACTTCTCCAGAATGATCCGTACCTCGGCACGCGCTAGCGGCGCGCCCGCGCACACATGCGCCCCACGGCCGAAAGCCAGGTGTTCCTTGATTTTCGGCCGATCGAGAATGAGCGTCTGCGGGTCGTCCCATCGACGCGGATCGCGATTCGCCGCGGAAAGAGCAAGCATTACGCGAGTCCCCGCCGGTACCCTCAGTTCGCCGATGCGGCTATCCTTGCGAGCGAGTCGGGCGGTCATCTTCGTCGATCCTTCCAGACGCAGTACCTCTTCGAGGAGCTGCGGAATCAGCGACGGATTCTGGCGCAATCGATCCTGCAGGCCGGGCTCGTCGACGATGAACTTCATCGTGTTCCCCAGAAGCTTGGCGCTGGTGTCCTGGCCTGCGCCGAAAAGAAATGTCGCGAGCCGGACGATTTCCAACGCATCCGGCGTCGAGCCATCGGGATAGGTGGCATTCGCCAACTCCGAAAGAATATCCGCGCGCGGCTGCTGGCGCCGCTCTTGCACGTACCCGGCGAAGTACATCCCCATCACCACCAACGGTTGGTGCTGCGCCATCAAGTCATCGCTGTCGATGCTTCCCGGCGGCGGACCGGCCTCGATCGCGTCCATGAATATCTGGCGATCGTCGGTTGGCACACCCAGCAGGTCTGCGATGACCATGGTGACGAAGGGAGTCGCGATCTCCTTGATGAGTTCGCATCCGCCGTTCCTCACCGCTTCTGTCACCAGTTGATCGGAATATTCGGCGATGAATTGCTCGCTAGCGCGCAGGCGGGACGGCGTGAATAGGCGGGTCAACAGCGAGCGCGAGAAATTGTGCTGTTGGTCGTCGTAGGCGACGACCAGATCGCCGCCCAGAAAATCCGTCCGATGTGCTTCGATCTGCGGAGTAATGTCAGACCCTTGCGGCTGAAAGGGCAACGGCGCCGCCGGGCCGCCTGGTGCGATGACGGAGGAGAAATCGTTGGTGTTCTTGAGTACATCCAGGATCTCGTCGAACCCGGTTACCACCACCAGCCCGCTACTTGGAATCTGATAGATCGGCCCTTTAGCTCGGATGGCCTCAAAGTACGCATACGGGTTTTTGAGGATCACGTGATCCTTGAAGTAGTCTCGATCTTCCAGTGATTGCATATGAGCTCCCCGTTTCCATTATGCTAGACACCTGTATAGCATTGTCGTCGGAGACGCGTCAACGCCGTGCAACGCGCTTGTGGCGATGAAACGCGTCCGCGAAGTTTCCCTGGCATGCGCCTCAAGTTCTCTAAATCGGCGCCGATAGCTCTGATTGGAGCCATTCGCGATGGGTTATTATGTCAATTGCTAGCGTCAGTAGCAGCCAGACCTCAGGTCTTTACAGCCTCTTGAGCGCATCGAGCGCAGCTTCCGCGGCAAATACTGCGGCGGCGGCTAGCTCAGCCGGCTCGAGCAGCACCTCGAGCTCGACCGCAAGCTCTGCAACCAGCGTGGCTTCGACGGTCGCCGCGCTGACCAGTCTTGCAACCGAATCGGGTGACAGTGAATTGCTCGAGAGCCTTGACGGCGGATCGGGCGCCTCGAGCAGCGTCACTTCGAGCTTGAGCTCCGCATTTCAGAGCCTGATAAGCGCCCTGACCGGCAGCACCGCGAACTCGTCGGGCGCCTCGTCGGCCACAACGCCCTCGACAAGCGCTGAGTCGGCGCAATCGATTATTTCATCATTCATCGACAGCTCGATCGCCGATCTGGGCGGCGACTCAGGCTCGAGTTCCTCGACCAGCTCGACCGGCGCCCTCGGCGGTATAATTAACACCATGGCTTGAGGGCCGGTCGGCGATCACCCGCTGCCTTTGACTCCCCAGTCCCTCCACGCCCAGCTCGATGACGTCTCCCGACGTCAAATAACGCGGCGGCTTCTTTCCCATCCCGACGCCTGCCGGCGTACCTGTCGTGATGACATCGCCCGGCTCGAGCTTCATGAACTGGGAAATGTAGGCAACGAGCCAGTGGACCTTGAAGAGCATTTGCCTCGTGCTGCCATCCTGCATGACCTCCCCGTTGACGCGAAGCCAGAGACGCAGCGCCTGCACATCCTTGATCTCGTCCGGGGTCACCAGCCAGGGGCCTAGCGGACCGAACGTAGGGCATCCCTTTCCTTTCATCCATTGACCGCCCCGCTCCGTCTGAAAGGCTCGTTCGGACAGGTCATTGCACACGCAATAA
>Ga0302324_100025338_pt1 | contig 11389 bp, 18 predicted proteins | sample Palsa_T0_1_FD_201949 | JGI IMG/M metagenome (GOLD analysis project Ga0302324, IMG submission 201949) | Peat permafrost microbial communities from Stordalen Mire near Abisko, Sweden - Palsa_T0_1 | ecosystem: Environmental > Terrestrial > Soil > Palsa > Peat permafrost | place: Sweden: Abisko... | reverse complement strand
CGGGGCCAATCCCATCTTGGTGCCGTAGCCGACAAGCAAAAGAACGAACGCCGCTTCGAGCCAGGATTTGTCGAGCAGGGGGGCTCGTGCCAAAAGATCATCGAAAAACAACGACGGCTCACCGCCACGCCCCAGCGATGCATAGGCCAGGAAAAACGATCCCAAAAGCGCGATGGCGATGCCCACCGAGCAGACGAGGAGATAGTTCCACGTCGCCTCGATGGAGCGTTGCGTGCGATTGAAATATATGAGCGGGGCGGTGCTGAGAGTCGTTGCTTCGATGGCGACCCACATCAGGCCCAGATGCCGTGAGCTGGTGACTAGCGTCGCCATCGCCAAAAAAATCAGCAGGCACATGACGAAGATTCGATTGGAATGCTCGGTGCGATAGCGCAGATATCCGATGCTGTAAATCGAGCAAATCACGAAGAGAACGCTGAGCATCAGCAGCACCAGCCGGCCGGGCGGATCGAGCGCCAGCCAACCCATCGCCCCGGGGGCCGGGTGCAGAAGGCACTGCAGAGTGATTGCCAAATGTCCGAGCGAAGCCGGGAGCAAAATCCACGGCCGCGAACGATTCGATGGGATCGCCAGCGCTAACATGGCGGCCAGAAGCGGCAGAAGAATCAGGGCCAGTAGCATCGTTTATTCCTTAAGCGCGGACAATCGCCGGGTGTCCAGCGATGCGAACTCGCGGTTGATGTGGTGGATGATGATGCTCACGACAAAAACGCCGACAAAGAGATCGAGCAGTACGCCCAGCTCCACCAAGAACGGCATCGCTTCCAGCAAAAGCATTCCGAAAATGTAGATTCCATTTTCGAGGATGAGGTAGCCGATCACTTGCGAGATGGCCTTGATGCGGGTGATTAGCAGCAGAAATCCGGTGAAAACCGTCGAGAAGGCCGCGGGGATGATCAGCGGGTTGATCTGCTGCGACGCCAAGGCGAGATGCGAGGCGAATGCGATGGAAATGCCCGTTCCCAGGGCGCCGAGCAACATGGATGGCACCAGACCAATCAGCGGCTCGACTTCACGTTTGATTTGGGCATCGCGCAGGGCTTTGAACAACATGCCGGGGATTACGGAGCCCTTCAGAGCAAGCGTTGCCAGAGCAATCACCGGCGCCATAAGCCCAATTTGCTTTTGCACCAGCAGCGGCATGAAGCTGAGCAAAATCCCCTGCAGGGCTGCCCCCTGAATCAGCGCGAATCCGGCTGGTCGCCAACAGATACAAATTGATCAGCAGCACGAACACCAGAATGGTGTTGATCAAACTATTCATGCGTGCCTCAACATCAGAAGGAATCCGAAACCGCAAAGCAGGCTGGCGGCGATAAGCAGCGTCGGCACGTGCCGCATCTGGAGCCGCGCCATGACCGATTCGACGATTCCAATCGCCACAGCCACCGCAAGGATCTCCAGAGCGAAGATCGGCCAGTCGATCAGAAGGATTCCCGTCTGGAACGGTGCGATCACATGCAGCACGATGGCCGAGAGGATGAACAATTTGATCGCCGCTCCATAAAGAATCACCCCCAGCAGTGGGCCGCTGTGGTCGAGCACCATCACTTCGTGGATCATCGTCAGTTCCAGATGGGTGTTGGGATCATCCACAGGGATTCGGCAATTTTCGGCCAGCAGCACGATGAACAAACCCGCGCCGATGAGAAGCATGGATGCCATCGGAAGCGCCCGGAATCCGATGGCCAAGGGCGCATGCAACATCGGCGTGAGGCTCAATGATCCGGAAAGTTTGACCAGAACCAGAAAGGCCAGCAACAACGCCGGCTCGGTGAGGCAGGCGAATGTCACTTCACGGGATGCGCCCATGCCTTCGAAGGACGATCCCGTGTCCATCGCCGCCGACGTGGTAAAAAATCGGCCCAGCGCCAGGAGATAGGCGAAGAGAATCAGATCGCCAGTGAAATGGATCGGTGAATCAAATCGTCCCATCGGCACGAGCAGCGATGCCAGAAGAATCGCCGCCAGCGTGATGATTGGCCCCATCTGAAAAATTTTGGTGGTTGTCACACTGATGACCATTCCCTTTCGCATCAGCCGAAGCAAATCGAAATATGGCTGCAGCAACGGCGGACCATCCCGTCCAGCGAACCAAGCTTTAGTTCTATTAATGACCCCAAGCAACAGCGGCGGCATCGCCACGAGCAGCGCAATGTGCATCAGGGAATTGAAGATGGCAATCAAGATTTGAATCATCCCGTCCACCCGGCGAATAACAGCAGAAGCAGCAGAGCGCTCAGCAGATAGAGCACGTAAACCTGCACCGGCCCGCGCTGGATCGGCCGGGCCCATGAAAAAACTCGTTCACTTCTGGAGAATGCGGGAATCAAAGCATCATCGAGAACTGGGTCGGGAGTTTCGCTGCGGAAACGGGATCGGCCGGGGAATAGGCCCGAAAGTCCGGCGATTGCTTTGCGCGGAACGATCGCCCAGACGAACAATCCTGAAATTGATTGTGCGAATGATGAGCCGGTGTATTGCATGGATGCCCTGGGCCGCGCGTAGCCGCAATCCCACGTTCCCGCCGTCGCCACGGGCATTCTTTGCCGATGCCAGCGAAACGCGAGAAATCCGCCCATCCCGACGGCGACCAGAGCAACGCTCACTCCCGTGAACCAATACAACGGGACGAGCGATTCAATCGAGACGGCACGAAAATCCCAAACCGCGACGGCTCGCTCGATCATCGGAACAATCGTCTCCGGGACAACGCCAATGAACACGCAACAAATCCCCAGCAGCGCGATCGGAGCGATCATGCTCGCGCTGGGATCATGCGCATGTTCGGCACGCCCAGTTCGCGGCAACCCTCCAAATGCAACGCCGATCAATTTCACGAAAGTCCCGATGGCCAACGCCCCGATAATCGCCAGTGCCGGGGCCGCCAGCGCCGCCCAGATGCAGCTTCTTCCAACATCCGCGCCAACCGTGCGGAACAGACCGATATAGATCAGCAACTCGCTAACGAATCCATTCAACGGTGGCAATCCACAAATGGCGATCGCGCCGATCAACACCCATCGAAAAGTTCTCGGCATCGTCTTCGCCAAGCCGCCGAGAAGATCAATCTTTCGGGTTCGCGTGCCGTACAGAATGTTTCCCGCGCCCATGAAAAGGAGCGGTTTGAACAGGCTGTGATTGAAAATGTGAAGCAATGCCCCGCCGAGACCCAGAACGATCCAATCGAATCTGTCAAAAGATCTGCCCAGCAGTGCGAGTCCCACCCCGATGGTGATGATCCCCATATTCTCGATGCTGCTGTAAGCCAGAAGTCGTTTGAAATCCTGCTGGGCGATGGCGAATGCGACGCCCAAAACGCCCGAAACCGTCCCCGCAACCAGCAGCGTCGCGCCCCACCAGATAGGCGGTTGCGGCAAGAACGATCCGATGCGAATAATGCCGTAAATACCCAGATTCAGCAGCACCCCGGACATCATCGCCGACACGTGGCTGGGCGCGTGGGCGTGCGCGCCGGGCAGCCAAACATGCAGCGGCATGATCCCCGCTTTCACGCCGAATCCCACAATTCCCGTGATGAAAATGGTTGTTGTGATCCATGTCGGCAAATCCGGGGCGGCTTGCGGCCAGAGATCAAACGACCCGCTCGCCAGTCGCAGAAATCCGAATGTCGCAAATAAACACGCCGTGCCGAAGTGTGCCGCGATCAGATAAATCCACGCCGCCCGTCGCACCTCGGGCTTTTTATCCTCCGTGTCAAACAGAAAAAACGCGGCCAGCCCCATGATCTCCCATGCCATCAAAAACAGAACCCCATCCCGCGCCAAAACCACCAGCATCATCGCCGCCGTCATTATTCCCCAGCAGAATCGCAGCCTTTGCCCATTGCCCGGATGTCGCGATTGCCTCCAATACCCCAATCCGTAAATCGATCCCAGCGCGGAGATCAGCAAAATCGGCAAAAGAAAAATCACGCCCAGATCGTCCATCCCGATAGAAAAACTTCCGATGGGCAACGACCACGCGAATGTCAATTGCGACATTCCGCCGTTTTTGAATTGCAAAATTAATCCGAAGCCCCCGATACACGAGCCGATCACATTCATCCCCACCGCGATCCACCGCCCCAGCATCCCGCGCCGTCCCAGCACCAGGCCCGGCACTCCGCTCAGCGCCAAACACCCGGCCGCGATCATGAGGAAATCCATTTCCATGTACTGCTCAATCCGATGATCAATCGACCGACTGTCCGGCGCCCGTTTCCGATGAACGGGAATTGGATGCGAATCCCATCGCAATCTCCGCGCGCTTCAGCGTTTCCAAAATCCTTTCGCGCGGCGCCTGCTGGGTGACCGCCGATTTAAAATCCACATCCCGCAGCGCAAATCCGAGTCGAGATAGCAAATGCAAATGAGCCCGGACCGTCGGGCTGATGAAGGTAAACAGGATCGACACCGGCCGCCCATCCAGCGCGCCGAATTCCACCGGCCGTTCCAGAAAACAAAGCGTCACCATCGGCCGCAGCACGTGCAGAACGATCGGGTTGCGAACATGCGGAATCGCAATCCCATCCCCGATCCCGGTCGAACCCAACGCCTCCCGCGCCAAGAGCACCTGATACAAAAATTTCCGGTCCACCTCCTCCGGCAACTTCATCACATCCACCACCGCCTGCAGCACCGATGCCTTATCCGACCCCCCCATGCGATAATGAATCCCACCTGCCTCCAAAGCCGCGCTCAAATTCGGCGGCGGGGCATCACCACCCTCCGGCTCGGAAAAAATCTCCGGCGACACCCCCATCTTCCGCGAAGTCGCCCACTCCAACAGCTCCGCCCGATTGAACCGATACTGGTCATTAATCTGATAAGCCGGGATCACACCCTGCTTAATCCAGCGATAAATGCTTTTCTCCGAGACACTTAGCATCTGAGCCGCATCCCGCACGGTAAGCTTCATGCCTCAAACCTTTCACTCTCGACGGGAATATTATCGGTCGTTTGTCCAAAGGAGTCCAAGATCGGGCGGAAATGTACAACTCGAGACAAATTTGGGAGAGAATACGAACCCCACCGGCTCAGCAACTTCAGTCGCTATGCGCCCGCTCCCGTCTCAACCCAAACCTGCCTCAATGCCTCAAAGGGGCAAAGGAATGTAGCCACGGGTGAAGCGCAGCGCAACCCGTGGAAGCGGAAAGGCGCAACCCCACAAATCCCACCAATCCGCGCCGGGGGGGCGGAGGAATTATTCGGCAAGCCGAAGATCGGATGAATATATATTTTTCGTCGAACTCAATTCCATGCGCCCCAAGCAATCGCAAAAGTTCAGATTTGAAATCCTCCTTCTTATGATGCTTGCGTTGGCCTGCAATGTATCTCTTCACGGCCCCTTCCTGTGACTTGCTGAGGTGCGCGTGAGATCTGAAATGCTCGCGTCCGTTCTCCATCGCAGATATGGGCTCGCCGATCAATCGGCAGAGATCGATAAAATGTTCCTGGCTGGCAGCGCGCTCGGAGAGATCGCTGCGGCTCCATTTCTCGACAAACTGTTCCGGCGTCATTTGCCCACTCGCGCCCGCCGAGCATTTCGGTTTAATGCCCAAATTCTCGCTCCCAAATGGCGCTACAGAAATCCAAACCAACTCGTCGATTTCGCGCATTTATGAGCACTTTTCGCGCAAAATCTGTCCATTTTCCTGTTTTTTTATCGGGGTTTACCCCGTATTCCGGACGGCAAAAAATAAAGCACGAAATCGCCAAAACTGCCGCTGTTGGCAGAAAACGCCAATCATATTATAGTTCGTTTTCCACGAAACTCAGTTTTTGGAAAATAAACTTTTATAAAATGACGAAAGTCCAATTTATTCCCACAGGAACCAGCGCCGCTTGGGCCGGGGGCCGTAGCTGAGGCCGAAGTGCAAAGTGGCGGCGTCGGTGATGTGTTTGACGGCCTGCTCCGGCGAATCGGTCACCAGAATGCGACTCAGGTCGGCGGGGTCGATGGTTTTTTCCGCTTCGAGCCTGTTCCGCATGAAATCCATCAGCGGGGTCCAGAAATCCACGCCCATGAACACCAGCGGGAAGTCGGCGATCTTTTCCGTTTGGATCAGAACGGCCGTCTCGAAAATTTCGTCCAGTGTTCCGTAACCACCAGGCATGGCGATGAAGCCGTAGGAATATTTCACCAGCATCAGCTTTCGGACATAGAAGTGGCGGAAGGTGATCCATTTGTCCAGATACGGGTTGGGCAATTGCTCGTGGGAGAGTTGGATGTTGCACCCGATGGAATATCCGCCGACATCCTTGGCCCCGCGGTTGGCGGCCTCCATGATGCCGGGCCCGCCGCCGGTCATGACCGTGAATCCCGCCCGCGCGAGCTTGGCGCCGACTTCGCGGGCCAGTTGGTAATAGCGGTGATCTTCAGTGAATCGGGCGGAGCCGAAGACGGTGGCGCAGGGGCCGACGAAATGCAGAGCGCGAAATCCCCGGATGAGCTCCGCGAAAATCTGGATCGCCATCGACAGTTCAAAACTTCGCGGCTGCGGTCCCTGAAGGAATTTGATGACCTCTTCGGGACCGGCGCCGGTGCCCCAGTCGGTTGACGAAGTCGCGGCGAGATTTGGCGGAATGGTCTCCGATCCTGTGGCCTGTGGTGTTTTGGACATGCGGTCGTTGCTCCCATTATTTCACCCAATCGGCGAAATTGCGAGGCGCTGACCGCGCTGTCGCGTTCCCCCTCGATACAGTGGATAATGGACCTGGCAAAAGGAGTATTTGATGAAGACATTTTGGATCGTTGTTGCGGACGCGGGACGAGCGGTGGTGTTGCGGAAAGTGGTGGGGCATCACGAGGCGGCGACGATTGTGCATGATCTGGAGAATCCAGCGGGGCGAATGCATACCTCGGAGCTTGTCAGCGATGGGCGCGGCCGAGTTGAAACAGGGGGCGGCACGATGCAATCGGCCATGGACCCGCGCACCGATCCGCATGAGCAGAAGGCGGTCGTGTTTTCCCGGGAGGTGGGCAAAATGCTCGATGTCGGCGCGGATCGGCATGAGTTTGATTCCCTGATTCTCGTGGCGCCGGCACATTTTCTCGGATTGCTCAAATCACATTTGGGCCGGGTCGCCGGCAAGAAAGTGGTGATGTCTCAGGCCAAGGATTTGACGCACGCAGCCCTGCCTGATTTGGAAGGCCACATTGATGAATGGATTCGCCAGCCGGGAATTGCGCTGGATGCGTGATGGCTATTTCGCACGCCGAGTCTGTTCGTCGAGTGTTTTGTGGGCGGCATGAGAGAGCTGATCGGCGATGATGTTCGCAAGATTGGTCGCTTTGTCCTTCGCCTCGTTTACGGCATGGGTCGCTTCATCCGCGGCTTTGTTTGCGGCATCCGTGCGCTCATCCGCCGCTTTGTTGCGGGCGTCGGCGGCTTGAATTGCGCTTTGATTGTCCGACGGAGTCATGGGCTCACCAATTTCCGGAACCATTTCAACGGGCGCGGCGAAACGCCTGGAACATTCGATCGACGGCGTCGCTGTCCTCGCGGTAAAGACGGTCTTCGGGCTGTTGGGAGAATTCCTCGTCTGATCGCCAATCCTCGGATGATCCCAGCCGGCCGTCCGGGGATGTGACTCGGTTGACATGGCGCGAGCGGGTCACGTCGGCGAACAAGGAAACGTGCCAGCCATCCACCACCAATTCCACGGTTTCCTCGTCCCATTGTTGACGCGGATTTTTCAATCTTGGGACGGCCTCGCCTATCGCCACGCGGCGTAAAATTCCCAAAGCTTCGTCTGAAGATACGTTGGCCATAAGAAACTCCTTGCTCCCGGGAAGACAGTGCATTGCCGCGGCGGCTCCGCCATCTGCCTCCCAGCGATCCAATGCTTTTCGAAGGGCCGAATGTACCACGACGGGGTCCTCGCTTACAGCCAGGACGTTTGGCTATTGATTTTGCCGGCCAGTTGCTTGCCGACGTTATCGCCGAAGCGCTATGCCTGGGGCGTGCGGCCTTGCAGGAGGCGAACGACGACAACGATCAGAGCGACCACCAGCAATATATAAATCAATCCACCGAATGTGTGCGCGGTAACGAGTCCGAGCAGCCACAGAATCAGGAGAATGAGAACTAGAGTCCAAAGCATGACAAAGCTCCTTTCAACGGCAAGCCGCCACGGCCCGTCCGTCACGGCGGCTATTTTCGCGGAGTCGAACGCCGGCGGATATGAGGGTGTCCCACCATCCGCTGTTACGGCATCAATAGGGGCGGCGTAGGAGTTTTCACTAATGGGTCCGGTTCAACGAGCGCGGCTGAACCAGACTCACTCCAGCGCCGAGGGGACGATGCCCCTACAAAAAATCGCGCTCTTTGCTTTTCCGCTTACAGCCATGACAGATGGCTGTTGATCCTGTCGATCAACTGCTTGCTGACGGCCTGGTCGCCGGTGGCGCCGATGTGGATCGTCACCTTGCTGACATTGTCGCCGGCCTGTTCGATGTCGATTTCCACGTCGTCACCCTGGGCGTCCTTGGCGGTCACTTTGCCGTCCATCGTCGTGCCGTTGCCAACGATGTTGGTCAGTTTCAGATCGTCGGCAGCTTTCTGGGCCGCAGTGGTCACCTTGTCGGGTGTGCTGTCAACCATTGTTGAGTAGACGCCCAAAGTTTCGGTAGCGCCGGGCGAATCGGTCTGGCAGGCCGCCAGATTCGCCAGGATGAAGCTCGCACTCAGAATGCCGATTGCAAAAATTCCCAATTTCATAAAATGCTCTTTTCTAAAGCTGCCGCCGCCATGAATGTCTTTTTGGCTTCGGCATAATCCTTCCGGAAGACAGGTCACCGAATACATATTCGGCGACTGAAAAATCTCACACCTCTCTGTGCCATCGCTCTGTTGTTGTTGACCGATCTTTCACCGCCTTTGGCGAACGTCTTCCTGTCTCATGAATGCTTAACCGATGCCTTAAACAGGTTTCCTGATTGGCGTGACCAGAACCAGAAGCAGCCCAAGCAGAGCCGCCGCGCCGCCGCCGAAGATGTACAAGGCGGTGTCATGGGTGAATCGCCCGGTGAAGGTATTGCTGAGCTGGTCAGCCGCCGAGTGGGATGCGTTCATCCCGACGATCAGCAGGAGGATTCCAATCACCAGCAGGACAGTTCCGAAAATACGTTGTGAACTCATGACGGACTCCAATCGGGAAAGAGATTGATCGATCCAAGCTACGGATTCAGGTAGTGCCACCGCGCGCGATTGACGATCGCGATGCCGGACTATTTTTCGCCGCTTCGCTCGGCGTTTATCAGCAGGCTTCCGGGAAACGCAAATCGTTCCCAGGCACTTCGCGCGCATTTCGGGCAGCGCGAAGGTGGCTTGATCACATCAAACGGCTCGAACCCGCAGGCGCGGCATTGAAGCCGATAGGGAAATTCCGGTCCGCGCCATTTGCCCGATGCGCCCAGCTCGGAAGCCGGTTCACTCGATCCAAATCGTTCCATTGCGATAGACATTGTGTTCTCCGGTTTTAAGGCGCGGCGGTTTCATCTGCGTTTCCACAAGGCGACTGCCACCGCGCCGAGCGCGGCGGCCAGCAGCAGGAAGGTTTTGGGATTTTCGCGCACGGAATCCTCGAAACTCTCTTCCCAGGATCGAATCCGAGCGCGGCCGTGATTGACGGATTCGCGGGCAAATCGGCCGGCTTCTTCGTAGGTGTGCTCCACCGCGCTGGCGGCTCGGCCCGCGGCCTGGCGAACCGTATGGGCTGCCGACTTCACATTGTCCGTGACGTTGTCCACGAAATCCGCCGCCTGTTGGGCCACTGTTGTTTGATCGTTATTTTCATTCATTGTTCGTTCCCAAAAAAATCATGCGCCGGTTAACGGTCCCGGCGCGTTTGCAATTACTGGCCGAGTCCGTCCTGATAGGTGAACTTTTGTCCGCCGATCGAGGCCTCGTACATCAGCCCTGCTTCGTCCATCGTGAAGACCGCCACGCCGTTCTGGTATGTGGCATCAGCGCCCGCGCCTGACTTGAGCGCCACAGCCGTTGCCTGTGCGTCGAACGCAAAGTTGCCGGCCTTGAAGTTGTTCACCGCATCAGGTGTTTGAAACGCGATCATCTCGGTGTAACCCTGGCCGCCCAGTTGAAGTCCGATGGTGGCCTGGCTCAGATCGCAATATCCGACGGGAGTACCGCCGACATAAAGCACGCCCTTGCCGTAAGCGCCGCCTATGCCCGCCGCGCCTTTTCCGACGGTCGGGAAGACCGCATATCCGGCCGCATCACTCAAAACCTTGGTGAGGGTTGGATCCAGATTTTCCGCCTTGGCCACTGCCGCGTCGGAATCGGCGCGCATATCGGTCTTGCCTTCCGTGGTGGCAGGCGCCGTTGCACAGGCGGGAAGGATCGCAAGAAGCATGGTGGTCGCCAGAATGGATAAGTATGTTCGAATCATTTGAGACACGTCCTTTGTTATTCGCTCGTCGTTCAATTGCTCGAATGCCCTGTTCATCGAAAGATGAGTTGAAGGAAAATCGACGCCGCGGCTGTCAAGGCCGCCAGAACGACAATGCCGGAGCACAAATTTGCCTGCCGGCTGAAATTAGTTTCGATAAAGCTCATTTTGTTCTCACGGGTCATGCGCGAGCAGTCCTGCCTCCAACGGCGTGCCAAAGGCCCAGTGCCACGATGGCTCCGATGACGGCAACAAAAAGGCTCCAAATATTGAATTCGGTCACGCCAATCGCGCCGAAGGCATTGAAGAGCCATCCGCCGGCGACAGCGCCGAGGATGCCCAGCACAATGTCCATTTGCGTGCCTTCACCGTGGCCGTTTACGATCTTGGTCGCGATAAAACCTGCGACCAGCCCCAACACGATCCAACAAAGCATTCCCATCAACATGCTGCACCTCCGTTGGCGAAACGTAACATCGAGAAACAAAAAAAGCCGGCGCGACAAAATCCCGAATGTTCGGAATTCAATCGCGTCGGCTTACTCTTAACGGGTCTTCCGGCCGTCGGCCGAGTTACCCTTTAATTAGTCACCCGAGTATTTTTGATCTGATGCGGAAGCTTTCATTTGGTAGCTCCGCTAACATCAGATCATAGCTCCCCCAATCGGCGAAGCAAGCAGATCGCTTGATTAAAACAAATATAAAAAATATTTGGGACGTATATCTACGGTGAAACCGGGTATTTCAGCGGTTACTAATATTGGTGGATGGCACATCAACCTGAGAGAAGTCGAGACTAAAGATCACCGAAAGCACATCCCGCGCGCGGATGAGGCCAAAGAGCGCGGTGGGGGCGGTGACGCCAAAGTTGGTCATTGCAATCGGGTTTTGTGCTGCGACAAGGTAATGCCCGCCGGCGTCCCGTTGAATGGTTAGATCGGTTACCAACGTCTG
>Ga0302324_100025336_pt1 | contig 11389 bp, 10 predicted proteins | sample Palsa_T0_1_FD_201949 | JGI IMG/M metagenome (GOLD analysis project Ga0302324, IMG submission 201949) | Peat permafrost microbial communities from Stordalen Mire near Abisko, Sweden - Palsa_T0_1 | ecosystem: Environmental > Terrestrial > Soil > Palsa > Peat permafrost | place: Sweden: Abisko... | reverse complement strand
TTCGTACTCCTATATGCAGTCGCTGAACGGATGTTATGGCGTCATGCTGGAGTGGGACGGCGTGGGCGCGACCACGACCTCACCGTCGAATCCTTATGGCCGCCAGAACGCGCAGTGCAGCCCAATCGAGGGGCAGGGCACGTGGGCCCTGGGCTCGGCGATCGTGCTGATGCAGAACGATTCTTCTTTCCTGGCCGCGCTGCAGCAGCCGATCAGTAGCGAGCTCGAACCGGGGGTGATGCGCTACCAAGCCTACCAGACCATGCTCGTCAACCTCATCGATTTTTTGACCGGCGGAATCGGCCATGGGCATGCACCGAACCAGGACCTGCTGCAGGCCAAGGCATACGTCTATGCGAACCTGGCGCTGCGGGTTCTGGACAAGATCTACGGGACCAGCCTGGCGCGGAGCAACGCCACCATGTACAGCGACTACCTGAACGAGACCTCCGGGATAGTCCTCAACGGGCTTGGCGACCTATGGATCAGCAACGGCGGGCTGGGGCTAGAGGTTAATGGCTCCCTCAACGGAAGCTACGACGGCGGATATGGGTGGAACGACGCCTACTATCTCGTCTGGCTGGCGAAGATCCTGAACGACAATGGGGTCGAGAACAGCAGTTCTCATCCCGTCCGCACGGTGGCGATCAAAGCGGTCCATGCCTTCTCGAACTTCATTCATCCGTCGCTGGTTATCTCGGCCTCCGGCTATGCGACTACCATGCGCTCCGAGCAGGCCCTCACCTTCCGCTGGGACGCGAACGTCGGTCCGATCGATACGCTGCCGCTCTATTACGCCGCGATCGATTTCAGCGATCCCTATGCCATTCATGGCTTCTATCTGGAGCATGCGAACGGCATCACCCAGCCGATGGGCGCGCCCACGCCCTGGACCCGCCTGCCCAACGTCGGCTCGGGCGGGTCGGACGACGCCGCGAGCGCCTATCTGCATGAGTATGCCGACTACTTGACGCTGTGCAACATGGTGAACTCGGGGCCCGCCGACACGAGCGGAGTCACGTTCCTGAATGAGGCGGCGCACGCGGACGGCGTGTGGGCCGATCCAACGGGAAGCACCATCACAATCAAGCATGGGGGCGAGACGCTGGGCATGGTGCTCAACTGGCGCCCGCTGAAGACACCCGGCAACGTGACAGCGCCGTCCACGTCGAAGGAGACTGTGGACAACATCGCCCGCGTGCATGACACCACGGCGACGATGGACCGGATCGCGACGGTGATGATGCCGGCCAGCGCGGCTAACGGCGCCTCCGGCCGCTACGTCTCGGGGTCGTTCGGAACGCTCTATGTCGGGCGCTACGGCAAGTACCTGGTCGGCCTCAATTGGCAAACGAGCAGCGCCACCATGGCGCTCGCTCCGGACATGATCTCCGGCACTGCCACGGACCTCGTCACCGGCGCGAACTACGACCTCGCCACCACCAACAGTGTCACGGTGCCCGCCAATGGCGCCGTAGCTCTCTATCTGACGCCATAGCTCTCTATCTGACGCCGTAGCTCTCTACTCTGTCGCTGCGAACCTAGCTTTGAGCGAAGCTCATAGCGTCGGCCGCGAGTGGCTTGTAACACGCGAGAGCTACGCGAAGCGATGACGCGCGGCGAGCTGTCATGCTCCGAACGCGAGCACGAGATTGCGCATCGGCTCCCTTGAGAGCAAAGCCTCCGGACCGGCCCTTGACCATGGCTGTGACGTAGGCGGAAGTCAGCGGCGTGTCGTCAGGGTTAGCCGCGAAGCTCGCTCCGGCATACAGGCCGTTTTCGAGATCCGCCATGACCCAGGGCCCGGTGCCGGCACCCTTGCCCCAATGGGCGGAATTCCCGAAATAAACGGCTTCCATTGTACCGGCACCGTCGTCGTGATTATTCGTTTCGGCGTTCCCGTAGTCGAAGCAGCACCCATTGTTGAAGTGTGTGCCGCTCGTCACCATGTATTCTTCCTCGGGCTGGTCGCCCGTTGCGATGCCCGAGGTCGCATCGATCCGGTAGCCGATGCCGGGATTCACGACGACCGCGTAAACGGGGTGGCCGCCGACCGTCAATTTGAGAGCGGTCGCACTGGCTTCATTGTCCGGCGTGTTCTTCGCCCCGCCTGCCGGCGCGCTCTTGAGGTCGTTTCCCTTCGGGGACTGGTCATAAATGATCGAGACAGTGCATGTCGTGCCGGAGCAGAACGCGTCTTGCGCGGCGGAGTTGGCGACGCCTCCAGCTCGAACATCACCATCGAGGGCAGCGCGAACTGCTCCCCGCTCGCTCGGTAGCGAGCGATGCATGCCTCGACGACTAGCTCGTTGCGCAGGACGTTGTTGTCGAGAACGAGCACCGGACGATGGCCGCCCGGCGGTACTGCCGCGTGCTTGGTCGCGGAGGAAACCCCGTCCATGACCCCGTCCATTGCTTCGCGTCCGAACGATCCGTGGCGCTAACTCCGCGGAATCCTTTTAGGCACGACTCGGATTGAACCAGCGACCCCTACCGTGTCAAGACGATTTGGGCCGTGAGAGGCCGTTTCTTAGCGTTACGCGATCGAGTCATTTCACACAGTTCCCGTTACCAGGCGTTACCTGAGCGTTCCGGCCGTGACGCCAAAGTGGGGAGGAAAGTGGGGAGGGTAACGAAGCAAGTGGGGAGGGTCGCGTGCGCAGTCCCGGCGTCTGGCTACGCGACCGGAACGGCTCGCCACTCCATCGCGGTAACGGAGAGCGCCTGAAAGTGCCTGCTGTTGGTCGTGACGATCACCGCGCCTTCCTCCAGTGCCTGCGCGGCCACAAGGACGTCACCATCCAAGGCCTCCGGCGGTGCCGTCACGATGCCGCTGCTACGCGCCACCGCCCAGAGTGCCGCGGCGTGTCGCCAGGTCGCCGTCGTGATCGGAGCGTAAGGCAGCTCGCGCGACAGCTCATCGAGTCGGTTGAGGCTGGCGGCAGCACCGAGGCGGAGCAACTCTCGACGGAGCTCGTAGTCCGCAAGCTCCGAGACGAGGATCGTGTGCTCGCGCACAGCGCGCCGGAACCACGCTCGCACCTCGGCGTGCTTGCGCGGATGGCAGATCTGCCCGAGGACCCCGGTGTCCAGGAGCAGCTTCACTTGGGCGGCGTACGGAGCGCGAGCGGCTCCACGTTATCGACGTCCCAATCTGGCTCGTCGACGATTTCCTCGCGCTCCCATCGGTCGAGCATGGCCGCGACTCGCTGCGCTCGGTCGATCTGAGGCAACACGCGCGCTCGCCGGACGTCGCCGGGGGGTACACTGCTCGGGTTGCTGCTGCGCGGTGCCACGGCTTTAAGACTAGCATCTCGCGGTGAGCTGCTCTACGCGAGTGGAAGCAACTGCCGAAAAGAGCCGCGTTTCGATCGGGGCGAAAGTACCGAGAAACAGAGTCGTTCTCCCGCACTGGACCTGATGTACACACGATCGAAACGCCGACACCTGTAAGTTCGATTTGCCGGATGCTCGCCCTCGCATACTGCTCCCGGGGAACGGCGCAGGTTGGGTGATCACCGCCGAGCAGTAGGGGCATCAAGCTCCTGGCGAGGTCGAGCATCTCCCGGGGCGCCTCCGTGGCCGAGTAGGTTTTGGGCCAGGACTGCATCATCAGGATGGTCGGCGCTGTCGCCACCGCTGTCGAGGCGTCAACGACCGTCCAAGACCGAAGTCCGCGCGCTGCTGCCCCCTCAAGTGGTGGGGAGGTGGTGGGGCGGGCCAGGGCCTCTGGGCATCGGGCGACGCACCCGAGCGAGCGACGGACGGTCGACTCCCAAGCGTCGGGGTGCTTGGTCAGCTCGAACATCGCCATCTCGGGTAGCGCGAACTGCTCGCCGGTCCGGACGTAGCGGGCGATGCAGCCCTCGACGACCCGCTCGTTGCGAAGGACGTTGTTGTCGAGAACGAGCACGGGACGATGGCCGCCCGGCGTTGCTTCAGCGTGCTCGGTCGCGGAGGAAACCCCGTCCATTCCTTCGTGTCCGAACGATCCGTGGCGCTAACTCCGCGGAATCCTTGTAGGCACGACTGGGATTGAACCAGCGACCCCTACCGTGTCAAGGCGATCTGGGCCGTGAGGGGCCGTTTCTAGGCGTTACGCGATCGAATCATTTCAACCAGTTCTCGTTACTAGGCGTTACCTGAGCGTTCCACTCGTTACGCCAAAGTGGGGAGGAAAGTGGGGAGGGGTCGACAACCAAGTGGGGAGGGTACCGGGATGGCAAGCATGACGACCCGGATACGCGGTTGCCGTCGCCCGCCATAACCAAGTGGGGAGGGTACCGGGATGGCAAGCATGACGACCCGGATACGCGGATGCCGTCCCCAGCCATGACCACGATGGCCGCCGCGGCCGCAGCTTCGCGGGCGAGAAGGCGCGCGTCCCTGAATGCGGTAACCTTGCCTTGGTCTCGACGGATGGAGCGACACATGGACTGGCGTTCACGAATAAGCACCGATTCCACGATCTGCCATGGCCAAGCCTGCATTCGTGGAACGCGCGTCCCCGTCTCGGTCGTCCTCGACAACCTGGCCGCGGGGCTCGCACCGCAGAAGATCGTCGAGAGCTATCCGACGGTGACGCTCGACGACGTGTCGGCCGCGGTTGCGTACGGCGCTGAGCTCGCTCGAGAGCGAGTGATCGACTTGCGCGTGGCTGGCGGATGAAATTCAAGATCGACGAGAACCTCCCGATTGAGGTCGCCGTCGCATTGCGTGAGGCCGGACACGACGCCATGAACGTCGTTGACCAGGGGCTCGGCGGGGGTGCAGACGCCAGCGTCGCAGAGGTCTGCCGTCGTGAGGGACGCTCGCTCGTCACGCTCGACGTCGACTTCGCTAACGTGCAGGCCTATCCGCCCCGAGACTATCCCGGACTTGTCGTGCTTCGGCTCCAGCGCCAGGACAAGCCGCACGTGCTGACCGTCGTCGCCGCGGTGGTACCGTTGCTCGGCGAAGAACCGCTGGAGGGCCGCTTGTGGATCGTAGACGAGAGCCGAGTTCGCATCCGCGAGTGACGTTTCCGGCCTAGCAAGAAACCCGCGACTCTCACGCTGACGGCATGCGGGGAATGCCTGCGAGAGCGCCAGCTCATCTACGCGAGCGAACGTGACGTGCGGGCCTGTCGATCGATCCAAACGGGCTCGACTTCTATTTGGCGTCCGTGATCGACAAGTCCAGCTTGCCCGCCAACACCGACGTTATGGAGTAGCCTGGCCGCGTCGGACTTGCTCTTCCCGAGCGGTACGACGGGTTCTTTTCAGGTTGCGGGCCGTCTCGGTAAACCGTTCGACGACGTCTCCAAGATCATGCGCGAGCGCGTGCCCGGGTTCACGAGGACGATCACGCCAAAGTCGATGCGCCGAACGAAAAGATGCACGCGCACTACTCGACCATCTCGGACGCCGAGAAGACGGGCGCGCTCGCCAAGGTGATCTGGCTCTTTCCGTCACCCCTTGAGCCGACCTCGTCGTCCTCCGCGCCCGGAGTGGCAGATTGAGTGGCAGATCCGACGCTAGAGAGCGCGCCCCTCATCTGACAAGACTTCATCGCGAGGTTCGTTACGGGGACGGTTCAAGAAACTTGCCGACTCGTTCATTGGATCACCATCCTGTCACCGCCGACGGCCACGCGGAAACGGCGTTCAGACCGCCACGGCGTCAGGAACGGATCGTCACTTTTCGAGAGTGGTACCAGCGACTGGGCGGCAGGGCCGCCGAGGACATCCCCCGCAGACCTGGTTCAGAGTGGCAGATCGCGTGGCAGATCCGCCGACCGAGACCGCGCCCGTATCCGCTAACCTTGCGGAATCCTTGTAGGCACGACTGGGATTGAACCAGCGACCCCTACCGTCTCAACCCGCTCAGGCCGATCCATTTTCATCGGTGAAGTCCGAGATCGTCGGGAAATAGCGGCGCTTCGAGAGAGGTGTTGGGAGGTGTCGGGCGGCATTGGATGGCTCCGCGTGGCAGATTTCGTGGCAGATGAGTACCGACGTCGAGGGCGGCCTCTTCGCCTTGCGATAGCCACAAGTCAGGCGCCCCGTTTGGTGCGACAATCCGCGCGCCGTGATTGCCCCGTCGCTTCCGAGCCATCGCTCGCGGTCGTTGCCCGCGTTCGTGCTGCTGGTCATCGCCGCCTGCGGCGGTCGTGCGAGTGGAGTTAGCGGCAGCGGCAGCAACGTGGCCGTGAGCAGCGGCCTGAGTCCCGGCACGGTGAGTGGCACGAGTGTGGGAGCAAGCACCGGAGCCAATTCCGGCAGGAGCGGCGGCAGCGGCGTTGGCGTGAGCACGGGCCTTGCCAGTGGAGCGAGTGCGGACTCCGGCAGCGGCAGTGCTTCCGGTACGGGCAGTGATGCGGGTGCCGGCACGGACAGTGGAAACGCGCTTGCGCCACCTTGCCCGGACAACTCGTCGGATGCAGGACCAGTCGCCCCCCCGAGCTGCGCTCTTGGCGGGCCCGGGATGACCAACTGCGGAGCAAGTGGCGAGAGCTGCTGCACGAGCTTGGAAGTGACGGGCGGGACGTATTACCGGACTTACGATGAGATCACAGCTCCCGGGGGTAGCTACACGTTCACACTTGCCGCCGACGGCGGCCCTACCGGCGAGGCCGATCCCGCTACAGTGAGCTGCTTCAGGCTCGATAAATACTTGGTGACGGTCGGGCGCTTCCGTCAGTTCGTGAACGCCGTTCTTGCTTCAGATGGTGGAGCCGGGTGGGTGCCGTCGTCTGGCTCAGGCAAGCACACATACTTGAACGGCGGCAACGGCTTGAACGCCACCGGAGGTGGTTACGAGCCTGGCTGGGTGGCGACGGATGACAGCAACATCGCGCCAACGAACGCGAACCTCTCCTCGTGCGCGCCTTATTCGACGTGGACGAACACGGCCGCCAGCCAGGAGAACCTGCCCATCAACTGCGTGAACTGGAGGGAGTCGTACGCATTCTGCATCTGGGACGGGGGCTTCTTGCCGAGCGAGGCGGAGTGGGAATACGCGGCGGCGGGAGGGAGCCAGCAGCGGGAGTACCCATGGGGCTCGACGGCGCCTGGGACAGCCAACGAGTACGCGATCTACGGCTGCTACTACCCAAGCGATTCGCGGAGCTGCAGGGCCGTGGGCAACATCGCGCCGGTGGGGACCGCGACGGCGGGAGCGGGACTGTGGGGCCAGCTCGATATGGCCGGGGAGATGGCAGAGTGGACTCTGGACTGGTACGCGCCCTACGTCGATCCGTGCACAGATTGCGCCGACTTCGCCGCTGGGATCTTAGCCAATCGGGTGTTTCGGGGCGGCAACTTCGGCTTCACCATCCCCTCCTCGCTCTTGCTCCCCCCCGACCGCGGCCTCTTCTTCCCCTCGTCGGGCCGCGGCGACGATGTCGGCTTCCGGTGTGCCCGGGCGCCATAAATACAACCGACAAATTCTCCGGTGGCGCAGGCGGGTTGGACGCGAAATGGAAACGACTCCTCAAAACCGCCGCGTTCCGATCGCGGTGCGCCCCGCAAGAATCAGAATCGTTCCGGCACGCCAGGCCGCAGGTCGGTGAGCTCGAAACGCGGCGGTTTGCGACGCTCGCCTCCACTCGACGGCCTCGAACGCCGAGGTGCGGGCCGGTATCGCCAAGGTCATCAGCCTGGCCGGATTCCGAGAGGCCCGCCGACCGAAGAGGCGGGGAGCGTAGACATAACTCCCAATCCCGCTGAGCCGCGACCGGCCAAGGCCGGTGGCTACGCCCTGTACGCGCTTTGATGGGGCAAGGAATGCGACCCGCAAGCGGGCGGCCCCGCCGACCGAAGCGGTTAGGAGGCAGAGGCCCCTGAACACCCGCCTCCGAGCTGCGTAAGCTATAGGGGAACCCATGTTCGTTGATGGGCATGAGCGGGAGCTACTTCGCGAAGTCGTCAACCGCTGCTTGCAGGACTATCGGAACGCTTTTCAGGGGTTCGTTAGCCTCGTCACCGCGAACGAGTCTCCGTTCGCGCCACGTCTCCAGTTGCCTCTGCCCAACGACGTACAGACCCACTGCGAGGAGCTTGGGGCACTTTTTCACACCCTCGCCAATCTACCTCCGGAAGGAGGCGAGGTTCCGGAGCGTTACGGCCCTTGCCTTCGTGATGCCGTGGTTGCAGAGCGGCTCGCTATTGCCAGGCGTGTCGAAACACACCGGCAGAGGGCGGTGCATCCTGAGCTTCTTGGCAAAGTCGATGCGCAGTTGGCCCCCTACGACAACGTGTTGCGTCGAGATTGGTTCCGTCAGGCCGACAAGGCGCACGTCCCGCACCTGAGGGACTACTTCCCGCTTGAATTGTTGGAGGCCGAAGAACCACGCAATGAGGTACGCCGCGTGCTTGACGAGAAGTTTCATATCCTCCAAGCACCGTCGCTATTCCTGCCCGACCTTGAGGGTTCGCGTCGGGCCGGTGGACTCCGACGGATATCGTGCGCCGTCGTCTATCTTGATGTGGACGACTTCAAGCAAGTCAACAGAGAGTTCGGTGAGCCATTTGTGGATCGCAACATCCTTCCAGTCCTGATGAGGGCCCTTGAAGGTCATGTCTACGGGCGAGGTCGCGCATATCGTTTCGGTGGAGACGAGTACATTCTTCTGCTCGAGAATACGACAGTCGAGGAAGCCGACGACTTTCTTGAGAGGCTTCGGAGCAAAGTTGAAAGGCTCTCGTTCCTCGGGACAAGAGTGGACTTCAAGCTCACGGTCTCCATTGGCTTCGTCATAGTGGCACCGGACTGCCACCTCACGGATAAGGAGATTGAATCGAAGGCTGCGGCGGCAAAACAGGCCGCCAAGCAATCTGGAAAAAACCGGATGGCGTCGTTCGAGGACTCGTGGTTCGAGGTGGCACGAGTGATCTCACCGCCATCGAGTGAGAACTGAAACTCGGGGCTCGGGCGGCCTTGGCCGCGTCGGACTTGCTGTTCCCGAGCGGTGCGACGGGATCGTTTCAGGTTGCGGGCCGTCTCGGGAAGCCCTTCGACGACGTTTCGAAGATCATGCGCGAGCGCGTGCCCGGGTTCACGAAGACGATCACGCCCAAGTCGATGCGGCGCACGAACAAGGACTTGCTTCGCCAGGAGGGCGTCTCGCAGCTCGTGGCGCAATCGATCAACTCGCACCACGACCCGAAGATGCACGCGCACTACTCGACGATCTCCGACGCCGAGAAGACGGGCGCGCTCGCCAAGGTGATCAGGCTCTTTCCGTCACCCTTTGAGCCGACGACCTCGTCCTCCGCGCAGGTAGAGGACGCTCGTATCGCTCTCAACGAAGGTGAGCGGGAACATTCCTAAGGATAGCGGTAATTGCTTCGATGTCTTCGCGTGCGTATTTAGTGTGCCGTCTCGCTGTCCCCGCCGGGTTGAGGCGCAGACCCTGCCCGGGTCGATGGGCTTCCATGGGTCGGATTGGTCGCCGAACCAGCTCTCCACCGCAGTTCGGACATACGTTCATGAGTACGCGGTCAGCGCAGTCCGCGCACCAAGTGCACTCGTTCGCGCAAATCCGTGCGTCGTAAGCCTGCGCCGGCAAGTCGCGGTCGCAGAGTTCGCAGTTGGGACGCAGCTCCAGCGCAGGCATCGAGCTTCCGCATAGCTCGGGACGTGCCTCCGATCCACGAACACGAGGGCCCGTAGCCGCCGTGATCGATCTCGCCGGTATCGAGAAGCGATAGGGAGATGAGCGTCCTTAAGTATAGGGAGATGAGCGTCCTTAAGTACCGTGATCAACCTGATGGAGGTCCAGCTTCGACCCCATTAGAATCGCCCGACCATGTTCGAGCGTCCATCTTTCCCCCAGGAAAAGGAGGCGGCTTGTCGACGCTTCATCGTCGATGGACTTTCTCGCAGGGGTCTACCCGCCGAAGTCTCAGCAACTCTTGTCCCGCTGATCATGGCGGACCACACGCGGTCCTACATGGAAAGCCCCGACGACCCCAACGTGATGGGGTTTGTCTCGATGCGGCAAGGGTGGGCCGTTCGCAACGACGATCTCGACGTCATTGGAACGTTCCTCAGATACGCGGCACCTCTCGGAACTGCCGCCGGAGTCTTGACCATCGCTGGGGCCACTACGGTGGCAATGGGTGCGGCAAGCGGTGGGGTGGCTGCTGTGGCCGCGTCTTTGTATTTGATTCGACGCGCGTGCCTCCGGAAGAGGGCAAAGGTGAATCCGGTGCAGGCCATCGCGCTTTACGCGCTAAAGGAGCGGCCGGCCGGAGCTACTGCGACGGATGTCGCTGCGCACTTGACTCTGGCGACAGGGCAGACATGGACAGAAACTGAGGTGAGCGACGAACTCACGACGCTGACCGACATGAAGGCCGACGACGGTAGCAAGGTGGTGCTCGTGTTTCAGGACTCCCTAAGCGGGCTTTGGAAGTCCGCCGCGTAGAGCGGGAGGCCGTCTCAGCGTTCAGGCTGATGTACGAAGCACACGAAGTCCGGTCGAGCCGACTTGAATGCGCCGCGCTCATCCACAGGGAGCCGCTCGCCCAGGCGCGGGTGGTTAGGGTCTCCGGCCGGCTCAGCGTGGCAGAGCGGCCGTTTCGGTCACGCGGGCCTCGACGGCAACCACGCGTAATCTTTGGAGGCACGATCAGGATTGAACCGGATCGCTGGCCGTGTCGATGGGGTACAAAGCCGCCTGTGCGACGTGGTACGAATGGACCTTCCGACGGACTTGCGAGATGAATCGAGGACCGCCGGTCCATGATTCGCTTTCTCGCAAGGCTGTCGGATTTGTTGCCGGTCGCGACCGGCGGCATCATCGAACGCCGGGGGAGAACCGATGGCAAGGATGGCAGCGCGAGAGGTCATCGAGTCTCTCGCCGCGTTCCTTCGACGCAGCACTGCGCTTTCCGACGACGACATCCGGGAGCTGATCAAGGACATCGACGAAGGGCGCATGCGGACCCCTGATTCGTCGAGCGAGCCTTTCCGTCGCGCGCTCGTCCTCCCAAGCGCCGAAGTGACGCGCATCCCCGACGATGGCTCCCCGAAGAACGGGGGACCGGATGTCCCGGGCGTCGCAGCGAAGCTCGAGGAAGCTACTGCTGGTTCAAACTCGGGGTCGGGCGATCCGAGACAGGCGGGGCTACGCGCGCGCTATCCAACGGTCCACACGCCTGTCGCATTTCCGGAACATACGCTCGAAGCCGCCGAGATCCCTGCGGACGACGTCCGCACGAGGCTCGCGCAGTTCAATGACTACGTCGCGGCACGGGTGCAGGCGGGCGAGCTACCCTGCGTCGACCTGCCAGATCTGCATCGGGCCAATGGCATCTATGATCACCGAGGGAACGTCTTCCTCGGGCCCAAAGTTCGCCGCTTGGCGTTCGATCGCCAGGGAGGCAAGGCTTTCATGCGCCTTT
>Ga0302324_100025334_pt1 | contig 11390 bp, 9 predicted proteins | sample Palsa_T0_1_FD_201949 | JGI IMG/M metagenome (GOLD analysis project Ga0302324, IMG submission 201949) | Peat permafrost microbial communities from Stordalen Mire near Abisko, Sweden - Palsa_T0_1 | ecosystem: Environmental > Terrestrial > Soil > Palsa > Peat permafrost | place: Sweden: Abisko... | reverse complement strand
AACCTGCAGCATTGCTACGGTTTCGATGCCGCTTCTTTCAATCCGAACGGATTCATGGTCGATCCCTGCAGGGACAAGCTCGAGGCGAGCATTCCCAAGCCCTCCGCGCAACTCATGCTCCAAGCGGGCGAGGCCGCCGTGCACTACATGAACGGACTCGGCATCACCGCCTGGCTCGACGCGGCCGTCAGCGGCGTGGTCGGCGGCGCGATTCCGGCGAGCGTCGATGATCCCGGCTATCTGCCCGTGTACCGGGCGCTGGCCGAGCGTGGAGAATTGACCGCGCATGTCGCCGCCTACCCGGTCGTCAAGCCCGACGTCGGCAGTCAGCAGATCGCTGTGGTCGAGGCGTTGCGCGCCACATACCAGGGCGTTCCCAACCTGACCATCCCAGGACTCAAGGTTTTCGCCGACGGCGTCGTGGAAATTCCGTCGCAAACCGCCGCGCTCACCAAGCCCTACGTCAATACCGGACGGTCCGGCCAACTGCTGTTCACGCCGGCGAAAATGAACGCCCTGGTGACGGAGGCCGCCAAGCGCGGACTCAACGTGCACATCCATGCGATCGGCGACCGGGCGGTCAAGGCGTCGCTCGATGCCTTCGAGGCGGCGCGCAAGGCCTATCCCGACGCGAACCTGCCATTCACCCTGACCCATGCGCAATTCGTCGATCCCGAAGACATTCCGCGGTTCGCGCAGCTGCACGTGATCGCGGCGCTTCAGCTCCTGTGGGCGGTGGCGGACCCGAGCACCAACGAGCAGGTGAAGCCCTATATCGATCCGTCGATCTACCGCTGGATGTATCCGGCCAGATCCATGCTCGACAGCGGCGCCGTGATCTCCGGGGCCAGCGATTGGCCGGTCAGCACGGCGAATCCCTTCGCGGCCACCTATCAAGCGGAGACGCGCTCTGGACCGCAGGGGGTGCTGGACGCCTCCCAGCGGATGCCGCGCGCAGCCATGCTCTACGCCTACACGCGCAACTCCGCGCAGGCGTTGGGCCAACTGAAGGAGATTGGAACAATCGCGCCGGGCAAGTACGCGGACCTTGTCTTGGTCGACAGAGACGTGCTCACCGTTCCCGCCCAAGAGTTGCAGCACGCGGCGGTCGTCTTCACTCTGTTTGAAGGCAAGATCGTGTACGGGCACGAACCCTAGGAGTAGTGCATGACCGGCATCAAGGACAGTCGGGCGAGATTGGCTGCGCAAAATACACGGCGGTGTCGGGCGGTATGGGGAATCCCGATGCTGCTGGCGTTCGGTGCCGGCGCCGTCAAGGTGCTCACCACAGTCGTCGGCGGCCGCGTGGTGTATCAACGTTGACATAACCCGGCCGTTCCGCATGCGCTACGTCACGGTCTTCGCTCAGACACATGGGTATCGACTGAAATCGCACGGCGATTCGTCTACCATTAATCCGCATGAGTTCACGACACAAGGGCGGTCTTTGAGACGAAAGCGAATGCGTAAGAAAACGAGTGACTGCACATTGACGATCACCGATCAATCCCATGGCGAAGCTATGCCACCCCCTCTTAGCGAGAAGCGCATCGCGCAGCTTCAAGGGGCTGTCTGGGCCGCGCAACGCAAACGAATGCCGCCGCGCAGGTTTGTGATGGACCGCAAAGATGAATCGCGCTCGAATCGATGATGGGTTCGTTCCCTCTATCCAGCCGAGTTCACGAGCGCACCGGAACGCCGCCCACGGCAGGTATGGAAGCCACTTTGGTGGGTACGACTCCGAGCAACTCATCGAACAAGGTGCGGTAGTGAACTACTGCCGTTCGTAACTCCTCGGTGTCTGCTTCTCTGCGCGCGTTACGTAAGGCAATGATCTGTGCCGCCCGATAGTTCTTTACAACGCTGGGGTGATCGACAGATATGTCGGCGGCGCGAAGCTCGAAGTCTCCCATGGGATAGCCGCGCTTGATCATCAGCTCTCGCACCAGCAGGTCCGCTTCTGGGACGACGCCTTTGGGATCATCGACAAAGCGGCTTTGCAGAGAGCTCCAGGCGTTGGAAAATCGAGCTGCCTCGGCGGCTGTGATCGGTATGATGTTTAGGCCGGCCACGCGTTGCTCACGCTTGCTGAGTTCAGCTTCCGCCTTGGTGCGGCCACCGTACTCTTTTATCGCGCGATCGTATTCAGGTCCGAAGCGGCGCCTCAGTTTTGTAGACTTTTGTCTTTGCACGACCAGCCATGCAACTGCTGCGACCGCCAAGGCGATCAAGACGATGGCCAGAATAAGAGTGTTCGTCGGGATGGTCGTCATGATGTGTTCCTGTGCGAATGCCGCGCTTGGGCCTTGAGCATGCGCGCATTTGACTTGTGGGGCAGCCGGCTACACTCAGCAGCTGCCGTAGGATTTAGCCTAGTGCGATCCGGTCGCCATGACGGTATTCGTCAAATGAGCAATTATGTCCGTGTCTCTCCTACACGAGTTCTGCGGCTTGCTCCGATAGTGCGCACGCTGCCGAGCTGCAATTATATTGTGTTGTGCGATCTGCGACAGCGGACCAGTGGCCACCCGGAGCAGCTTAATATAACCCTAGGAAGCTTCGTGCTACCTCCGCCGTGAAAAAGCGTTCGGCCAATGATTTGAATGTCCGCACGAACCGCTATTTGGCGGCTGCGCTTGCGCACATCTCTGAAGCCGTAGTCACCGCGGATGCACTCGACAGAATTAACTTTATGAATTCCGCGGCGCAGCGACTGACTGGGCTTCGGTTAGACGAGGTTACCGGGGCACGTTTGACGAACGCCTTGCGCATCGTTCATTCGAGCAGCGGCGAGCGCGTCGAATTGACGGCGCGAATGGAACGGGACCCGGAGACTTTCCGGCACGCCTTGTTGCTCACTGAGTCAAACGGGCGATTGACGATCGAATATAGTACCGACGCGATTTATGATGAGCTGGGCGTGTGCGTGGGGACGGTCGTTGCCTTTCGCGACATTGCCCACCGGCGCGCCGCGGAACTGGCCCTCCAAGCCAGCGAGGAAACCCTGCTTGCCAACACAGATGCGCTATTTGCGGAGCGCGAACGCGCGCAGGTCACCTTGAATGCCATCGGCGATGCAGTGATCAGCGCGGACTTCAGCGGCCGAGTCATTTTCGCCAACAAGGTGGCCCAGCAGATGAGCGGATGGATGCAGGGCGACGCCTCCGGGCGAGCAATTGATGACGTATTCGTACTGACGGATGCTTCGGCAGGCAACCGAATACCGTGTCCCACCATGCGGGCGATTATTGAAAATCGTATCGTGGCGATCGAAGCTCGGACGATCTTGAGCCGCCGGGACGGTGTTGCCATTGCCATCGAGGGGTCTGCATCGCCGATTCACGACAGAAACGGCGGAGTGGTGGGCGCAGTCATGGTGGTGCACGACGTGACGGCGGCTCGAGACCTCTCCGCCAAGCTTGAACGCCTGGCGCTCCACGACAGCCTGACCGACTTGCCGAATCGATCGTTATTTGCAGACAGGCTCGATCGGGCGTTGGCTCGAGCATCTCGAGCCGGGAATTCGGTTGTACTGCTCTTTATCGACTTGGACGAATTCAAGCCTGTCAACGATACCCTGGGACACGCGCTGGGGGACAGACTGTTGCAGTCGGTCGCCGATCGGCTACGTAATTGTATGCGACAGGCGGACACCGTCAGCCGTTTTGGCGGCGACGAATTTCTTGTCGTGCTGCCGGATGTGCCTCCTACCCAGGACGTCGAGAACTTCGCGGCGAAGGTGTTCCACTCCTTGCAAGCACCGCACGTAATTGGCGGGCATGAATTGCACATCACCGCGAGCATCGGTGTGTCGAGATACCCCCGCGACGCTGCCGACCGAAATGGCCTTTTGAAGTGCGCGGACACCGCAATGTATAAGGCAAAGTCGCAGGGCGGAAACCGGTTCGAAATATTTGAGGGCAACGAGCAGTCGGCGGACTCATAGGGGCGCGGGCTGAGTGGCCGTGTGCGGGTGTGGTGCGGACCTACCGGCGGCCTGCAGTAATTGGTCCTGCTCGGCCATCGTCAGCGCGTGAACGGCCACGATCGGCGCCTGCGGCGGCTGCCAACCAGGGACAAGCAGATAGTCGTGCCGACTTCCGGCGTCGTTAAGGCCCAGTCCTCGCCGAGCGGATTTACGGGGAGATGTTTGAGCAATTAGCGCTGCGGTTTCCGGTTAAAGAAAATGCTTGAGTTGTGCCGGCGAGGCTTCCATCGGGTCTGGCAGAGTCATCGCTCTGGTCAGATCCGTCAGTGGCTTTGGTCGCGCTAAGTAGTAGCCCTGGGCTCTCTTCACGCCAAGCGATTGCAACGTGACAAGCTCCGCGGATGTCTCCACTCCCTCCGCGATGATCCCCACGTCGGTCTCTCGAGCAAAGGCGATGAGTGCGGAGGCGAGCGCGCGGCGCTTGCGGTCTTTATCGATGCCGCGGGTCAGGCTGATGTCGAGCTTCACCAGATTCGGCTCGATGCTCAAGATGTGGCGCATGCTGGCATAGCCGGCGCCCGCATCATCGATCGCGATGCGCAGGCCCAGCGCACGCAGCGAGGCGAGTGCATCCGTCAGTTCCCGGTAGTCCGTGACCGATGCGTGTTCGGTCACCTCAAGCACGACCCGGCTGATATCGACTGATTGCAGTAGCTCCGGGAGCATGCCACTCAGGACCAAACCCGGGGAGCCGTTTACGGCCACGTACACGTCGCTGGGCAGGGTCCTGAGGGCGGCCAAGGCGGAGCGGATGGCACAGGCTTCCAGCTTGGGGCCAATTCCCAGGGCGGCGGCTTCATTGAACCAAACGTCCGGGGTCACTTTCGGCGTCGAGCTGAACCGGGATAGCGCTTCGACACCCGCAATCCGGCGCGATTCGAGGTCATAGATGGGCTGATATACGATCGATGGCTCGCCGCTGTCCATGAGCGCGATGAGTTCGTCGACGCGTTGAGTTTGTAGTCGAACGGTGCGCGTCTCCTGGTCGATTTGATCTCCGAGAAGCTCCGCTAATACTCTCATCATTTGCAAGTCGCGCTCGGTCAATGAGACGTCGGCGATGAAACTGAAACAGCAAAGCGTCCCATAGATCCGACCGTCGCTCAGGCGAATAGGGACGGAGAGATGCGAGCCGATCGGTACCGCGCTCGTCTCGGGCAACGCCGCCGCCTCTGGGTGGGCCGCGGCATCCTTGATGAGCTGCGGTAAGCGCCCATCTACCACGCGTTGGCAATACCCCTGGTCCAGGGACAGGGTATCGCCCACCTGTATCGGGGCGGTGGCCTTGGCATCCACGTGACGGAATATCCGGTCTTTCGCTCGGAACTCCGCCAGGAACGCGACATCCATGCCCAGATGCTCGCGTACCGCATGCAACATTTTATCGATCCCCGCATCAACCGAGGTCTCGAGTGGAGATGTAACCAGATCTCGCAGAGGATTGAGCCGGGAAGCGGACGACATAGCGCTTTTCTCCTTGACGGATCCTCTGTAGTAAACGGCATTGTAGAGACAAGGTTTAGGGCGCGGTGGCATCGACGGGCATCCCAAGCCCGCGCCGTATCTAGATTGTGAGATCGATCACACGGAGAAGGGCTCAAGACGTCCGCTAGGGGAGCTCCCGCCAAAGCGTCTTGAGGCAAGCGAGCAGGGGATTCTGTAAAGCCAGCGTGCAGCACTGCTCCCGCGCCCTAAGAGGCAGCCGGTACGGACCGATCCGGCAGCAGACGGCCAAAAGGAGGCAGTGGATCACACGAAATCATGTCCTGAACCTGCCGGTCGCGGCATGCAGTAATATTAGACCGACGATTCCGGAGCCGAGCCGAATAGCAAGGAGCGCACAAATGCCATCAGATAAATCGGTCCCGCCGCAGCCACGATTTCGTCGCATATTTAGATCCACGCAAACAGTAGCGTCCGTAACATTCATTCTCTTTTCCACATTAGCTTGTGCGAAGGAGTCATCCCTCTTGAGCTCCATTTCAGGGCTTTGGCTGCGGCTTGGCGTAGTCTAAGGTGCCGGTCGCGGATTTGGGGGTCATCCTTGGTATCAGAAAGAGCCTGGTGGGAAATGCTGCTGCTGGCAGTGGCAAGCGTTGCTATGAGTGCGAGCTACGCACAGGAGCAGGGCGGCGGAAATGCCTTGTCTCCTCATGCTCACCCGAAGCCCGCCCAGCACAGTGACGTGCCTTCAGGCTATACGGTCGAGCCGACTCCGTCGTGGGTCACCCCCTCGCCCAGCACCGAGGATGCCGCCGCTGAATCGTCTGCTCCCATGAGCTATCGGGTCATCGATGAGCAGTATCAACTCGGCGCGAGATCCGAAACTCATTACCACCACATCGTACGGGTGATCAACCAGAGCGCCGGACTCGACGCCGGCTCACGAATCGAGATTCAGTTCGATCCGAGCTTTCAGAAGCTGGTCCTGCATCACCTGGAACTAGTGCGCGCAGGCAAACGATTGAACCGCCTCGATCGCAAGTACCCGCTGCTGCGACGGGAAACCCAGCTCGAGCGCCAAATCTATGACGGCCGCGAGACCCTCTCGATCGTGCTGGACGACGTGCGGGTCGGGGATGAGATCGATTATGCCTTCTCTTTACTCGGCAGCAATCCCGTATTCGGGAACAAGTTCGTCGCCCTTGTCGGTTTGGGCAACTTCTTAGGTCCCGAGACCATGCATACGGTGCGTCTACTCGCATCCCCGAGCCGCGAAATCCATTACGCGATGGTGCACGGGGACCTGCAGCCCGAGATCCGCACCGTGGGTGGTCTGCGCGAGATGGTATTCCGCAAAGACCACACACCCAGGCTGGATTTCGAGCCCGGCACGCCTCCCAGCGCGCTTATCGACCGGTGGCTTCAGCTCAGTGAGTTTGCCGACTGGGCGGAAGTCGCGCGCTGGGGCGCCTCCGCTTTCCCGCACGACGCACGGGGTCCGCTTCTGGACCAGGAGGCCGATGCGATCAAAGCCCAGGCCAGCACCGCGCCCGAGCGGGTGCTGGCGGCGCTTGAGTTCGTGCAGAAGGAAATCCGCTATTTCGGCACGGAGATTGGCCCCTATTCCCACCGGCCCGCATCGCCCGAGACGGTCCTAAAACAACGTTTTGGGGACTGCAAGGACAAGGTGGCTCTCTTAACCACGCTCCTCGACCGCATCGACATTCGTGCCACGCCAATACTGGTATCCGCCACCCTGCGTGGTGCGGCGGCGCAACTGCTGCCAAGCCCGCTCGCTTTTGATCATGCCATCGTGCGCGTGGACCTCGATGCCCAGAGCTACTACCTGGACGCGACGCGCACGGAGCAGACCGGCACGCTGCCCAACCGCGAGACGGCGGGTTTTGGACAGGGGCTGCCGCTGACGTCCCAGGGATCTGCACTTGTGGCGCTGCCCACGGCCTTCGGCATCGGACATCTGACGGTCACCGACACGTTTTATTTTGAACGCATGGACGCCGATCCGACACTCGAATCGCGCGTCGTCTTTCGCGGTGACTTGGCGGAAGGCATGCGCGGCGTGATTGCGAAGCAGGGCCCTGAAGCACTCTTCAAACAGATGGCCGGGCCTTACCTGAAGCTCTACCCGCAAGCCCATACTACCGCGCCGATGACGGTCGAGTCTGCCAAGGACGATGACGTTCTGACGCTGGTCAATCACTTCGTGGTGCCCGGATTTTTTTCACCTTCCGACGGAATTGCGCGGACGGCGCAGCTCGTCCCCTTCGCCGTGACGGATATGCTCGGATTCCGCGCGGCCGAGAGCCGGCACACGCCGCTCGGGTTTCCGTTTCCGGGCATCGTCCGTCACACCGACATAGTTGACTTCCCTGATGACGTCTTCCCGATGAAGGAACCTGCGCAGCGCTTCGAGGGCGGCGATGCCCATGTGAGTCTGCGGCAGGTCGCGGAACACACGCGGCGCATGGTCGAGATCTTCACCGAGCTCAGCATTAACGTCGATCAAGTTGACCCGGACGACTGGCCAACTTTTTCGAAGAAGATACAAGAGCTGCTTCCGCGCCTGTACAGGACGGTGCGCATTCCGGCGATGACCAACCTGGATGCCCCGGATAAGCCTGCAGACACGAAGTAAGAAGGAGCCGGGCCGCTGACCGCCCGGTTTGAGTCAGTCCAAAGTTCGTCTGACGCGCCATCTCAATGGCTGCGAAAGCGGTGACAACTGGATGCCAGGAATGGGACCTGAGTCGAGTGGAGATGGCGGGCATGGGGGCGATTGAGCAGAAACTCCGGCGGTGAGGCGATGACCTGCGGCTCCAACGTTGGTTAAGTAGACCAGGGAGAGGAATGATGATATCAATTCGCCGTACTCGTTGTGGCGCGAATATCTGTCATCTCGTCGCGCTGCTCGCGTTGGCGGAGTCGAAACTTCTCCACGAAGAAGGTGTGTGCAAGGTGAAATTAACTGTCACCGCCGACGGCACTGTCCGTGACGTGAGCCTTACGAAGTCCACGGGATACCCGAGGCTCGATCAAGCTTGTTCAGAAGCGTTTGTTCACGGCGGCCTGCTTTCGGCGACCCGGAACGGGCAGCCCATCACGACAACACTGGAGATACCGATTACGAAGAATCCTAGCGGGGCCTTGGAGGGTGTCGATCGTTTCTCCGTGCAAAACGAATCTTTGTTTGGATTCTCTGTCGCTATGAACGGGAACAATCTCGCACAGGTCATAGAAGAAATAGAACGAGCTGGTTGCGTTCGAGGCGTCGATTTCGTTGTGACAAGCCACTTCGAAGGGGTTCTAGATGAGCCACTTCCGAATTGGCTTTCCGTCGAGCAGCGACCAGTAACATTCACCCCCGAACAACTCTCCACAATGATTCCGAAACTTCGCGAGGTTGTTGAGCGGCAAGCGCCCCGAATGGCCTCGTTTTACACCTACATACCGTCCGGTGCGTAATGCTGCAAAGAGGGACAACGATCGTCATCCAATATGTTCGCGCCAGTGGAGCTCGGCGCTCAATCCGACGCCGCGGGGACGGGCTATATCAGATCTGGGAGGACAACGTCCTTAAGGGTCTCGGTGAGGAATACGACGATCGTCCCGTCGCCGGTCTTTTCGGCACGCTGACCGAGGCCCAAACAGAATTCTTGAGATCGAATCAGGGCTTCGAAGCTGAACCATGAGCGACGGGGGAGATTGTCAATCTTGCGACAATCCTGTTGCTCCGTGGCGGACGCTCCTTACAGGCAGCTTCGGTCAGTACCAGTCCCTGAGAGCAGGTCGCTGAATCAGATTATGTTTCGAACGAGGAGCAAACGTGGAACCACTGAGCAATGACGACGGCGAACGGCCGCCGGTTGGCGTGATAGTCACGCTTCGGGACTTGGGCGGAGGACGGAGCCGCGTTACCTTGGACGATGTGAAATCGAACTCTACTCGCCGGGAGACTCGCTGGACCTTCGATGTGTTCTACACCCATAAAGATCTCGATACAGCGGCGGTTGATTCCATGCAGCTTCCGAGTGGTGAGTATGAGCGCTTGGGAGCCGCGATCGTGGCGCGACTACTGGCGCTGAGTGGGCGAGTATCCTAATCAACCGTGCGTCTTGGGAGCGGATGGTCGCGATGGACCGTTCAGGGTCTATTCTGTTGAAAAACTATTGAACAGTTTTTCGACAGAATAGGTCGAGTGCAGCCGGCCTTATCTAATTTCGCTTCAGGTTGGCCCCCGCCAGAGCGCGAATGACAAGCGCGACTGCGACGACTAATCCGCCAATAACCCAGCGGTGACTGAACCACAGCGTGTCGATGCGCGCCCGCTCCGGATCGATACGCGAATAGGCGATCGGAACAGAGTCGCCCCTCGAAAACCGTACAATGGCCTGCTGAGTCAAGTTCACCACCCGATGAGGCATACCGTCGGCGTCCTTGAACTCGAATACCGGATAGACTTGCCTGGAGTGCCCGCGCTCGAAGTCAACGATTGTTCCTTGTGCCTGCAGGGAATCGGGAGTCGACCGCTGGTAGCCGCCGTCAAGCAGGGCGCCAGCGAGGATGAAACACGCGGCCAGAGCCAGAAAACCAATTGGTTGCTGCATGGTAGACAAAGAATATCCGGGAGTCTGTAAAGAAGACAGTGACGGGCGCCCGTCCTGGCCGGCGCCTTGCTGTGCATCGAGCCCTTTTCGAAACACGTGGATAAGCGCTTCGATCGGAATCGGTTCCGGCTCCCGATAGACGGGATAAAAGCCTAACCCCGTTCGGATCGATCGACCGGACAGCCGAACGATGCGGCGATCGATGACAGCTGGTCGACAACGTGCACCGCCAATTCGCTGAATTGATTCTGAATTGACGCGGCTATTTCCGGGCCTCTCCATTTTGGGCAAGTCGAGAGAAGCGCGCGTCTTGACTTCAAGACGTCAGGTGTGCTTTAACGTGTCGACAGGTGCGAACAAAGAGCATGTCATGGAATACGTGCGTACTTCTCCTGATTGCAACGACCGTTCGGCTTCGATTGCCGAGCGTCTCGTATCGCCGGGCGGGGTGATCTGCCCACCTCGGAGTTCTCGTACTCCGTGGCCATGAATTCAAGGCCGATCGCGTGGTGTGCCGCGGCACTTGCCTTGGCGGCTTGTACCAAATCGGCGGCTCCTCCGCCCGTGCTGCCGCGCCCGCAGGTGCTCGTCATGCAGGTAATACAGCGCGACGCTGCGGCGACCGGCGAGCTCGTGGGCGAAGTGAGCGCATTTCGAGAGGTGCCTCTGCGCGCGCAGGTGACCGGCATCGTGCAGGAGATACGCTTCAAGCCAGGGCAAACGGTGCGTGAGCACCAAGTGCTCTTCGTCATCGACCCAGGGCCGTACCAGGCTTCGTTGGCGCAGGCGCAGGGCGCCGTGGCTGATTCGGAGGCGACGCTGGCGCGCGCCCGTCAGGATGTCGCCCGTTACGAGCCGTTGTTGCCGGATAACGCAATTCCTCGCGCGACGTACGACGCGGCAGTCGCGACGGAGAAGTCCGCGCAGGCTGCGCTCGTTCAACGTCGAGCCCTGCTCGATCTGGCCCAGATTGACGTTCGAAACGCCAAGGTACGATCGCCCATCAACGGGCAAATCGGACTATATCAAGCCGAGATCGGGAGCCTCGTGACCTCGGGACAGACGGTGCTTGCCACCGTATCGACGCTGGACCCCGTATACGTCAATTTCAACGTCACCGAGGCGGACTATATTCGCTTCGTCCGCGGCAACGAATCCGGTGAGGCTGCGTGGAAGCAGGCGAAGACGAGTCCGTTTGCAATTTTGCTGCCCGATGGCACGTCTTACGAGCATCGTGGCACGTTCGACTTCGTGGATCGCGCGGTCAACTCGACGACGGGGACGCTTGCCGTTCGCGCGACGTTTCCGAATCCGGACAACCTACTGCGTCCAGG
>Ga0302324_100025331_pt1 | contig 11391 bp, 6 predicted proteins | sample Palsa_T0_1_FD_201949 | JGI IMG/M metagenome (GOLD analysis project Ga0302324, IMG submission 201949) | Peat permafrost microbial communities from Stordalen Mire near Abisko, Sweden - Palsa_T0_1 | ecosystem: Environmental > Terrestrial > Soil > Palsa > Peat permafrost | place: Sweden: Abisko... | reverse complement strand
AGTTATTTGTCATGGGTATCCATCGCCAAATCCGCGCGATGCCACCAGCCGCCGCCCAGCGCCTGAAATAGCGCCGCCGTATCGGCATAACGACTGGCCTCGGCCTGCACCAGGTTGATCCGGGCTTGCTGATAAATTTGCTCAGCGCTCAGGAGCGAGAGGTAGTTCGCGTAGCCCGTCTGCCATTGCCGCTGGGCGAGATCGAGCGCTATCTTGGCGGCATCCTGCGCATTTGCAGCCGCCTTCATGGCTTCGGCGTCCTGTTCGAGCGCGACCAAGGTGTCGGTTACATTCTGAAAGGCCGTGAGAACCGTGCTGCGGTATTGGGCAGCAGCTTGTTCGTAGGCTGCCTTTGCGGCGCGCTCCTCGTGCAGCAGTGTGCCGCCTTCGAACAAGGGCGCCGTTGCTACTGCGCCGACGCCCCAAAACCCCGTGCCAGAGGTGAAGAGCTGATTCATTGCCAGGGCCGTGCTGCCGGAACTTGCGGTGAGTTCGATATTTGGCAGCCGATTCGCGATCGCGATGCCGATTTTGGCACTCGCAGCGTGTAAGTTCGCCTCCGCCTGCAGTACGTCAGGACGTTGCGTCACCAGAGCCGAGGGCAGGCTGACCGGAAGGTCCTGCGGCAACTGCAGGCTCGACAGCTCAAAATGCTCAGCCGGTGCCTGATTCGGAAATTGGCCGGCGAGCACCGCCAGCAGGTCGCGCAGCTGGGAAAGCTGCTTTAAGAGCGGGGGTAGCGTCGCGGTCGTCTGCGCGAGCTGCGACTCCTGCGCGGCCACGTCAAGCCGGCTCGCATAACCCTTCGCAAATTGGTATTGCAGGATTTGGACCATATTGGTGTTACTGGCGATGAGTTCACGCGTCGCGTCAATCTGCAGCTGCAGTGATGCTTCCTGAATCGCCGTGACCACGACGTTGGCAGTCAAGGTGGTATACGTCGCGATCATTTGAAAACGAGCGGCGTCTTCCTGCGCGCGCGCCGACTCGACGGTCCGGCGGTTCAAGCCGAATACATCGGGTACGTATGAGACGCTGACCTCGGGGGTGAACAGGTCATATAGAAAGGCGTTCGAATTGGGTGTTGGTGCGATCTGCCCCGATTGCCGCTGGCGGCTGGCGGAGAAACTTGCTGATGCTGCGGGGTAATAAACGCCTCGTTGCGCCAGAACATCTTCGCGGGCCACCGACAATGCTGCCTGGGCCGCCTTCAAATCAGAATTGTTGGTGAGTGATTGCTCGATCAGCTCATTAAGCGGCGTCGAATGAAACAGCGTCCACCAGTCGCCGCTGATGTCGGCTCCCTTGGTAAAGCGCTGCGATTCCCCCCCGGGCAGGTTGTTGCCCGCGACCGTCGCCGACAGCCCACCGCCGGTGTAATCGCCCACATCCGGAGCGGCAGGCTTCTTAAAGTTCGGTCCGACGGCGCAGCCGGCCATGAGTGACAACGCAAGGAGTGCCAGGAAGGGCGCCATACTCGATTTAAGGGTCCGGCTCATAGGGATCTGCAAGAGATTGTCGCGCGCTGCCTTAAGTTCCGTCTTGGCTTTCACCGTTTGTTCGCGCGCAGTCGCGAGAGCGGGGTTCGGTGCGAAGGCTTGGCGCCCGCCTGCGGGCGACTACAAGACTGCATCGACAGTACGTAGGTCGCAATGGATTTGGAAGAGGCGGGTGGTCCGAAGTTCCCACGCTTCGATGAATGTCGGCCCGTTTCCCTTTCAGGGCCCAAGAGAGGCCTGCAGGCCGCCGCAACAGACCGCCGGGGACGTGGAAGCTTTGCGCCCCGGATGGACGCAGGTCCGGTCGAATTCGACCTGACTTGACGTTACGGGCGCGCCCTCCCCAAAACCGAGTTGGGCGCGCCCTCACTGAACGGCTGCTGATTGCTACTTCGCGATTGTGATCTCGCGCATGTTGTAGTCACCGGTGATGTCTCGCATTGCCGGGTACTCGTGCTGCGCGGTCTCGGTCGTCTTCTTCTGGCGTTCCGCACCCCACTCCTTCATGAATGCGTCGTAGCGGGCCTTGTTCGGCGCGAGCGCTTCATTATTCTTGAACTTGACCACGAGCATCAGGTTGAAGCTACCGCTATCGCCCAAGTCACTGCGGTAAATATGGTAGTCCTCGATCTGGCCAAGCTTCTTCGCAACGTCGTTCGACGCCACCCAGGTCTTCTTCAGACCCTCGAGGTACGCATCACCCATGTTTGAGTGGACCTTGATCGTCGTCACCGTCCAGACCGCATCACTTATCGTGTAGTCCTTCCAAGGCACGAGATCGGCAAGCACCGCCGTCGACACAAAGGCCATCGCCAACGCCAGTACCATCATCTTAATACGCATAAAGACCCCCAACATTTGTGAATTGATATCAAATCCCGCGCAAGTGTACTCGCGGCGCAGTGCTCGTGGAACTGACGGCCGATCCGGCGCAACTCTTGATAAGCCACTGCCATTGGGGTCGGCGATTCGATCTACGCCCGAGAGGTCCGTCTGTGCCTCGATGTCAAGCCGCGGCAGCCGTTCGCACGGCGCGTCCTCGAGTGGCCAGTCCCTACGCTTGGCGTGGTTGGTACGCTCGATTGGCGTGAGAAGTGATTACCCGGGGACTTAGGGTCAGACAACGCCCCGGCGACTGATGCATGGGTGTGCGGTCGATCGCGCGTGCCGGTATGCCCGATGGGCGACGGTGCTTGCGGGCACGGGCGCTGAGGCGGGTCGACGCTTGGCCGCATGCCGCCCCTCCACATTAGCGATGGCGGTCACGTGGCGCTGCTGGCGAACGAGACTTGCATCGCAATGCGCATTCTTGTCGCTTGTCAGTCGCGCCACGAAACCGCAATTTCGTTCTATGGCGGCCGACTCGCGCTGTAGCCGGGACGTCCGGCTGTGCGCAGAAAATCGCGTTAAGGTGTATCAGTTGGGCACTACAGTAGGATCTGCGCAGGGCAATCGCTCCGAGGCAGCGCCGGGCTGGGTCGACAAACTCTTTATCGGGCTTGTGATCTACGTCGTGGTCTGCTCGGTGTGGATGCTGGGCGGATTCGGTGGCGAGCGGATCAGGCATTACGTCGGGCTGCTCGCCGACTCCCCGGCCTGCTGCGTCGCCGCAGTCGTCGCCGCGGCGGCGGCGTATCGAATGGCGCCAGGCGCGGCCCGATGGGGGTGGCGCTGCCTGTCGTTCGCACTCGCCTTGTACTTTGTCGGTACCACCATCGGCGTTAACTCCTGGTTGCACGGCCAGGATCCCTTTCCGGGCATCGCGGATGTCTTCTACCTGGCGTTCTATCCCGCCATTTTCGCCGCGGTGGTGTTGCTGATCCGCGCCGCGGCCGTGAAAGTTCGCTGGGTGCAGCTGGTGCTGGATGCCATGATTCTGGTCGTCGGCTTCGGGGCTTTCTTTTGGTTTCTGGTCATCCGGCCGGCCGCATCGCGCACCGAGATCGATGTGATCAAGAATGCGCTCAGCCAGACATACATCGCGCTCAGCTGCATTTTACTCCTCACTTTGGGTGTGCTGCTGCTGGCAGGTGCCCGAGGCCCGAGCGGGCGGCGCGTGCCGCTCTTGCTGTTAGCGGGCTTCGCGACGATGTTTCTCGGCGACATCCTCTGGTCGGTAGCGAAGATCAGCGGCGACTATCTGCCCGGCGCACTGCAGGACGTCTTGTATGTCGCCTGCTATCTGCCACTTGCCGCTGCCGGGCGCGAGCAGATGCGCGCGAGCACCAGCCGCGCCGTACCCAGTACATCGAATTCCTTGGCGCAGTCGTTGCCGTACGCAGCGATGCTGACCGCATTCCTCGTGCTCGTCTCATTCACACATGGCGACATCGGCAGCCCGGCGACGGTAATGACCATTGTCGTCTTCGGCCTCACTTTGCTTGCGATGGTGCGCCAAGCGCTCGTCCTGCGCGAAGATGCACTGACCCGTGAGCGTCGCGCGGCGCGCATGGTCGAAGAGCGTTATGCGTCTTTGATCGCGAATGCATCCGACGTCATCATGATCGTCGAGGTCGACGGCGCCCTGCGTTTCGCGTCTCCTGCATCGAAGCGCATATTGGGCCTCGCGCCGGAGGATGTGGCCGGAAAGAATCTGCTCGATCTATGGACCGGTGATGACGGCGAGCGGCTCAGGGCGTTCCTCGCCGAGGTGGCGGCGACGCCGGGGGGAGCCGTCGGGCCGGTCGAACTGCATATCGAACGCGCCCCGCAGCGTTATGTGCTCGAGATAGTTGGCAGCAACCTTACCGCCGACCCCGCTGTACAGGGGCTCGCGCTCAATTTCCGTGATATCACCGAGCGCAAGGCGCTCGAGGAGCAGTTGCGACAGCTCGCCTTTCATGACCCGCTGACACTGCTTGCAAATCGAAACCTGTTCCGCGATCGAGTCCAGCATTCCCTGACGCTCGCGCAGCGCGGGCGCCATCAGGTGGCGGTGATGTTCCTCGACCTTGTTAATTTCAAGAACATCAATGACTCACTCGGCCTCGACGCCGGCGATCGTCTGCTGCAGGCGGTCGCCCAGCGGCTCGTTAAGTCGACGCGCTTCTCAGACACCGTCGCGCGACTCGGAGGCGACGAGTTTGCCATTCTGCTGGAAGGCGTCGCGACGATTGCGGAAGTCGAAACCCTGGCGACCTCTTTGGTCGAGGGACTCGACCAGCCATTTGTGCTCAACGCAACCGAAGTGCGCGTGTCAGCTAGCATTGGCGTCGCACTCTCAACACTCGAGGCGGGCGCCGAGGCGCTGCTCAGCAAGGCCGACATCGCGATGTATCACGCCAAAGCGGCGGGGAAGGGCCGGTTTGTCACCTTCCAGCCGCAGATGCAGGAACTGCTGCATGAGCGACTGCGACTGGAAGCGGACATCGGTCGCGCGCTCGTTAATGAGGAGTTCTTCGTCGAGTATCAACCGATCGTCGACCTGGGGACGCGCAGTCTTCTGGGCGTTGAGGCACTGGTGCGCTGGCGCCACCCGGATCTGGGTGTGTTGATGCCGGGTCGGTTCATACAAGTCGCAGAGGAGTGTGGACAGATCGCCAAACTCGGTCGGTGGGTGCTGAAAAAGGCGTGCCGGGAGTTGCGTGCCTGGCGCGGTTCGGTTGCCGGTGGCGCCGGCCTGCGGGTCGCCGTCAATATCTCCGGTCGGCACCTGCAGCACGGCGATCTCGTGCAGGATGTCGCCAAAGCGCTTGAGGAATCGGGCCTCGAGCCGGGGAATCTCGTCATCGAATTGACCGAGAGCACGATCATGCACAACACCGAGGCGAACCTGGGCAGGCTGCGGCAGTTGAAGGCGCTCGGGGTGCGGCTCGCGATCGACGACTTCGGCACGGGTTACTCGTCGCTTTCCTACCTGCATCGCTTTCCGATCGACATTCTGAAAATCGATCATTCCTTCGTTAACCGCCTGACCAATACCTATAACGGTCCGGAGCTTGCGCGCGCGGTCATCACGCTCGGCGAGACGCTGGGCCTGGATACGGTGGCAGAGGGAATCGAGCTCGAACCTCAGGTCGCGGCGCTTCTGACCCTGGGCTGCGTAGCCGGGCAGGGCTTCTTGTTTGCGACCTCGGGATCCCTGGAGCAACTTTCCAAGAGCACGTTTGTGGCGCGGCGAAACGCACTCTGGACAGCCCAGGCAGAGGGCGAAGATCTGTCCCCGTCGGGGCGCTTCACCGCGCTCAATAGCATCGTTGGCGTTGCTTAGTACGGCGCGCGTGTCAGCGCGCAGATACCGCTTCATCTTGCAAGATGGGCGGCGCTCTAACCCCGCAGCAGTAACCCCTTTGGATCGTAGAGCGGCGCGAGCCTGATGGTCGCAGGGCAGCTGTCGCCCAGAATGTCGATCTCGAATTGCTCGCCGTCGCGCGCGAGCGCCGCTGGCACGTAACCTGCGGCAAGGCTCCTGCCAATAAAGTGGCCGTAGGCGCCCGATGTCACATACCCAACTGCCGCCTCGTTCTTGATGATCGACTCGTAACCCACGACGTCGGCATCACGCGCCGCAACCTCCATCACCACGAACCGTCGCTGCGGTCCGGCACTGCGCTCGGCCAACGCGGCGCTGCGACCGACGAAGTCGGGCTTATCGAAGTCGATGAACCGGTCGAGCCCGGTTTCCGCGGGCGTGTAATCGGGGCGGAAGTCCTTGTTGAACGAGCCGTAAGCCTTTTCGAGCCGCAGGCTCGAGAGGGCACGCCCGCCGAAATGCCGTAGACCCAGGTCGCTCCCCGCGTCCCACACGTCCTCATACAAAGACACGAGATAGTCGGGCGTGGTCCATACCTCATAGCCCAGTTCGCCGGTGAAGCCGGCACGCGTCAGAATCGCAGGCGCGAATCCCACGGCGGTCTCTTTGACATCGAATAGCTTGAACGCAGAAGCAGACAGGTCGTGACGCACCAGCCGCTGCAGGAGCTCGCGCGACTTTGGCCCCGCGATTGACAGGCCGGCGAGCGAGGCGGCAGCGGAGCGCACGAATACATCATGCGGCGGCGCCGCCTGCCAGAACCAGCGCAGGTGAAACTCTTCGGCGAAGCCGGAGCCTGCAATCATGTAGCGGTCATCGGCGAGACAGGCGATTGAGAGGTCACCGATGATCCGGCCGGCAGGACTTAGCATGGGCGCAAGCCCCAGGCGTCCGGGCCGCGGAATCCGGCAAGCGAAAACCCGGTCAAGCCACGCGCGCGCGCCGCGCCCGCTCACCTCGTATTTGCCGTAGTTCGTGGTCTCGTAAACACCGACCGCGGTGCGCACTGCCTGGCACTCGGCACGCACAAAGGCAAACGCCTCTGAGCGCCGATAGGTCGGCGTCTCTGTACGCGCAACGCCCGGCGGTGCAAACCATAGCGCATGCTCCAGTCCGAAGTTCGCTCCCATCACCGCGCCGGCGGCGATGAGCTTCTCATAGATCGGCGAGCGGCGAACTGGACGGGCGGCTGCCAATTCCTCATTGGGATAGGCGAGACGGAAGCGGCGCGAGTAATTCTCGGGAACTTTTATTGCGGTGTATTTTGCCGTGGCAAATCCGCCGAACCGGGAAACGTCCATGGAGATGATGTCCTGCCCCGGGTCGTTTTCGGCCATCCAGCGTGACAGCACAAGTCCGATCCCACCGCCCTGACTGAATCCCGCCATGACGGCGCAGGCGACCCAGAAGTTCTTCTTGCCGCGGACCGGGCCGACCAGCGGATTGCCGTCCGGGGAGAAGGTGAACGGACCATTGATCGCCTTGCGGATCCCGACCCGGCCGAGCGCCGGAAAATGTCGGAAGCCGACTTCGAAGTAGGGCGCGAGTCGCTCGAAATCATCGGGCAAGAGTTGCATGGAAAAATCGGCGGGCGTTACGAGCGGCGACCACACGGTTCCGTGCGGTTCGTAGGTGCCGATCAACGCACCGCCGCGCTCCTGGCGCATGTAGATCTCGCCCGCATAGTCCGTGGTATTGACGATCTCTCGAGCTCGCCCCGTAAGCTCCGGGATATCCTCGGTCAGCAGATAGTGGTGCTCCATTGCGAGCACCGGCAGCTCGACACCGACCATGTGCCCGATCTCGCGCGCCCACAGCCCACCGCAATTGACGACATGTTCGGCATGCACCGTGCCCTTGTCTGTGACGACGTCCCAAGTCGCATCGCTGCGCTGCGCGAGTGACAGCACTCGCGTGAAACGCTCCACCGCGGCGCCCAAGCTGCGGGCCGCTTTGACGTAGGCGTGAGTCGTGCCCGACGGATCGCAATGACCGCCATCGGCGCGCCACAACGCGCCGATGAAATGCTGCGTGTCGATCAGGGGATTAAATTCCAGTGCCTCATCAAGAGAGATCATCCTGGTTTCCATGCCAAGATAACGCGCACGCGAGCAGATGAGTTTTAGGCTGTCGAGTTCGCCCTGGGTTGCCGCGAGCATGAGCCCGCCGTTGGGGTGCAGACCGCAGGATTGGCCCGACAGTGCCTCAATCTCGCGATACAGATCGATGGTGTATTTCTGCAGTCGCGAGATATTGGCTTCGCCGTTGAACGTGTGCATACCGCCGGCCGCATGCCACGTCGAACCGGAGGTGAGTTCGCTTTTTTCGAGCAGCAGCACGTCGCTCCAGCCGATCTTCGCCAAGTGGTAGAGGACGCTTGCGCCCACCACCCCGCCGCCGATGACAACCGCTCGGGCAGTAGTCTTCACTTGGACTGCTCAACGTCAATCATCGGTAGCCTGCAACAGTTCATCATACGCACGGTGCTCCAAAATCTCAGGCTGGCAGCGTGTAGCCGGCCGCCTTCGCCGCGGCGTCCCACTCCAGCAGCGGCGCAAATTGCGTCGCGGTAACTTCAGCAAAGCCATCAATCAGCAAAAGATCGCTCAATGGGGCGAACCACGGGCGCGAAGCTGCCGCCCTGAAGGCTGCGCGCAGGCGGTCGACCTTGTCCTGCGCAAGCGAGGCTGCGGCGACGAACGCGGGAATCGGCGCAAGCGCCGTTGAGCAGAGCACGCGGATACCCGCAGTAAGTTCCGGGGCGTGGCGGGCGATGAGCATGTGCCAGTAGGCGTCGAGGGGTCCGATGTCGATCCGTCCGTCACGCACACTGTCGAGAATATTACGCGCCGTCACGAGATCGCCGGTCATCTGCGCGTACAGTTTAGGCCGCTCGTGCGTGCGGTACGCGAGCAGATGATGGCGGAAGGCGTTGAAGCCCGAGTGCGAGTGGGCGACCGTCCATCCCGCGCGCCCGCCGAAGCTGTCGATCAGGGTGTGGTACGGCGCATCCGTCCTCACGATCAGGTCCGAACGATAGATTGGCCGTCCCGCCGCCCACGCCGCCCGCGGAATCGGCGCCGCGATCGGAATGACAGAGGCGAGCTGCAGCGCGATTGGAAAACCGCACATGAACACGCATCCGAGATCCGGCCGCGACCACAATTCCTCGAGCGGCTGCGGCGCCGGATAAGGCAGGTAGTCAAGTGCCACACCGGCATCATCCGCAATGCGATCGAGTAGGGTGCGCCACGCGGCCTCGACTGCGGGTGTCACCGCATACATGCGCGCGTTCATGATCCCATCCGTCATATGGCGCCGAGCAGGGTGGCGCTCAAACGCGGCTGACGCTCGCATCCCGTGGGGCCGCAGCAGCCTTGATGCTGGCACGCCTCTTCATCCGTTTGGGGATTGGGTGCCTCGCCTGCAGCTCTCATTCGCCACTTGACTCTAGTTCGCGAGTCCTGCGGGCGACATACTCATCGATCGCCTCCTTGACAGCAGGGTCAAGCGGCGGCGGTGTGTACTCGCTCAGGAGCTTCTTCCAGATCGTTGTGGCGCGCTGCGTCGCATTGCGCGCGCCAGCCTCGGACCAGTTTTCAAAGTTTGACCAATCGGAGAGCAGCGGCCGATAGAAAGCATGCTCGTACCGCGCAAGGGTGTGAGGGGCGCCAAAGAAATGCCCGCCCGCCGCGACACCCTTGATGGCCTCGACGGCGAGATCATCGTCGTTGAAGTTGACGGGCTTCAGAACCTGCGCCCAGCTGCGCAGCATCTCGGCGTCGACAACGATTTTTTCCATCGATGCCGACAAGCCGCCCTCGAGCCAGCCCGCCGCGTGATTGATCAGGTGGCTGTGCGAAAGGATTGCCGCCTGCAGCGAAAAACCCGTCTCGTAGGTGGATTGAGCATCGACGACGGGCGACGCGTTCACCGCGCTCGTACGCACCGGAATCTTGAGCCGCCGCCCGATCTGCGCGGTGGCGAGCACGGCGTTGACGTATTCCGGCGTACCGAATGCAGGCGAGCCGGTGCGCATGTCGACGTTGGAGGTGAAGCCGCCCATCACGCACGGGGTCCCGGGGCGGAGCATCTGGCACAGTGCGATGACACACAGGGCCTCCGCGGTCTGTTGCACCAAGGCACCCGCAAGCGTGACCGGCGCCATCGCGCCCATGAGCGTGAAGGGCGTGATTACCACGCACTGCCCGTGGCGTGCCATGACCATGATGTTGTCGAGAATTTCCTCATCGACCCGGCGCGGTGAGTTGACGTTCGTCACCGTCATCAGCGTCGGGCGGGACGCCAGGTCCTCGATGCTGCAGCCATGCTCGATCGCCGACATGGCGATCGCATCTTGCGCTTGAACGCCCCCGATACCGCGCGCTGCCCACACGAGATCCGAGCACTGGATGTGCGCGCGATAGGTTTCCAGGTGCCGCGTTGCGACCGGGACGTCGACCGGCTCCACGACGATCCCGCCTTGCCAATGCAGGATCCCGAGCGCGTGTGTCAGCTTGAGGATGTTGCGAAATGCCTCGATGTCGCCGTAGCGCCGGCCACCTTCAAGGTCGGTGATGTTCGGGGCGCCGGTGACCGGTCCGAAGTTGACTACATTGTCGCCCACATGCAAGTGGCGCTCGGGATTGCGGGCGTGCAGATCAAAGCGTTCAGGCACGTGCGCGAGGGCGGCCTCGACGATATCGCGTCCCAATCGAACCATCTGCGTCTCGTCATCAATCAAAGCGCCGGCTCGCCGGAAAATCTCGCGTGCTGAGAGGCTGCGGATCTCAAGGCCCGCCTCTTCGAGAACCCGGAACGCCGCAATCAGGATCTGTTCGAGCTGCGTGGCGCTCAGGATTTCCAAAGGGGGCCAGCGGTTGACGAGCCGCGGCAGTGGCGCGAGCGACGGCCCGGTAGAGCGCGGCGCACGGCCTCCCTCGCGGCGGCGAGAAGCGCCCCGGTTTTCGATCATGGATTTGCCTTAGCGCGTGTAAGGCGCGTGGGCCGTGAAGAGGCGTTGCAGATCAGGACGGATGAGCCTCGAGCGTGATATGGGTTAAGCTCGTTCGCCAGACGCGCGGCTGCGCGCGGCGTACAGCCGCAAGGTTCGCTCGCGTATTGCACGATGCCCGCTGGCGCGCGCTTCGCGATGTGCTTGACCGCGCAGGTTGCGTGCCCAGACAGGCCGCGCGCGGGGCGCTCGGACTGATGACGCGGCGCCGGCGGCACCGCGGGCGATGGGCCCTCGAATCGGTTCATCGTCGCAATCATAGGGCCAATTGCGAATCGGCGGGTGATATCGCCGCGCGCGCCTGCCGTGGTGCGAAAATAGGATCCCGGTTCGCGCGGAGGCACCCGGTGTTAAGAACTTTAAAGTCTTTCATGTTGGCAGGAGCGCTGCTCTTCGCCGCAGGCGCCCCGGCATTCGGCGCCGTCGTGGTTTCGTCCAAGCTCTCGAGTGAATCGGCCATGATTGGCCAAATGATACGCATGCTGCTGAACGCCGCACATATCCAGACCGTGGACCACACGACGTTGGGTGCGACCTATGTGGTGCGCAAGGCGCTCCTGGCCGGCGAGGTCGATCTGTACGTCGAGTACAGTGGGAATGCCGGCTTCTTTTTCAATCTGCCCTCC
>Ga0302324_100025330_pt1 | contig 11391 bp, 10 predicted proteins | sample Palsa_T0_1_FD_201949 | JGI IMG/M metagenome (GOLD analysis project Ga0302324, IMG submission 201949) | Peat permafrost microbial communities from Stordalen Mire near Abisko, Sweden - Palsa_T0_1 | ecosystem: Environmental > Terrestrial > Soil > Palsa > Peat permafrost | place: Sweden: Abisko... | reverse complement strand
TGGATCCATCCGATTTGCCCAAAGTAATTCGCCAGGACCCCCGCGAGGTCTTGCCGGCTGCGATTAAAGCCTACCGCTCGGCCCTTGTCGAGATGGGGAGTTGCAGCACCGACGCCTGCCCAGCGCTTGGCAGCGACCTCAAGAGGGAACTGGGGCGCTTGGAAGTCGGTCTCGGCAACCTGCTCAACCGGGAGCAGGTGGAGACTACGGAGAAAAGCGTGCAGGACCAGCTGCAGGACTGGGGGCGCCGCACCGCCGCTCACTATCGGCAGACGACAAGCGAGGTGAAGGACCTGCTGCTGGTCATGGCTCGCGCCGCTGAAGCCGTCGGCGAGCGCGATCAGCGCTGTGCCGGCCAGCTCAACAGCGTCACCACTCGTCTGGAGCGTATTGCTACTCTCGAAGACCTGGCGGAGATTCGCGCTTCCATAGAACAAAGCGCCACAGAGCTGAAGAGCTCCCTCGATCGCATGGCGGCTGAAGGGAAGGCTGCCGTCGAACAGCTGCGGGCGGAAGTCTCGATCTACCAAGCCAAGCTTGAGATTGCCGAAGAGACAGCCTCGCGCGACGCGCTCACGGGTCTTCGCAACCGCGCTTGGATGGAGACGCAGATCGAGCGTCGACTCGCGCGGAACACTCCACTCACTCTAGCCATTGTCGATATCGACGGGTTCAAGGCCGTGAACGACGAGCACGGCCACCTTGTCGGCGATGAGTTGCTTCGCATGTTTGGCGGCGAACTGCAGTCCGCCTCCCGATCGACGGATCTGATTGGCCGCTGGGGCGGCGACGAATTCATACTCGCGATCGATTGCAGTCTGGAGGAAGCAAAAACGCAAATTGACCGGCTGCGCGCATGGGCTTGTGGCGCGTACAAGATTGGGGGCGGCGTCGCGCCTGTCGAGGCGACAATCGAAGCCTCCATCGGCCTGGCTGAACGCGTCCCGCCCGAGACCTTGGCAGAGTTGCTGGCCCGCGCCGATGCCGACATGTACAAACACAAGCATGCCTCAAGCAGCGGCCGCATGCGTCTCCGGAGCTGACTCCGGGTAAATTACGCAACTTCTTCGCGCGTTGCGGAGGCTCTGTGCCTCCCGTTCCCATATCGGGATTGGAATTTTCCATGAATCCAACTCCGGAATGCTCCGTCAATCTTTCCTCGTTCCAATCTTGAGTTCCTCACTCGACGGAGAGAAGGTGAGTGTGTGCCTTGGTTAATCACGACTGAGTCAGGAGTTTGGCGGCCGGTCGGGACATCGGATTCAGGGCACAGGATACGAAGGAAAGGTTGCGATGAGGCTACTTATTGCCGAAGACGATAGCGCGTTGGGGCTGTTTCTGAGCCGCGGCCTTGAGGCCGACGGCCACCGCGTTCGACTGGCTCCCGATGGTGGAACCGCAGTGGAAGTATTTCGTCAGGAATCGCCGGACTTGACCATCCTAGACCTGAATCTCCCGGTCAAGGACGGAGAGCAGGTTCTCGAGGAGTTCCGCGCCATCGACCCTGATTCGCCGGTGATTGTGCTCACGGCCCGGCAGGAGGTCGACACCCGGGTCCGCTGTCTTGACCGGGGGGCTGACGACCTGATGACCAAACCCTTCAGCCTGCATGAACTCCGTGCCCGTTGCCGTGCGCTGTTGCGTCGCAAGCGGGACACGCGGCTGCTGCTGCGCGCGGGCAGTCTTGAGCTCGACCGGCTCGATCACACTGCTCACCGCGATGGCCTGCCCATCCTGCTCACCAACAAGGAATTTGCCCTACTCGAGCGCCTGATGCTCAACCGCGGCCAATGCGTCTCCCGGGTTGAGCTTCTGGATTCGGTGTGGAACATGGAGCCGGTGCAGACCACCAACATCGTGGACGTATACGTGAATTACCTGCGCCGTAAGCTCCACGATCCGCCGCCGGGGCTGCTGATCCGGACCGTGCGCGGACAGGGATACACGGTCCCGTCCGATGCAGAGCTTGCGCTGCTTCTGTCAGCTACGGCGCCAATCAATCTCCCCATGCCATCCGACGCTCTCCCTGTCTCTGAAGCCCGCTAACCGATCTCAACCGATTCTGCCGAGGTAAAGACCCATGCAGTCTGTTCCCGTTTCCGTGCTAACTTCCAGCCCTGCGCGCTCGCGCTCGCGTACGGCACTTGTTGCCAGCGCCGATCGCAGCTTCCGCCAGCGGATCGCCGAGACTCTCACCGGACTGCGCTGGCAGGTTCGCGAAGCCGAGGGCGGAGCCCAGGCGTGGGCGGAGTCCGAGGTCGCGGCTCCTGAAGCTTTCATCGTCGACTCGTGGCTGCCGGATCTTCAATTGAGCGAGTTCCTCAAAGAGTTTCGCGGGAGTTTCCCGAATGTTGATGTGGTCGCAGCCGATGGAGAGACAGATCCGGATGCTCCGCGCGGGCCGTATCGCCAGGAACTGCTCTACGCTCTGCGCCGTTCGCAGGACAACGACACGGCTGCCTGGAATACCGCGCCGACGTTGTCGGAACCAAACTCAACGTCGGCGCGTGTATCGTCCGTTTCAAATCTGCCCTACTTGGGTTCGGGGCCGACCTCCAAAACCTCGGTCCTTGGCGGCAATTCGGTCCCTCTGACCGGTTCAGCCTCTATTCAGGAGAACACAGCGCCTATTCGGCGGATCGCTCCCAACGCGGGCCCGTCCGCATCGCCCTCCGAGCGGCTCCCGGAACTGATCGGCAACGACCCCCGCATGCTCGAAGTGAGTCGCCGCGTGCGGCTGGTGGCGCCACGCATGGCGTCGGTGCTGATCGAGGGGCCGACCGGATCAGGCAAGGAGCTGGTTGCCGAGGCGCTGCATCGGCTTTCGACGCGCAGCCGCAAACCTTTTGTAGCGCTCAATTGCGCGGCGATTCCCGAGTCTCTTCTCGAGGCCGAGCTTTTCGGCCATACGCGGGGCGCATTTACCGGCGCGGTGCAGGGCCGGGTTGGGCGCATCGAGGCGGCAGACGGCGGGACGCTCTTTCTTGACGAAATTGGCGAGATGCCGCTCGCGCTTCAATCTAAGCTGCTGCGCTTTGTGGAGTGCGGCGAGCTGCAGCGTGTGGGCGACAACGAGACCGTGAAGGTGGACGTGCGCATCATTGCCGCGACCCACCGGCATCTTGCCCAGCAGACGCAGACAGGCGCATTTCGCTCCGATCTCTACTACCGGCTGGCGGTGTTTCTTATCCGTACTCCAGCTCTCGCCGAGCATCCTTCGGATCTTTCGATGCTGGTCGACCACTTTCTCGCGCACCTCGGCCGCGAAGCACCGGTCAAGGGCATCGAGGCGGCCGCGATGTCGAAGCTCGCCGCGCACGACTGGCCGGGCAATGTGCGTGAGCTCGAGCATGTGCTCGAGCGGGCAGTAATTCTTGCGGGCGATGAGCCGGTGGTCAGCGCTCAGGAGATCGACTTCGGCCTCGATATCAACTGACCTGGGTCTGCGCAACGGGACGATCACAAAGCGGGTGCGGAAAGGGGGCGTGAGATATGGAGATTGAAACCCGGATGGGCGAAGCGATCGGCCGCTACCTCGATCTGGCCACCAGCGAGATCAAGCTCTCCACCATCAATATGGCCAACATCGACACTCCGGGCTATAGAGCGGTGGGGATGGACTTTGAAGCCGAGATGCACCAGGCGATGGGCGATGTCAACAAGGGAAATCCTGCGCGCGCGCCGCGCGTGCGGGTTGTCGATGGCCTGATCGCGCGGCCTGACGGAAACGATGTTTCGATGGACCGGGAGAGCCTCAACCTGGCCGAAGCGCAGTTGAAGTTCCGGGTCGGCGTCACGCTGCTTCGCGCGGAAAACCAGCGCCTGATGGACGCAATCCACGCCGACAGCAAGTAGTCGGGTTGGAGTTTTGAGTGACGGACCCTCTTGCCCGTTCGATTGGTTGGGAACCGGCGATGGCTTGGAACGGTCGATGAGAGAAAGGCAGCAATGAATCTCTTTGCGATGATGGAAACCTCTGGTGGCGCGATGCAGGCTGAGCGAATGCGCGCCGAAGTGGTCGCCGCCAACATGGCCAACGCGGAGACTACGCGGACCGCCGCAGGCACTCCCTACCGCCGCCAGCACGTGGTCTTTGCAGCAAACACAACCAGTTCAGACTTCGGCAGCGTTCTTGGCGTCGAGACTGGAGCCCTGTCGGCACCCTCGCTGTCTACGCCGGGGCTTAGCCCCGTTTCGAGCCAGTCCGTTGCGCCTGGAGTGCACATTGCCGGTGTGGTTGAGGACACCGCTCCTCCTCTCAAGCGATACGACCCGGGTCATCCCGACGCGGGAGCGGACGGCTACGTCTCCTACCCGGACATTAATCCGCTTACAGAGATGGTGGACCTGATGGGAGCGACACGTGCCTATGGCCTGAACAGTTCTGCCGTGCAGGCCGAGAAGGGCATGATTACCAGCGCGCTCGAGATCGCGAAAACCTAGCCGCCCGTGGACCGGCCAGCCCCGACCCCTCCTCCCGCGGCGATAAATGACGGAACGAGTTCAAGGGAACAAGCAAAAGGGAAAAGGAGAGACAAACGATGTTGCCTGCCCTGAATGCAATCAGCACAGCCGCCAGCTCGTTCAACCTCTCTGCAGGCCCGTTGTCGGGCGCGATGCCCGGCACAGCGACCGCAGTACCAGGTTCGATCACTACAGAGCCGTCCCCATTTGCCAGCCTAATTACCGATGCCGTGGGCCAGGTCGATCGCCTGGAAGATCAGGCGAGCGCCGCAGTGACTGGACTGATGACCGGATCAGGAGTCGATGTGCACCAGGCGATGATCGCCACCGAAAAGGCAAGCATGGCATTTGAAATGGCGCTGGCGGTCCGCAACAAGGCGGTTCAGGCCTACCAGCAGGTGATGAGCATGCAGTTTTAGCTGGAGCGTAAGTAGGAGGAAGGGAAGCTGTCCCCGGACAAAATGGCAACCGGAACACAGTTAGAGAAGATGGCGGTGGGCGCTCCCGTGCATACGGGATTTGCCGGGCGGCTTGGAGCGCTGGCAACGCGCGCGCGGGTGCAGTGGGCCAGCCTCATGCCTAACCAGCGGCTGTGGGCGAGTGTGGCTGCTGTTCTTCTCATAGTGCTTCTGGGCGGTCTTCTCTGGTACGGCCTCCGCACCGACTGGCGTACGCTCTATGCCGATCTAGACCCCGAGGATGCGCGCCAGATCGCGCAGACTCTTACCCAGGCGCAGATTCCCTTTGACGTCGCGGCCAGCGGCGGGACGATCCGGGTCCCGGTTGGGCAGCTCGACAAGGCTCGGCTCGCCACTGCGGCCAAAGGCGGCGTCAAGAGCGGGCGTCTCGGCTTTGAGATATTCGACAAGCCCAACTGGGTGGGTTCCGAGTTTGATGAGCAGGTGAACTATCAGCGCGCTCTCGAAGGTGAACTCGAGCACACTGTGGGCACACTTGCCGATGTCGAGTCAGCCCGCGTTCACCTCGTTCTGACCCATGACTCGCTGTTTCGTGATCAGGAACGTCCGGCCAAGGCCTCGGTCGTTCTTAAGCTGCGGCACCGCTCGCTGGCCGACGGCGAGCCGGACGCGATTCGCAATCTGGTGGCCTCAGCCGTGGACGGCCTCACGGCTGATCGCGTTGTCCTGGTGGACGCGGCCGGCAATCTTCCCCTCGGTCCCAAGACCGCCGACGCGCTGCGCCTGACTGCCGAGCAGAATCTGGAAGAGAAGCTCGTGTCGACGCTCGAGCCCGTCACGGGCGCTGGCAACGTGCGCGCGTCGGTCACGCTCGACTATGATCGGCAGGCGAGCGAACAGACCGAGGAGTCGTATGACCCGGACCAGACGGTCACGCTTTCGATGCAGCGCACCGAGCAGGTTTCCGGCCCGCAAGCTGTTGCGGCGGGCGTCCCCGGCACGGCTTCGAATGCACCCAATACTCAGGCGCTACCCGTGTACCCGCAGTCAACGACGCAGCCGCAGACAGCCCGCTCCGAGTCCGGAACCTATGGCGCGTCCAAGACGGTCCGCCATGTGGTCGAAGATCCCGGAAAGCTGCGCCGGCTTACGGCGGCGATTGTCGTCAACGATCGGATGACGCAGTTAGCTACAAAGAGCAAGGCCGCAGTCTGGCAGCCACGTTCCGCCGAGGAGCTGCGCAATCTTACCGCGCTGGCGCAGGCGGCGGTGGGCTTTGATTCGACCCGCGGCGACCTTCTCACGGTCGAAGACCTTCCCTTTGAAGCCAACCGGGCCGAGACACCGCCGACGTCTCTAAGCCAAGTCCTCACCGCGACGGAGGGTTCGCCGGTTCTCGTCAAGTACTGTGCGATCCTTGGCGGGGTTCTGGTGATTGTCGCCTTTGGTGTGCGTCCGGCTATTCACCGCATCGCAGCCTCGCCGGGCGCGCTTTCCAGGAGTGCTCCCAAAGAGATTGGAGCCACCTCGGCTCAGCCGGCTCTCAAGCCGCCCGAACCAGCTGAAGCCGATCCGGAGAGGCAGAAAACGCAGCAGATCTTTGAGCAGGTGACCGACCATCTGAAACGCGAACCATCGCACAGCTCGCGCTTGCTGCAGAGCTGGATTCACCAGGATTGACGCTGGGGTCGAGAAACAAAGGGGCAGGATTGTGGCAGAGCAGGGGAGTGAAAACGGGCTCGTACGGCAGCGTCAGTCGGCCAATCTCTCTGGCGTGCGCAAAGCGGCGATTCTGCTGGTGGCAGTCGGCGAGGAGGTGGCGCGGGAGATTCTGCGTGCGCTGCCTGAGGCCGATGTGCAGCGTCTGACAGAGGAACTGGCCGACCTGCGCGGCGTCACCCCGGAGCTCTCGTTTGAAGTGGTTCAGGAGTTCTGGGAGCTGCTGGCGACTCAGGGCTTCATCATGCATGGGGGTCTGGATTTCGCGAGCCGGCTTCTGGTGGACGCCTTTGGCAAACAGCGCGCCGACCAGCTGCTCATGGAGCTGCGCCGCTCCCAGGAGGCCGCGCAGGGCAATCTCGCCAAGCTCCAGCGTACCGATCCCATCCAGCTGGGCAAGCTTCTCGACTCCGAGCACCCGCAGACGATTGCCCTGGTGCTTGCCCACCTCGATCCGCGGCGCGCCTCGCAGGTGCTCGACAGTCTCAGCGAGGAGCACAAGGTGGTCTCCATCCAGCGGCTGGCCGAGATGCGCCAGTTTTCCCCCGAGATGGCGCAGAAGGTTGCCCACATTCTGCATCGGCGTCTAGAGAGCGTCGGCGACAACGCGCGCAAGAGTTATTCCGGCTTCAAGGCAGTGGCCGACCTGCTGAATCGACTGAACGCAGAAGAAGCCAAGAAGATTCTCGAGACAATCGAAGAGGGGGAGCCGGAGCTTGCCCTGAGCATCCGTAATCTGATGTTCACCTTCGAGGATCTTGTTACGGTTCCGGCAGCCACTATTCGCGAGATTGTCTCCGGGGTCGACAAGCGGATGCTTGCCCTGGCCCTGCGCGGCGCCAACGAGGAGTTGCGCGCACAGATCTTCAAATCCATGAGCTCGCGCGCAGTCGACATGCTTAAGGAAGATATGGAAGTACTTGGACCGGTACGCTCCCGCGAGGTGGCCCAGGCGCAGCAGGAGATTCTCAACCTCGCGCGCCGTCTCGAGGCCGAGGGCAAGGTGATTCTCAAGCTCGAGACCGGCGACGAGATGCTGGCCTGACCTGGGAAGTCCGGCGTTTTGGGGGAGGGAAGAGTTGAAGCAATCAGGGCGGAATGCGGAAACGGGAGACACACAAACCGTCGAGGTATATGAGTATCCGTCCGGCGCGCTCCCCGGTGAGGGCGCTCGTGCGCACGCTGCGAAGACCCACGCGTCAGTTCTCTTCCCAACCGGGTCAAGCGGAAAGCCATCCGATCAAGCTCGCCACGAGACGTTGGACTCCGTGCGCGCCGATTTCGACCGCCGGCTGACCGAGGAGACGCGGCGCGCCTTTGAGGCTGGCCGGGAGCAGGGCCGCCTTGAAGGCCGTCAGTCAGAGCGCGAGGCGCAGGCGGGAGCCGTGGTCGCCGCTGAGCGGGAACGGCTGCGCAAGGCTGCCGAGTTGGTGGAGCGTTTTGCCGGTGAGCGCGACCGTTACTTCGCGGAGGTCGAGCGCGAAGTCGTCGAACTGGCTCTTGGCATCGCGGCGCGGATCCTGCGCCGCGAGGCGCAGATGGATCCGCTGCTCTTGACTGGCGCGGTGCGCGTCGCGCTTGGCCAGCTTTCCGCATCCACCGCTGCCCAACTCGTAGTTCCTTCGGCGGAGCTCGACCTTTGGCAGGAGGCTATCGCGCACACACCGAATCTTGCCGTCAAGCCCGTCGTCGTCGCTGGTGAGGGGATGCGCCTGGGCGAATGCGTTATCAAGTCCGATCTGGGCTCGGTCGACCTCGGACTTCGCAACCAGTTGGGAGAGATCGAGCGCGGCTTTTTCGACCGCGTCGGCAGCGCGAGAAAAGCACCTTCCCCACCGAACTCTACTCAACGCGAGGCCGGCGCATGACGGGCTCAGCCACTGCGCAACTTGCTCGCTACTTCGCGCGCCTTGAGCGCGGCCAACCATGGTGCTGGCAGGGCCATGTCCTCGAGTCGCTCGGCCAAACCATCGAATCAGCTGGTCCCGTGGCCTCTGTGGGAGAATCCTGCGTAATCCGCGACTGCCAGCGGCAGGCGCACCTGGGCGAGGTGATCGGCTTTCGCGGCAACCATCTGCTCACCATGCCGATTGACTCGACAGAGGGCATCCGCTTCGGCGACATGGTCTCCGCACTCGGCGTTCGCCCGGAAATTGCCGTCGGTCCGGCTCTGATGGGGCGAGTTCTCAACGCGCTTGGCGAGCCCATTGACGAGGGTTTGCCCCTGGCCGCTTCGGACACCCAGCCTCTTGACGGGCTGGCCCGCTCGCCCATGGATCGGACGCCTATCCGCAGCGCACTCGGCACCGGCATTCGCGCCATTGATACGCTGCTGACCGTCGGACGCGGCCAGCGCGTCGGCATCTTCGGCGGATCGGGTGTGGGCAAAAGCACTCTGATCGGCATGATGACCCGCAACACCGAAGCCGATGTAACGGTTGTCGGCCTGGTAGGTGAGAGGGGCCGCGAGGTCGGCGAGTTTCTCGAAGAGTCGCTCGGCTCCGAGGGCCGTGCCCGCTCGGTGGTCGTTGTTTCCACCTCCGACCAATCGCCACTGCTGCGCTTGCGCGCTGCACTTGCCGCGACCACGATTGCCGAATCGTTTGCCGCCCAGGGCAGGGATGTTCTCCTGGTTTTAGATTCGCTGACTCGCTTCGCCATGGCCGCCCGCGAGATCGGGCTTGCGGCCGGCGAGCCACCCACCAACAAGGGCTATACGCCTTCGGTTTTTACACGACTGGCGAAGCTGATCGAGCGCGCCGGCCAGTTCCGCTCGGGGTCGATTACCGCCTTCTACACGGTGCTGATGGAGGGCGACGACCAGCAGGATCCTCTGGTGGACGCGGTGCGCGCGCTCCTCGACGGCCACATCGTTCTCTCTCGTGCCCAGGCCGCCGAGGGTTGGTATCCGCCGATCGAGATCCTCGACTCCATCAGCCGTCTAATGCCCGCCGTTGCTCAACCTGAGCACCGCGAACACGCCGCCCTGATTCGCCGGTTGATGGCGGTTTATGCGCGCTCCGAAGATTTGGTGCGTATTGGTGCTTACAAGCCCGGCTCCGACCCTGATCTCGATCGCGCCCTGCGCTCCCGCGATTCTTTGCGCGCCTTTCTCACTCAGAGCGCCGACAAGCGCCCGCGCATGGCCGACTCAGTCGCCCAGCTCGCCGAGCTTGCGGCGGAGATCTAAGCAATGTCCGAATCCAGAGCCGTCTCGCGCGGACTGCGCCGTTTGCTCGAGCTTCGTCAGCTTGAAGAAGACCAGAGCCGTCTGGCTCTTGAGTCTGGCCTTGCTGAGCTGCATCGTCTGGAGCGCGCATGCGATGCAGTCGCTGAGCGCGCCCGCCGCGGCCGCCAGCTTGTTCATATCGGAATCGAGACAGGTGAGTTAATCGACCGGATTGCCGGCCTCGAAGAAGGCCGCGTTGCGTTGCGTCAAGTGGCGCTGCTCAAAACAAGAATCATCCAATCCGCGCAGGCAGCCGAGGTTCTTCGTCAAAACTACCAGTCGGCGCGCGTTGAGCGGCTTCAGGTGGAAACGCTTCTTCGCGAAGCAGAAGCTGCCGAGGCTCTCGCTGCCGGCCGACGCAGCCAGCAGGCGCTCGATGACCTGTACGGCCGCCGTCGTCAGCTTGCCGTTGCCGCCGATGGGCGGTCGTCAAGGGAAGAAGGAACTTGAGGGCGATTCGTAGACCTCTTCATGAGGATTCCTGAATCAGAACCAGTCGTTCCACATCTGACAACTCTCTAACAAGCACCGCGGCGATTTGGCACATCATCTGCACGCTCCTTTGTCATGACGGGAGCCGCAACGGAACTACCGAGTGCCAGCGCTAGCCTGAACTTCGGACCGGGCACGGGCATCGGACTCGGTCGCACAGGAATCGAGAGCGGAAACTCGCCGTCAGGAGCGACGCAAAGCTCAAGGCTTGGCGCGAACGGAGCAAGCGAATCGACTTTGACGACGGGGAGTAAAAGCTTCCTCGATAACTGGCAGGCAATGCTGGCCTCGATGGAGGGTTCAGCTGGCTCGGAAGAGAACGAGACTTCTGCGGAAGATGAGGCTGCTGGTCTTGCCGGGCAGATGGGGAGATTGGCCAGCAACGCGCCTGCCGTGAAGGAAAGCTCCGCAGCGGCCGGGAATGGTGCGCCCACCACGCCCGCCAACCTGTCCCCGAGCATCTCTGCTCTGTCCCCTGAGAAACTGGCGCGACTGCAGCAATTCGCGGCGCTCAGAGCGGTCGCCTCGGCGGACTACACAGCAAAGTCCGCTTCATCGGCCGCATCCTCTGAAACGAACGGCGGGTATTCTTCACGTTCGACCAAAACTTCCGGTGAATCGAACTCCTCCAAAGCTGCAACTGCCAGCCCGGAATCCCTCCCGATCTCGCCCAATACGGAAGGAATGGTGGCCGCGGTTAACTCGCAGGCTGCTTTGGCCTCGACTCGGCGAGCTGATTCCGGCTCAGGATTAGCCGCGAATGGTCGCGGGCTCGCAATGACCCCGGATTCCGGTTTCCCGTCTGCCGATCCTGTTGTCTCGGGCTCAAACGGCCAGTCGAATCCTCTTGCGGTCTCCGGCTCGCCGTCCAATGTAACGGCAGAATCCTCCGGTACCGAAGCAGGTGCGAGCTCGAATGGACTCGATTCTCTGGCCGCCGCGAACGGCACATTGATGAGCGAGTCAGCGTATGCATCGGGCGCGGTCTCAGTAGACGGCGCTCAGCCCGTTGAGGCCTCAGCTGCCGCCTCGATTGCATCCACGGGTCGGGGGGCCGGCTCCGAGTCG
>Ga0302324_100025329_pt1 | contig 11391 bp, 7 predicted proteins | sample Palsa_T0_1_FD_201949 | JGI IMG/M metagenome (GOLD analysis project Ga0302324, IMG submission 201949) | Peat permafrost microbial communities from Stordalen Mire near Abisko, Sweden - Palsa_T0_1 | ecosystem: Environmental > Terrestrial > Soil > Palsa > Peat permafrost | place: Sweden: Abisko... | reverse complement strand
TACGGCGACTCCCGCCTGGGGCATCGCGCTGCTCGCCTTCGCTTTCGGCTTCTTCACCTCGACCCAATACCCCAGCATGAACACGCTCGCCTACGCCGATGTGAACAACGAGCAGGCGAGCGGCGCGAGCTCCATCGCGAGCACGGTGCAACAGATGGCCGTGAGCTTCGGCGTCGCCGCCGCCTCGCTTACGGCCGCCTTGTTCATTCCCGACCACACGCGCGCGACTGCGCCGCAGATGATCCACGGCATTCACCTGGCGCTGCGTGCGCTCGGCGCATGGACGGTGGTCTCCACCATCGTGTTCGCCGGATTGAAAGCAGGCGACGGCGCCGCCTTGAGCGCGCGCAAGGAAGGCGTCCCCGCCGGCTAACGCGGCTTCAGCGCAAGCATCACCGCGGGGCTGCCGACGGCCTCGTACCGGCCGGTGAAGCCCAGGGCGCCGTTCGCCGGATTGATGCGGAACGAGGTGAGCGAATCGCTGCGCTGGTTGCATGAAAAGATGATCTCGCCGCTCGGATCCATCGCGATGCTGCGCGGCGAATCGGCATGCGACCAGGTCTCGTAGGCGCTGCGCAGCTGACCGTCCTCCGCAATCGCAAAAATGGCGATCGAGCTGTGCAAGCGGTTGCCCACGTAGAGGAAGCGTCCGTCCGGGGAGATCACGATGCCGGAAGCCAAGTTGCTGCCTGCGAAATGCGGAGGCAGGGTCGACAAGCTCTGCTTCAGGCGCAGCGCTCCCCGCGAGCCGTCGTAGTCGTAGACCACCACTCGCGCGTCGTGCTCGTACAGGTTGTAGAAGAATTTGCCGTTCGGATGAAAGACGAAATGCCGGGGCGCCGAGCCGGGCGGAGCGACCAGCACCGGAGCCTCCGCGGGCAACAGGCGCCCCCCCTGGGCGTCGAGGCGCCAGATCAGCGTGAGATCCAGTCCCGCATCGTTGGCGATGACGAACTGGCCCGTCGGATCGGCCGCCACCATGTGCAGATGAGGGCTGTCATGATCGCTGACGGCGAACTGTCCGGGAGGGTCATCGATGGCGCGGGCATGATGACGCGGCCCGACGCTCGGCCGCACATCCGAGGCGGGACCCAAGGTGCCGTCGGCCGCCACGGGAAACACGGCGACGTTGCCGCCTCCGTAGTTGGCGACGAACACGAACCTGCCGGACGGGTGCACGCTCACGTGCGCGGGCGAGGTGCCGGCCGAGCCCACTGCCGAAAGACGCGTGAGCTGCATGCTGGCCGGATCGATCGCATAGGTCACGACGGCGCCGACGTCACCGCCCTGGTAATTGTCGATCTCGCTGATCGCGTAAAGGCGCGTCTGCGCCGGATTGACCGCGAGCCAGGACGGATTCTTGATGTCGTCGACGACTTGAATTTGCGTGAGCGCCGCAGTGGCGCGATCGATGCGGAACAGATAGATGCCGCCGCCGTTCGGCGTGTAGGTCCCGACGTAGGCGTAGAACGATCCGGGCGCCCCGGCGGCCCAGCCTAAGTCGCGAGCGACCGGGTAGGCGAGAGCGGCCGCCGTGCGGCCCAGGAAAACGCGGCGGGTGAGCCTTCTGTCGATCGCCATCGCGCGAGTGTAACGCAGGACCCGGGAGCGGGCGCGGCAGCTGCCTCGCCGGCCGCGCCTAGCCGGCCGCGCCTAGTTGTCCAGGAACAACGTGACGCTCGATGCGCTGAACTCGTAGCTCGAGCTCGCGTATTGTCCGACCGCGGTGATGCCGGTGGCGACCACCGCGCCGGTCAACTCGGTCTGCAGCTGCGTGATGAAGGAGGAGAACGTGTTGAAGTTCTCGAAACTGCCGCTCGCCGAATGCCCGATGGTGAATACGGTGTTGGTGCCCGTCGAGCTCGGCTCGATGATCGGATCCGTGCCGATGCCGATGATGTTGAACGTTTGTGCGCCGATCTGAATCGTGTGCCGGGTACCGGTGCCGACGTTCGTCGCGTTGAGCTGGATCTGCGCGGTGTTATAGGAGGCAAACGGCGTGGAAGTGCCGGTCCAGTCGAGCACGAGCACGGCGTCGATCGTGGTGTAGTCGAGGAAACCGGACTGCTCGAGGAAATCCCCCGAGGTGGCAGAAGCCGAACCGAACGGCTGAGGGTAGCCCGTCACCTGCACGGGTTCGCCCGCGCTTGCATTGGCCAGATCTGCGGTCCCCGTGTTCACGACGTACGCGGCCGCCGTCGCGTCGCTGGTCGAGGTCGCTCCCGTGCCGGCGAAATCGAAGGCCGCGGCCGAACGCCCGCCGAGCTGCGAGAGGTTCAGCGTCAGCGTGGTGCCGCCGGTGCCCTGTGCGGTCACGAGTCCCGACGCTACCGTCTGACCCACCCGCACTCGCCCGGCGCTCGCATCGAGCGTCGCGCTGGTCGTGCCGACCGAGCCCGCGGTGCCGAAAGCGTACACCAGCGATCCGATGGATATCTGTGCAATGCCGGTCGAGTCCGTGGTCCCCTCGCCGAACTCCGTGACTTGTGTATTGGCGCCGACGGTCACCGTGGTCGTGCCGAAAATGAAGCTGTTCGTGCCGGTGTTCGTCAACAGCGTGGCGTCATCGATGGTAAAGGTGTTGCCGCTGCGCCCGGTCACGATGCCCGACACGCGATCGAAGCCGCCTCCCTGCACGCTCGAGCCCGCGAGGACCTGAGTCGCGGAGAACGAGACGGTGGTGATTGTCCCGGTGGTACCCGAGTTCGTCGACTCGAGCGTCGAGCCGTCGGTGCAAGAGAGCACGCCGTTGACGGTCTCCGGCACGGTGCCGTCCGAACAGGTCTCGGTGGTGCCCGTGGTGGTGCTGGTCGACTCGAGCGTCGAGCCGTCGGCGCAGGAGAGCACGCCGTTGACGGTCGTCGGCGTGGTGCCGTCCGAACAGGTCTCGGTCGGCGTCCCGGTGTCCCCGTCGAACAGCGAGCTCGTCGTCGTGGTCGAGGTCGTCATCGTGCCGAAGGCCTCCACCATCGTGCCCGAGCTCAAGGAGGCCAGCTGGGTGATGCCGGTGGTGCCGGACACGGGAGTGCCGTTGATCTCGTAACTGGTTCCCGTGGTCGGCGTGACCCGCAGCGACCCGCCCTCCGCGGCACTGAAGTCGAACGGCGTGATGCCGCTCGAGTACCAGGTGTCCGACGTGGTCGTGTTGACGCTGCCGATCGGCCCGCGAATGCGCACCGTCTTGGCATCGATGGGCAGCGCGCTCGCCGACATCATCGGCATCACCGCCACCGTCTTCGTGGTCGTATTGACCACGTTGGACGCGGCCAGGTTGAAGTTGAGGCTCAAGCGGGTCGTGCTTTTGGCCGCGATGCTCAGCTGGTTGGATGGATCGAGCAACAGGGTGAGCGTCACTTCGCCCAAGGCCTGGCCGCTGGCCCCCAACGGCGTCAGAGCCAATCCCTCGGTCGTGCCATTGTCGTAGATGATCTGCGCCGAGCTGTAATCGAGCGTGACGACGGCCTGTCTGAAAGTCCCGGTCTGCACCGATGACGACTCGCCGACCACCTCGCTCAAGTTCACCAGACGAGCCAGGTCCACGGTGGTCCCGGCCGGCAGCACGTTCACGCTCTTGCTGCCGCTGGAGGTTTGCAGCTGAACCGACACCAGGCCGACTCGATAGGCGAGGAAAGTGTCCGTCGAGGGCGACGCCGTCAGAGTGACCACCGCGCTGCCGTTGCAGGCGGCGAGCGCCGCGAGCACTACGCCGCCGAGCGCGGCCGCGAGCCATCGGTACATCCGCGGCCCGGGCCCTGGCGGGCAAGCGACGCGGTTTTCTGGCAACGAACGGGTCATCGGCTGTAGTCCCATCGAGGAGCGAGGTGCTTATTCTAACGGCATCGTAAGTGCGGCTTCAGCAAAGATCTGTGAAGTAATCCGGGAACGAGCACGGCGTCGCATCCTTGCGACAGTCGGCACGGCGCCACCACCCGTCATTGCGCCGCCGCACGTGCCCCGACAACGTCGATCGGGCACTTAGATCGAGCGCGAGATCAATTCCTTCATGATCTCGTTGGTGCCGCCGTAAATGCGCTGTACCCGCGAGTCGACGAACATGCGGCATACCAGATACTCGTTCATGTAACCGTACCCGCCGTGCAGCTGCACGCATTCGTCGAGCACTTCCTGCTGGGTGTCGGTGACCCAATACTTGGCCATCGAGGCTGTGACGGTATCGAGCGTGCCGGCGACGATCCTCGCGATGCACTCGTCGACGAACACGCGCGCCACGCGCGTCTTGGTCGCGATCTCGGCGAGCTTGAACTTGGTGTTCTGAAACTCGGCAACGCTCCGGCCGAACGCCTTGCGCTCCTTCACGTAGCGCGCGGTTTCAGCGACCGCGCCTTCCATCGCGCCCACTCCCACCACGGCGATCAGGGCGCGCTCGTACGGCAGGTCGCTCATCAGTTGATAAAATCCCTGGCCCTCGGCGCCTCCCAGCAGATTGGCCGCGGGCACGCGGACATTCTCGAAGAACAGCTCCGCCGTGTCCTGCGCCTTGAGTCCCATCTTGTCGAGAATGCGCCCGACCCGATAGCCCGGAAGATCCTTGGTCTCCACCATCAGAATGGAGGTGCCCTTCGCGCCCTCGCCCGGCGTCGTCTTCACGACCAGCGCGATCAGATCGGCGAGATAGCCGTTGGTGATGAAGATCTTCGAGCCGTTGACGACGTAGCCGTCGCCGTCGCGCACCGCACGTGTCTTCAGGCCCTGCAAGTCCGAGCCCGCCGCCGGCTCGGTCATGCCGATCGCCCCGATGAGCTCGCCGCTCGCCATGCGCGGCAGCAACCGCTGCTTCTGCTCCGCAGTGCCGTGATTGACGAGGTAATGCGCGCAGATGCTGTGCACGCCTTGGCCGAATCCGCTGAGTCCGCGGCGTGAGAGCTCCTCGTAGATCACCGTCTCGTGGCGAAAGTCACCGCCCGCGCCGCCGTACTCCGTGCTCACGTCGGTGCACAGCAGACCATTGGCGCCGGCCTTGCGCCAGATCTCCTTGCCGACGTTTTGCTGCTTGCGCCACTGCATCTCGTTCGGAACCATTTCGGATTCGATGAAGCGGGCCACGGCGTCGCGAAATATCGCGAGCTCCTCATTCATCCAGGGCGACTCGTAGGCGCCTGCGACACTTGCGTTCATTTCACATCCACGATGTCTTTGGTTGCTCAAGTCTACCCGTAGCGGAGGGGCAAATTGCACCCCACGCGCGGCTTGGGTTGTTAAGATGGCGCGACCAATGGCAGAGCGCTCGCACAACATGGGGATGGGGTCGCGCAAGGCGCTGATCGGCTCCGCGGGTGCCGCACTCGCCGTGCTGACATTCATCAACCTTTTCAACTATCTCGACCGCTACGTCGTATCGACGCTGGTCGAGAGCCTGCGCCGCTCCGAGCTCCATCTCACCGACACGCAGGCGGGCTCGCTGATGTCGGGATTCTTGATCGTGTTCGCGCTGGTCGGGCCGATATTCGGCTTCCTGGGCGACAGCCGCTCGCGGCCGCGCCTGATCGCATTCGGCGTGGCGTGCTGGAGCATCGCGACGGCGCTCTCCGGGTTCGCGTGGAATTTCGCATCGCTGTTCGCGGCACGCGCGGCGGTCGGGGTCGGCGAGGCGGCCTACGTCACGATCGGACCGAGCCTGTTGTCGGATTACTTTCCGGGCGGCGAGCGCGGCCGGGTCATGGCGATCTTTTTCTGCGCCATCCCCGTAGGCTCCGCACTCGGTTACGTGGTCGGCGGATTCATGGATGCGCACTTCGGCTGGCGCATGGCGTTTTTCGTCGCGGGCGTGCCGGGACTGATCCTGGCGCTGCTCTGTCTGGGACTCAACGATCCGCCGCGCGGCAGCCAGGACGGCGAAGAAACGGCGCAGCCGCGGGTCGCAAGCCGGCCCGCCGCCAACTATCTCGCGTTGCTGAAGAACCGGCCCTACGCGCTCACCATCGCGGGCTATGCCGCGTACACGTTTGCGTTGGGCGGCCTCGCTTATTGGATGCCCGCCTTCCTCGAGCGCATCCGTCACGTTCCGGAGAAGAGCGCGACGTTCTCTTTCGGGATCATCGTGGTCATCACGGGATTCGTGGGCACGTTCGCCGGCGGCTGGCTCGGGGATTTCTGCGCGCGCTACACCCAGCGGGCTTATCTGTGGATTTCCGCCGTCGCGACGCTCGCGGCCGCCCCCTTCGCGTGGTTCGCGCTTACCGTGACCGCGCCGCGCACGTATCTGATCTGCATGGTCATCGCGCAGCTGCTGATGTTCCTGTCCACCGGACCCATCAACGCCACCATCGTCAATCTCGTGCTGCCGACGCAGCGCGCCTCGGCGAACGCCCTCGGCGTCTTCAGCATTCATCTGCTGGGCGATGTCCCTTCTCCGTTGCTCATCGGGCTGATCTCGACTCATTCCTCGCTTCAGCAAGGCGTGAAGCTCGTGCCGCTCGCCATTGTCGTCTCGGGTCTCATCTGGATATGCGGCGCGCTCGCGCAACCCGCGGGTCTCGCGCAAGCGAAGCTGCAGGACGCCCCCGCGTGACCCGCCTCGCGATCGAGATCGCCGTCGAGGACCCGGCTCAAGCCGAGGTCGCGCCGCTCCTGCAAGCGAGCGACGCCTACATGGCCTCGCTCTATCCGGCAGAGAGCAATCACCTGCTCGACGTGGCCTCGCTCCGGCAGCCGCAGGTGACGTTTCTGGTCGCGCGCGTCGATGGGAAGGCGCTCGGTTGCGGGGCGGTGGTCGATTCCGGCCAAGGCTGGGCGGAGGTCAAGCGCATGTTCGTCTCGCCGGCCGCGCGCGGGTTGAAGCTCGGCCGCCGGCTCCTCGATGAGCTCGAGGCCATCGCGGTCCGCCGCGGCGTGCGCGCACTGCGCCTCGAAATGGGAGGCCGGCAGCCCGAGGCGCTCGGCCTCTACCGCTCGGCGGGCTTCGTCGAGATCGGCCCGTTCGGCACCTACGCAGCCGACCCGCTCAGCGTTTTCATGGAGAAGACTCTCTGAGCCCGGGGCGTCCGATCAGCCGCGCGCGCGGCCGAGGTCGGCGAACAAACTATCGAGGTCCGCCCGTGTCCCGAGATCCTCGACGTCGACGGTCAGCTTGCGCTGCCAGTTCGGATACTCTCGATCGGTTCCCGGCACGTTGACCGGATCCTCCATCCCGATCAGATCCTCGATCTGTACCGCAGCGAGGATGGCGCTCGAGCGCGCGAGATAGACGTGAATCGCACGTGCAAGATCGGCGGAAAAAGGCTGCTCGGGTGTCGCAGGCGATGCCGGCGCGAGCCCTTGCTCGGTGAGCGCCGCGAGCAGTGCCGTGCGATCGCGCGCGCGCGCTTCGAGTACACCCTGCTCGAGCTCGGGCGTCGGATAGAGCTTCAGATCGTGCCTGAGCTCGATGTCCCGGCCGTCCCAAAAGCTGCGCAAGGTCGGCATGTCGTGGGTGGTGACGGTGGCGAGGGCGCGGCGCACGAACTCGTCCGGCCGGCGGTACCGGCCGCCCTCCTTCTCGAACAGCAGCACCTTGTAGTGATACAGACCGAACTGCGCCATCGCCCGGCGCATCTCGTCGGGCACCACGCCCAGATCCTCTCCGACGACCACGCACGCGCAGCGTGCGCTCTCGAGCACGAGATTGGCGAGCAAGAGGTCGAGCGGATAATGCACATAGGCGCCGTCCACCGGCGAGCGGCCGGCGGCCACCCACCAGAGCCGGTACAGCGACATCACGTGATCGAGCCGTAAAGCGCCGTAGTAGTGCATGTTGTTGCGAAGCAGACGCACGAATCCTTCCAGATGCTGCGATTCCATGACCACCGGATCCGGGGGAGGAAGCCCCCACCCTTGACCTCGATGTGCCAGCGGATCGGGCGGCGCACCGATCTCGGCGCCCAACCGGTAGCCGGCCTGATCGACCCAGGTCTCGGAGCCCGACGGGTGGGTGCCGACCGCGTAGTCGCCGTACAAGCCGATGGGCATGCCGAGCTCGCGCGCGAGTGCCTGCGCGGCACCCAGCTGATCGTGCGCCAGCCATTGCAGATACAGGTAGAAATCGATCTCGCGTGGGTGCTCGGCCGCAAAGCGCGCGACCGCATTCGAGTGCGGATCATGGAACTGCGGCGGCCAGCTGAGCCAGCCCGAATGCGTGCCTAAGGTCGATTTGAGGTGCCGGTCGAGCGCGTCGAAGCGGGCGTGCATCTGCAGCAGCTGACCGCCCGCCGCCACGAAACCGCGGAATGCGGCGGCACGTTCGGTGCCGAGGGTTAGATGGCGCTGATCGAACTCCTCGAACAGCAGCCGCAGAATCTCAAGCTTGACCTCCGCCACGCCGAGGTAGTCGACGAGCCGCCCCTCCCGTAACCGGCGCAGGCGCTCCTCGAAAGCGGGCTCTTGAATACGCCCCTGCGCAGCCGCGCAATGCTCGAGCTCGGGCACACTCGTGACCGCGATGTAGAGCACGTTGAGGAAATGGCGGCTCGAGGCACTGTACGGACTCGCGCGCTCAGGTTCCGCCGGCGCGAGCGCGTGCAACGGATTCAAGCCGATGAAGCCCGCGCCGCGCGGTGCGAGCCAGGCGATCAGGGCTTTCAGATCCGCAAAATCCCCGATGCCCCAGTTGCGCTGCGAGCGTACCGTGTAGAGCTGCACGACGACGCCCCACAGCCGTCGTCCCAGACGGATGGCCTCGGGCTCATAGCAATGAGCCGGCGATAGCACCAGCGGACAGCGGCTGAGCACACCGCCGCCGATTTTGACCTCGAGCTCGTGTCGTCCCGGCGGAAGCTCGAGCGGCAACTCGAGTCGCCGACGCGTGACCCAGGAGCCTTCGACCTCACCGCGCCAGATTTCCGGGCAATCGGCGGTGGACACATCGCCTGTACGCCGTTCCCCGCTTTCCAGGTTCACGGTCCAGAGAAGCCTTGCGCCGAAGTCGCGGGCGGCGATGTTGAGCTCGACACCCGCGCGCGCGCCGTGCGCCGCCGCGATCGTCGGCAAGAGCGCTCGCCCGCGCTCGATGCTGAGCCGGTTCACCTCGGCGGCGACGGCGGCGGGATCGTCCACCGCGCAGCCCATGGCGCGCAAAATGTCGGTCTTGGTCTCGAGGGTGAAGTAGCGCAGCTCGCCGCGATAATCGTGGTACGCATCGCCGATGCCGCGCAGCCGCGCCAGTCGCTCGATCAGGTTCGCATCCAAGGCTCAACACTCCAGAAAAACAGCGCTGCTGGGAGCCAAGGGAAACACCACATCGTCCTCGAGCACCAGCACCTCGGTGGTCTTGCTCGCCGTATCGAAAAGGCGTCTCCACGGGCTCTCGGCGGGCGGCGGCGGCAAGGTGAATGTCTGCACCGAGTCCGAGGCGTTCAGTAGCAGCAAAAGCCTCGCGGCCCAATTGCTGCGCTTGCCGTACCAGATACCAAGCGTGCGCAAGCCCCCGTCGCGCCAGTCATCCTGCGTCATTTCCGCGCCGCGCGCATGCAGCCAAGTCACATCTTTGACCTCGACCCGCGAGGCGGCGCCTTTCAGGAAAGTCTCGCGGCGGAACTCGACGTGACTGCGCCGCACGCTCGCAACCAGCCGGACGAAATCGACCAGGTCGCCGTTCGCGGCAAGCAGGCTCCAGTCGACCCACGAAATCTCGTTGTCCTGGCAGTAGGCGTTGTTGTTGCCGCGCTGGGTGCGTGCGAACTCATCGCCCGCCAGCAGCATCGGTACTCCCTGCGACAGGAACAAGGTTGCCAGGAAATTACGCATCTGACGCTTGCGCACGTCGATGAGCTCGGCACTCGGTCCCTCGTGGCCGAAGTTCCAGCTCAAGTTGTGCCGAGTCCCGTCCTGTCCGCCCTCGCCGTTCGCCTCGTTGTGCGGCAGATCGTAGGAGACCAGATCGTTCAGCGTGAAGCCGTCATGAGCGGTCACGAAGTTGAGGCTCGCGGTGGGCTTGCGGCCGTTGTGCCGGAAAATATCGCTGGATCCGGCGAGGCGCTCCGCGAACTCGCCGATGCGCCCGCCGTCCCGGCGCCAGAACGCCCGTACCGTGTCGCGGTAGCGGTCGTTCCACTCGCTCCAGCCGGGCGGGAATCGACCGAGTTGATAGCCGCCCGGGCCTATATCCCAGGGCTCGGCGATCAGCTTCACATACGCAAGCGCGGGCTCGGCGCGCAGCGCGCTGAAGAGCGGCGAGCTCTCGTTGAACCCGCTCGCGTCGCGTCCCAGAACCGTCGCTAAGTCGAAGCGGAATCCGTCGACATGCATCTCCTCGACCCAGTAACGCAGGCAGTCGATGATCAAGGAGCGCACGGCCGGGTGCTCGCAATTCACTGTATTGCCGGTGCCGGTCAGATTCTCGTAGCGGCGTTTGTCGGGCGTCAGCCGGTAATACGCCGCGTTATCGATGCCTTTGAAGCCGAGCACCGGGCCGGTCTCGCCGCCCTCGGCGGTGTGGTTGAACACCACGTCCAGAATGACCTCGATGTCCGCCCGATGGAGCGTCCGCACCATGGCCTTGAACTCGCGCACCGCGTCCAGGGCGGCGTACTCGTTGGCGGGGGCGAACCAGGCGATCGGGTTGTAGCCCCAGTAATTCGTAAGACCCCGGGCGCGCAGGAAATCCTCCGCCACGAACGCCTGACAGGGCAGCAACTCGACGGCGGTCACCCCCAGAGACTTGAGGTGGGCGATGACCGGCTCCGTCGCGAGCCCGAGATACTTTCCCCGACGCTCGGACGGCACGAGGGGATGCAGCTGGGTGTAGCCCTTGACGTGCAGCTCGTAGATCACCGTGTCGCGCCATGGGGTCGCCGGTGGGCGATCGCCCTCCCAGTCGAACGCGGGGTCCGAGACCTGCGAGCGGAGCGGCGCCTCGGTCGACAAAGCTTTGGCGTACGGGTCGAGTAGTGCGATTCCGGGATCGAAGCGCCCGCCGCTATCGGGATCGTCCGTTCCGTGCACGCGGAACGCGTAGCGCGTGCCGGCGCTCGCACCGCGCGGGGACAAGAGGCCGTGCCAGACATCGCCCGTGCGCCCCGGCAGATCGTAGCGCGCGGTCTCCGCGCCGCTGCCGGCATCGAAAATGCAAAGCTCCACGCGGCTTGCGCGGCTGGAAAAAAGCGCGAAATTGACTCCCTGACGGGTCGGCGTCGCGCCGAGCGGGCGCGGGGACCCCACTTTGATGGACTGCACCGCTCGAGGCGCTCCTATAGCACCGGCCGGACGTCCCAGATCCGGTCGGCATACTCGCGAACACTGCGATCGCTGGAAAAGTAGCCCATGTTGAGGCAGTTCAGAGCCGCCTTGCGGGTCCATTCCTCCGGACGCTCATACAGCGCATCCACACGAGCCTGCGCCGCGGCGTAGGCGGCGAAATCCGCGAGCACGAGAAACGGCTCGCCGTCCTCGAGGAGCCGG
>Ga0302324_100025328_pt1 | contig 11391 bp, 7 predicted proteins | sample Palsa_T0_1_FD_201949 | JGI IMG/M metagenome (GOLD analysis project Ga0302324, IMG submission 201949) | Peat permafrost microbial communities from Stordalen Mire near Abisko, Sweden - Palsa_T0_1 | ecosystem: Environmental > Terrestrial > Soil > Palsa > Peat permafrost | place: Sweden: Abisko... | reverse complement strand
GATCCTCAACCCGGGCGATTCTTCTCATAAGGTGGGCGACGTCATGACCCGTTCGGAGGTCGACAAGGCCAATCGCGATCTCAGCGGCAAGAAGCAGCCGATTGAATTCGAAGCCCATTGCGACTACCTGTCGGCGTGGGAAGAAGACAAATACCTTATCGCGCAGGCCAACGTGCATCTCGACGACAAGGGCCATATCGTTCCCGAGCTGGTCAACGCGCGGCAGGCCGGCAACTTCGTTCTGAAGCATAAGGACGAAGTGGAGTATATGGACGTCAGTCCCAAGCAGTTGGTGTCGGTGGCCGCGAGTCTGATTCCGTTCCTCGAGAACGACGACGCCAACCGCGCCCTGATGGGATCCAACATGCAGCGCCAGGCGGTGCCGCTGCTGCGCGCCGAAACACCCTACGTCGGCACGGGCATGGAGCGTGTAACCGCGCGCGATTCCGGCGCCGTCGTCATCTGCAAGCGCGCCGGCATAGTGGATTCGGTGGATTCGGAGCGCATCATTGTTCGAGTGGAGGGTGGCGGAGCTCACGAAGGCCAGCTTTCGCGCGAGGTGGGCGCCGACATTTACCAGCTCACCAAGTTCAAGCGCTCCAATCAAAACACCTGCATCAGCCAAAAGCCCATCGTAGCCCAGGGCCAGCGGGTGAAAAAAGGCGATGTGCTGGCCGACGGCCCTTGCACCGATCAGGGCGAGCTGGCGCTAGGACGCAACGTGCTGGTGGCCTTCATGCCCTGGCGCGGCTACAACTTCGAAGACGCCATCGTGGTTTCCGAAAAACTGGTCAAGGAAGACTACTACACTTCCATCCACATCGAGGAGTTCGAGATCGAAGCGCGCGACACCAAGTTGGGGCCCGAGGAAATCACGCGCGACATTCCCAACATCGCCGAAGCGTTCCTTCGAAATCTGGACGAGAGCGGAATCATCCGCATCGGCGCAACCGTGAAGCCGGGCGACATCCTGGTGGGTAAAGTAACGCCCAAGGGCGAAACCCAGCTCACGCCCGAGGAAAAACTGCTGCGCGCGATCTTCGGCGAAAAGGCCGGCGATGTGAAGGACGCGTCGCTGTATTGCCCGCCGGGCATCGAAGGCACGGTGGTGGACTGCAAGGTTTTCTCGCGCAAGGGCGCGGATCTGGACGAGCGCTCCAAAGCCATTCTCGAATGGCAGATCGAGCGCCTGCACCGGAATCTGGAAGACGAAAAGCGCATCCTCAACGACGAGCGCGCCAAGCGCCTCACCGACTTGCTGGAAGGCAAGCAGGTGCTGGCCGACCTGCACGACGAAAAGACCAACAAGAAGCTGGTATCGAAGGGCCTCGATCTTACGCGCGACATGATCGAAAAGCTGCGGGCGCGCGACTTGAAGCGCGTCAAATTCGCCAATAAAGACGTTCGCCTGAACGAGCAAATCGACGAGATCGAGGAGATGACCTCGCGCCAGATCGCGGTGCTGGAGAAGATCACCGAAGAGAAAATCGCCAAGCTGCGCAAGGGCGACGAGCTTCCGCCCGGCGTCATCAAGCTGGTGAAATGCTACATCGCCATGAAGCGCAAGCTATCCGTGGGCGATAAGATGGCCGGCCGCCACGGCAACAAGGGCGTGATCGCGCGCATCGTTCCCGAAGAGGACATGCCGTATCTGCCGGATGGAACGCCGGTCGAAATCGTTTTGAATCCCTTGGGCGTTCCTTCCCGCATGAACGTCGGCCAGATTCTGGAAACGCACTTGGGTTGGGCGGCTCATGCTTTGGGCCTGCACTTCGCCACGCCGGTCTTCGACGGAGCAACCGAAAAAGACATCAAGGCCCAGCTCAAATCGGCCGAGCTTCCAAGCTCGGGTAAGGTTCAGCTCTGGGACGGGCTCTCGGGGCAAGCTTTCGAACAGCCGGTTACCGTCGGCTACATTTACATGCTCAAACTCTCGCACCTGGTGGACGACAAGATCCACGCCCGCTCCATCGGTCCGTACTCGCTCATCACACAACAGCCGCTGGGCGGCAAGGCCCAGTTCGGCGGGCAGCGCTTTGGTGAAATGGAAGTGTGGGCGCTAGAAGCATATGGCGCCGCTTATGTCCTGCAGGAATTACTGACCGCCAAGTCCGACGACGTTTACGGACGCGCCAAGATCTACGAAGCGATCGTCAAGGGAGAAGCGGCCGCCGAACCGGGCGTGCCGGAGTCGTTCAACGTCTTGATCCGCGAGTTGCAGTCGTTGTGTCTGGACGTGGAGTTGATGAAAAAGCCGCGGGAGATTCTGGATACGGCTCTAGCGGCAGACTAATGAAGAATTCAGAATTCGAGAATTCAGAATTCAGAATCGCTGACCGAATTCTGGATTCTGACTTCTGAATTCGCTTTTATAGGAGAAATCATGTATCGTTCCTCTCCGTATGACAGAGCAAATTTGATCGCCGACTTCGATTCCATCCGGATCAGTCTGGCCTCTCCGGAGAAAATCCGGAGCTGGTCGCACGGCGAAGTCACCAAGCCGGAAACCATCAACTACCGGACCTTCAAGCCGGAGCGCGACGGGTTGTTCTGCGCCCGCATCTTCGGCCCGATCGCGGACTGGGAATGTTTGTGCGGCAAATACAAGCGGATGAAGCACCGCGGCGTTATCTGCGATAAGTGCGGCGTCGAAGTGACGCTCTCGCGCGTACGGCGTGAGCGCCTGGGCCACATCGAACTGGCCAGCCCCTGCTCGCACGTCTGGTTCTTCAAGGGCCTGCCCAGCCGCATCGGTTACTTGCTCGACATCACGCTGCGCGAGCTGGAGCGCGTGCTCTATTTTGAGGCTTTCGTGGTGGTGGATCCCGGCGAAGTGGCCGAGCTGTCGCGCGGCGAAGTGATCACTGACGAACGCAAGCGCCAGCTCGATCAGGAGTTCCCCGGCAAGTTCGTCGCCATGATGGGCGCCGAGGGAATCAAGGAACTGCTCAAGAAAGTCGACGTCGAATCGCTGAGTCTCGAAATTCGCGACAAGATGAAGACCGAGGTGTCGCAGCAGAAAAAGCTGAAGTACGCCAAGCGCCTGAGGGTGGTCGAGAGCTTCCGCAAGTCCGGCAACAAGCCCGAGTGGATGATCCTGGACGTGATCCCCGTGATTCCGCCCGAGCTTCGTCCCCTTGTGCCATTGGATGGCGGCCGCTTTGCAACCTCCGATCTCAACGACCTGTATCGCCGCGTGATCAACCGCAACAACCGGCTGAAAAAGCTCATCGAGCTGCACGCGCCCGACGTAATCGTTCGCAACGAAAAGCGCATGCTGCAGGAAGCCGTCGACGCTCTGTTCGACAACGGCCGCCGCGGCCGCGTCCTGCGTGGCGCCAACAACCGCCCGCTGAAGTCGCTCTCCGACACGCTCAAAGGCAAGCAGGGCCGCTTCCGCCAGAACCTGCTCGGCAAGCGCGTGGATTATTCGGGTCGCTCCGTGATCGTGGTTGGGCCCGAGTTGAAGCTCAACCAGTGCGGCCTTCCCAAGAAAATGGCGCTCGAGCTGTTCAAGCCCTTCATCTATCACCGGCTCGAACAGCGCGGCCATTGCACCACCATCAAGCAAGCTAAGGAACTCGTGGAGCAGCAAGATCCGGTGGTCTGGGACATTCTTGAGGAAGTCATCAAGGACCATCCCATCCTGCTCAACCGCGCTCCCACGCTGCACCGCCTCGGCATCCAGGCTTTCGAGCCCGTGCTGGTGGAAGGCAAGGCCATCAAGCTGCATCCGCTCACTTGCACTGCGTTCAACGCCGACTTCGACGGCGACCAGATGGCCGTCCACATTCCGCTTTCTCCGGAAGCGCAAATCGAAGCTTCCACACTGATGCTGGCTTCCAACAATATCCTGTCGCCCGCGCACGGCGCGCCCATCGCGGTGCCTACGCAGGACATGGTTCTGGGCCTGTATTACCTCACCAAAGCCCGGCCCGGCACCAAGGGCGAAGGCCGCACCTTCGCTTCCGCCGACGACGTGTTGATCGCGCTCGAAATGGGTGAACTGGAAACGCTCACGCCCATCAAACTGCGCTACACCGGCCGTGTGATCGACTTGATGAAGGCCTTCGACAACCAGAACGTCCTGCACACCGAGCCGATCGAATTCATGAAGCAGTACATGGACACCACCGTCGGCCGCGTCATCTTCAACGACGTCCTGCCGGACGAAATGCCCTTCATCAATGGCCTGCTCAAGAAGAAGGGGCTCACGCAACTGGTGCAATATTGCTACCTCAAATACGGGCTGCAGATCACCGTCCAGATGCTGGATGAGGTGAAGAAACTCGGCTTCCTCTATGCCACCCGCGCCGGAATCTCCATCGGCATCGACGACATGGTGGTGCCCGAAGAGAAGCCCAAGCTGGTGCGCGATGCCGAAAAGGCGGTCATCGAAGTCCAGCAGCAATACCAGGAAGGCGCCATCACGCAGGGCGAGCGCTACAACAAGATCATCGAAATTTGGTCCAAGGTCACCGAGCGGGTTTCGGACGAAATGTTCAAATCCATGGAGGAAGACGACCGCACGGGCCGCTACCTGAATCCGATTTACATCATGGCGGACTCGGGCGCCCGCGGATCGAAACAGCAGATCCGCCAGCTTTCCGGTATGCGCGGCTTGATGGCCAAGCCCTCCGGCGAAATCATCGAGCAGCCTATCACCGCGAACTTCCGCGAGGGCCTGGACGTGCTCCAGTACTTCATCTCAACGCACGGCGCGCGCAAAGGCTTGGCCGACACCGCGCTCAAGACGGCCGACTCCGGCTATCTCACCCGCCGCCTCTGCGACGTGGCCCAGGACGTCATCGTCACCGAAACCGACTGCGGCACCAGCGACGGCATCTACGTCGAGCCCATCATCGAATCGGGCGAAATCATCGAGCCGTTGCGCGACCGCATCGTCGGCCGCGTGGCTCTCGAGGATCAATTCGATTACGAAGGCAACCTGATCGTCGGACTCAACAAGGAAATCACCGAAGACCTGGCGGGCGCGATTCAGGGCGCAGGTATCGAGCGCGTGAAAATCCGCTCGGTGCTGACCTGCGAATCCAAGCGCGGCGTCTGCCAACTGTGCTACGGCCGCAACCTGGCCACCGGCCGCATGGTGGAGCGCGGCGAAGCCGTCGGCATCATCTCGGCCCAATCCATCGGCGAGCCTGGTACGCAGCTCACCATGCGCACCTTCCACGTCGGCGGAACGGCCACCGGATCGAGCGAGCAATCCAAGCAGGATGCCAACTCGGACGGTTTCGTCAAATTCCTGGGCGTCACCACCGTGCGCAACGCCAAGGGCGAACTGATCGCCATGAACCGCAACGGCATCCTGGCCATCATTGATGATAAGGGCCGCGAGAAGGAACGCTATCCGGTGGTGTACGGCGCCAAGGTGCTGTTTGAAGACGGCGCCAAGGTGAAGAACAACGAGATCCTGCTGGAATGGGATCCCTACACCTTTTCGATCCTTACCGAAGTCAGCGGCAAGGTGCATTTCAAGGACCTCTCGGAGGGCACCACGCTGCAAGAGCAGGTGGACGAAATCACCGGCATGTCGCAGTGGGTGGTCACCGATTCGATCGATGAAAAGCGCATCCCCACCGTCATCATGCGGCCCGAAGGCGGCTCCCGCTCCGATGAAAAACGCTACCTCATGCCCACCCACGCTCACCTGATGGTGACTGATGGCGAAGACGCTCACGCGGGCGACGTGATCGCGAAGATCCCCCGCGCCACAACCAAGACCAAGGACATCACCGGCGGTCTGCCGCGCGTGGTGGAGCTGTTCGAGGCCCGCAAGCCTCGCGAGACGGCCATTATCGCGGAGATCAACGGCATCGTGCGCTACGGCGAAGTCGCCAAGGGCATGCGCAAGATCAGCATCACGGCCGACGACGGAGAGCAGAAAGATTACAACATCCCGCGCGGCGTGCACATCAACGTGCAGGAAGGCGAGCGCGTAAAGGCCGGCGATCCTTTGATGGACGGCCCGCGCAATCCGCACGACATCCTGGCCGTGCTCGGCGAAAAGGAACTGCAGAAGTACCTGGTGAACGAAATCCAGGAAGTCTACCGTCTGCAGGGCGTCAACATCAACGACAAGCACCTGGAAGTCATCTCGCGGCAGATGATGCGCTGGGTGAAGGTGGATGACATCGGCGACACCGAGTTTCTGCCTGAGGAAGTGGTGGACAAGTTCAAGTTCCGCGAAGAGAACGCTCGCGTCGTGGATGCGGGCGGGCGTCCGGCTACCGGAAAACCGGTGCTGCTCGGCATCACCAAGGCGTCGTTGTCGACTGATTCGTTCATCTCGGCCGCGTCATTCCAGGAGACCACGCGCGTGCTGACCGAAGCCGCCATCAACGGCAAGGTCGATTACCTGCGGGGTCTCAAGGAAAACGTGATCATGGGCCGGCTGATTCCGGCCGGCACCGGCATGGAATACTATCGCCACGTGAAGATCGCGGGCGAAGACGTGGTGGAGGAAGAGCCCATCGCGGAAGAAGTTTCTCTCGCCGGCGACCTGGGCGGTTACGAAGACGAAGCCCGCAGCGTCTACGCTGGCGGCCTGACCGAAGAGCCGGGCGAAGAGACGCTGGCCGAGTAATCGCGCGCTACCGTAAGATGCGAGGCGGGCCTTTCGGGGTCCGCCTTTTTTATTTCATGAGTCTCCGCCAGGCGCATGGGCCCGAGTTGCAGCCGTGTGTGCTAAGGAGTGTTACGATGGGTGTGCATGAAACGCGCCGCCAAATCTTCCTCTACCGTCCGCCGCAGTATCGCGCTACCCCGCACTTTGGTCGACGAAGTTACATCCATTGCGCCGGCTCCACTGCGCGCGAATTTCAATCGGCTCGTAAGTACTGCTCTTCGTGATTTCGCTGAAGCCCAGCGCGCCCGAACGTTCGAGCGAGCCATGCAAGAGATGGCTGCCGACCCAGAAATCCAGGCTGAGTGCCGCGCGATAGCGCGCGATTTCGCTCATACCGGGCTGGATGGTTTACCCGATGATTAAGCGCGGCGAAATCTATTTCGTTTCGCTCGATCCAGCCAAGGGACGGGAACAGGCCGGAAAACGACCAGTACTCGTGGTTTCTTCGGACACTATCAACGCTCAGCCACTTGTAATCACGGTAGTAGCCGGGACTGATTCAAAGAACGTCTCGCGAAACTATCCGACGAATATCCGCGTCACGGCAGCGGAAAGCGGACTGCCTAAGGACACGGTTTTCCTTTGCTTCCAAGTGCGTTCGCTCGACCACGCTCGCTTTCGGGAGCCGAGCGCGAGTCGGGTTGGAGCGCTACCGCCGCCGCGTATGGCAGAGGTGGAAGGCGCTCTCCGCCGCGTGTTCGTCCTATAGTCGCGCTACACTGACCACGTGCCTAAGAGTATCATCACGCTCGATCCCAAAGTCCTGCTTTGGGCGCGCAGGAGAGCCGCGGACGAAGGGATCTCGCTCTCAAGACTGATCGGTCGGCTACTCGAAGAAGAAGGGGCCGACGCCTGCTGGCGCGCCTACGAGGAGTGGAAGCGCCTTCCCGACGACCTGGGTGGCCGGGTCGACGCGTCCCAGCGCTTCACCCGCGACGAAGCGCATGAGCGGCGCTGACTTCGACGTCATCATCGCCGGCGGCGGCGTCATCGGCGCATCCATAGCCTGGCGGCTCGCCCGCAATCACATGCGCGTCCTGCTCTCGGACGCCCGTGCAATCGGGTCGGAAGCCAGTTCCGCCGCTGCGGGCATGCTCGCGCCCGGCGGCGAATTTGAACAGCCTTCGCCAATGCTCGACTTCGCCATCGGCAGCCTCGCGCGCTACCAAAATTTCGTTGCCGAGATTGAAGCCGACAGCGGCCTTCGCATCGAGTTCCACCGCACGGGCGCGATCCAGATCGCCCTCACTGATTCTGAGCTCGAATCGATCACCGCGCGCACCGCTTTCCAACGCGCCGCCGGCATTCCGTCCACGGTAATCGGCCAGGACCACCTCCCCGCGCTCGCGCCCCTGGTCCGCTCGGATGCCATTGGAGCCGTCCACTACACCAACGAGGCCATTGTCGACCCCGCCGGACTCATGACCGCCCTCCGCGCCGCTTGCCTCGCGCGTGGCGTGACCATCCAAGAGCAATCGCCGATCGAATCCATCTCGGCAACTGAGCGCGACGTTCAGGTGTCGCAGTACAAAGCTCGCTTTGCCGTCATCGCCGCCGGCGCCTGGAGCGGCGGCATCAACGTCACAATCGACCACCAACCCCGCCCGATCCCGCGCTCATTCCCAATCAAGGGACACCTGATCGGCTATCGCCTCCCCGCCGGATCGCTCACGACCACCGTCCGCCACGATCACACCTACGTTCTCCAACGCGCCGATGGCTTCACCATCGCGGGCTCCTCCACCGAAGACGCCGGCTTCGACCGCACCATCGATCCCACAATTGTTTCGGGACTAACCGCGCGCGCCGGCGCCCTGGTCCCTGCCCTTCGCGGCCTCCAGCCCGAATCCGTCTGGATCGGCTTCCGCCCAGCCAGCGATTCGCCCGCCCCCCACATCGGCCGCGTGACGTCGAACAACGCGGCCAGCCGCGTCTGGCTCGCATACGGCCACTACCGCAACGGCATCCTGCTGGCTCCCGCCACCTGCGATCGGATCTGCCAGGAAATCGGGGCGGCGCTAAAATAGCAGCCGGGGGTGAGTTCCGTTGGGTCGCTTCGCGCTGCGCCTGTTGTTGTCGGTGGCTGGCGTGGCCATCGTCACGGCCACCGCGTTTTACGCCATTCCGCGCAACTCCACGACGGTGGGCTTCGCCTACTTGCTCCTGGTCCTGCTGATCGCCAGCAACTGGGGCCTCGCCGAAGCAACCCTCGCTTCACTGGCCGCGACGCTCGCCTTTGACCTGGTCTTTCTGCCGCCCATCGGCAGATTTACCGTCGCCGATCCGCAAAACTGGGTCGCGCTCTTCAGCTTTCTCGCCACCGCCCTCATCGCCAGCCGCCTATCCGCGCGGGCCAAGCGGCAAGCTCTGGATGCCGTCGAGCGCCAGCGCGACATTGAGCGCCTTTACACCTTCAGCCGCGCCATTCTGCTCACCGACCCCGTGGAGCCCCTCGCCAAACAACTTGCGCGCAAGCTGGCGGAAGTCTTCGCGCTGGACGCCGCGGTGCTCTATGACCGCCGGACCGGAGAGATCCAACGCGCCGGACCTTCGGATTTCGACGGCATGGAGGATCAACTCCGCGACGCCGCCTCGCAAGGCACGTCCTTCTTCGATCCCGAGCACAAGCGCGTCATCACCGCGGTCCGCCTGGGCTCGGAGCCCATCGCCAGTTTCGCCATCCAGGGCGCATTCATGCAAGACTCGGTCTTGCAGGGCGTCAGTAATCTCATCGCCATCGGGTTGGAACGCGCCCGCGCCCAGGATCTCGCCCATCAGGTGGAGGCCGCGCGCCGCAGCGAGCAGCTTCGAACCACGCTCATCGACGCCATGGCGCACGAATTCAAGACGCCGCTGACTTCCATTCGCGCCGCCACGACGTCGCTGTTGTCTTCGCCCGATCAGCCCATCGAGAGCCGCACCGAGCTGCTCGAAGTGGCTGACGAGGAGGCGCGGCACTTGCAGGCGCTCATCGACGACGCGGTGGACATGGCGCGCCTGGAGTCCGACCATATCCAGATACGGCGCGAACTGACCGATCCCAAGGAACTGATCAAGGACGTGGTGGCATCGCTTCATACCAAAATCGACAACCGGCCCGTTGAGATTCGATCCGATGGATCGCTGCCTAACCTGCCGCTCGACCGCCGCCTGCTGAAACTCGCCCTCAAGCAGGTACTCGACAACGCCCTCAAGTATTCCCCGCCCCACTCTCCGGTAACGGTGCTGGTGTCCAACGGAAATCACGAGATCAACTTCGAGATTACCGATCACGGCCCCGGAATACCGGCGCAAGAACAGAGCCGGGTGTTCGAGCGCTTTTATCGCAGCCCGTCGGTCAAGAATCAAGTTCCTGGCTTCGGCCTTGGTCTCGCAATCGCGAACAACATCGTGCAAGCGCACCATGGAGAACTCACCGTAAAAAGCCGTCCCGGAGAAACCACCTTTCGAGTGACCTTGCCCGTGCCGCGAACGTCGGAGGCAAAAACACTGGAAGCTCAGGGAGCGCGCCGGTGAGCGCGGGACGCATCCTGGTGGTCGACGACGAGCCCCAGATCCGCCGCATCATGCGCACCGCCCTGACCGGCGCCGGCTATGAGGTGGACGACGCCAAGACCGGCGAAGAGGCCCTGGAGAAGCTGCGCGAGTATCATCCCGACTTGGTGCTGCTGGACATGAACATGCCCGGCATGGGCGGATTGGCGGCCTGCCGCGCGATCCGCGCGGGCACCGGCGCTGGCATCATCATGCTCACTGTGCGCGACACCGAGAAGGACAAGGTGGAAGCGCTGGACGCCGGCGCCGACGACTTCGTCAACAAGCCGTTCAGCACGCCCGAGCTGCTGGCCCGCATCCGCGCGGCGCTTCGACGGGTTCCAGCTTCCGCGCAATCTTCCGCGGCGCGTATTCGCGTCGGCGAGCTGGTGATCGATTTCGTCGGCCGCACGGTCTTCAATGGCGCGCGCACCAGCCATCTCACGCCCAAGGAGCTGGATCTCCTGCGCTATCTCACCAGCCACTCCAATGAAGCCGTGGCCCATCGCGAGCTTCTGCAGGCGGTTTGGGGGCCCGACTACGGCGACCAGGTCGACTATCTGCGCGTGTTCATCCGCAATCTCCGCAAGAAAGTCGAGCGCGATCCCGATCGCCCCGAATACATCGCGACCGAGCCCTGGGTCGGCTACCGCTTCAACGGCAACCCGGAATCTTTTTGAACGTAACGAAATATGGTCACCTGACCAGCCATGGTCACTGCGGGAATTTCGGCGAAATGCAGGAAGCGCCGCCCGGCTGTGAAGCTGCCGATATATACCCCACTGGCAACGCAATTGCTCTCGGGATCGTTGAGGATACAACCAGCGATGCCGAGAATCTTGAAGAGCGCGATTCCCCTAGCGGTCCTGACCGCCGGGGTGTGGTGTGCCAGCGTAACTCCGTCTTACGCCAAGCCCGAGTATGCGAAAACAGAGGGGAAAGCCTGCGCCTACTGTCACGTAACGTCAGGCAAGCCGGAGCTGAACGCGGCCGGCGACTACTACGCCGCACACAATCATTCGCTCAAAGGCTACACGCCCGCCAATTAGTGACGCCGATTCGCCTCGATGGCTAGCTGCGCTCGCCCTCCCGGAATCCCGGCCCCTGAGTCGGCCCTCGGGGTGCGTCTCCGCAGAGCCCTACCCTACGCTCAGGTCCGTCCAGTCTACCAGAGACGAAGAGTCAGAAAAAGACCGGCCGTTTACAGAAAA
>Ga0302324_100025319_pt1 | contig 11394 bp, 11 predicted proteins | sample Palsa_T0_1_FD_201949 | JGI IMG/M metagenome (GOLD analysis project Ga0302324, IMG submission 201949) | Peat permafrost microbial communities from Stordalen Mire near Abisko, Sweden - Palsa_T0_1 | ecosystem: Environmental > Terrestrial > Soil > Palsa > Peat permafrost | place: Sweden: Abisko... | reverse complement strand
CGATTCTGGCCCGTCGCATCCTATCGCCCCGGAATCAGTCCGCCGAGCTTCGACAAGCAGTTCGTGCGCGACTATCTCGAGTCGCTCCACTGGAACAAGAAGCCGCCCGCGCCGCACCTGCCGGCGGACATCATCGCGCGCACCAGCGACAACTATCGCAAGGCGCTCAAGCTACTCACCGGCTGAGCGCGAGGCATGCCCACCGCGCTGGAACGTCTCGAGGACGGATTGTTCCAAGGGTCGCGCTCCATGGGCCCGCCCTGGGGACCGGTGCTGCGCCTGCTGCGCTACCCCGTCGCGGTCGTGCGCGACTGGCTGCAGGGGGATATCGCCGTGCGGGCCATGAGCCTCGCCTACACCACGCTGCTTTCGCTCGTGCCGTTGTTGGTCTTCAGCTTCGCGATCATGAAGGGCATCGGCGCGCGCTCGGACCTGCATTTCATTCTCCATCAGTTCCTGCGCCCGCTCGGCCAGGCCTCCAACCAGCTGACCGAGTCGCTGCTCGAGTTCGTCGCCAACATGCGCGGCGATGTGCTCGGCTCGCTCGGGCTCGTGTTTCTGACCTATACGGTGATCACCACCATTCAGAAGGTGGAGACCAGTTTCAACTTCGTCTGGCGCGTGCAGCACGCGCGCAATTTCGCGCGCCGCTTCGCCGAGTACTTGAGCGTGATGATTGCAGGCCCGATCCTGCTCGCGGTCGCGCTCGGGCTGTTGGGCTCCGCACTCCACAGCCCGACTGCCCGCTGGCTCGATACCATCGCCCCGCTTGCGTGGGCGCTAACCGGCCTCGCGGGAGTCCTGCCCTATATGATCGTCTCGGCGGTGTTCGTGTTCATGTACATGTACATTCCGAACATCCGCGTCGAGGCGCGCGCCGCCCTCATCGGCGGCGTCACCGCGGGCGTCGTCTGGGCGCTGGTCGGCAGGATATTTACCGAGATTCTCGTCTCCTCCTCCTCGCTCGTGGCCGTCTATTCGGGGTTCGCGATCGTGCTCTCCACGCTCATCTGGGTGTACCTGAGCTGGCTGATCTTGCTGCTGGGCGCGACGCTCGCCTTCTACGTCCAGTTTCCGCAGTACCTCCCGCATGGGCACACCGCGCTTGCGCTCGATGCGAACGCGCACGAAAGCATCGGCGTTTCCGTGATGTATCTGGTGGGACGCGATTATCAAAGCGGCGCGGTGAATTGGAATCCCGCGCGCCTCGCCGACACGCTCGATGTTCCCGGGGCGGCGCTCGCGCCGGTGATCGCGAGCCTGGAGCAGGCCAAACTGCTGGTCGCGACCGATAAGGAATATTTTCTGCCCGGGCGCGATCCCCACAGCATCAAGCTGTCCGACATCATCGAGACGCTGCGCCGGCCGCAGCGCGGCCGCACGATTCTGGTCGGCAACCCGGTGCCGGCGGCGCAGGAGCTCATCGCGAACCTCGAGGCGGCTGTGCACCGCGACATCGGTGAACGATCGCTCGCGGATTTCATCGGCAGTGGCTGAATCACTCTCCGGCGATGGTCATCTCGCGGATCAGCACCGATCCCACTCGAATGCCGCCGCGCGTGTCGACGTCGTCGCCGACCGCGACGATGTCTTTCAGCATGTCGCGCACGTTGCCGGCGATGGTGATCTCGGCCACCGGATATTGCATCGCGCCGTTCTCCACCCAGAAACCCGCCGCGCCGCGCGAATAATCGCCCGTCACGCCGTTCACGCCCTGACCCATGAGCTCGGTGACCAATAGCCCCGTGCCGAGCCGCGCGAGCATCGCCTCGCGTCCCCCGGTCGCGGTCGGCGCAACCACCAAGTTGTGCGCCCCCCCGGCGTTGCCGGTGGTCTTCAGGCCGAGCTTCCGAGCCGAATAGCTCGAGAGAATGTAGCCGGTGAGAACGCCGTCGGTGACGAGCTCGCGATCGCGCGTCGCGACCCCCTCCTCGTCGAAGGGCGCACTGCCCATGGCCTTGTGAAGGTGCGGGCGCTCGCCGATCGAGAATCCGGCGGGAAACACCTGCTCGCCGGCGGCGTTCAACAGGAACGAGGACTGGCGGTACTGGCTGCTGCCGCGAATCGCCCCGGTGAAATGGCCGATCAGGCCGCGCGCCATCTCCGGTAGATATAGCACCGCGGCGCGGCGCGTGGAGAGCTTGCGCGGACCGACGCGGGCGAGTGTGCGCCGCGCGGATTCGCGGCCGATGACCTCCGCATCCTCGAGCTCCTGCCAGTCGCGCGAAGTCGAGTACCAATAGTCGCGCTGCATGTCATCGCCCGTGCCGGCGAGCACCACGCAGCTCACCGTATGCGAGGTCGTGGGATAGCCGCCGATGAAGCCGTGCGTGTTGCCGTAGACATGCAGCCCCTGATGCGTGGCGACCGAGGCGCCCTCCGAGTTGTTGATGCGCGCATCGAACCCGAGTGCCGCCGCCTCGCAGCTCTTGGCGATCTCGATGGCGCGCTCGGCGCTGAGGTTCCAGGGATGATTGAGCTCGAGGTCGGGCGGCGAGCGCGCCATGAGCTCAGCCTCGGCCAGGCCCGAGCAGTCGTCCTCCGCGGTGAAACGCGCGATGCTGCAGGCCTTTGCCACCGTCGCGCGGACCGCGTCCGGCGAGAAATCCGCCGTGCTCGCCGACCCCTTGCGATGGCCGAAGTACACGGTGATTCCCATGCTGCGGTCGCGCTGGTGCTCGAGCGTCTCGACCTCGCCGAGGCGCACGCCCACGGAAAGGCCGCTGTCCTGGCTCACGGCGGCCTCCGCCTGCGTAGCCCCCCGCGCCCGCGCCTCTTCCAGGGCACGCTCGATGATCGATTCCAGGTCGCCCAAGCTGAGGCGACGCACGGGGTCGGCGGGCGCGATAGCCATATGTTCTCCGCAATAACTTCCCCGGATTCTAGCCTGTAATTCGCCCGGCCACAGAGGTGGTAGCATGGCGTCCATGGTTGCCCAAAGCGAACCCGAGGAGACCGGCGACGCCGAGGCGGAGCGCCTCAGCAAGAGCGCGCGCAAGCGCGAGGCGGCTTCTCTGCAGGAGCTCGGCGTGCAGCTTTCCGCTCTGCCCGAACAAGAGATGGCGGCGCTCGACCTGCCGGACAAGCTGTTTGTGGCACTGCGCGATCTGCGTCGGCTGCCGTCCCACGGCGCACAGGTGCGGCAGCGCCAATACATCGGCAAGTTGATGCGCCAGATCGACCCCGAGCCGGTGCTCGCGAAGCTCGCCGAGCGCAAGCAGCGGCATGACTCGGAGATCAGGCATTTCCAGCGGATCGAGCGCTGGCGCGACCGGCTGCTGTCCGAGCCCGAGACGGCCTTGCCCTTGCTGTGCGAGGAATATCCGCAAGCGGATCGCGCGATGCTCGCCAGAATCCTGGATAAGGCGGGACGGGAGCGGCTGGAACAGCGGCCTCCGGCCGGGGCGCGGGAGCTTTTCGCGTTTCTTCGACAGTTGCTCGGGTAGGCTTTGCTAGACTCTGAGCCATGAAAGCCCGTGTCGGCATCATCATGGGATCGTCGTCCGACTGGGAAACGATGCAGGCGGCGGCGGATACCCTCGAATCCCTGTCGATCGCGCACGAGGTGCGCGTCATCTCTGCGCATCGCACGCCCGACCTGTTGTTCGAATACGCCGCGTCGGCGCGTGAGCGCGGCCTCAAAGCCATCATTGCGGGCGCGGGGGGTGCCGCTCACCTGCCGGGGATGACGGCGGCCAAGACCACCGTGCCGGTGCTGGGCGTGCCCGTGCTCACGAAGACGCTCGGAGGGATCGATTCACTGCTGTCGATCGCGCAGATGCCGAGCGGTATTCCGGTGGCCACCTTCGCCATCGGCGCCGCGGGCGCGCGCAATGCCGCGCTGTTCGCAGTCGCCATCATCGCGAACGAGTCCGCGGAAGTGCGCCTCGCGCTCGATGCTTTCCGCATGGCGCAAACCGCGGCGGTACTCAACAAGCCCGATCCGCGGCAGCCTTGAAACTGCTGAACGTCGGCATCGTGGGAGCGGGACAGCTGGGGCGCATGCTGGCGCTTGCCGCGTATCCGTTGGGCATCCGCTGCGCGTTCTTGGATCGCAGCGCGGACTCTCCCGGCGCTCAAGTGGCGCCGAGCCTGGTCGGCGCGCTCGAGGACAGCGCGCTGCTCGAGCGGCTCGCCGCGGACAGCGATGTGCTCACCTTTGACTGGGAGAACATTTCGGGCAAGGCACTCGCGCCGCTTGCGAAGCTGACCGCCATTCGTCCGCCGCGCGCCGCGCTCGAGGTTTCCCAGGATCGGCTGCACGAGAAGGCCCTGTTCCGACGGCTGAAAATTCCGGTCGCCGAGCATGCCGCCGTGGACACCCCGCAGGACCTCGAGCGCGCCGCTGCGCGGCTCGGCACGCCCGGAATCCTGAAGACCCGGCGCCTCGGATATGACGGCAAGGGACAGTGCAGAATCGAGCGCCGCGCGGATCTCGAAGCGGCGTGGGAGCTGATCGGCGACGAAGGTCTGATCTACGAGAAGCTGCAACGCTTCTCGCGCGAGGTGTCGCTGATCGCCGCCCGGTCCGTTGCGGGAGACATCGCCTACTACCCGCTGTCGGCCAACTCGCACGCCGGCGGCATCCTGCGCTACGGGCTCGCACCGTACGCCGGCGCGAAGCTCGAGCGCACCGCCAGAACCTATATGAAGCGCGTGATGAGCGCGCTCGACTATGTCGGCGTGCTGGCCATCGAGTTCTTCGTCGTGCGCGGGCGCCTGATCGCGAACGAAATGGCGCCGCGTGTGCACAACTCGGGGCATTGGACCATCGAGGGTTGCGTGACCAGCCAGTTCGAGAACCATCTGCGTGCCATCTGCGGCCTGCCGCTCGGCAGCACTCGGCCCCTCGGACACACGGCGATGATCAATTTCCTTGGAGAGATGCCCAGTCGGGAGCGGCTGCTCGCCATCGAGGGGCTGGCTTTTCATGATTATGGCAAAGAGCCCCGTCCGGGCCGAAAACTGGGCCATTGCACGATCCTGAAAGTGCGGGCGGCCGACCGCGACCGGGCGCTTGCGAATGCACTAAAATCCATTACCTGGTCGTAACCAGACGATTGCACCCACTCTCGGTAGACTGGCTGTGAGATGTACCTAGAACTGTTCAAACTGCATGAGCTGCCTTTCCGGCTGAGTCCGGACCCGCAGTTCTTGTATCTCAGCAAACAGCATGCACGCGCCAAGGCGTACATGGAGTCGACCATCTGGTTCACCGACGGTTTCGTGGTGATCACCGGCGAGATCGGCGCGGGCAAGACCACCTTGATCGAGACGTTCCTGGGCGAGCTCGAGCCGGAAGTCGTGGTCGCGCAAATCAACCAGACGCAGCTCTCCCCCACGGCGTTCCTGCAGACCGTGCTCGTGCAGTTCGGCTTCACGCCGTTCGACATGAAAAAGCCGGAGGTCCTGGCGACACTCAACCAGTTTCTGACCGAGCAGCACGTCGCCGGACGCAAGGTGGTCTTGATCATCGACGAGGCGCAGAACTTGAGCCACAAGGTGCTCGAGGAGATTCGCATGCTCTCGGGCATCGAGACGACCAAGGAGAAGGTCCTGCGCATCATCCTCGCGGGACAGCCCGAGCTCAACGACAAGCTCAATTCCAGGGAATTGATTCAGCTCGTGCAACGCGTGCGCCTGCGTTTCCATTTGTCCGCGCTGACCAGCGCCGAGACCATCTCCTATATCGATCATCGGCTCGAGGTCGCGGGCTCGCAAGGAAGGCGCATTTTCGCCGAGGATACCTACCCGACTATTTACCGCTACACCGGCGGAGTGCCGCGCTTGGTCAATACGCTCTGCGACACCAGCATGATGTCGGCCTTCGGCCGCGAAAGCGACGTCGTCACGGCCGAGGATGTGAAGGCCGCACTGCGCGAGCTGCAGTGGGCCGAGTTCAACGCCCGCACCAATCGCATGCAGTCGTTGACGATGGACGGCGAGAGCGCGCCGGAGATTGGGCAGACGGTCGGCCGCATCCTGCTTGCGTGCGGGGGCTCCAGCGTCGGCGAGCGCGAGCTCAAGCCCGGCAGGCTCGTCATCGGCCGCACGCCGGACAACGATCTGCAGATCGACAGCAAATTCATCAGCCGTCATCACTGCCAGATCGTGACTCAGCTCGACGCTTGCGTGATCGAGGACTTGAACAGCACCAACGGCATTTACGTCAAATCGAAGCGCGTCCGCCGGCACAACCTCAACGACGGCGATGTGGTGGTCGTCGGCCAGCACGAGATCATGTACATCGACGAGCGCACGCCGCGGAATCGCCCGTCTCTCGAAACGGCGGAGCCGGCGGCCGGCAAGCGCGATTGAGCGCCGTCAGCCTTGCCGAATGTCGAGGTTATCGCTCCGGTACTCGCGGCTCAGCGCGCGCCGGTCCTGGCGATGCAGGAAGATGGTCAGCGCGGCGATCGCGGCCAGCAGTCCGATGACGAAGGCGACGACCGAGCGGATACGCTCCGGCTCGAAGTAAGCGATCGCGATGGCCGCCGTGCCGATCACTACGTAGAGAAGCGGCAAGGATTCGTAGAGCGGTTTGGAAAGTCGCATAGGTTTATCTCCGAAGAGATGTTAAACCTGTCACGACGCACTGAGACAGCCGATTTGACTTATATCTCCACCTAATCTCAAACCTGCAACGCCGCCGCCCGGCGGTGTGCCGCGCGGGTGGCCGGCCCGGCCGGCGAGACTAGTCCTTGCCGACGAACATCTCCGAGACTCGCGTCAGCCAGGAAGTGCGCCAGCCTTCGACCTTGAGATGCTCCTTCTTCGGCTTCGGCTGTTTCCTCGCTTCGGAGAGAAGGTCCTTCGGCAGATTGATCTGATATGAGCCTTGCATGGACTTGTCGATCATGGAAACTCCGTCGAGGTTTTGAAACTGCAGCCAGCGTAGCGACTGCGGCTCGCCCCGAGATGCGACGCGCCGCACGCTATTGAACGTCATCCGCGGCCGGCGAAAAACTCGTCGCCATCGAGCGACGAAATTATTTTTGCCATAATGTTCGCGCCGACGACGGCGCCTGGAAACTAACGAGCGTGCACGGATTTTCCTGCCGAACATCGCCCGTCGATCAGCGGATCAATCCCATCCGGCGGTCTTCGGCAAAGCGTCCGCGATCTCGTAGTAATCGGATTTTTCGTCGACGAATATGTGCCGCTCGATCGCGATGCCCGTGGGCATATCGAGCGTGCCGGCGGTGATCGATGTGCGGTTCTCTGCGTGCGGCCGCCAAAATAAGTTGCTGCCGCATGCCCCGCAAAATCCGCGCGCGGCGCTCGCCGAGGATTGGTACCACACGAGCGTGGCGGCGGCAGTCAACGACAGCCGCTCGTTCGGCGCGCTGGTCATCGCGGCATGATGGCCGCTCGTGCGGCGGCACTGCGAGCAGTGGCACGCGATCACTCCGCGCAGCTCGCCGTGAATCTCGTAGCGCACCCCGCCGCAGAGGCAGCCTCCCGTATGCTTCGTTTCGTCCATCGCCACACCTCCTCGATCGGCGGTAGTATGCTAGCCACGCGGCTGGTGCGCGACTAGCGAGGGGCGCGCACGGGCAGTGTGAGCGTGAAGCGTGCGCCGCCGCCGGGCCGCTGCGCCGCCGTGATGCGGCCGCCGTGCGCCTCGATAATAGCCTTGCAGATCGCGAGCCCCAGGCCCGCGCCCCCCACATCGGCCTCGCTCTTGCCGCGCTCGAACTTCGCGAACAGCTGCTCGGGCGGTCCCTGAGGCAATCCCGGACCGTTGTCGTCGACAACTAAGCGCACAGCGTCGGTCTCGAGGCCGGCGGAGATCGTGATGCGCGTTCCGGGAGGCGTGTGCTTGGCGGCGTTGTCCAGGACGTTGACCAGCGCACGCGTGACCAGCAGCGCATCGACGTCCACCAGCGGCAGATCGGCGGGCAGTGCGAGCTCCACCGGATGCCGGGCGAGGCGTCCCTCGAGCCGCGCGAGCGCGCTCTCGACGAGGACGTCCACCGAGTGCGCGTCGCGGTTCAGATGCACTTCGCCGAACTGAAAGCTCATCAGGTCGAGCACGTTCGAGACGAGCTCGGAAATCTCCTGCGCGGTGTTCTCGACGATGCCCGCGAGGCGCGCACGGGTTTCGGCATCCGGCTGCATTTTCGGGTCGTTGAGTGCGTGGCTCGCCGCGATGATTGCCGCCAAGGGCGTGCGCAGGTCATGCGAGATGGATGCGAGCAGCGAATTGCGCAGGCTCTCGGTCTCCACGGCGACGCGCGCCGCCTCGGCCTCCTCGGTGCGCTGCGCCCGCTCGATGGCGAGCGCGATCTGGCCGGCGAACGTTTCCAGCAGATGCCGCTGCTCGGGCAGGAGCAGGCGGCGGCGCTGTGCCGGCTGCACGGCCAGCACGCCCAGTGTTTGTTGCGTGGCGTTCAGCGGCAGGTACTGAGCGGTCGCGGCCGGCAGAGTGTCGGTACCGAGCCCGGCCGGCCGGCCATGGTCGAATACCCATTGGGCGACCGACAGGTCGGGACCCTCGAGCGTCGCCGGGTCGGTCGTCCGCGGCCCCTGCAGGCGTCCGCGCGAGTCCGGCAACAGCAGCGCGGCGCGCCCCGAGAAGGTCTCGGCGACGTGTTTGACGGCGACCCGCGCCAGGTTGTCGAAGGCACGCGTCGCGGCGAGCTCCCGGCTCATGGCGTAGAGGAGCGAGGTGCGCCGCTCGCGCGCGCCCGCGACCCGCGTCTGGGCGCGAACGTTCGCCACCAGGTTGGCGATGACGAGCGCGAGCACGAGCATGACGGCGAACGTGACCAGGTATTCGAGATTGCTCACCGCAAACGTGAAGCGCGGCGGCACGAAGCAAAAATCCAGGACGATCACGTTCGCGACCGCCGCAAGGCTCGCCGGCCCCCTGCCGAGGCGCAGCGCCGCCACGGTGGCGCCCAATAGATACACCATCACGAGATTCGTCAGCGCGAAATAGGGATACATGACGGCTGCGGCGGCCGTACAGCAGGCGCAGATGGCGAGCGCCGCCCAATAGCGCTCCCATTCGATCTCGTGCTGCGCGACTCGCGCGGGCAGGCGTTTGTCCGCCGAATCCGGCCCGCGCGTGCCGCGGCGCGAGATCACGGAGATGTCGAAGCCGCGGCCGCGGCGTACGAGCTCGGTGGTGGTCGAGCGCCGCAGCCACGCGCGCCAGCCGGTGCGCTTCGCCTCGCCGGTCACGATGCGGGTGATGTTGCGCAGACGGGCGTACTCGAGCAGCGCATCGGCGGCCGATGCGCCATCGATGGTGACGGTTTCGGCGCCGAGCGATTCGGCCAGCCGCAGCACGTTGATGCGGCGATTGCGCTCCGTTTCGGACAGCTTCAGCAGCTGCGGCGTCTCGACCGACACGACCATCCACTCGGCGTCGAGCGCATCGGCGAAGCGCTTGCCGATGCGCACGAGCTCCTCCCCCTGGCCGTCCGGCGTGACCGCGATCAGGAATCGGTCACGCGCCAGCCACGGGCGCGAGCTGGGTGACTGTCCGGCAAACTCGAGCGCCGCGGCATCCACACGGTCGGCCGTTCGGCGCAACGCCAGCTCGCGCAGCGCGAGCAGGTTCGGCTTGCGGAAGAAGCTCTCGGTGGCCTTGCTGGCCTGCGCGGCCGCGTACACCTTGCCGGCTTTCAGCCGCTGCAACAGATCGTCCGGCGGTAAGTCGATGAGCTCGACCTCGTCCGCCTCGTCGAAGATGCGGTCGGGCAGCGTTTCCTGCTGGCGCACGCCGGTGATGCCGGCCACCACGTCGTTCAGGCTTTCGAGGTGCTGGACGTTGAGGGTCGTCCACACGCTGATGCCCGCGTCGAGCAGCTCCTCGACGTCTTGCCAGCGCTTGGCGTGGCGGGGAAGCGGCTCCCCTTCCGTCAAGTTGGAGTGCGCGAGCTCATCGACCAGGACGATGGCGGGGACACGCTTCAGGGCCGCGTCCAGATCGAACTCGCGGCGTACGATGCCGCGATATCGCACCGGCAGGAACGGCAGCTGCGGCAGGCCCTCGAGCAGCCCTTCCGTCTCGGCACGACCGTGCGGCTCGACGTATCCCACGACGATGTCGGCGCCGCCGGCCAGCGTCGCGCGCGCGGCCTCGAGCATGGAGTAGGTCTTGCCGACGCCTGCCGAGGCGCCGAAGAAAATGCGCAGACGCCCGCGTCGCGCCTTGGCCTCTGCTCGCTGGACGTCGGCCAGCAGTTGATCCGGATCGCGGCGCTCGGTCTCGGCCACGGGTCTCAATGGAGCCGATCGAGGGCCAGATTGAGCTCGAGCACGTTGACCCGGCGCTCGCCCAGCACGCCGAAGAGCGCGTTCTCCTCGTGCGCCGCGATCAGAGCATCGACCTGCTCGACCGCTAGGTTCCGTGCCCGTGAAACGCGCGTGGCCTGGTAGTACGCTGCCGCGGGAGTGATATGCGGATCGAGACCGCTCGCCGAGGCGGTCACCAGATCGACCGGCACCGGCCGACGATTGCCGGGATCCGCGGCCCGCAGCGCCTTGACGTTATCCTCGACCTGCTTGAGCAGCGCCGGATTCAGCGGACCGAGATTCGACCCCGAAGAGCCGAGCCCATTGTAGGGTTGCGGCGTGGTCGCCGAGGGCCTGCCCCAGAAGTGCTTGGAATCCGAGAAGCTCTGTCCGATGAGCGTCGATCCGACGAGCTTGCCGTCCCGATAGACGAGGCTTCCGTCCGCTTCGCTGCGAAACGCGATCTTGGCCACGAGTGTGACGGCGAGCGGGTAAAGCACGCCGACCAGCAGCGTCATGACGATCAGGAGGGATACGGCAGGTCGGGTCAGGCGCATGAGCATTTGATTCGTCCTACAGTCGCGGCCGGCGAGGCGCGGCCGGCGAGGCGCGGCCGGCGCGGCGCGGCCGGCTCAGGTCCATCCGGGCAGCGCCGCGAGCAGCATGTCGATCAGTTTGATTCCCGGAAACGGCACGATGATGCCCCCGAGGCCATAGATCAGCAAATTCCGCCGCAGCAGCGGACCCGCGCCGAGCGGCCGGTATTTTACCCCCTTTATGGCGAGCGGGATCAGCATGACGATGATCAGGGCGTTGAAGATCACGGCGGACAGCACCGCGGTGGACTGCCCGAGATGCATGATGTTGAGCGCGGCGAGCTCGGGATAGGTACTCGCGAATGCCGCCGGAATGATGGCGAAATACTTGGCGACGTCGTTCGCAATGGAAAACGTCGTCAGCGCGCCGCGGGTCATCAGCATTTGCTTGCCGGTCTCGACGATCTCGATGAGCTTGGTGGGATTCGAGTCGAGGTCGACCATGTTGCCGGCCTCTTTGGCCGCCTGGGTGCCGGTGTTCATCGCTACCGCGACGTCCGACTGCGCGAGCGCCGGCGCATCGTTGGTGCCGTCGCCCGTCATGGCCACC
>Ga0302324_100025318_pt1 | contig 11394 bp, 4 predicted proteins | sample Palsa_T0_1_FD_201949 | JGI IMG/M metagenome (GOLD analysis project Ga0302324, IMG submission 201949) | Peat permafrost microbial communities from Stordalen Mire near Abisko, Sweden - Palsa_T0_1 | ecosystem: Environmental > Terrestrial > Soil > Palsa > Peat permafrost | place: Sweden: Abisko... | reverse complement strand
ATTGGCGGCATCTACACTTTTTCCAAGTCGCTCGATGACGCATCTTCCATCGGTGCCGGAGCAACCTCGGTAGCGAGTACACCTGGACTGGGTGCAGGCGGTACCGGCGCTGCCGGAGGCGGGCCTTCGACCGGCGGAGGGACAGCCAACGTTGCGCAGAATCCCTTCAATCTATCCGGAGAGCGTGGGCTTTCCAGCTTCAACCAGACGCATAAGTTCACCGCGGACTATTTGTGGGAGCTACCCTTTGGCCACGATAAACACTGGCTCACCGGAAATACGCCGTGGCGCGCGATTTTTGGCGACTGGCAATGGAGCGGCGATTGGACGATCGCATCCGGCCTGCCGTTTACGCCGCGGCTGCTGGGCGACATCGATGACGTGAACGCGGGAACCAACGGTACGCTGCGACCGAACCTGGTTCCTGGGGAATCGGTGGGCCTGGCGAATCCTTCGATTGCAGAATGGTTCAATACCGCAGCCTTCGTTGCGCCACCCGCAGGACAATACGGCGATGCACGGCGCAACAGCATCATCGGCCCGGGCAGCAAAGTGTTTGATCTGGCGTTCACGAAAATCTTTCCCATGAAAGAATCGCGCGTGCTGGAGTTCCGGGCGCAGTCCGCCAACATTTTCAACATCCCGAACTACTCCTCGATTGACACCACCGTGAACTCGCCCACCTTCGGTCGGGTTATCTCGGTTGGGGCCATGCGGCAGTTCACCATGACGGCGCGCTTTCGCTTTTGACGAGGACGGTGCTGAGAAGATACTTTCGACGAGGACTGCCATGACATCCATGCCAAACCGATTCGCCGATAAAGCTGTAGCGGTGCTGATGGTTCTCGTCCTCCTGTGTGCTGCCTTGCCTTCACAGCAGCAATCGGAGTACGTGCTTCGCGTAGAATCCGATCTCGTGCTGGTGAATGTGACGGTGCGGGACAAGAGCGGGAACTTTGTGCAGGGATTGAAACCTGAAAACTTCACGATTCTCGAGGACAACAAAGCGCAGAAGATTGTTTCCTTTGATATGGAGAACGTCGATGCCGTGCCGCCCTTGGATGTGACCCAGGCGAAGCCGCTGCCGGAACCGGCGCCCGGGCAGGCGAGTCCAGGGGTTTCGGCGGCGAATACGGCGCTTCCGTTCAAAGATCGGCGGCTTATCGTTTTGTTTTTTGATCTGTCCGCCATGGAACCGGACGAAATCGACCACGCGGTTACAGCTGCGGAACACTATGTCGATACCCAAATGGCTCCCGCAGACCTGGTGTCAATTGTTTCGCTGGGAAGCTCGCTGCTGGTGAATCAGGATTTTACGACCGATCACGCTCTGCTCAAAAAACAACTCGAGCAATTCAGTTCGGGCAGCGGCCAGGGCTTCGAGGAAGGCACTACAGGTACGACCGAGGGGACACCCGACACCGGCCAGCCCTTTACCGCTGACGATACGGAATACAACATTTTCAACACCGACCGGCGGCTGGAAGCGCTGCGATCGGTAGCGGAAAAGCTTTCCTATGTTCAGCAGAAGAAGTCGCTGATTTATTTTTCCAGCGGCATGGACCGCACCGGTATCGAGAATCAATCGGAACTGCGCGCGGCGGTAAACGCGGCCGTGCGCTCCAACCTGGCGATTTACACCATGGACATGCGCGGCCTGCAGGCGCTGGTGGCGGGCGGAGAGGCCCAGAACGCCAGCCTGCGCGGCGTTTCGGCGTATTCCGGACAGGCCACACTCAATGCCTTGAATTCCAATTTCACTACCCAGGAAACGCTGGTGACTCTGGCCAGCGACACCGGCGGTCGCGCTTTTCTCGACTCGAACGACTTCAGCAAGATTTTCAGGGGAGTGCAGCAGGACACGTCGACTTATTACCTGCTCGGCTATCACAGCACGAACCCCGCGCGGGACGGGCATTACCGGCGAATCGTCGTGAAGAGCAGCGTTCCCGGAGCGAAGATCGAGTACCGCCGCGGCTATTACGCGCCCGCGGACTATCAGCATTCCACGAAGGACGACAAGGAGCGGCAGCTTGAGCAGGAACTCGCTTCCGAACTGCCGGCCACGGATTTGCCGCTGTATCTGGGCGTCGCTTACTTCCGTTTGGAGGGCAGCAAGTTTTTTGTTCCCATCTCGCTGGTGGTGCCGGGATCGCAAATTCCATTCGTCCGCAGCAGCGACCGCGACAAGGCCACGCTTGATGTGATCGGAATCGTGCTCGATAGCGAACACCACCCTCTGAACAGAGTTCGCGACACCGTAAAGCTCGCCGTGAACACATCGGACGAGGTGCAAAAAAAGAATGTGCAGTATGACACCGGGATGAGCCTGCTTAGCGGCAACTATCACCTGAAATTTGTTGTGCGCGAGAATCAGACTGGACGCATGGGATCGTTCGAAACCGACATCAGCGTGCCGGACTTGAAGGCGCAGCCACTGAAGATGAGTTCGGTGGTGCTGGCCAGTCAGACTCAACCGGCAAAGAAGAGTACGAACCTGAACCCGCTGGTTCACGATGGTTCTGAGATCATCCCGAACATCACCCATGTATTCTCGGCCACGCAGCACCTGTTTCTTTATTATGAAGTGTACGACCCAGCACGGCCGGCGGCCGCAGACCCTGCAAAAGGCGGAGACAACAAGCCGGGCATCCGGCTTCTGACGAACGTGGCCTTCTTCCAGGGCAAAGCCAAAGCCTACGAAAGTTCGTTGGTGGAGCTTACGGAGCTGAATGCGCGAGAGCGAAAGGCTGCCGTGTTCCAGCTGGACGTGCCCCTCACATCTTTCAAACCTGGCTTTTATACCTGCCAGATAAACGTGATCGACGACGCCGGCGGGCACTTCCTGTTTCCGCGGCTTGCCTTGTTAATCCGGACGGAATCGAGGAAGGGATGAAAGCGCAGTAGGAGGAAAGCTCCTTCAGAATCCCCACGATCTGCTCCTCGCTCAATCGCCCCGCTTCATTGACGAAGTCTATCTAAATCGGCAGAGCGCGCTCGATCGCAAATTCGATGCGCGCCCGCGAAGAGGATCGAAAGAAATGCTATCCGTTCATGTGACGGCTCGCTATTGCTGCCATCCGCCCCCGAGCGACTGATACAGCTGCACGAGTGCTAACCGCTCGTTCAGCTGGGCGTCTACCAGGTTGAGTTCCGCCGAGAAGTAATTCGTTTCGCTGGTCAACACCTGGAGGTAACTTGCGCCACCGTTCTTATAAAGCACCTCGGAAAGTTGATCGGTCTTCTGCGCCGCCTGCGTGAGCAGTTCCTGCTGCTCGCGGTACTCTCGGTCTTTTTGAGAAGCAACGAGTGAATTGGAAACCTGTTCAAGAGCGTTCTGAACGGTTTGCTGGTAAGAAAGCGTGGCTTCCTGCCAGTTTGCGCGGGAGAGCCTGAGTTGCGAGCGGAGCGCCCCACCCTGGAAAACGGGCTGACTCACGTTGAAGGCCCCATACCAGGTTTCCGAGGGCTGCGTGATGAAATTATGCAGGACATTGCTCTCCAATCCTCCCAGCCCCGTAAGTGACAGGCTGGGGAAGAATGAGGCTTTCGCTACGCCAATTTGTGCGTTGGCAGCGACCATGTTCTCCTCGACTTGGTGGACGTCCGGCCGGCGCTCCAGTAATTCCGATGGCAGGCCGGCCGGAACGTTCTGGGGGACGGGCTGTTCGGTAAGCGTGCGTCCGCGAGGAATGGATTGGGGATTTTCACCGAGCAGAACGCTAAGCACGTTTTCTTGCTGTTGAATCCGCCGCTCGAGATCGGGAATCGTTTCCGAGGCGGTGTAGACCAGTTGCTCCGCTTGGCTCACGTCTAGGCCCGAAGCTCCGCCATGGCTCTCAAGCGTCTGAGTTAACTGCAGGGATTGTTGCCGCGACGCGAGCGTGCGCTTGGAGATTTCGAGTTGGTTGTCGAGCGCACGAAGCTGGAAATAAGCAGTGGCCACATTGGCAACCAGCGAGGAGATGACGGCCCGCTGACCCCATTCGGTCGCAAGTAATTGGGCGCGAGCCGCTTCGGTTTGCCGGCGATATTTCCCCCAGAAGTCCAGATTCCAGATCACCGATAGACTCAGTTCGCCTGCGTTGACCTCGTATGCGGGTAGTAGGTTTGTGACCTTCGGGTTCTGTTCGCTGAAAACGTTCGCGCCGACGTTTGCGGAGGGCAGCTGATTGGCGCGGGTAATGCCGACTTGTGCCTGAGCTTCGAGCACGCGCGCGGCGGCGATGCGCACATCATAGTTTTGCCCAATGGCGGTGTGGATCAACTGCGTGAGCACTGGATCCTGATACACCTGCCACCATTGCTCGTTCCCAAGCGACGAGGCCTGGACGGCCGGTTGCGGAGCCGGTGCACGGTATTCCTGTGGGACATCCACAGTCGGCCGCTTGTATTTCGGCCCCATCATGCAGCCGGCCTCGAGGGCCAGCACAGTAGCAACTCCTAATAGTGCAGTCGTCTTCATATTAATCCCCCTGACTGGGCGCCTCGGCGGGCGTAAGTGGCAGGGGTCTCCGTTGCTCAGCGCCTGAGACCTTCTCAACCACATAGAAAATCGCGGGAACAAAGAATCTACCGATGAACGTTTCCGCCACCATGCCGCCGATTACCGCCGTGCCCATGATCTGGCGTGCCACCGCACCTGCTCCGGACGCTGTCCAGAGCGGTACGCAGCCGAGAATAAAGGCGAGCGCGGTCATCATGAGAGGCCGGAAGCGAAGCCTTGCTGCGGAAAGCGCCGCATCGACGAGGGACATACCTCGTTCGTAGTCCTCCTTGGCAAATGCGACGATCAGAATCGAGTTTTTCGCAGCCAGGCCGATAAGCATTACCAAGCCGATCTGCGCATAGACATCGTTCTCGATCTGAACCATGTACTGCGGCAGGTAAAGACCGATTACAACGCGACGCAGCCAGAGCGCAGCCAGAGCGCCGAATACTGCGACTGGCGTGCTGAGCAGCACGCTGAAAGGCACGGTCCAGCTCTCGTAGAGAGCTGCCAAAATTAGGAAAACGAACAGCAGCGAAACTCCGAAGATGACCGAAGCCGGCACTCCTTCGCGCGCTTTTTGCTCCTGGTAGGACATGCCGATGTAATCAAAGCCCATTTCGCGGGGCATGGTTTGGTTGAAAACATCTTCCAGGGCCGCCGATGCCTGATCGGAGCTGTAACCGGGCGCCGCGCTGACATTGATCTGTGCCGACCGGTACTCGTTGTAGCGCATTGTGAACTCAGGCCCGTAACGAGTCTCAAAGTTTGCCAGAGCGGTAAGAGGCACCGCCTGGCCTTGTCCGTTGCGGACATAGAATTGCCCGAGATCGTTGGTCGTCGCCCGGTAAGGCGCTTCGGCCTCTACATACACCTGCCAGGTACGGCCGAAATCGTTGTAGTAATTGACGAACAAGCCGCCCATGTAGGCTTGGATGGTGTTGTAGACGTCGGTTAAGTTCACCCCCTGTTTCAACACCTTGTCCTTGTCCACATTGATGAACTTTTGCGGCACGCTCGGGATAAACGTGGTGGAGATGAGGCCAATCTCAGGGCGTTTGCGGGCGGCCGCCATAAACTTGTTCAGGTTATCCGCAAGAAACGTGACATCCTTGCCGGCACGGTCCTCCAAGGCAAACGTCACACCGCCGGCAGTACCCACGCCGGGGATCGCGGGGGGTGAGAAGGCGAAAGCTGTGCCTTCCGGAAACTGCCTGAGTTCCTGATTCAAATGCGCCTTGATGGCCTGATATTGTTCGGCCCGGGTTTTGCGATCCTCCCAGGGATTCAGGGTTACAAAGAAGAATGCGTTATACGAAGTCCGGACGTAGCTGAGCAAGCTGAAACCGATGACGCTGGTGGTGTACTGAACTCCCGGCGTCTTGGCGAGAACTTCCTCCACTCGTTTCGCAGCTTCGCTTGTCCGCCCCATGGACGCCGAATTCGGGAGTTGCATGTTGATATAGAAGTAGCCTTGGTCTTCGTCGGGCAGGAAGCTGGTGGGCAGACGTTTGCTAAACAACCACGCTGCCAAGCCGGCGACTACAAGCAACACCATCACTACAGCGGCCTTGCGAATCAGGTCACCCGACCAGCGGACAAAGCTGTCGGTAGAGCGCTCAAAGTATGCGTTGAACAAGTCAAAGAATTTCCCCAGCGGTCCGCGGCTCGGCTTCTTGGGCTTGAGCAATAACGACGCCAGTGCCGGGCTGAGCGTGAGGGCATTAAACGCCGAAAGAATCACGGAGATCGCGATCGTGACGGCAAACTGCTGATACAATCGGCCCGTGATGCCTGGAATGAAAGCGGTTGGCACGAACACCGAGGCCAAGACCAGCGCGATGCCAACAACCGGGCCGGAAAGTTCGCTCATGGCTTTTTGGGCCGCATCTTTGGGAGCAAGCCCCTCCTCGATGTGGTGTTGTATGCCTTCAACGACCACGATGGCGTCGTCCACCACCAAGCCAATCGCGAGCACCAAGCCGAACATCGAAAGCGTATTGATCGAGAAGCCGAACAGCGGGAAGATGACGAAGGTTCCCACCAGCGAGACCGGCACGGCCAACATGGGGATCAGGGTGGCGCGCCAATCTTGTAAAAAGAGATAGACCACAAAAATGACCAGCACAATCGCAATCACGAGGGTCTCGATGATCTCTTTCATGCCTTCCGTGACCGGCAGTGTCTGGTCGAGCGAAACGGTGTAATCGATGTCCTGCGGGAAGCGTTGCTTCATCTGAGCCATGAGCTTCCGGACGCCCTTAACCGTTTGCACAGCATTGGTTCCGGGCAACTGGTAGACGGCAATGATGGCGCTGGGCTTGCCATTCAGGCGACCACTCAGGCTGTAGTCCTGCGTGCCCAGCTCGACTCGGGCCACGTCTCTGACTCGAACGGTTCCCCCATTCGGTGCTTCGCGCACGATGACGTTACCGAACTGTTCGGGAGAAGTCAGGCGGCCTTGAGCCAACACAGCATAGGTGAATTGCTGGTTACTCTGAGCCGGCTCGCCACCGACCTGGCCAGCCGGATTCACCGTGTTCTGGGCCTGAAGTGCGTTGACTATGTCCGTGACGGTGATGCCGAGCTTGGCCAGTTGATCAGGCTTCACCCATAGCCTCATGGCGTATTGGCCCGCGCCAAAGATCTGGGTCTGGCCAACGCCGTATAGCCGGGCGATCGGATCGTTGAGGTTGATGTAGCCATAGTTAGCCAGGTAGTTCGAATCGTGGCTGCCATGCGGTGCGTACAGGGAAATCAGCATGAGCGGAGCAGTGGTCGACTTCTTCAGAGTGATTCCGTAATTGTTCACCTGCGGCGGCAACTGACCATTGGCCAGTTGCTGGCGCGACTGCGTGAGCAGCAGATCCGTATTGGGATCCGTCTTGAGATCGAAGTCGACGAGCAATGTTGTTTGCTGGTTCGCCGTGGCGTTCAGCGAGTACATGTAACTCATGTTGTCCACGCCGCTGACCTGCTGCTCGATGGGCACGGCAACCGACTGCTCGAGAGTCTGTGCATCCGCGCCTGGATAGGTAGCTTGCAGCCTGATCTCAGGCGGAGCGATCTGCGGGAACTGCGCAACCGGCAAAGTCGCGATTGAGATCGCGCCGACGATAACGGTAAGAATCGCAATCACGATCGCGACAATGGGCCGTCGAATGAAAAAGTTCGCCATGGCTTAACGGTCCTCCGTTTCTTTGTATGGAGTCGGGTTCACCAGGCCGCCTTCCTTGACTTTGTCTCCTCCCACAGCAACCACGCGTTCTCCGGGCTTCAGACCCGAGTTGATCACCCAGCGCGTGCCCACTGTCGGTCCGACTTGTACGGTGCGGAGCTGCGCTCGGTTATCGGCGCCGACAACGGTGACCTGATACGTTCCTTGCTGCTGATTCACTGCCGCCTGCGGCACCAGCAGCGCTCCCTCAATATTTCCGGTTGGCGCCTGAACGCGTGCGTACTGGCCGGGTCGCAAAAGATTTTTGGAGTTGGGGAACTCGCCCACGATCTGAATGGTTCCGGTCTGCGGGTTTACCTGCCGGTCCGCGAAGATAATTCTGCCGGGATGCGGGTAGGTACTCCCATCGGCCAGGGTCAACTGCAACGGGATTCGCGAAGCGTGCGTGATGAAGTCCACGTTCCCCGGGCGTCCGCCGTCCGCCATGCGCAGATATTCCTGTTCGCTGATGGGGAAATAAACTTTGATCGGACTTACCTGCGACACCGCGGTGAGCACGGCAGACGGTCCCACCAGGTTGCCCACCTGCACAGTGTTGATGCCGGCGATTCCGTCGATCAGGGAAGTGACTTTGGTGTAGCCGAGGTTTATCGTGGCTTGTTCTACAGTAGCCTGGTCGGCCTCGACGGAGGCCTTCGCTGCGAGCAGCGCCTGAGTGTCGGTATCCAGTTGGCTCTGGGGTATGGCATGAGCTTGGGCTTCGGGAATATCACGCTTTACGTTCAGCTCGGCGGTCGCCATCTGCGCCTCAGCCTGCGCCATTTGTCCTTTGGCTTGGTCAAGCACGGCTTGGAATGGACGCGGATCGATCTCAAACAGGAGCTGGCCTTTTTTGACAAGTGCCCCTTCGCGATAATCCTGGCGAATCAGGTAACCGGTCACCTCAGGCTGAATCTGGGCATTGACGTACCCGTCGAGAGTTCCTACCCACTCGCCCTGAAGGGGCACATTTTTCTGGAGGACCGGCGCTACTCCCACCACCGGCGGTGGAGGCGGAGCCGCAGCGCGCACGTTACCGTTGCTGCAGCCCAGCCCAGTCAGCAGAAGCAGCGCACTCACTAAACCTGTAGATGTTTGCTTCATCATTTTTCCCCTTCAATCGAGTTACTGAATTTCTGCTTCAATCGCGTCACTGGCACGCCTGAATCGGGACGCTGCTCGGTTGAAGGGAAATGTAGCCCGAGAGTCGTCTAGTCGGTTCAGTCGCGTCAGTCACGCGACTGCGCTGTCTACCTCAGAAGCTCTTTCTTTGCAGAAAAATGAGCTGGCTGACCGAGCTGCTTAACAGCCTCTGTGTCAGAAAGTGCAAATGGCATGCCAGAACCGAACGATGCTAAGTAACGCCGAATCAAGGAGTCCCGTTAGACGGTCAGCACGGAACTGTTGACAGAGTCAAAAGTGTCGGAACTGTCGACAGCTGACCTGACCAGCAAAACTTGGGGCGATGGAGACCGAATCGCTTTCGAACGTGCACGGGGGAACGAATCCCGCTACGCCATTGTTTGGCAAATGTATTGCGTCGGCTCGATATGAGCGAACGACGTGGCGGGGGCAAATGGTCCCGGGTCGCCTTGGTTGCGGCACCAAGTCGTTCGATCAAAAGGAATGTCCTATGGAATTTAAAGACCACGACTTTATTCGGAATCCCGTCGTCCAGAACCAGGTCTTCTTTCTCGAATTGAAATGTGCACTCTGTGGTTTTTCGACTCTGACGCGCTCAATTGAAGAATTGATCGAACACGAGAAACTGCACCGAACGCAATGTGCCCGGTCAGATGCCGCTGCCGCCAGGAGGAGAGCCACGGTGTCGAATTGCAGAATTGTAATTGTGAAGATGCTCTCTTTACCACCTGTAATGATCATTCCGAGACTCGCCGCACGACGTTCCTCGCTCGAATGAAGAAATTTGGGATCTATTTACCCCCAGGCGGGCGGCAGCACCATCCGCGCCACCGACGCGCCCCCTGCATGCAGTGAGCCCTCGAATAATCTCATCGCGCTGCCTTCTTTCATCCCAAGGGCCGGGAGGCTCAGAACGCTTATCACAAGGGGCTGGGCGTCATCGAAAAGCGCTGGCAGGCTCGCTTTGGCAAGGACGCCGTCCGCAAACTACGGGGATCGCTCGAGTGCTTGGTCGGCGAGCCCGCCGCGCAGAAGTCGCCATTGTTCCACGGGTTGAATCCTTACCCCGAGGGTTGGCGAGCCTCGGTCGGCCAGCCCGACACGCTCCCCCACTACCCACTGGTCACGCACCGCGGCGGATTCCCAGACGGCAGTTGAACCAAACGATCAGCGCCGGAGAACGCGGACATTTTCCCAAGAACTCATTATGAGATTGTTCACGAGTCACGGGCAACCCTCACCTTATCGTCGCAGCACTACTGTGGTCGTTGATCGTCAGCGACTAAAAGGAGAACGTGACCCAAATATCTCCGGCGAATGAACTCGTTATCCTAAGCAATTAAGGTACGCATTGAGGATGTCCGCCCTAGGGAATCTAGACGGAACTCGGGAGAGAATCGGCGGCCAACTCGTTTTCTGCTGCTGTATTCATTAAGACTGGTATCGATACTAAAACGCGAGTTCCCGCACTGTCGGATTCGATTTTCATCTCGCCATTAAATTGACTGAGACGTTCGCGCATACCTCGAATGCCAACGCCTGAACCAACCGACTGAACCTCTGCTGATCGTTGAGCTGACATGCCCTGACCATGATCTTGAATCTCCACGGCGATCTGGCTGTCTTTGTGAGCGATTCGGATGTTGGCTGTTTTGCCTCCCGAATGGCGATGGATATTGGTCAAACACTCCTGCACCAATCGGAACACTACCAATTCCATCTCATGCGGCAGTCTGCCAAATCCTTGTGAGATATCCAGTTTAACTTCTAAACTGCCGCGCAATGGGCGATAAGGACGCGATGACCAGAATCAATTAAGGCGCATTCCTCGTCGCGGAACTCGGAATTTTCCGGAACTCGGAATTTGGTGCAGAAATTTACTCTAAGCGGCCCAACCAATCTGTAAGTCCAATGTTTTCAATGCACACTGAGCTCAGCCCGGGGCGACGCATCGTAAGTGATCGAGAAAACGGGCTTCGTTTGATCCTTAGAGTAAATAATCGCAGACTGGCTGCCGGCACGCCAGGACGCTGCGGTCAATGCAAAATGCATTAAACGGGTCAGTCCGCGTAAGATTGAGAGTTCGTTCGCCCCGGCATGAGCGGCTACCGATTGAACAAACCATTGCTCGCGATATTGGCGACGCTGTTCGCTGCCGCTGCAATCGTCTATAGCGGCTTATGGATTTATTGCGCGAGCCGAACCATTCCGGTGGAACTGGGCTTCGACAACCAGTATATTCCGCGCAGTCACGCCCAATGGGTGAAGAGTGTCCTCAAGGACAGTCCCGCCGAACGCGCCGGGATCAGAACGGGAGATCGCATCGTCGCCATCAACGGTGAACCGCTTGAAGAAGACACGCTCGTCCGCGTTTGGAGCGGACACAAGCCTGGCGACAGCGTTGCGGTGACCGTTGAGCGGCCGCAGATAGCAACCCCGATTGTTCTTCACGGCATATTTCGCGCCAGCGGTCCGGCTTCGGCCGAAGCAGGAGTGGTGACGCATGTCGGCGTGGAAATCAACAGTCTTTTTCCTGTGGTGTTTT
>Ga0302324_100025316_pt1 | contig 11395 bp, 7 predicted proteins | sample Palsa_T0_1_FD_201949 | JGI IMG/M metagenome (GOLD analysis project Ga0302324, IMG submission 201949) | Peat permafrost microbial communities from Stordalen Mire near Abisko, Sweden - Palsa_T0_1 | ecosystem: Environmental > Terrestrial > Soil > Palsa > Peat permafrost | place: Sweden: Abisko... | reverse complement strand
GTGGGCAACGACCCGTTTCGCGATGTTTTTGGGGCCCGTCAAACGGGTATGCGGACGATTCTTTTCTCGCCGAATGGCCCACCTCCGCCTCCTTCCTTCCAAGTCGAACCAGACTACATAATTTACCGGCTGGCCGACCTTCCTCAGGCGGTCGATTTCGTCGCGGCGCGTTGACCGGAGCCCTCTTCTGTACCAGTACCTCCGACGCTAGCAAAGGCATGGCCTATGGCCGTAAGCTGTAGGGTGAAGAACCAGCCCAAGCGTTGCCTTCACTCCTGAAGTTCATGAACGATCCATCCCGAAACGGCGAATATCCGCCAGTAACACGAGCCGCGAAGATTGTTGAAGCCCTCGGCCTGCGCCGCGGCATCGTGGGCATGCTGCTCATGGTGATGCTCGTCGGCATGGGCGAGAGGATGGCCGAGCGTTTCCTGCCTCTGTACCTCATCGCCTTGGGCAGTGGCATGCTATGGCCCGGCTTCCTGAACGCCATCAACAATCTAGTCTCGGCCCTCTACTCTTTCCCGGGGGGCTGGCTGGCGGAACGTATCGGCCCAAAGCGCTCGCTAGTGGTTTTCAATTTAATGGCCATCGCCGGCTTCGCTCTAGTTGTAGCGATTCCGCGCTGGCAAGCCGTCGTCATAGGCTCTTTGCTCTTTCTTTCCTGGAGCGCTATCTCGTTGCCCGCCACCATGGGCCTCGTATCCAAATCGCTCCCCAAGGCAAAGCATGTGATGGGCGTAACGCTCCATTCCCTCGTCAGACGCTTTCCCATGGCTCTCGGACCCATTCTGGGCGGTATCTTCATCGATGTTTGGGGACCCATCAACGGAGTGCGCGTCGCCTTCTCCATCGCCATCCTGTTCGCGTTAATTGCGCTGGTGATGCAGCAAATCCTCATCCCCGATTCCAAACCGGCTGAGTCAACCGATCTTCCTAATCATCCCTTGGCGATGCTGAAAACCTTTTCGCCCGCCTTGCACAACCTCCTGGTTTCCGATATTCTCATCCGCTTTTGCGAACAGATCCCGTATGCCTATGTTGTGATCTGGTGCGTTCAGGGAGTGGCAGGTTATCACACCGCCCGCATTACGGCGGGCCAATTCGGCATTCTCACCAGCGTGGAAATGGCCACCGCTCTCATCTGTTATCTGCCCGTCGCCCGCTTCGCAGACAAAGGAACCAAGAAGCCGTTTGTCTTTGTAACCTTCATCAACTTCGCCCTCTTCCCGCTGGTTCTTCTCTTTTGCCGCTCCTATGCTTGGTTGATCCTCGCGTTCGTCGTTCGCGGATTAAAAGAGTTTGGCGAGCCCACGCGCAAAGCCCTCATCATGCACCTCGCCCCGGAGGATAGAAAGGCAGCCGCTTTCGGCACCTACTATCTCTGCCGCGATATCGTCGTTTCACTGTCCGCGCTGGCTGGCGCGTTTCTGTGGAAGATCAGCCCGTCGGCGAACTTCCTCACCGCCTTTGCTTTCGGTGTGTGCGGCGCTATCTGGTTTGCCTTCTTCGGCCGCGACAATTCATTCGAACCATCATTCCCGCAGAACATGCAGAGCGTTCCGGACGTCCGCAGTCACCCGGCAGCCAACTCCCAATCCCTGGGCACGAACGGCTTGGCGGGTCAAATAGACAGCGATCGGGTCGGCAAGCCCGTTGGCCCGAACTAACACGCGCACGTAATTTCCTTCGTCGATCAACTCGCTCACTTCTCCCGCAATGAGGTTGAGCCCTACGGCAGTGGCAGGCAGAAGGTCGATCTCATCGGGCAGAACCATAATGTAATTCCCGCCTCCGTTCGGACTCGGGCCCACCGCACTAATAGGTCCAGCGACAAACCGTCCCTCGCTCGCCTCGAACGTTGCCTCGAACAAGTTGACCGCACCTAGAAAATGGGCCGCGAATAGCGTCGGCGGTCTGCGCAGCAAATCTTCCGCCGTCCCCACCGCGTTCAATTCGCCCGCCTTAATCAGCGCAATGCGATCGCCCATTTGCCGCGCCTCCGCAAGGTCGTGAGTCACATGAATTGTAGTTAGGTTCTTTGTCCGCTGCAGCGATTTCAGCTCACTGCGCAGACGGGCTGCCGTATTTCGATCTAGCGCGCTCAGCGGTTCGTCAAGCAGTAACACGCGCGGCTCTGTGACAAGTGCGCGGCCAATGGCCACGCGCTGCCGCTCACCGCCGCTCAATGTGTAAGGAAAACGGTGCAACAGGTGATCGATCGCCAGCAAGCGCGCCGTTTCGCTCACCTTCGCTTGCCCTTCGTTGGCCGCGCGCTCGCCGTAGCGCAGACCAAACGCCAAGTTTTGCTCCACGTTGAGATGGGGAAACAACAAATAGTCCTGGTAGACCATCCCAATTCCGCGCTTCTCCGGCGGCTCGTTCGTAACGTCTTTGCCGTCTAGCAACAGCCGTCCTTCATCCGGTCGGTGAACGCCCAATAGCAATTCAAGGAGCAGAGTCTTGCCAGCACCCGTTGGTCCCACCACCACTAGGTATTCCCCTTCTTCTACGGTGAGTGTCACGTTCTTAATCGCGAACTCCGGCCATTGGCGGCTCACTCCCTCCAGCCTAATCATGTTCCGCTCTGGTAACCGCGGCCACCGTCCGCAGAGTCGCAAAAATAGCCAGCGCCACCACCAGCAGCAGTGCCGCCAGCGGCTTCGTATACTCGTAGCCGAAAAAGTTGTACCACTCGAACAGGAGGGTATTGATCGTTCTGGGGTAATAGGCAATCACAGCCACCGAGCCGAACTCACTCACCCCTCTAGCCCAAGTCATAATGGCGGCCGATAGCAGAGAACGCCACGTCAGTGGAATGGTTACGCGGAGGAAAGCCTCGAAGCGGCTGGCACCCAAACTCCGCGCCACATTTTCCATCCTCGGATCCACTTTCATAAATCCGTCGCGCGACTGATTCACCACAAAGGGGATGCCTACAAACAGCATCGCCAGCACAATCCCCCAATAGGTATCGCTGAACAGGATACCGAAAGCTGAATGCAGCGGGCCGCCCAAAATGCCCGCACGCCCAAAAATGAAAAGCAAAGCGATGCCCGCGACGGTGTGCGGAATCACTACCGGCATGTCTACAATGGCCTCTACCATCGCCTTGCCCGCGAACCGTTCCCGGGCGAGCACATAACCCAGAGGGATGCCGAAAGCGAGCGATACCAGCGTAGCTACCCCCGCGCTACTCACCGTGATGAGTAAAGCGGCTTCTACCGTCTGATCGCGCGCTGTCGCCAAAATACGCCCGGGCGCAGTGGTAAACAATAGGTTGAGAATCGGCAGGACGATAAACAGGATAAGCAAGGCGCCAAAAACCGAGAATCCGATCAGCGGCCCATCGTTGGTCCGCCTTCGCCACCTTCGCGCCAGCCATGCCGAGCTAACCGCAGCGAGCGTAGTCACTCCCGCCATGGTGTAACGCCCGATCAGCAGGAAAACAGCAACGAACGGAACGAAAACCAGCAACCAGGTCAAGCCGGAGACAGGACTAGAGGAACGCAGGCGAAACCGCCTGCGCCACCGGCAGGAGTTAGCCTTCACTTTCCATCTACCCTAGTGAACTCCAGCCGGCAGCCTTCACTGTGCGGCCTTCAAAAGCGCCCGCAGCGACTCCGGCACTTTGCCAAGGTCGTTAGTCTCGGCCGGATCAAGCGGTGTGATATGCACGCCCTTCAGCGTATTCTGTCCAATCGGTCCCAGAAAGATCTTCAGGTAATTAGCCGCCGCCTCTTTGTTTTGCGCATTCAGCGGAATCGTCAATCCATTCGCCTTGGCGCCCAATGTAATGCCGATCCTCCTTTCGGGCTTGTCGCTGAATAGGTTGATGCTCACCCGGTTATAGGTGCTGGACACCAGAGACATATCCGAGAGATTAACCTGTGCCGGCAATTTCACCGTGCGAATGCCCGCCGGACCTTCCCCAATCACCGATCCCATATAGCCGAAAGCGTAGTCCAGATCGCCCGCCAAGATCATAGGATAGAGCGTCTCCGGGTCCGGTCTGATGAGCACTTTGGACGATTTCGGGTTGAGGTTCTCCGGACAGTCGACAACATATCTCTCGCCCTCCCGCTTGACGGTGATGGCCGTGTTCGCCGTCACCAGGTTGTCGAAGATTTTGTCGTCCTTATAAAAAATGTTCGACAGCATGATTTGCCCAAGTGAAAAATAACCATCCGGTCCCGCGTTAGGGTCGGCAATACCCCACTTCACGTCCTTCCTGGCAAGAATATCGTACCAGTTGTCGCCGTTCATCTCCTTCGCATACTTGGAATTGTCCGCGTAGGCAATCGTCATCTCATCGTGGGCGTAGCGAATCCAGAAATCGGCGTACTTGGGAAACATCACCGGCGGAATAATCGAATAATCGTCGGTGTAAACGATATCGGCGTTCTTCCCCAAGTCCGTCACTTTGCGCATGTTCGCCAGCGCGTCGTCCTTTTCGCGAAGCACCTTGATGTCGGGATATTTTGCGGTGAACGCTTTTTCGGTCGCTTCAATAGCCGGCGTCGGCGAGCCGTGGTGAAAAATCACCAACGTCTTCTGCTCAGCGGAATGCCTGCTGCAGCTCGCCAGAATCGCGTTCGCCGCCAACACGGCAGCCAGGGCCGCTCGATTACGCTTCAACATTCACTCCACTTTACCGCTCAGGGACCGGGCTCCCGAAGAACACGCGCAAGACGGGCACATCGAGGCCGCGCGAATTCCTGACATTGCTTCGCGGCACGAACGTGCCCTTTGCGCTTCAGAACATCACCTTCACGCCCAGTTGCACGAATCGCGGCGCGTCCGCGCTCACTACTTGCCCGAATGCCGAACTGGTGATCTCGCCGTTCACAGTAGCCGGACCGAAGAACTGCGCGTGGTTGAACGTGTTGAAGGTCTCCAGGCGAAGCTGCAATGACAGCGATTCTCCTAACCTGATAACCTTCGCGAGTGCCATGTCGAAGTTCTCAAGGCCTGGTCCATAGAACAGCCGGTGCGGCGCGTCGCCGGCCGATCCCAGCGCCGGCAGGCTGAACAGCGATGTGTTGAAATACGGCTCTGCGTTCCGCGGGTTGTGGTTGATCTGCAAAGGCCCGCCAACCATATCCGGCAAATCCGCACCGTAGGAGTTTACGCCGTTCGGTTGCGTGCCCAGCAGCGAATTGTCGCTTGCATTCGTGAACGTAACCGGGAAACCTGTCGAAAAACGGGCGATGCCTGAAAGCATCCATCCCTGAGTGAGCCCGTCGCGCACCCGGAATAACCGGTCGAAAGGCAATTCATAACGATAGCTCACGACGAAGTTATGCTTCAAGTCAAACGCCGACGGCGCATAAGTAGCACGGTAGTTAGTGGGGTTTAACTGTTCCGAGATACTCGATGAATTGTCTAGAGACTTGCTGTAAGTGTAACCCGCCTGCAACTCCAGCCGCCGGCTCGTGTGCCGGACACTGAGCTGCAAGGCGTTGTAATTGCCATTGCCAACCGTCGTAAGCCAATCGACGCTGCCGAAGTTGGCACCCAAGACTTGGCGCGTGCCATTGATAACCTGTCCGGACGCGGTGGTGAACACATTCGATTCCGCAAATGGTCCGCAGGTGGGGGATCCGGCTGCCACTTGGCTCAACTGGCTCACGCTCAAGCACAGGGCCGGGTTGCCGGGGTTCGCTTCCACCAAGGTGAGCAAGTGATGAGATTCGCTGCCCACGTAACTGGCCGTTACTAAAGTGCTCCGGCCGAATTGGCGTTGAATCGATAGTGTGTACTGGTCGGTATATGGAGTGACGCTGTCCGGTTTGTAACCCGGCAGCCCCGATACCGGCAGGAAAGGCGCCCAGTCTACCGTCGAATCGGGATTGCTGGCCGAAGCGTTCAGCGCCGGGAAGTGAATAGGGAAGCGCTGTAGATTGTCAACACCGGTGGAAGCGGTAATGAACGGGTCTGAAAACAGCGGCGGCGCTGGGCTTGAATAAGTGCTGCCGTAAGGCGGATCGCCCGCCATCACACCGGCTGAAACTCCTTCAATGGCAGAGAAAAATCGACCGAATCCAACCCGAATGCTAGTTTTGTCGGAATCCCCGAAAAGAAAATGGGAAAGGCCGTTGTCGCCCCTCGGCGCCCATGCCAAGCCCAGGCGTGGCGAGAAGTTGTTCCAGCGCATGGGTGCCAAAGAACGCGCTACTCCCGGGTCGCCCGGAAACACCAAGCCTGTGGGCGCGCCCGGATACACCACCGACTGTTCGCCCGGAATCAGCGTTTGAATCTGGTTGTATTTCTCATACCACGGCATGATGGGGTCCCAGCGGAAACCGTAGTTGAACGTCAGACGCTTCCGAACCCTCCAACTGTCCTGAACGAACAGCGCTCCATAGTGATTGCGCATATAAAAAGCCTGCGCGTCGCCCTGTTTATAGAAGCTCGGCACGCCAACGAGGAAATCGGCGAAATCGCTGCCCGTCTCCGAGCCGAAAAAGGAAAACGTTCCGTTCGATTGCACGTCAGCAGCCGCGTTCACTTGGCTGAACATCAACTCCCCGCCCACGGTAAACGTGTGATTGCCGCTGACATGCGAAAAGTTGTCGCGATATTCGAAGGTATTGTCGGTCTGGTTGAGGCCGGTAATGGTCGATCCGATAATGAAGTCGTTAAAAATCACATTCTCCACGCCCACAATGCTCGGCCGTTGCGGAAGAATGCTAGGCGCGCCGGAGGCCGTCACGAATCCTTGCGAGGTTAAACTTGTTCCCACGGTTCCTTCGGGCGTGCCCACGTCGTTCACCGCGCGCACGTACGAAAAGTGAAACTCGTTCACGCTTCTCGCTCCGAAATTCTTCACGTCTCCCAGCGTCACTAACTGCGACCGGCCCAAATTCAACGCGCTGAACCCGGGAACATTCGCTCCGCCCTGCAGCGTCGGATAGGGATTGTTCAGCGTGTAATCGTCGGCGAAATAATAGCCCGAGAGCAGGCCAAAACGCGTGCTCGCATCTACCCGCATCGCACCCTTATCGTCCCTCAGCGTCTCGCCCACCGACGATGTCGAAAAGTAATTGTTCCCCAGGTTGGGCGCTGGAATATACTGCAGAAGCTTCTGCGCTGGGCCCGACCACACCCGCGCGGGAATAACGGCGTTCGGAAATACGCACGTCGCTGGGCTGACACAGCCGGGCGTGTAATACGGCTCACCCTGGGAAACGCCGTAACCCAGTTTGCCGGCTAATTGGCTCGCCAGATATGGTCCGGAAACCGCCCCTGTCAAATCGCTCGCGGCGTCCGAAAAGTTCCCATTCCTTTCCGCGACCGAAGGCACTTGAATCAATCCAGTGTCAACCCCCTGATTCAGCCGCGTTCCCTGATAATCGGAATAAAAGAAGATCTTGTCCTTTACGATCGGTCCGCCGAACAGCCCACCCACTTGGTTCTGTTGATAAACGGCTCGTTCGGGGGAAAAGAAATTGCGCGAATCGAAATCGGTGTTGCGCAGAAACTCAAACGCCGATCCATGAAATTCATTCGTGCCCGACTTAGTAACCACGTTGATCCGGCCGCCAGCGTAGTTTCCATATTGCGCGTCGAAGTTGCCCGTAAGAACTCTGAATTCGGCGATCGAATCCAGATTCGGAATGATTGCCGCTCCCATCGTGAAACGCTCCACCACATCCGAATCGTTTACCGTGAAACCGTTCGCATATTCACGCTGCCCGTTAATCGAAATCGTGCCGGGATTCAGATCGCCCGAAGGCGCGAGAATCGCCGCGCCCGCCGCTTGAATGGAATTACCGGTGATGGTGGTCGTCGGCGCCACACCCGGCTGCAACGCCAGCAAATCGGTGAAACTGCGCCCGTTCAAAGGCACCGCCGTAATCGTCGATCCGGCGATAACCTCGCCGATTTGGGTGTCCGTCGTCTCCACCCGCGTTTGGGCCGCCGTTACGCTGATGGTTTCGCTCCGGTCGCCCAGCTGCAGCGGAATATCCACCCGCTGGGAGCTATTAACGTCCACGATCAGTTGAGTTCGCCGGTAGGTCCGAAACCCCTTCGCCGCAACTTCAATATCGTAGCTGCCGACGAGCAGATCTGGAAAAAGGTAGATCCCGGCTGAGTTTGTTTGGGTACTGCTCCTTAGGTTGGTCGCAGTATTGACCACCGTCACCGTCACTCCAACCATGGCGAGTTCGTGCGGGTCGAACACTTTGCCGGAGATGCTTCCGCCAACTCCGCTCCACGCTGCCTGCATCGCAAACAAGGCCAGAAAAAGCCCCCGAAAAAGCGCACGGGTGCCCAAAGAAACAGACTTCACTCGGACCTCCACACCTAGTCTCTTATACTCTTGAATATTGTCTCGTTTAGTCCAGAATATTCTTTCACTGAGATTACCGAAACATTAAGCTTTTGTCCATTTTGGAGCCACTTTTGAGTAATGGTACGAACGGCTTTGGGTTTTAGCGCGTTAACTGGTTAAGATAAATGCACCTGGAACGCCTATGAAGCTGCTCGTGGTTGAGGACGAACTCAAAACCGCTCGCTTCCTGAAGCGCGGTTTCGGTGAGGCCGGCTTTCTGGTCGATGTTGCCGCCGATGGCCTCGCCGGTCTGAACATGATCCAAGGCGCTAAATACGATCTCGTCGTGCTGGACATCATGTTGCCAGGCTTGGATGGCTTGAAGATCCTCGCCCACATGCGCCAGTCCGGCATACAGACGCCGGTGCTGATGCTGACCGCCCGCGATTCCACGCCAGACCGTGTAACCGGCCTGGAACTGGGCGCCGACGATTACCTCGTGAAGCCATTCGCGTTCTCGGAGTTGCTGGCGCGCGCCCGCACGATTCTGCGTCGTCCGCCCATTCGCGAACAAGCCGTTCTCCGGGCCGGCGACCTGGAACTCGATCTAGCCGGGCACCGCGCCGTTCGTTCCGGCCAAAAGCTCGATCTCACCCCGCGCGAGTTCTCCTTGCTCGCCTTGTTCTTAAGACGAACGGGCGAAGTGCTCACACGCTCCTTCATCGCCGAGTCCGTTTGGGATCTGAGTTTTCAGGGCGACACAAATGTGGTCGACGTCAGCGTGCGGCGGCTGCGCGGCAAAGTCGACGATCCGTTTCCGCGCAAACTGATTCGCACTGTTCGGGGAGTAGGTTATGTTCTCGAAAATCCTAACTAGCATTCTGCGCTTGCGGGGTGGCCAGCCGCAGTCTCCGTCTTTGGCGCTCATGCTGGCGGTTTCGTACACGGCCTCCTCCTTCCTGATCGTGGCTGCCATCACCGCGCTGCTTTATTTCGGACTGGCCGAGAACCTAAAGAAGCTATCGGAACAGATCATGGCCGACGAGCTCGATGTCTGTCGGGCACTGATCCAGGCTCGCTCCAACGACTCACATGCGCTGCGCGAGGAAGTCGAGATCGATTCGGCCGTCCGCCGCTACCAGAAGTTCTACATCCGCGTCATGAACGATAACGGCCGTGCGCTGTTTACCACACCCGGGATGGATCGCGAAATGAGCGCCGCCCTCATCGCCCGCGAGGCTGCCCAGCAAAACGGCCGCGTCTTTTGGCTGAAAGCGGCCAGCGGTAAACCCTATCGCGCCGTCGTGGCTCGAGTGTCACGCGATAGCGGCGACAAAGAACCCTGGAATATTCAGTTGACCATGGACCTCTCGCAGGAAGTAGAAGTTCTGTCGCAACACCGCATCTTGATTTGGATCGTTCTCGCGGTCGCCGCCATTCTCTGCCCGCGCGCCGGAATCGCCGCTGCTCGCTGGGGGACTCGACCATTGCGGGAAGTGTCTGAAACCGCGCGCAGCATCAGTTCCAGCACGCTGAACGAGCGGATTCGCACGGAAGGCTACCCTAGCGAAATCGCCAGCCTCGCCGGCACGTTCAACGCCATGCTGCAGCGCTTGGAAGACTCCTTCTTGCGTCTCTCACGCTTTTCCGCCGATATCGCCCATGAACTGCGCACGCCCGTGAACAACATCCGCGGCGAATCGGAGGTGGCGCTGGCCCGCCCGCGCACCATCGAAGAATACCGCGAAACTCTCGGCTCGTGTCTCGAAGAGTCGGTGCGGCTCTCGGAGTTGATTGAGTCTCTCCTGTTTCTGGCGCGGTCCGAGAGCCCCGGCGACCATCTCAAACGCAAACGCCAGAATATCGCAACCCTGTTATCAGGCGTTCAGGAATACTACGACGCAGCCGCCTCCGAAGCGGGTGTCCGGCTGCAACTCGATTGTGACGGCGAAGTCATCGGCGACGTCGATGGTCCCCTGCTGCAGCGCGCCCTGGGTAACTTAGTCTCAAACGCTCTCGCCCACACCCCCGCCGGCGGCACCGTGCTGTTGACCGCCGTCCAACAGTCGCAGCAAGTTCGCATCGAGGTGCGCGATACTGGCAGCGGCATCCCCTCCGAATCCTTGCCCAAGGTGTTCGACCGTTTTTATCGAGCCGACTCCGCCCGTACGAGACATTCCGGCGGCAGCGGACTAGGTCTCTCCATCATGAGGCAAATCGTCTTCCTGCATGGCGGAGACGTCAAAATCGAAAGCGAAACTAGCTTGGGCACAACGGTCTCATTGACTCTGCCCAGCCTCGAACCGTAATACCAGCTTCGGAGCCCTGAGCACGCGGCACGCACATGTAAAATAAACAGTATCCGGTTAATGGGACAGTGACCATTATGAGTTACATTCGGTCGCTTCCGGTTGAAAAAATGAAGTGGCACTTGCAGACTCTCCAAACTAGCCCCCGTCGCGACTTCTTATGCAATGGACTGTCGGCAGCCCTATTGGCAACGATCGGAGATCGTAACATGCTGGCCGCCGACACAGCAGTCTTGGACGTGGCCTACGCGGGTTCCATGGGCTCAATGATGGAAGGCGCCATAAAAAGTGCAGCCGCATCGACCCTCCATCTGGAGATGCACGGCCGCGCGCAAGGATCGAACGCGCTGGCGCAGTTGATTATAGGTGGCAGTATTCGGCCAGACGTTTTCATCCCCATCACTCCCGGCCCCATGTTGACCGTACTGCGCGCTGGCAAAGCCGAGTCGGCGGTTCCCGTCGCGCATACGGAAATCGTCATCGCTTACAGTCCCAAGAGCCGCTTTGCCTCCAGCTTCGAGGCAGCCGCGAAAGGGAAAGCAGACTGGTGGAAGATCTTGCAGCAACCAGGACTTCGTTTTGGACGGACCGATCCCGTCACCGATCCGCAGGGGCGCAATATCATCTTCAGCATGATGTTGGCGGCCAAACTGTACAAACAAGCGGACCTTGTGGAGAACATCCTCGGCCAGCCTACCAACGAGAAACAAATCTTTCAGGAACAAACCGTGCAGGCGCGCTTGCAGAGCGGTGAATTGGACGCCGCTTCGGCTTACAAGATCCAGCCCGGTCCGTTCAGTCTTCCTTT
>Ga0302324_100025315_pt1 | contig 11395 bp, 9 predicted proteins | sample Palsa_T0_1_FD_201949 | JGI IMG/M metagenome (GOLD analysis project Ga0302324, IMG submission 201949) | Peat permafrost microbial communities from Stordalen Mire near Abisko, Sweden - Palsa_T0_1 | ecosystem: Environmental > Terrestrial > Soil > Palsa > Peat permafrost | place: Sweden: Abisko... | reverse complement strand
TCGCTAGACCGCAATTTTTCTTCTTTCTTTCGGGCAGCAATGACGGCGGAAGGTGGAACTGATGGCAGGCAACGAAGCGGAAGCCCTTTTCGGCGGAGCGTTTCTTTTGACATCGGCGGGGCAAGTGCCTCTGGTCACGGCCGAAAGCCTGAGCGGAGATCAGCGCGCCTATTTCACGGCCATGCGCCAGTTCACGGAGCGCGAGGTCATCCCAAACATCGAGCGCCTCGAGAAGAAAGACCTCGCCCTGCTGCGCGATCTCCTGCGCAAAGCGGGGGATCTGGGGCTGTTGTTGGCCGAGATTCCCGAGGCCTACGGCGGTCTGCAACTCGACGTGACGACCGCGATGCTGATGTCGGAGGCCACCAGCCTGTTTGGCTCATGGTCGGTGACCGTCGGGTGCCACACTGGAATCGGCACACTGCCGATCGTCCACTTTGGCACTGAGGCCCAGAAGAAGAAGTACCTTCCCAGGTTGGCCACGGCGGAATGGATCGCGGCCTACGCGCTGACCGAGCCCACCTCGGGCTCGGACGCGCTCGGGGCCAAGACCTCCGCCCGGCTATCGCCCGACGGCAGCTTCTACAGTCTCAGTGGCGCCAAGCAGTTCATCACCAACGCCGGCATCGCGGATGTCTTCGTGGTCTTCGCCAAGGTCGACGGCGACAAGTTCACCGGCTTCATCGTCGAGCGCTCGGCGCCCGGTCTGACGGTGGGCCCCGAGGAACACAAGATGGGCATTCGCGGGTCCTCGACCTGCCCCTTGTTCTTCGAGGATTGCCAGGTGCCGGTCGAGAACGTGCTGGGCGAGATCGGCAAGGGGCACCGCATCGCCTTCAACATCTTGAACCTCGGGCGCCTCAAGCTCGGAGTGGGGAGCGTGGGCGGGAGCCGCAACATGCTGGGCGAGGCTCTGCGCTATGTCCGTGAGCGCCGGCAGTTCGGCCAGGCTCTGATCGAGTTCCCGCTCATCCGGGAAAAGCTGGCGCGCTCGGCGGCCGCCATCCACGCGCTCGAGTCGATGGCCTATCGAACCACCGGGATGATCGACGAGCGCATCGGTGCCGAGTCTGGCGCCGACCGGCCGGGCCGCGTGATGCAGGCCGTCGAGGAGTACTCGATCGAGGCGTCGATCTTGAAGGTGATGGGATCGGAGACGCTGAGCGGGGTCGTCGACGAAGCGCTGCAGATGCACGGCGGTTACGGCTACATCGAGGGCTACCACGTCGAGCGGGCCTACCGCGACGTGCGCATCAACCGGCTCTACGAGGGGACCAACGAGATCAACCGCATGCTGATCACGGGGATGCTGCTGAAGCGGGTGAGCAAGGGGCAACTGCTTTTGGGCGACGCGCTGGCCGCCCTCGAGCAGCCGCTCCCGAGCTTCGACGATCCGCTCGCCCATCAGAGGACTGCCGCGGCGCAGTTGAAGCGCGTCGGTTGGATGGTCCTCAAGCTCGCCATCGAGCGCTTTGGACCGGAGCTCGAATCGCGGCAGGAGGTGCTGGCAGCGGCCGCCGACGTGATCAGCGAAGCCTTCGCGGTCGATTCGGCCGTGGCCCGGACGCTGCAAGTCGCGCCGGAAAACGAGCTCCGCCGCGCGCTCGTCAATCTATATGTCTTCGAGGCTCTGCCGCGCGCGGTGGTCAGGGCGCGGACCGCGATCTGTTGCAGCGCCGAGGGAGAAGCGCTGGCGACGGCGCTGTCGCAATTGGAGGGGCTCGCCAGGATCCATCCGATCGATCCAGCGGCGGAACGCGAGGTCGTGGTCGAGGCGATGCTGGGGGCTGGCGGCTACCCGTTCGGGAACTAGTCGGCTGCAGATTCCGTGGGCTAGCGGCCGGCGTGTGCGTGTAGCGTCAGCGGACCATCCGACGCCCCCCGCAAGCCGTCGAACCTCCCGCCGCACCTAGTCCGACCCCTCGATCGCTCGCCCAAAAACAGGCACGCAGACGGGCACGGGCACGTCAAACGCGCTCGGCGTTCTTGATTCAGATCTCTGGGTAAGCAACCACGGCCGCGAGAGAAACCGAACGACCGCAACCTCCGGAAATCAGTAGCTTCCGCCCCATCTTGGCCTGAGGGGTTGTTCTTGACTTGCCGCGCGTCTCCAGTATGGTGGCACGAAGTGGCGTGAAGTGGCATGGAGTGGCTTAAGCTCTTGGCCGAACGCCGCTCGAGTGAGGGCGCGACAAGGTGTTTCGGGGTCGGTTCGAGCATGCCATTGATGGCAAGGGTCGGGTCAGCCTCCCGGCCCGGTACCGCGAAGCGCTGAGCGCCCTGCGCGACGACCAGCTGGTCCTGACCACCAGCGACGAACCCTGCCTGCGCGCCTACACACGCCAGGCCTGGCGCGAGTTCGAAGAGAAGCTTGCCCAGCGGTCCAGCCTCGATGCGCGCGTGCGCCGCCTCACGCGGCACTACGTCGGAAACGCACAGGAGTGCCAGGTCGACGGCATGGGACGCGTGCTGATCCCAGCGCCGCTGCGCGAATACGCGGGAGTCGACGGGGTGGCGGTGTTCGTGGGCCAGGTTCGCTTCATCGAGATCTGGTCGAAGGAGCGCTGGGAAACGGCCAATCGACAGGTGCTCGAGCTCCTGCCGGCCGACATGCAGGCCCTCGCGGACCTCGGGATCTAGCCCATGGAGACGCCGAGCTCGCACGTGGTCTCCGGGAGCCTGCTCGCCGATCTTCAGGGTCGCCGCCGTGCGGTCTTGCCGCTTCAGGGCGAGATCGGGCGGGCCGAAGTCGAGCAGCTCACGCGTCGCTCTCTCGCGCTGGCGGCCCAGGGACGCCCCTGCCTGGTGCTCGACCTGCGGCGCGTGACGCACTGGGACTACCGGCATCTGGCGCCGCTGTGGCGACTCGCCCAGAAGCTGCGGGCGAGCGGCGGTGATCTCCGGCTGGCGGCGGCCAATCGCTATCTCTCGACGATCCTCGAGTTCGTGGGCCTCACCGAGCTCCTGGCGACGCATGACAGCAGCCGGCAGGCCTCGCGGAGCTACCTGCGGGGCAACGCGGGGCGTCGCCGCGCATGATCGCCAAGCTCCACGCGCCGGTCCTCCTCGACGAGGTGGTGAGCCTGCTGCTGCCGGCACCGGGCAAGGTGCTGCTGGACGGGACCGCCGGCGCCGGCGGCCACGCCTTCGCGCTGGCGGAGGCCGGAGCGACGGTCATCGCGCTCGATCGCGATCCGCTGGCCATCGAATTGACCCGGGAGCGGCTGGCGCCTTTCGGGGCGCGTTGCCGCCTGCTGCGCCGCAACTTCTCTGACGCGCGGGCCGCGCTCGACGAGCTCGGAGTCGGCGTGGTCGACGGCACCTTGCTCGATCTGGGCGTGAGCTCGATGCAGCTGGACCTTCCCGATCGGGGCTTTGGCTTTCGGGCCGACGGTCCCCTCGACATGCGGATGTCCCCCGACGAGGGTCCGAGCGCGCGACAACTCCTCGCCGAGTCGGACGAACGCACCATCTCCGAGGTGCTGCGCGCGCTCGGTGAGGAAGCCTTCGCCAGGCCCATCGCCCGCTCGATCAAGCGGGCCGCGCGCATGGAGACCACCCTCGACCTGGTGCAGGCCGTCGAGGCCGCAGTGCCGCGGGCGCGCTGGCCGAAGCGCATCCACGTCGCAACCCGCACCTTTCAAGGCATCCGGCTGTGGGTGAACCAGGAGCTCGAATCGCTCGATCGCTTTCTGCGGGATCTGCCGGGCCTGCTGGGTGCCGGGGCGCGTGCCGTGATCATCAGTTTCCACTCGCTCGAGGATCGCGCCGTGAAGCATCGCTTCCGCGATCTGGCGGGGGGGTGCACTTGCCCGCCCAAGCTGCCGGTTTGCGCTTGCGGAGCGGGCGGCCGCTTTCGGTTGCTGACCAAACGCGCTGTCGTCGCCGGAGAGACCGAGCTCGCCGACAACCGGCGGTCGCGCAGCGCCCGTCTGCGCGCGCTCGAGAGAATCGGGGTGGCGGCATGAGGCGCAAACGCCTTCCGCGCCGGACCGCGCTGGGACCGATCATCCGCCGGATGCTGGCCGTGCTCGGTCTGGCCATTCCGGTAGGAGTGCTGGCCGCTGGCCGGGTCGGCTCACTTGAGCAGGGTTACGCGCTCGGCCGGCTGCAGGCCGAGGAGCTGGCCCTCGAACGCGAGAATCAGAAGCTGACGCTGGAAGTGAGCACCCTGCGCGCGCCGGCGCGTCTCGAGCGGCTGGCCCGTCGCTTCCATATGGCCGCGCCCGGCGACGGCGACGTGCTGATCGAGGGTGGGGGGCCGGCGACGGCGACGCTGGGCCGGGCGCTCGCGGAGAGACGCTGACTTGGCCGGCATGCTGAATTTCGCGCGCGGTCGCGCCGAGGCTCGCGTCCCGGACGTCGGCCGCGACGTGCGCTGGATCCGTCTGCGCATGCTGGCGATGGGCGGGCTCTTGCTGGGGGCCCTGGCGGCCCTGCTCGGGCGAGCTGCCCAGCTGCAGATCACCCAGGGATCCCATCTCACCCGCCTGGCGCGCGAGCAGTACCTCTTGAAGATCGCCGTGACCGGGAAGCGCGGCTCGATCGTCGATCGCAGCGGCGCCGTGCTGGCCGCCAGCGCGCCGGTCGAATCGGTCTACGCCGATCTCTCGCAGCTCGACCCGCGCTCGCTGCGGGTTCTGGCGGGTACCCTGCATCTAGGTCCGCACGACGTCGAGAGCCTGTCGCGGCGTCTCGACCTGTCGGCGCAGTTCGCCTGGATCAAGCGCCAGGTCTCACCCCTCGAGTCCGAAGCGGTCCAGAAACTCCAGATCCCCGGCGTCGGCATGGTCAAGGAGAGCCGGCGCTTCTATCCGGAGCGCGAGCTGGCAGCCCAGCTGCTTGGTCTGGTCGGGGTGGACGGCGAGGGGCTCGAGGGACTCGAGAAGCGTTACGACGAACAGCTACGAGGTCACTCGGCCCAGTTGACGACCTCGCGCGACGGCAAGGGGCGCGAGCTGAGTCGAGACGCCGTCAACGCCCCGGAGCTGGCCGGCTCTTCGATCCAGCTGACCCTCGATCGCAACCTGCAGTATGCCGCCGAACAGGCGCTGGCGCAGGGGCTCGCGGTGACGCGGGCCAACGGAGGGGTGGCCGCCATTCTCGATCCCGAGACCGGCGCGATACTGGCGCTGGCGGTGGGGCCGAGCTTCAACCCCAACGCGGTCGGGGAGGGCGATCGGTCCGCGGTTCGCGATCGCGCCATCGCCGACGCCTTCGAGCCAGGCTCGACCTTCAAGGCCTTCCTGGTGGCGGCGGCCCTCGAGGAGAAGGCCATCAGCCCGCAGACGATCCTGTTCGCGGAGAACGGTTCCCTCGAGGTCAACGACTGGACCATCCACGATCACAAGCCCTTCGGATGGCTCTCGGTGCCTCAGATCCTGGAGGTCTCGAGCAACATCGGGGCTGCCAAGATCGGCCTCCTGCTCGGCCGCGAGAAGCTCGCCCGCTACTTGCACGATTTCGGTTTTGGGCAGCGCACCGAGGTCGGCTTGCCGGGAGAGCTGCGCGGCGATCTGCCGCGCCTGCGATCGGACATCACGACCGCCACGGTCGCCTTCGGTCAAGGGCTGACCGCGACCCCCATGCAGCTCATGCAGGGATATGTGGCGCTGGCCAACGGCGGTCGGTTGCTGCGCCCCTACCTGGTCGATCGCATCACCGCACCCGATGGGAGCGTCGTCGACTTCGGCCCGACCGAGATCAGGCGAGTCGTCTCCGCCCAAACGGCGCGCACGCTGACAGCCATGCTGGAGAAGGTCGTCCAGAAAGGCGGCACCGCCGTGGAGGGGGCGGTCGAGGGCTATCAAGTGGCTGGCAAGACCGGGACTGCCCAGAAGGTCGATCCCCTCACCGGCACCTACTCGGCCGACAAGCGCTTCTCCTCCTTCGTCGGCTACCTGCCGGCCGAAGCGCCGCGAGCGGTCATCGGCATCTTCCTCGACGAACCGAAGGGCGAGCACTACGGGGGCAAGATCGCCGCCCCGATCTTCCGCGATCTGGCGGCCGAGACCATGCGGCAGATGGGGATCATGCCCAGGCCAGGTGCGGCTGGGGGCGCGGCGGATCTCGCCCGGAACGCCATATCCGCCGGCAAGCCCTCCAAGGCTCCGGGGGCGAGCGCCAAGGAGCTCGCCGCGAGCTCGGCGAGCGACTCCTTCGAGGACGATGACGTGCCCGAGGAGGCGCCCTCCAGCGCCGGCGTGCCGCGGGTGGTTGGCCTGCCGCTCAGACAGGCACTGAGCGCGCTGCGCGCCGCCGGACTGTCGGCCGTTCCGGAGGGTTTTGGGTGCGTCGTGTCCCAGCGGCCGAGTGCTGGCGCGCCGGCCCCGCAGAACCATGTCGTGGCCCTGTCGCTGGCCAGCGCCAGCGCTCCGACAGGAGACCGGGGGGGGAACCGATGACCGTCTCCGAGCTCTTCGCCGAGCCGGTGGACGGCCTCACCGCCGAGGTTCCGAGTCTGCTCGCGTCGCGAGAAGTGCGCGGCCTGGCGCTCGATTCGCGGAAGGTGCGGAGCGGCGACCTGTTCTTCGCGCTCCCCGGCCGACACCAGGATGGCGGTCGGTTCGCGCAGGAGGCGCTTGGGCGCGGCGCGATCGCGGTGGTGCTGGAGCGCTCGGCGGCCGGGCCGGACGAGTCCGTCATCGAGGCCGCCATCAGAGTTTCTCAGCCGCGGCGGGCCCTGGCCTTCGTCGCGGCCCGCTTTCATCACCATCCCGATCGGCGCCTCGCGCTGGTGGGGATCACGGGCACCAACGGGAAGACGACGACCGCCTTGCTGGTGGCCGCCATCGCCGAGGCCGCCGGCGAGGCACCCGGCTTCATCGGAACGCTGGGAAGCCGCATCGCGTCCGAGTGGGACCCCGGCGTGCTCACCACCCCCGAGGCTCCCGAGCTCTGCGATTTGCTGGAGCGGATGGTGAGGGCCGGTGTGAAGCACTGCGCGATGGAGGTCTCCTCGCACGCGCTGTCCCAGGATCGGGTGTCAGGTCTGACCTTCGCGGCGGCAGGTTTCACGCACCTGACCCGGGACCACCTCGATTTTCACGGTACGATCGAAGCCTACTACCTCGCCAAGCGGAGGCTGTTCTTCGAGCTCCTGCGGCCGGAGGCCCCGGCCGTGGTCAATGCCGATGACGCCTTCGGCGGCCGGCTGGCCGGAGAGCTGAGCTCCAGCGGGCGTCCGGTTGCCCGCTTCGGGCGGGGCGCCGGAGTCGAGCTGCACATCACCGAAGAGCGACTCTCGCTGGAGGGGAGCGCCTTCACGCTCCAGCTCGCGAGCGGGCCGCTGCCGATTCGCTCGCCGCTGATCGGCGCCCACAACGTCGAGAATCTCGCGCTGGCGGTGGGGCTCGGCCAGGGCGTTGGTTTCTCACACGAGACAATCGCGCGCGGTCTCGCGGCGCTGACCGCGGTCCCCGGGCGTCTGGAGCGCGTCGAGCCGGCGGACCGATCGCTCGACCCCAAGCGGCGCTCTCCCTTGGGCTTCGTGGACTACGCCCACACCGACGATGCCTTGAGCCGCGTGCTCGCGGCCTTGCGGTCGCTGGGCGCGGCGCCGCCTCGGCGCTTGCTCCTGGTGTTCGGTTGCGGCGGCGAGCGCGATCCCGGCAAGCGACCGCTGATGGGCCGGGCCGCCGCGCTGGGAGCCGACCTGGTGGTCGCGACCTCCGACAATCCCCGGGGCGAAGATCCCGACGAGATCCTGCGCCAGATCGTTCCCGGCCTTGCCGCCGGCGGAAAATCCGTGGTGACGGAGGAAGCCGCCCAGACGGGAGCCGCCGGCTATCTCGTCGAATCCGATCGGCGCGCCGCCATCAGGCTGGCGGTGAGTCTGGCCCGACCGGAGGACGTGTTGCTCGTCGCCGGCAAGGGGCACGAGACCACCCAGACCATCGGCTCCCAGAAGTTGCCGTTCGATGACCGTGCCGAGCTTCGAGCCGCGCTCGAGCGGAGAGCCGCATGAGCGCGCTCTTCAGCACCGAGGATGCCCGCGCCTGGACCGGGGCGGAGGTGGTCGGGAGGTTTCCCCCGGGCATCTCGGGGGTCAGCACCGACACGCGGACACTGGCAGCCGGCGACCTCTTCGTCGCGCTCCGGGGAGAGAACTTCGACGGACACGCTTTTCTTGCCACCGCCGCTGCCTCGGGAGCGGTCGGGGCCCTCGTCGATCGGAAAGCGGTGATTCCGGCCGCGGCCCAGGATCTCCCGCGCCTGGTAGTCGGCAGTACATTGACCGCGCTCGGCAAGCTCGCGAGCGGCTACCGCTCCACATTCTCGCCGCGCGCCGTGGTGGCGGTCACCGGTTCGGTCGGCAAGACCAGCACCAAGGAATTGCTGGCGGCGGCGCTCTCCCCGCTGGGACCGGTCCTCAAGACCGAGGGCAATCTCAACAACGAGATCGGGGTGCCGCTCACCCTGTTTCGCATGCGGGCGGAGCACCGCGCCGCGGTCCTCGAGATGGGCATGAACCATCCGGGCGAGATCGCGCGCCTGGCCGCCATCGGCCGACCGACGGTCGGGGTGGTCCTCAATGCGCGCGAGGTGCATCTCGAGCAGCTCGGCACGGTCGAGAACGTGGCGCGCGCCAAGGGCGAGCTGTACTTCGGCTTGCCGGCCGACGGAGTCGCGGTCGCCAACGCCGACGACCCGTTGGTGCTGGCGCAGGCCGAGCAGTCCGGGCGCCGCACCGTGACCTTCGGCGAACACCCCGGTGCGAGGCCGCTCGACGTCCAGCTGGTCTCTTTCGACGACCGGGGTCTGCGCGGGGTCGAGCTCACCTGCCGCGCCGAGCAGCGCGAGTGGAAGACCAGGCTCTCGTTGCTCGGCGGCCACAACGCCCTCAACGCGTGCGCCGCGGTGGCGGGGGCCATGGCCGCCGGCGTGCGCGCCGGGGATGCCGTCGAGGCCCTTCCCGACGCGCGCGCAGCGCCTCACCGACTCGAGCTGGTGCAACTGCCGGATGCGGTGACGCTGCTCGACGACTGCTACAACGCCGGCCCCAGCTCGATGCGGGCCGCCCTCGAGACCCTGCGTCGGGGTGCGGAGGGTCGGCGGCGAGGCGCCATCCTCGGCGACATGCTCGAGCTGGGTCCCACCGAGCTCGAGCTTCACCGGCGCGTGGGCGCCGACTGCCAGGGGCTGGCCTGGTTGCTATGCTTCGGAGCGCGCGCGGCGGCGATTGCCGACGGAGCGACCGGCGCCGGGGTACCCGAGGTGGGCCAGGTCGAGGATTTCAACGACGGGATGGCCTGGGTGCATCGCCATCTGCGTGCCGGGGATGCCGTGCTGCTCAAGGGTAGCCGCGGGATGCGGCTCGAGCGGTTCGCGCGGGCTCTCGGCGCGCGAGAGGTCACTAGATGATCTACCGGTGGTTGGTTCCGCTCTCGCATCGCTTCGAGCTGTTCAACGTCTTCCGCTATCCCTCCTTTCGGATGGTGGCGGCCGGCTTGCTCTCGCTCTTGCTCGGCATGCTGCTCGGCCCCTGGTTCATTCGCGGCCTGGCGCAGCGCCAGTATGGGCAGTCCAACATCCGCGCCGACACGCCGGAGCAGCATCAGAAGAAGCAAGGCACACCCACCATGGGCGGGGGGTTGACGCTGTTTTGCATCGTCGTGCCCACCCTCTTGCTCGCCGACCTCGACAACCGCGGCATCTGGTTCGCGCTCACAATCACGCTGGGGTTCGGGGCCATCGGCTTCGCCGACGATTTCCTCAAGCTCTCCAAGAGGAATTCGAAGGGGCTGCCCGGAAAGCAAAAGCTTCTGTGGCAGTCGCTGGTTTTCTGGGGCGCGCTCTTGCTCTTCGAAACCAACCTCCACTTTCAGACGACCCCCGGTTTCCCGTTTCTGAGCCTGGGCTCGCATCTCGATTCACACGTCTACTTCCCCTTCGATCGCCACCTCACGCCCGATCTCCGCTGGGGCTACCCCTTCTTCGCGTGGTTCCTGGTGGTTGGGACGTCCAATGCCGTGAACCTCACCGACGGGCTCGACGGCCTGGCGATTGGCCCGGTGATCGTGAGCGCCATCACCTTCGGGGTCCTGGCCTGGGTGGCCGGCACGCTGATCGCTGGCTTCAACATCGCGAGCTACCTGTACCTGCCCCACATCGCAGGTGCCGAAGAGCTGGCGGTCTTCTGCGCTGCGGTGGCGGGATCGGGCATTGCGTTCCTCTGGTACAACACCTACCCGGCCAGCGTGTTCATGGGGGACGTGGGTTCGCTCGCGCTGGGCGGGGCGCTCGGGGCGCTCACGGTCCTGACCAAGAACGAGATTCTCTCGGCCATCATCAATGGCCTCTTCCTGGTCGAGGCCCTGTCGGTGATGGTGCAGGTGACCTCCTTCAGGCTCACCGGGCGGCGCGTGTTCCGCATGGCCCCCATCCATCATCACTTCGAGCTCAAGGGCTGGGCCGAGCCCAAGATCATCGTGCGTGCCTGGATTGTGTCGATCCTGCTTTCGCTCACCTCGCTGGCCACCCTCAAGCTCCGATGACCGCGCCCGATCTCAAAGGCGTTCGCAGCGCCGTGGTGGGGGCCGGCAAGTCGGGATTGGCGGCCGCCGGCCTGCTTCGGGAGCGCGGTGCCGAGGTGGTGCTGTTCGACGAGAAGCCCCTCGAGGTCAAGGCTCCCCCCGGGGTTCGGCTGGAGCTCGGCCGGCCGCGCTTCGCGCTGAAGGATCGCGAGCTGGTCGTGGTCTCGCCCGGAGTTCCCTGGAATCATCCCGATCTGAAGGCTGCCCGCCTGGGCGGTACCCGGGTGGTGGCCGAAGTCGAGCTAGCCTCCTGGTTTCTCACCCAACCGATGGCCGCGGTCACCGGCACCAACGGCAAGAGCACGACCACCGCACTCCTGGGTTCGATGTTGAGCGCCGGCGGCCGTCGGACCTTCGTGGGCGGCAACCTGGGGACGCCGCTCTCGGAAGCCGTGAACGGTGACTATGACGCGCTGGCGGTGGAGCTCTCGAGCTTTCAGCTGGAGGGCATCGAGAGCCTGCATCCGCGGGCGGCGGCGATCTTGAACCTCACCCCCGATCATCTCGACCGCTACCCCACGCTCGAGGCCTACGCCGATGCCAAAGCAGCGATCTTTGCCCGCCAAAGCCGGGAGGATCTCTCGGTCCTGAACGCCGACGATCCCTGGTACGCGAGGTTTCGAGTCAGGGCCAGCGGCCAGCTCAGGACCTTCGGCATTCACGGTCTGGCGGATGCCCAGCCCGGTCCGGCCGGATTCTCGGTGGGACAATGCGGCTACCGCGTGCAGAACCGCGCCCTGCGGGGAGAACACAACCTCGCCAACGCGATGGCGGCGGCACTGCTGGCCTCCGGGATGGGGGTCGCGCCCGAGGCCATCCAGATGGGCCTCGATCGTTTTCCCGGTCTGCCGCACCGGCTG
>Ga0302324_100025314_pt1 | contig 11395 bp, 12 predicted proteins | sample Palsa_T0_1_FD_201949 | JGI IMG/M metagenome (GOLD analysis project Ga0302324, IMG submission 201949) | Peat permafrost microbial communities from Stordalen Mire near Abisko, Sweden - Palsa_T0_1 | ecosystem: Environmental > Terrestrial > Soil > Palsa > Peat permafrost | place: Sweden: Abisko... | reverse complement strand
AAGAGCGTCCCGCCGGGTAAGGGAGGAGACTCGTGTCCAAAGACGTTTTTGACGACGATCAACTATCCGCCATGAAGCGGGCGATCGATCAAATCATGCAAACGACAGGTGAGGGGGCTAACTTGAGTCGACACGAAGTTGCGCACGCCGTTTTCGTCGCCGCGTGCGAAGATGGCGAGTTTGATGCGGCCAAGGTAACGAGAATGGCGCGCAAGCGCTTGGGGCTCAGCGTGATGAGTGAGGCTCACTCGTAAGGGGGGCGCCGATCCATCCCAAGGCCATGCCTGTGATCCTGGCGACGCGGGATGAGATCGAGCTTTGGCTGACGGTGCCGGCGAAAGGCGCGCTCGCGCTGCAAAGACCGCTGCCCAACGCCGCGCTGCGGATCGTGGCGCGAGGCAAGAAGGAGGATGGTCCCGACGGAGATTGAGGACGGTGAACGGCGGGAACCGACCCAAGGCAGACATTCGCGTGCCGACGACCTCGCACGTTCAGCGGAGCTCGGACTTCGCTTCAATCACTGCGGCAGCGCGAAGGCGACGAGCTGATCGCTGACCTTCGGCGAGAGAATGGAGTTTCCGCCAACCGCAAACGCCACATATTCGCGGCCCTTGTAGGTGTAGACGGCCGGCAGCGACACGGTCGGTGCGTCGACCAGCCAGCGCCACAGTTGCTTGCCCGATTTCAGATCGTACGCCCGCACACGGCTGTCCATGGAGGCGCCGATAAAAATAAGCCCGGTAGAAGTTATCACGGGCGCGCCGATCGTAACCGTGCCCCAGGAATAGGGCATGTAGAACCCGTACTTCTGGATCTCGCCAAACGGTTGGCGCCACAGGAGCTTGCCGGTGTTGAGATTGTAGGACGACAGCGTGCCGTAGGGCGGCTTCCAGCACGGCATCCCCAGCCAGTTCGCGAACATCTTGAGTTGCACACCGTAGGGCGCGCCGAGTTGCGGATAGGTGTCGGCGCGATCCTCCTTCTCGGCTTCGGCGTAGTCCTTGCGGGGAATCAGCTTGTAGACGAAGGCGACGCTGGAGGAGTTGACGACGAAAGTGTTGCTGCGCGGATCGAGCGCGCCACCGCCCCATTCGACCCCGCCGGTCGAGGGTGGATAGACGATGGTTCCTTGCAGGCTCGGCGGCGTGTAGATGCCTTCGTTACGGTATCCTTTCAGTTCCGAGCTGCACCGGCCGCCGCTGAGGAGATCGGCGAGCCAATAGACGCTTGGCATCTTCTGCGGGACCGTTGGCGGCGGAATCATGGGTTCGGGCTGGGTCGGCGCGGTCGCCTCGCCCGGCACGTCGGTCTGCGGCACCTTGACCTCGTTGAGGGGAAACACAGGCTCGCCCGTCAGCCGGTTGAGCACGAAGATGAAGCCCTGCTTGCTTGTCTGCACGAGCGCTGGGATCGTTTGCCCGTCCTTGTTGATGTCAAGCAGCGTCGGTGTCGAGGCGAGGTCGTAGTCCCAAAGCTCATGATGGGCGAGCTGGCGGCTCCAGACGACCTCTCCCGACTCGGCGTTGAGTGCGACGACGGCATTGGCGTAGGGGTACGAGTCCTTACGGTCGCCGCCGTAATCGTCCGGGCTCGGCGGGCTGGTCGCGATGAGGAGAAGGCCGTGGTCGGCGTCGACGGTCATACTCTGCCACACGTTGATTTTGCCCGTGCGCTTCTGCTGATCGGGCGTGAGCGGGTCGAATTGCCATTTCAGCGCGCCTGTCTGGGCGTCGAGCGCGAATACGACGCCCGGCGGTGTCTTGGCGAAAGCCCAGTCCTTACCGCCCCAGCCCACGAACAACTTGTCCTTGTAGACGGTCGGTGGCTGCAACAGCGACATGGGAAACACGTTGTTGACCGTGTTCCATTGGTTGACGTCGACGGCGCCGTCCTTGCCAAAGCCGCCGCAGACGCGGCCCGTGTCGGCGTCTATCGCCCAGAGCTTGCCCTGCATCGTGCCGGTATAGACGATTTTCTGGCAAGGTTGACCGGCGGCTGGCTCTGCGGCCTGCCAATAGGCGGCGCCGCGCGATTTTAGATCGGGTTGCGTCACCGCCTCCAGCTTCGCGTGCGGATCGAACGCCCATTTAAGCTTGCCCGTATCCGGCTCTACAGCGAGGATGCGATAAAACGGCGTGCTGACATAAATCGTATCGTTGACGAATAGCGGCGTCGCCGACCAGACGGTCGCGGGAATCCCATGTTCGTGACCTGCCTGTCCCTCGCCGACGGCGGCGCCCTGGCTGAAGTCGCCAGTGTGCATCTGCCAGGCGGGCTTGAGCTGGCTCACGTTGTCAGGCGTGATCTGCGAGGAAGTCGCGAACTTCTGCGCACCAAGATCGCCGTTGAATGTATACCAGGTCTGCTTGTCGCCCGTGGTCGAGGCGGGTGCAGGATAGGAATAGGGCGCCGCCGCATTCGTGGCGATGGGCGTGGGCGTCGAGATCGCTGCGGGAGCGGGGTTCGCGCTCACGGCGGGAGAGGGCGATGTACCCGGCGTCGCGGAGGGCGCGTCGGGCGCGCTTTGCGCTAGGAGAAGCGGCGCGCCGAGGAGAAGCGCGTAGCGGCCCTTCATGACATTGCCTCCGCGCTCGGGGGCGGGCGCGATTGGCCGCCCGCGAAAGCGCCGAAGAGCCAGGCGATCAACACAGTGACCATGAGGCCAAGCAGGACGCTCGCCTCAAGCATGTACGCAGCAAGGCCGGTACCAAGAACGTCTAGGAGGATGAGAAACGTGAGTATGGTGCGCGCCCATCCGTGGGCAAAATCCGACGAAATGGCCGCTGAGGCAGCGAGCATGAGAAACGTGGATATCACGACAAGGACGACTCCCGATGTGCCGTCGATGCCGTTCTCTGGCGTGAAATAGTCGATGAGGGACATAGCGAAACTCAGCGCCGAGGTGGCGACTAGCAGCCACCCGACGCTGCGCAACGCGCTTCGAAGAGTCATTCGACCGCGCCTCCCTGCTGAGGTGCTTCCGCCCGCCGCGCCGCGTGTTAGCTTGAGCGTTCGCTTCCGCAGCCATGTAACGCGAAATCGTTTCGTTCGTTCCACGGGAACGCCGTTAAAGACTTAAAGACTTTTCAACGTCGCGAAAAAACGTCGCAAAGGGGGTTGGCGATCAGTAAGCCCCAGAAGTCATGATTGACAACATGCAATATCTGTGACGAGCAGCGCCGAGCCGCCCAATTTCATTCGAGCCCAGTAAGGCCAAGCCAATGACTCGATGTGCCGTCCGCATCGACGCCGCTCGCGTGCGTCGGCAGGGCGGAGGACGCAAATCTCTGACGGACATCCCGGTTTACTCGGCGATCTGAACACATTCGTCAAACCCGACGGGCGCGGCGATCCGATGTCGCGACTGCTTTGGACCGGCAAGAACCTGCGCCGGCTCGCGGATGAACTCAGCGGTCACAAGGTCAACCACACGGTCGTCGGCAAGCTGCTGGAGACGCAGAAATTCAGCCGACAGGCGAACAGCAAGACCCGCGAAGGCGCTGTCAATCCAAACCGCGACCCGCATTTCCAGGCCATCAAGACGCCATTCGCGGGTCAGAGCCAATGTGTTACGACCAGCCTTATATATTAGCTATTCGCGCAGCCAAATGAGATTTGACGCGAGCGCGCACTCGCCGGCCCGTGCAACGCCGAGTACGCGATAGAACCTGATGCATCCTAGCGCTGAGACCAAGGTATTGAGGACAAAAGCGGTTGGCTTGATCGCGTCGGGCGCGAAGCCAGCGAGGCCCAACAGGGCTACATAAGCCGCGCCACCGGCCTGTCCGACAGCGGAATAGAGCACCGCGACCGCAGCGAGCGCTATGGCAAACGAAACGTCAGTCACGCATGTGCAATGACATTGACATGTTACTAACGGCAACAACAAACCACGTAAGCGCTACATTTGAAAGCGATCCAAAATTGTAAACGATCCAAATTGTGGGCCGATATAGTTGTTCGGGAATAGCGTACACATTTTATCATACACATCCCTTGATGCTGCCGATCGAACGGGGAACGCATGTCTAGCTGATACGTTCGCACGTCGTGCTAGGTCAGAGGAACCGAACGGATGGCGCAGGATGACCTCTCTCGGTCGCCGACCAGGCGGACCCTTCTCGCGGGGGCGGCGGGGGCCGCCGCGTCCTTGCCGATACTAGCAAATGCTACCAGTCCCAAACCTTCGGCGGCTTCAGCGAACGCAAATGCAAACGTCAGTCTCGCGCTAAATGTGAACAAGCGCGCGTGGCGCTTAACCCTTGATCCGCGAACCACTCTTTTGGACGCCCTTCGCCATCATATCGGTCTGACCGGATCGAAAAAGGGGTGCGATCACGGACAATGCGGCGCATGCACGGTCCTTGTCGACGGGCGCCGTGTTCTCAGCTGCCTAACCCTAGCCGTCAGCGTTCAAGCGCGCCCTGTGGCTACCATTGAAGGCTTGGCGAGCGACGAGCAACTCCACCCCATGCAAGCCGCCTTTATCGAGCATGACGCTTTCCAATGCGGCTACTGCACCCCGGGGCAAATCATGTCGGCGGTGGCCTGTGTCGAGGAGGGTCACGCGCGCAACGACGAGGAGATTCGGGAGTACATGAGCGGCAACCTTTGCCGCTGCGCCGCTTATCCCAAGATTGTCGCCGCGATCCGCGACGCCGCAGCGAAAATGAGGGCGTAGCGCATGCGCCCATTCGATTATCGTCACTCCGCGAGCCGCGCAGAGGCGATCCGCCTTGCGGCCTCTCAATCCTCCGCTGTGCAGTTCCTTGCGGGAGGGACAACGCTCGTCGATCTTATGAAGCTCGACGTCATGCAGCCGGCGATTGTTGTCGATATTAACGGCTTGGCGGACGAGCTCAGCGACATTCGGCTGGACGGCGATGAGTTGCGGCTGGGAGCGTTGGCGCGAATGTCGGACGTCGCCGATCATCCGGACGTGCGGCGCGAGTATCCCGTGATTGCCCAGTCCTTGCAGTTGGCCGCCAGCGCGCAACTCCGCAACATGGCGAGTCTCGGCGGCAACGTGCTGCAGCGGACGCGATGCCCCTATTTCAGGGATGTCTCGTGGGTCGCCTGCAACAAGCGCAATCCTGGCTCTGGGTGCAGCGCTATCGGAGGGATCGCGCGGAGCTTGGCCATCCTGGGGACCAGTGAGGCCTGCATCGCCAACTATCCCGGCGACTTCGCGGTCGCCCTGGCTGCGCTCGACGCCAAGGTTGAGCTGCAAGGTCCCGCCGGCCGCCGCGTAATCGCTTTCTCAGATCTACATCGCCTGCCGAGCGACGCCCCGCACGTCGAGACGACGCTATTGCCGGGCGAACTGATTGTCGGCTTCAATATCCCGACCGCATCGTGGACCCGCCGCTCGCTTTATTTAAAAATTCGCGATCGGAAGTCCTACGAGTTCGCCCTCGTCTCCGCCGCTGTGGCTTTAGACCTCGATGGGGACGTTGTCCGAGACGCGCGCATTGCCCTCGGCGGGCTCGCGACCAAGCCGTGGCGTTCCATTGCCGCGGAGGCCTCGTTACGCGGTCAAAGGTTGACCGCAGACTTGGCCCGCGCCGTGGCGGAAGTCGCCTTGACGGACGCTCGCGCCGAAGGCGATCGTGCGTTCAAGGCAGAGCTCGGACGCCAGACGCTTGTTAGAGCGCTGCTGCAGTGCGGCGCGATGGAGATTTAACATGCTCGCCGACGTTGGACTGATTGGCAAGCCGGCCGTACGGACTGATGGACCAGCCAAGGTCACCGGTGCGGCGCGCTACGCTGACGACGAGCCCGTTCAAAACGCGGCCTTCGCGTGGCTCGTCACAAGCTCGATCGCGCGCGGCCGTATCCGCGCGATGGACCTCATCGCGGCCCGCGCTGTCCCAGGCGTTCTCGATATTCTCACGCATGAGAATGTTGGCCAAGAGGTCAAGCCGCCGATGGGCCCTGATCAGGGCGCCACCACCACCACGCTGGAGAGCGATCGAATCTGGCACGACGGCCAGATTATCGCCGTCGTGGTCGCAGACAGTTTTGAGGCCGCGCGGGAGGCTGCTTACAAGGTTCGCGTGGACTACGAGACGGAGACATCCAGCGCCGGTTTCGACAGTCCGGGGGTCGACATCGAGCGCAAGATCTCACAACAAGGCAAAGATCCAACGAAAGGCGACGCGTCAGCAGCGTTTGCAGAAGCGCCGCTCAAAATTGACGCTCGCTATTCGACTCCGACCCAGCATCACAACCCCATCGAGCTCTTCACGACGACCTGCGTCTGGGAGGGCCCGAACCTGACGATTTATGAGCCGACCCAAGGCATGTACGGCTTGCGGGGCGCGGTCGCCAAGCAGCTTGGAATCGAGCAGGACAGGGTCCGCACTGTATCACGCTACGTCGGTGGCGGATTCGGCTCGAAGGGCGCCCCGGGCGCGCGCACCGCCTGGATCGCGCTCGCCGCCAAACGCCTGGGGCGTCCGGTCAAGCTGGTGCCGACGCGTGCTCAGGGTTTTACTATCGCCACCTATCGCGCCGAAACACGACACCACCTGCGTTTGGGCGCCTCGCCCGACGGCAAGCTTACCGCGCTTATCCACGAAGGTTGGGAGGTCACCTCACGGCCGTCCAAATACAGCGTCTCCGGTGTCGACTCTACCGCGCGCATGTATGCCTGTCCAAACATCGCGACGGCGGTGAATGTTGTCCACGCCGACCGCAGCACTCCAGGTTACATGCGCGCGCCGCCCGATACGCCGTATATGTTCGCGCTCGAATGCGCCATAGACGAACTCGCCTACGCGCTGAGTATGGATCCCGTCGAACTTCGACGCGTAAACGATACCCAAACCGACCCTGTGGACGGCAAACCATTTTCCAGCCGCTCGCTGATGCAATGCTTCGATCAGGCGGCCGAGCGGTTCGGCTGGATCCGCCGCAACCCCCAGCCTGGATCGATGCGCGACGGCGATTGGTTGATCGGCTGGGGTTGCGCCACCGCGACCTATCCCTCGAACATCGGACCCGCAGCGGCGCGGCTCTCGCTGACGCCGCAGGGAAAGGCCTCGATCGAAATGGCGGCGCATGAAATCGGCACAGGCGCATACACCACGATTGCCATCGTCGCCGCAGACAGGTTGGGATTGCGGATCGAAGACGTCAAAGTGTCGCTCGGCGACAGCGCCTATCCGCCGGTGCCCACGGCCGGTGGTTCAAACAACGCCGCCTCCACGACGAACGCCGTGGCGAAAGCATGCGAAGAGGTCCGCAGTCGACTCGCAGTAGCCGCTGTTCAATCCAACGGCATTTTCGGCGGCGGAGATCCCACATTTCTGAAGTTAGTTGATCGCGCGCTCGTCGGTCCCGACGATCGCAGTGAGGCCTTGGCGGATGCCTTGGGTCGCGTGGCCGGCGGCGCGCTCGAGGTTTATGTCGAGAATATTCCGGATGGCCTTCCGGCCAAGGCGATGGAGGGTCTTTATAAAGGCCAGATGGCGATGCTGCGCGGCGGCGCGCGGAAGGATGTCACGGCCTACGCGTTCGGCGCGCATTTCCTCGAAGTACGTATCCACCGATTGACCCGTGAAATCCGCACGCCGAGGCTGGTCAGCGCCTTCGCCGCCGGCACGATTATCAACCCGCAGACCGCCTACAGCCAATACATGGGCGGCGCCATTTGGGGGATATCGTCAGCTCTGCACGAAGCTACCGACATCGACCCGCGCCGGGCTTCCTACGTCAACCGGAATTTGGCCGACTACCGCATCCCCGTGAACGCGGATATCGAGCAGCTAGATGTGATCTTTGTCCCCGAAGAGGACGGGCGGGTCAACCCTCTCGGCGTCAAAGGCATTGGCGAGATCGGCATCGTCGGCATGAACGCCGCAGTCGCCAACGCCGTATTTCATGCAACCGGAAAACGCATTCGCGACTTGCCGATACGCATTGACGATCTTGTTTGAACGGATCCGTTCGTTACACCCGGTCAAGCAGCCTCGCTAGGAGCGCACGTCGAGGGCGACGCGTTCGCGGGCGAACTCCGCACATTCGTCGCGGTTGCAGGCGAACGGATCGAGCGCGGTTGGAAACGGGCGGCCGCCGGGAATGCAGTTCCAGGCTTGGTCGGTCAATGTCTGAAAGTCGGCTCCGCCTCGGTCGTGCGATAGGGAACAGGCACAGCGGCGACGTGACAGGAGACCGCCTCGCGGACCTTCTTGACAATCGGCATCAGGGTCTTCGGACCGCGCCGGCAGTTAAGGCCGACAACATCGGCGCCGCCGGCCTCAAGCAGCTTGCACGCCTCCACGACGGGTACGCCGTATGGGGTGCCAGATATTTGACCCCATCCATAGACCCCACGAATGGGTGCATCACCACCACGCCAAAGGAAAACAATGTCACCGGTTTCCATTCGCGCGCGGTAGCGCGTTGCAGTCCATTGGACCGGCGAGCTTGTCGACGCGCTCAATGCGGCCGGCTTTGTTGTGATGCGAAAGCCGACGATGGATGGCCATTCGCAACTCTGGAAGGCCACCGAGCGCCAAAGCCTTCGCCTTGAACGGAACTCGGCAAATTTGCCGAGTTGTTACGCCGCGCCCCGCAGCGGCGACAATGTCAAGAGTTGCAGCCTGCTACGCCTGCGACGATCGTTGGCTCCCAGGTCGGGCCGCCAATCGCTCGCGCGCCAGTCTCGCTAACTCGGCCGAATCAAAGTTTCCGCCTTCGCGGGCGATTGCGAAAACGGCGTGCGCGACCTGATTCCGCTTTAGGTTGGTCCCTTCGCCTTCCATGATTTGATCGATCGCCCGTGTCATCGCGGACAGTTCGGCACTATCAAAAACGTCTTGGGACACGCGGCCGCTCCGTAGCCACAGGCGGGAGCGCGATCAGCTCTCTGGCGCCGGATGCCTCGTAAGTTTCATCGGCGCTATGTCGGGTATTCCACTTAGGGCAAGTCGTGTCGAATCACGTTCGCTTGGCGCGTTTCTGCAACGCTATTTGAGCAGCTTCTGCCCCGTGTCCCCGACGATGGGCATGAACCGCTTGGCGAGCGCCCGTATAACGAAGGGGAGCTGCGCACGCAGCTCGACGAATCTCTCCTCGACATCGATCGTGCCGTGGATAATCTGCCCGAGCGCCGTCACCCGGAAGCTCAGCCGATTGACGTCCCATTCAAAGTCCGAAGCGTACAGACACTGCCAGTACCGCGCCTTCACCTCGGCAGCGGCGCCGGCGATCCGACGCTTGGCTTCGGCACTGCCCAAACTATGCGGGATGCGCAAGATCAGATCGTTGTCAGGCATGTGCAGGCGCGCCTAGGTCTCCTCTCTTGCATAAAGAAACGGGACGCTCAAAAGGTCCGCTCAAAGCGTAGCAGCGTGCATCGTCGGGAGCGCCAACATCGCCTCAAGCCCGCGAGTGAGCTCGAGGAAAGTGACGCCGGTTTTCTTGTAGCGATAGTCCGGCTTGAAGATGATGCCGAGCGCCGCGCTCGCCGCCGCGATCAACTTGCCGCTGTCGGCTGTCGCCATGGGCAGCCGTACTGCTTTCGAGGCGCTGTATTGTCGCTCTTTTGGTTTGAAGCTGTTCGTCTCAATCCAGACGGCGAGGCTTGCGGTCGCCAGGTTTTGGCGGCGCATTTTTTCGGCGGCGCGCGCCGTGCAGATCGAGACTGCCTCTTCCAGGCCGCCCCGTGTTTCTACTGCCTGCCCGAACGAGCGTGAGGCCACGGGGCTTTTGCGGTCGGGCGTGACTTCCTCGAGCTCGATGCAGGGGAGGCCGCGCAGCTCAACACCATGCGCTCGAGCACGACGCTGAATCGCTCTCGAATCAGACGATGATCGGCGTCGCGCAGCTCGAGCGGTGTCGTGATCCCGATTGCGTTGAGACGCGCGGACAGGCATCCGGCAATGCCCCAGAGATCCGTGAGAGCTAGCCAACCTCATACTCAGCCTCGCTTTCGCGGCGCGGCTCAGAGTCCTTCGAGACATCGCGTGCGCGCGGGACTCTGGTCTGGCGAGCCGGCGGCCCGCTCGCTTGCGCGCAACGGTGAAGCGAGGCCGAGACGCCTTCGGGGGTATCGGAGGTCGAGTTGCTGTAGGTGCGATCGATGCGGTCCAATGTCGAAGCTCCTTGATAGGTTACACGCCCTTCCAGGCGGCCAACGCGCTCGCCCACGAAGCAAGCAGGAGGCGGGCAAGCGCAGGAAAAGACCGCGCGGCCTGCGGGCGGCGTAAACGGATGCGGGCGACGCGCGACGCCGCCCGGCCGCGCGGCGGACGCGTCCTCGATCCTGTCGGAGTTTGTCATGAAACCTGGTCAATTAAAATAAGAACTCCTTACTGAGAGAACGCGAGTTTTAGCTCGCGCGATTGCGACATGAGGTCCGACGCCGGAAGGCACGCGACGGACGGGCACCGCCCGCGACCGTTGACCGCGTCGCTCGCCGAAGGCCAACCAAACCTCAAAAACCTCGGAATCCGGTGTCCGCGACACCGGAAAATCCTCACGTTTATTGGGCTGAGTGCCATCATCAAAGGCACAAATCGCGCCAGATAACGATCGAGTCCAAGGGATAATAGGGTACCCCTACAAATCGACTTGGCGAGGGGGCGGAGACGTCCGCGGGGCGGTGCCTGGAGGGCGTCGCCCTTGGGCGGTCCAAGTTAGAAAATTATGCGATCCAAATTAGGGATTGCGTATGCTTTGGAAGCATCATATTTATTGGGCATGATTGAGATTAAGCGCCATCAAGATTTGCTCGGGTCGCGCCTCGACGAGTTGGTCTACCGCGGCCACACGACGATCCAACGCTACGAACTCTACGCCTGGTACGGACGGCAACGCCTGACCCAAGGCGTCTTCAAACATCTTCTGGAGACCTACTACGAAGCCGCGGGCGGGAAGCGGAGGGTGTCCGTTCTCGTCGAGGAGGGCTCCTATCTGCTCGTCGACGCGGCCTGGCTCCAACCCGCCAACAAAGCCTTCGATATCGAGGAGGAGTGATCCATGAAGCGACCGGTCAAGAAGTCCACGGAGCCCGCGGCTCGCCGCGTCGCCGCCGTCCGAAAGTCGACGCCAGCACGGGGACCCAGGGCAGCGTCCGAAGGCCGCAAGGCGGCGGCTCCGGCGGCCAGGACGGCACCGAGGGAGACTTCGGGGAAACGCGGTGCCGCCGCTCCGGACGCCTCGAAACTCAAGGCCGCTATCGCCGAGCGCGACCGGAGGATCGCGAAACGCGAGGCTCAGATAAAGGCGCTGCGCAAAGGCCTGAAATCGCGCAAGGCCGAGATCGCCGACCTGCGGTTCACGATCGACGAATGGAAGGACTCCTACCGCGATCTGGAGCAAGCGCACGAAAAGGCGATGGACCTCCAGAAGTCGAAATACGAAACTTCCGAGCGGGCGAGGAGAAAAG
>Ga0302324_100025313_pt1 | contig 11395 bp, 14 predicted proteins | sample Palsa_T0_1_FD_201949 | JGI IMG/M metagenome (GOLD analysis project Ga0302324, IMG submission 201949) | Peat permafrost microbial communities from Stordalen Mire near Abisko, Sweden - Palsa_T0_1 | ecosystem: Environmental > Terrestrial > Soil > Palsa > Peat permafrost | place: Sweden: Abisko... | reverse complement strand
GACCTCCCTCGATCTGATCGCAGAACGGCAGGCCTGAACGGGCAGCTGCTCACGGAAGCGTCAAAAGTCGAACCGGAAGGGAGTCGAAATGAGTGAAGCGGCCTCCGCATCAATCAGCGGTCTCTTGGTGGACGGAAGTTATCAATATACGGCGACCTTGACAGATACCGGGACGACGCCGATCGGGACCTACTGGCTCGCCTGGATTCCAGGCAAGGACTATTTGGACATCCCTCCGACCAACATCATCGCCCCTGCGGGTTGGACGGCAGCCGTTACAAACGGCGGCTCCGGCGACGGGTACGCGATCCAGTTCAAGGCCACGACTTCTTCGTCCGATTTGCAGCCCGGCGACTCCCTGAGCTTCGGCTTCACGAGCATGGAAACGCCGGCCCAATTGTCGGGAAACTCTTCGTTTTACCCGTCAACGCCGGAGACCACATCATTCGTATATATGGGCGCGCCGTTCAGCGATGCCGGTTTCGAATTTACCGCCACCGTGTCGACCGCCTGCTACTGCGCCGGCACGATCATCTTGACCAAGCGTGGCGACGTCGCAGTCGAAGATTTGGCGATCGGCGATAATGTTGTCACGACGTCGGGCGCCTTGCGGCCTATTCGCTGGCTCGGCCATCGGCGAATCGATATTTCCCGCCATCCCGACCCCGCCGCCGTCTGGCCGGTGCGAGTAACGGCGAACGCCTTCGGCGATCGTCTGCCGCGGCGCGACCTGTGGCTCAGCCCAGGCCACAATATCGTTTTCGACGGCGTGATCATGCCAATCTCGGCCCTGATCAACGGCCGATCGGTCGCCCAGGTAGAACAAGCGCAAGTCGAATATTGGCATGTGGAGCTGGACGCGCATGACATAATGTTCGCCGAGGGTCTGCCGGCGGAATCCTATCTCGACTGTGGCAACCGTACAGCTTTCGCAAACGGCGGCGCTTTCGCAGAGGCGCACCCCGACTTCAAGCCCAGGCACTGGGCCGAGACCTGTCTGCCGCTGATCAAAGAAGGACCTCAAGTCGAAAGCGCGAAGGCCCGGCTGCTGGAGCGTTTGTTCAACCAGGGTTATTCGGTCGATCAGGAAGCGGATGCCCATATCCTCGTCGATGGTCGCAGGATCGAGCCTGTCCGTCTCTCCGAAACCCGGCTCGCCTTCGTGCTGCCGGCAGATGGCCGCCGGATCCTGCTTTGCTCAAATGTGCACGTTCCCGCGCATGCGCTTGCCGACAGCTGTGATGGACGCGAACTCGGGCTCGCGGTCGGCCGTTTGCAGATCGATGGCAACGCGTTTTTGATTGCCGAGGACGAAGCGTGCGGATCTGGATGGCATGCGGCGGAATTCGACGACCGGTGTTTCGCGCGGCGTTGGACGCAGGGCGCTGCCGCCCTGCCAACCGGCGCTCGTTTTGTGATCGTCGACCTCGCCGGGTTGGGGCAATATTGGCGCGATCCGCAAGAGGACGTCGCAGCGGCCGAACCGAAACGCATGATGATTGCAACGGCGTCTTGAATCGGAGCGTCGGCGTCTACGCCGACACTCCGAAGACTGCCTCCCGCGAACGGCAGACCGCATCTCATTTACCGCAATAAAGCTGGCCTAGCCACCGTGACAGCGCCTTCGGATGCTGACATCGAAGCTGTAACATACGGCGAGCATACGACAATTCCCCAGCAGAAGAAAAATATACCGTTGGTGATGAGAAATGTTCTCGCAAAATTGCATGCTGAGTTGAAAATTGGCCTTCCCTTGGAATCAAATTCGAGTATCTGTTTTACGATGTCCAGATCTCCTTCGCCGTCCGCTCTTAAATAGGTGATTATGCCGACCGTTCCGCCACCCTTCCGTTCTTGGAAAACAGTGGCGTTATATCGATAAATATCTTTCTTTCTCCTAATTTCATCTTCAAGACTGGTCAAGTCGTAAGCGGTTGCAAGGAGTTTCGTTCGTCGATGCAAAATGCAAGCGAAGACAAACGCCGTCATAAAAACAAGCAATCCCTGGGTTTCCAAGTTGGAGATGCGCGGAATCTACGAAACGCAAGTTAAGACGCGATGACCTTCGCGAGCAGTAGCGCCTGAATCGCCGCCGTGTCCCCCGTCTGCCTCGCGGCCGCCGTCTCCAATAGTTGCTCGTCGTCGGTCAGCACCACCGCCTTGGGCCGGTTCTTGGCCAACCAAGTGAACGCGGTATTGCGCACGATCGTCTGAACCCACGCGCGCGGCCGTTCAATGACCGATGTATCGATCGAGGCCAGCGCCTTCATGCAGGCGTCTCGAACGGCGTCTTCCGCGTCGGTCCGGTTTCCCGTCAGCCAGCGGGCCAGTCCGAAAGCATCGTCGAGATGGGGGAGCACATCTCGGCGAAGCGTCTATGTCCGAATTCACTGGCCACCGCGTCCCCGGCGCCCTCGTTATGAGAACGGAAAGTCCATGAATCCGGGGGAGAGCGCAACACCAGGCGCCACGACCTCTCCCCTCAGTGGCGATCCTATCACGCTTCGACCCGACGTGTGATCGCGCCAAAGGCCGCGGAGCGCCTCGCCAACAGGCCGTCAATCGACCACCGACCGGCGCCGTGAACCAACAGCACAAACATGCCGCCCGCGATGGCGAGATCTTTCTCGAAATGCAGCAACTCATCGCGACTGCCGAAAAGCGTGTGGAACAGCGTCGCCGTGGCCACGCAGAACAGTCCTAGCGCCAAAGCGCCAAGTCTGGCCTGCCACCCCACGGCGACGGCCGCGCCCGCGCCCAATTGCAACGCGGTCGTCGCGGCCAACAGCGGCGCGGGGACGCCCAGTTTGGCCATGCTCATCGCGGCGGCGTCGAAGTTCGTCGCCAAGGTCACACCCTCGTGGATGAACAATGCCGAGTGCAACAACCTGGCGCCCAGCAGGACGAAATCGCCGAGCTGCGCTATCTTGTTTTTCCATGTGTTCAACATCGATGATCTCCGGTTGTTTGGAGGCGGAGGCGGGCGGCAGGATCGCCCGCCTCGTTGCTCAATTGCTCGCTGATTTCGTGGCGATGGCTTTTTCGAGGTCTTCGCGCTCCTCGCAGCCCGTGGCGCAGAGTTTGGTCAGGATGACGAGTTGTTCCTTCGCCTTGGCCACGTCGCCGGTCTGCAGATAGAGCTCGCCGAGGTACTCGTGCGCGGCCTTGTGGTTGGGCTGCAACTCCAACGCCTTGGTGTAGTAGGTCAGCGAGGTCTTGAAATCGCCGGTCTTGCGCAAGGTGAAACCGAGCAGATTGTAGACATCGGCATTCGTCGTGTCCTCGGCCATGTCCCGCAGTTCGGTCAACGCGGCGGCGTAGTCCTTCGCCCCGATCTTGGCGCGGACGGAGGTCAGGTCCGGCGCGTCGGTCGTTTCAATGTTGTCGACCGCGAGCGCCGGCGCCGTGGACAGGACAGGAGCGAAGCCGAGCGCGACGGCGAACGCGGAGCGAAGGATAAGCGATTGCGAAAAGGTCTTCATGGCGATGATCTCCTTGGTTGAGTTCAGGATTGAACGACGGGGGTGAATGTGTAGGCGCTGCCGTCTTTGGCGAACGCGCCGGCGCCCGGGAACGGAAAATGAGCGCCGGAGATCATCATCTTGTCGGCGATGACTTGGTCGATCAGCTTGCGGCGGGTAGCGACCGCCATGGGGCCGTTCTGATCGTAGGCGCCCTCCCATTCCGGATGGGGAGCGAGCAGAGCGGGCACGTACATGGTGTCGTTGGACGCCATCAGTTGCTCCTTTCCTGATGTGACGAGAAACACCGAATGACCGGGCGTGTGGCCAGGCGCGCCGATCAGGCGCACGCCGGGAGCGACCTCCGCGCCGTCCTCGACCAACTTCCAGTTTTTCCACGTCGGGAACACGGTGGCGATGCGTTTGCCGGCGGCTTTCCGGCCTTCCGCCAGTTTGTCGACCCGTGTCGGGTCAGTCCACCAATTGTATTCCGCTCCGTTGACGATCAGTTCGGCGTTGGGGAAGACCGCGGCATTGGTTCCTTTTTCCATTAGGCCCCAGACGTGATCGGGATGGAAATGCGACACCAGAATCGTATCGATCTTCGAATGGTCGATTCCCGCCGCCTTCATGTTGGCGGGCAGGTTGGTGGCGTTGGCCTGCCACTGACCGACGCCGGAGCCCGCATCGACCATGATGAGCCGATCGCCGATCTTCAGCACTATGACGGTCAGCGGGATCGGCATGAAATCGGTGGTCAGACCGGCTTTGGCGAGCGCCGCCTTGGTGTCCTCGACCGAGGCGTTCTTGATGAACGCGGGATCGTGAGGCTTACGCCAGATGCCATCGTAGACTGCGGTGACCTCGATATCGCCGACCTTGTATTTGTAGTGGCCGACGGTCGGCTCGAGCGGCGTTTCCGCGAAAGCGGGGCTGACCCATTCAAGGCGTTGGCTCAGCCCGAAGGCGGAGGCGGCCACAGCGGACGCCAGGACATGGCGCCGGGACATTTGCAACATTGACGTTCTCCTCGGTTCGATAGCGTCGCTGCCGACGGGATGCAACGACGTGACGAGGAGAAGACCGAGGGGGCGCCACGTTTATTCCCGGCTGCGCGAAAAAAATATTCGCGTCGATCCAACATACGGCAGGTCGCGCCGTCGCTAGACAAAAGAGGTGCAGCTAGCGACAAAGCCGACGGCCTGATCGGGGGAAGAAATGGACGCGCTGCAAATCGACTCGGGCCCCGTGGCCGTCGCTTCGCCCGATGCGCGCGGCGTCCGCGCCTACAAGGGCCTGCCCTACGCCGCTCCGCCGCTGGGGCCGTTGCGCTGGCGACCGCCCGCGCCGGTCGCGCCGTGGCGGGAGCCTCGCCCGACCGACGTCTTCGGGCCCAGTTCGATGCAGGGCGTCATCTGGGCCGATATCGATCTCAGCGGGGCGGGAACGGACGAGGATTGCCTCTATCTCAATGTCTGGACGCCAACCGCGCCCAGCGCCAACGAGCGGCGCGCGGTGCTGTTCTACATTCACGGCGGCGGTTTCGTCGCCGGCTCGGGCGCCGAGCCGCGCTATGATGGCGCACGGCTGGCCGCGCGCGGGATCGTGGTGGTCACCGTCAACCACCGGCTCAACGCGATGGGCTTTCTCGCCCATCCCGAATTGACGGCGGAGAACGGCTTTTCCGGCAATTGGGGATTGCTCGATCTCGTCGCGGCGCTGCAATGGGTGCAGCACAACATCGCCGCCTTCGGCGGCGATCCCGCCCGAGTGACCATCGGCGGCGAATCCGCCGGCTCGATGGCCGTCTCCGCGCTGATGGCGTCGCCGCTGGCCCGCGGTCTGTTCGCGCGCGCCATCGGGCAGAGCGGCGGGCTATTTTCGGGCGTCGCGGAGCCGCTCCCCGATCGGACGACCGCCGAGGCCCGCGGCCTGGACTTCATGCAGGCGCTCGGCGCGCAATCGCTCGCGGAAATGCGCGCGGCGCCCGCCGAACTCATTCTCGCCGCCGCGCCGGGTCTCGGATTCCGGCCGATCATCGACGGCCATGTCCTGCCGCGACCGCTGGATGCAATTTTCGCGGAGGGCGCGCAAAACGACGTCGCCCTCATCGCCGGCTGGACCAAAGACGAAGGCTTCAATTTTGGCTGGTTGAAGGGCGGCGAGGCGGAGGGCGCCTACGAGGCGATGGTTGGCGAGCGCTTCGGCCCCGCGGCCGACGAGGTGCTTGCCCATTATCCCGGCGGCGCCTCGGCGCCGGCGTCCGCCGCCGCGCTTGGCGGCGACCTCGTCATCATCAACAAGACCTGGGCCTGGATCGAAGCGCAGAAGGCGACGGGCAACGCCGAGCTGTTCCGCTTCCGCTTCGACCGCGCGCCGCCGGTCCCGCAGGGCTGGTTCGGCGAGCGCGATGTCGCGACGGCCGGCGCCTTCCACGCCGGCGACATCCCCTACATGCTCGACACGCTCGGCGCGATGCCCTGGGAGATCGGCGAGGCCGATCGCACGACGGCCGCGGCCGCCTCCGGCTACTGGCTGAATTTCGTCGAGCGCGGCGATCCCAATGGGCCTGGCTTGCCGCCTTGGCCCTCCTACAGAAAGAACGGCGAAGTCATGCAGCTCGACGCGGTTTGCCGCGCCGCTCCGGAGGAGCACCGCGAGCGCCAGATGTTTCTCCGCGAGTTCGTAAAGCGGTTCAACTAAACCGCCTCACGCTGCTTTCGCCAACGCCTCGTCGAGCCCGGCCGCGCGGACGGCGGCGGGCCGCGCCCGGCAGCGAGCGACGTAGTCGTTCAAGACGGGCGTCGGATCGACGCCCTTCCGCAGCATGCCGAAGCTGAGCTGCGAGCCGACATAGACATCCGCCGCGCTGAATTGTTCGCCGAGCAGCCAGGGGCCGGCGCTCAGCGCCTGTTCGAGCGTGCGCATCGTATCGGCGTAGGTTCCGTAACCAATCGCTCCGGGGCGCTCCGGCGCGGGGCGGCCTAAAATGCGGTCGACGATCGCGTATTCCAGCGAGCCCGCGGCGAAGAACAGCCAGCGATAATAGGCCGCGCGTTCGAGCGGCGGCGGCGCCAGCCCCGCGGCGGGGAAAACGTCGGCGAGATAGGCGCAGATCGCCGCGCATTCCGTCACCACTTGCCCGCGATAGGAAATGGCGGGCAGTTTGCCCATCGGGTTGACCGCGAGATACTCCGGCGCCTTGTGCGCGCCCTTCATGAAGTCGATCAGGTGAACCTCATAGGGCGCGCCTGTCTCCTCCAGCATCCAGCGCACGATGCGCCCACGCGATTGCGGGTTGTGATAGAAGATGATCGTGTCGCTCATGCGCCGCTCCTCCGAAACAAGTCTTTAGACTGTAGCCGCGGTCGCTGACCGCGGCCCGCCGAGGTCAGCGACCTCGGCTACAGGCGCCCCTGGGGCCGCGGGCGTCCCGCCCGCAAGCGGCGGGCTGGAAGCCCGCGGTCACAGGAGCCTCACTCCTCGGTCGGCGCATTCAGACTTTCGGTCATCGACTCGACGCGGGAACTCATCTCGTCGATCAGCTTCACCAGCCCCGCCACGCGCTCTTCCGCCTCGGCGCGCGCGGACTTCTCGGCGTCGAGCACATTCGCCGCCTCCCCCGCGTGACTGTCCAATTTGCGTTTGGCCTCGGACAATTCGTCGGCGATCGACAGCGCAGCCATCACCACAATGCGCTGGTCGCCGATCTCGCCGAAGGAGGTGCGCATCTCGTCGATCTTGCCGTCGACGAACTTGGCGAGCCCTTCCAGATGCGGCTCTTCGCCGGGGTTGCAGGCCAGGCGATACGAGCGGCCGCCGATATTCACCATCGCCTGCGGCATCGCGTTTCCCTTCCGAAGCCGGCGCCGCTCAAAGGTTCGCCCGGCCGAGCATACGCTCGATCGTGCCGGCGGCGCGGGAAATCCGCTCCATAGCCGCCGCATTCGCCTCCGCAAGCGCGCGCTGCGCGTCGAGCGCTGCGTCGAGCTCCACCGCCAGCCGCGCCCGATCGTCCTGCATCATCGCAAATTCCGCTTCGGCGTCGGCGCGTTGCCGCTCGCGGCGGGCGCGGCGCTCGATAGCGGCGTCGAGCCCTTCCAACGCAGCGCGGAAACGCTCGATCGCAGGCTCTTCGGACTCCCCCGCCAAGCTGGCTCCTGATCTCGCAATGCCGCGCCTATTAGCGCGGCGCCGGAAGCGGCGTCAACGCAACGTAGCGGCCAAATTCCCTTGCAGGTCAAAGTGACAAGCCCATAGCTGGCAAAAATATCGAATATGCGGCAGCATCGATTCCAGTTGACTAGGGTCGTTGCGCATGGCTGAGGGTCGACCTGGATCGGCGCGGCGAGGCCCGCGTCACGCCACAGGGCCGAACGCCGGCCCCTTCGAGGAGAGCTCAATATGGCGGTGAGGGTAGCGATCAACGGGTTCGGGCGCATCGGCCGCAACATCCTGCGCGCCATCGTCGAATCGGGCCGCACGGACATCGAGGTGGTGACGGTCAACGATCTCGGGCCGGTCGAGACCAACGCGCATCTGCTGCGCTTCGACAGCGTGCATGGACGCTTTCCGCACGAAGTCGCCGTCGACGGCGACACGATCAGCGTCGGCCGCGGCAAGATCAAGGTCACGGCGATCAAGAGCCCGGCCGAACTGCCGTACAAGGATCTCGGCGTCGACATCGCGCTCGAATGCACCGGCATCTTCACCGCGCGCGACAAAGCCGCGGCGTTGCTGAGCGCGGGCGCCAAGCGCGTCATCGTCTCCGCGCCTTCCGACGGCGCCGACCTCACCGTCGTCTACGGCGTCAACCACGACAAGCTCACCAAAGAGCATCTGGTGATCTCCAACGCCTCCTGCACGACGAACTGCCTCGCGCCCGTCGCCAAGGTGCTCAACGACGCGATCGGCATCGAGCGCGGCTTCATGACGACGATCCATTCCTACACCGGCGACCAACCGACGCTCGACACCATGCATAAGGATCTCTACCGCGCCCGCGCGGCGTCGTTGTCGATGATCCCGACGACCACCGGCGCGGCGAAGGCTGTCGGCCTCGTGCTGCCCGAGTTGAAGGGCAAGCTCGACGGTTCGGCGATCCGCGTGCCGACGCCCAACGTTTCGGTGGTCGACCTGAAATTCGTGGCGAAGAAGTCGACGTCGACGGACGAGATCAACAAGGCGATCATCGCGGCGGCGGACGGCGCGCTGAAGGGTGTTCTCGGCTATACCGACAAGCCGAACGTGTCGTCCGACTTCAACCACGACAGCCATTCCTCGGTGTTCCACCTCGACCAGACGAAGGTGATCGACGGCAACTTCGTGCGCATCCTTTCCTGGTACGACAACGAATGGGGTTTCTCGAACCGGATGGCCGATACGGCGGTGGCGTTCGCGAAGCTGATTTGAGGATGTTTGATTGAGCGAGGACACAGGCGCTGACGAAATCAAACGTCTCGGGGAGCTTTTCAAGACGAGCTTCCCGAACGTTGGCTGTCTGCGCTGTGGGAATGGCGATTTCTATATTATTCCTGCTACGCGCGAAGAATTCTGGGCGCCGCTTGCGTCCAGGCCAACGTTCCTTAACGTTGTAACATTGGCCTGTACGCGGTGTGGACATATTGAACGGCATTTGACTCAACAACTAGAGATGGCCTCGAAGCCAATTGAGATTACTAAGAGCAGCTCGCAGTGAGCACCGTTGAGACAAATGTCGTCGCATTTCCAAGTCCGGGCAAGGGCGGTGGCGGCGGACCGGAGGATCCAATGATCGAAGCGCGCGTCGCAGCGCTTGAAGAAAGGGTCGGGCGAATCGAGATCAAAATCGACCGCATCGACGAGGCCCTACGCCGGGTTGAAATCGCCCTGAAGGAGATCGCTTCGGATAATAAAGACCTTCGCAAGGGCCTCTCTGAATTGGCGATCAAAGTGGCCTCCATCGAAGGGCAGCTGAAAAATATCCCGACTGTTTTGCAACTCATCCTCGCGCTGATCTCCACGTGGAGCGCCGGCACAGCCATTGTTTTCGCACTTCTGAAGGCAACGCATCCATGACCCACCCCTTCCGCACCCTCGACGCTGCCGACCTCAAAGGCAAGCGCGTCCTGCTGCGCGTCGATCTCAACGTTCCCATGGAGAATGGCAAAGTCTCCGACGCGACCCGCATCGAGCGCGTGCTGCCGACGATTCGCGAAATCTCGGACAAAGGCGGCAAGGTCATCCTGCTCGCCCATTTCGGCCGCCCCAAGGGCGGCCCGGACGAGGCGAATTCGCTGAAACCGGTCGCCGGCGCGGTCGCCGAACATCTCGGCCGCCCCGTCGGCTTCGCCGCCGATTGCATCGGCGAAATCCCAGCGAAAGCCATCGCCGCGATGAAGGACGGCGACGTGATCTTGTTGGAGAACACCCGCTTCCACAAACAGGAGGAGAAGAACGATCCCGCCTTCGTCGAGGCCCTCGCCAAGCTCGGCGACGTCTTTGTCAACGACGCCTTCTCCGCCGCGCATCGCGCGCACGCATCCACAGAAGGCGTCGCGCACAAGCTGCCGGCCTACGCCGGCCGCGCGATGCAAGCGGAGCTGGAGGCGCTGACGTTGGCGCTGGGTTCGCCCGTGCGGCCGGTCGCGGCGATCGTCGGCGGCGCCAAGGTGTCAACCAAACTCGATCTGCTGGAAAATTTGGTGAAGAAGGTCGACACGCTGATCATCGGCGGCGGTATGGCCAACACGTTCCTGTTCGCGGAAGGCAAGCCCGTCGGCAAATCGCTTTGCGAGAAAGATCTCGCCGAAAAGGCGCGTTCGATTGTCGCAGCGGCGAAAGCCGCCAATTGCCGCATCCTGCTGCCGGTGGACGCCCACGCCGCCAAGGAGTTCAAGGCGCACGCTGTGGCGCGCTTCGTCGACGTCGATCACATCGCCGACGACGAGATGGCGCTCGACATCGGTCCGAAGTCGATCATCGCGGTCGAAGACGCGCTCGCCTCAACCAAGACGCTGGTTTGGAACGGTCCGTTCGGCGCATTCGAAATGCCGCCGTTCGATGCGGCGACCATGCAGATCGCCAAGACCGTCGCTTTCCTGACCAAGGACGGCAAGCTGAAGTCCGTCGCCGGCGGCGGCGACACCGTCGCCGCCCTCAACGCCGCTGGCGTCGCCGAACAACTGACCTATGTCTCCACGGCCGGCGGCGCCTTCCTGGAATGGATGGAAGGCAAGGCGCTGCCCGGCGTTGAGGCGCTGCGCGCGAAATGACGCGCGATTCTGACCCGATTCCCGACGCCGCCGACGCGTTGGCGCACGCCCGTCACGCGCTGGAGCGCCTGCGCGCCTCGCTCGGCGAAGGCGCGGGCGGGCGGATCGCGGCGCTGGGCGCCGAGATCGAACAGGCTGTCGCCGACAACGAGGCCCTCAACGCCGCGCGCGGCGAGGTCGTCGAGGCCGTCCGCCGCCGCCCGCTGACCGCGCTGGCGATTGCCTTCGGCGCGGGGCTCGCGCTGGCGCTGCTGACGCGGGGGTGAGCGATGCTCGAGCTCGCGCTGGCGCTGGCGACCGGCAATGTGGGCGCGAAGCTGCGGCGCTACGCAAGGCTGGCCGCGTTCGCGGTGGTCGCGCTCGTTCTCGCCGTCATCGCTCTGGCGGCCTTGTCTTTCGCGCTATTTCTGTGGCTGGAAATTGAGCTCGGCGCCCTGCGAGCCGCGCTCGTCGTCGCGGCAGGCGCGGGCGTGCTTGCGCTCCTCGCCTCGATCCCGCTATGGCTGAAGCCCAAGCCCCCGCCGCCCACCGCCGCGGCGACGCTCGTCGAGTTGGCGGTGTCGATCGGGCTGGCATTGCTCGCGGAGCGAAAGCCGAGGAAATAGAGCTTGCGGCGTCAATCGGCGCCGACGTCTCGCAACCGCGTTCCGCGCCCGGCGCGAAGACCTTCCCGCGCCTGTT
>Ga0302324_100025310_pt1 | contig 11396 bp, 10 predicted proteins | sample Palsa_T0_1_FD_201949 | JGI IMG/M metagenome (GOLD analysis project Ga0302324, IMG submission 201949) | Peat permafrost microbial communities from Stordalen Mire near Abisko, Sweden - Palsa_T0_1 | ecosystem: Environmental > Terrestrial > Soil > Palsa > Peat permafrost | place: Sweden: Abisko... | reverse complement strand
ACCGGCGCCTTCTATTATGTAAAGTCGCCCGTCTTCCCCTGGAACAAGTTCGCCGGCGTCGACACAGTTCTCGGCCCGGAGATGCGTTCCACCGGCGAGGTGATGGGGGTGGCCGCTACATTCGGGGAAGCCTTCGCCAAAGCACAGCTCTCCGCCGGCCAGTCACTGCCCACTGGCGGCACCGTCTTCTTCAGCGTCAACGATCACGACAAAGAGGCGGCAGTTGAGTTGGCCCGCCGCTATGTCCATCTCGGCTTCAAGATCGTAGCCACCGAGGGCACCGCCAACGCCCTTGAGCATGTCGGCCTCACCGTCGAACGCGTCTTCAAAGTCAAAGAGGGCCGTCCCAACGTGGTGGACCTGATCAAAGGCGACCGCATCCAGCTGATTGTGAATACCCCGCGCGGCCAGGACACGTTCTTTGACGAGAAAGCCATTCGCCGCGCAGCCGTCCTCGCGCGCATCCCCACCATCACTACCATCGCCGCCGCCCAGGCTGCCGCCGAGGGCATTGCTGCCATGCAGCGCCACCAAACCACGGTTTACGCCCTGCAGCAATTGCATGCAGACACCGGCGCCTGAGAACTCGTCCAAAATCTTGCTCTGGCGGCGAATTCGTCTGTTTTGAAAGGGCACGACTTCAGTCGTGCCGCCTGTTACCCCCCCAATTTTTTGGGGCTTTTGCCCTGGGGGAGTGCTCCAGGAAGACGGTCTCTCGCGCTTTGCCGACTTCATATAGGATTTCCGCGAATGACCGCCGTGGGGCGCCGCGGACTGAATCAGCCCTTGCGCTTGAAAGCGAACCGCGCACCGATCGAGTAGCCCAACAGCGCCGCGGCCGGCCAGGTGCCGAGAAACGGCCCATCGTCATCGATCAAGCCGCTCGGCCGCGGCCAGCTGAAAAACGTGCGCGTCAGTTTCTCTGTGGCGTCGCATTGGAAGCAGGCGTTGAGCGCGGTGGGCATGTCCAGAATCCACAGGCTGATAATGAGCATCCAGATCAACCCAACCAGCCAAACGAGCAAAGCCATTTCGTCCTGGCGAGCGCGGGTAATGGCATAGCCCACCATCGCCGGCACAAGCAACGAGATCAGGAGAATAAGAAACTGAGGCACACCTTGCGGATTGAAGGCATAGCCCAGCAGCATCAGCACAAGCCACGAACCCAGGGCCAGCGCGCTGTGCGCAAAGAACCAGGTAGCCTGATGGGAAAGCCCGGAAGGGTTCTTTTCCTCCTCGTGCTCGTTCGCCAATGACTCCATCCGCGCGGCTCCCTGATTCCGTTGAGACTCTAGGCTACTTAAACTAAGCCGCCATAACCCGGTGGACAATGCCACTTTCGTTCGAACAGTTCCCGTAATGGACCGGTGCGCCGCCCTGGGCTCTACAATGAATTCATGCTGATCGAGGGCATTCTTGCCGCAGTTCCTACGCCGTTCTACCCGGACGAGCGCGTCTATTTCCGCAAGCTCGAAGCCAATGTGGCCCGCTACTCGCGCAGCCTGCTTTCGGGGCTGCTGCTCCTGGGATCAACCGGCGAGGCCGTGGCGCTGGGCGACGCAGAAACGCGCGACGTCCTGCGCGTTGCCGCGGAAGCCGCCGCTCCGGAAAAGGTGCTCATTGCCGGCGTAGGCCGCGAGAGCGTGAAGGGAACCGTCGAGCTGGCTGAAGCGGCCGCGCAATACCGATTCGACGCTGTCCTCGTCCGCACCCCCACCTACTACGCCAGCCAGATGTCTCCGACCGCCGTTCTCCACTATTTCCGCAGCGTGGCCGACCGCTCGCCGCTGCCTGTTCTGCTCTACAACATCCCTCGTTGCGTCCCCTATGACATTCCCGTCGAGTTGATTGCGGAATTAGCGGCACATCCTAATATCATTGGAATCAAAGACTCCAGCGGTAATTTGTCACGTATTACTGGAACTCTCGAAGCCACCCGCGGCGCCTCCCGACGCACGGTAACCGTCACCCCGATCTTTGAGGCTGTTACAGGCCGCATGTTGGCGGCCAGGCCCGAGGCCGGCAATAACTTTGTCTCCGCCGGGGACCTGGCGGGAGGAACCGCCGTCGCGACCGCTCCGCCGGTCACTCCGATCAAGACTCGGACCAGGGAAGTGGGCTTCCAGGTACTCACCGGCTCGGCCTCGATCCTGCTTGAGGCGCTCCAGGCTGGGGCTTCGGGAGCCATCCTGGGATTTGCAGCTTGCGCCCCTCAGGCTTGCCAGGAAGTTTACCTGGCATGGAAGGACCACGACCTGAAGCTCGCTGCAGACAAGCAGGCGCGCATCGCCGGTCCCGGTCAACGGATCGTCGGTCAGCTCGGCATTGCCGGCCTCAAGCACGCCTGCGACTTCAACGGCTACTACGGCGGCCGGGCTCGCTCACCGCTACTCGCAGTGAGCGCACTGGAAAGGGCTGAGATTGAAGGACTTCTGGCTGGAATTCGAAATTGAATTCCTGGCTATTGTGACGATGGGTTCCGTAGTCGCAAGTTGCTGTATCTTGCTCAGATATAATCGGAACGAATGCTGCTAAAGAAAATTTCAAGCCTGGCGCCCCCCTTGATCCAGCAGGAGATGCGGCGCTGGAAGATCTGGCTCGATCTCAAAAGGGGAAAGTTCCGTTCCTACGAGCCCGAGTTTCAGATGCTGTCGAGCCTGGTTAAGCCCGGAGACTGGGTTCTCGACATCGGGGCTAACGTCGGCTATTACTCCATGCGGCTTTCCGAGCTGGTTGGCCGCGAGGGGCATGTATTTGCATTCGAGCCCATCGGCGCAACGGCTGAGATACTTAGCTTTATCGCACGTTTCGCACCGTATGAGAACCTCACCATCTTCAATACCGCCGTCTCCGATAAACCTGAACTCCTCAGGTTTTCGATCGGCAAGAACGAAGACGGATTGCCGAACTATTTCACCGCAAGGGCCACAGAAAACGGGGAACGCACCGTCTTTGCCACGACCATCGATTCGATTGCGTTCCCGCAGCGCATCTCATTCGTGAAAATCGACACCGAGGGTGCGGAGAGCGCCGTTCTTCGCGGTATGGAGGCACTCATCGAGCGTGACCATCCAATCCTGTCCATCGAATGCGACGAGTCTTTGGAACCCTATCTTTCCTCGCGCGGCTATCGGATGCAGCCAAGGCAGCCGGGTTCACCCAATCTCGTGTTCTTTCCGTCCACGCTCCCGATCGACACGCCCTAGGTCTGGTCGCGGGATGCCAGCGATTTGCATGGGAGTTGCAGATAAGGGAACAGACAATTACGCTGGGTAGCCCTATAATCACGCGCATGAATCTTCGCCAATCAGCAATTCCATTGGTTTTGTGTGCGGGAACCCTACCCTCCGTGGGACAGAACCTGCCCGTAACAACCTTGCCGTCGGAAATCAAAGAACTGGCCTATGAAGCGCCCGATGTTAAACATTTCGAAACATCGGCCGGACCCGGGATGGACTGGGAGCATGGCCAGGAAGTCGGAAGCGACATTTTTGCAATGGATGCTCAAGGCCCCAAGCCGCGAAAGCTTGTTAGCGGAGGGTCGCACCCGGCATGGTCTCCGGACGGCTCCCAGCTTGCATACTGCGCTTGGGATGGCCTGGTTTTTGGGCAAATTGAAGTGGTGAATGCCGATGGGACGGGAAGGCGGCAAATCACAAACATGAAAGGCGGCGCTTGTTCTCCAAGCTGGTCTCCGGATGGTACGAAAATCGTCTTCACGGCATTGAGCGTCGGGGATTCGGAGAAGAGCATGATGGTCGCACCCCTCGACCATATGGGGATCTTTGCTGTGGATAAGAACGGAGGCGATCCCGTTCCGATCGCTCCGGGCTTTGCTGCGCGATGGTCCCCTGGTGGCACCATGCTGGTCATCCTGCGCGGGCCCCAGAAGAAGGGCCCTGCTGCTTCCGTTTGGCTCGCCACTGCGGACGGCAAACAATCGAAGGTCCTGGTCGTGTCAGATAGAAGAATGGGGGGCGCGGACTGGTTCCCGGATGGTAAGAGCATCGCGGTCTCATACATGCAAAGTGGGAAATACTCCATCTTTCGCATTTACCTCGACGGCTCTCAGCCTCAGGGAAATCAGCCACAAAGGATTGCGGGCGATGACAAGGCAAGCTGGTATGAACCGAACGTATCGCCGGACGGGAAACATCTGATCGCATTAACGGATTGCCCAGCAGATGACTGGGACACCAGGAGATGGTGTACCTCCAAAATGATTGTTTTTCTAGATATTGGCACAAATAAGGGAGTGATACTGGCGCCCGGCGTCTACTACAGTCTGATCTGGGAAAAGAGGTAGCTCTCATCCTACCGCTAGCGAAGAGAGCTTCAGGGCTTAAGAAAGCAACACTCGAAAAGTATCATGATGTCCGATAACGGATATTCTGTATACTGAATCAAATAAACGTCCGATCATTTGCTCGAGCCCTTCCCGTAAACGATCCGAACCCTCTTCCCCGTTTCGCCTCTACATCTTGTAGCGGCCCAGATCGTCATCGTTCAGCCCCTCGAGCCAGCCACGAAGCTGCTCCGCAGTCGGGCCTTCCGGTGGCCCCGAGGTGTTCAGCTTCGCCACCTGCATCACTTGCTCGGAGACATAGATCGGGCAATCCGCACGCAGTGCCAGAGCAATCGCATCCGAAGGTCGAGCGTCAATGGTCACCGACTCTCCCTGCTGCGTTAGCCATAGAACGGCCAAAAACGTATCGTCTTTAAGTTCTGTAATAACAACGCGTTCTAGTTCTGCATTCAAGTTACGAATTAGGTTTCTGGCCAGGTCGTGCGTCGTTGGGCGCGGAGCTGCAGCCTTTTCAATCTCATCTGAGATGGCCTTCACCTCGAAAAACCCAACCCAGATCGGCATCACGGTTTCTGAAGCTACGTCCTTCAGCACAATAATGGGCATATTGGTTGCCGGGTCCATCATCAGCCCGCGAATCCGCACCTCAAGGATGCCCGCGTCCCTCTGTGCCCTATCGTGCGCCGCGGTCAATCTCTTCAATTCCGCCTCCAGCTTGGGCAACTCCCCCTGCCGGATCTCCGCCGCGCGGTCGACCTGCCCTTTGCGCGCCTGCTCCTCGGCCTCGGACCGCAACGCCTCGATCCTCTTTTTCAGATCGCTCTCCATGGCTGTCCCTTTCTGGAGTCATCCATCCAATCCCGATCCTCGCCAGCCTCGCCCCATTCCAGTATTAGACGGCCTCCCCGACCAGACTGTTCGGATGCGTAGCGGTTATCTTGACCCGGCTATAGCTGCCTGGGGCCGGAGCGATGGGTTGCGCGCAGGTAAAGTTTACCGGCTTGTTTTGGCTGCTGCGGCCAGTGATCTGACCCCGCGCCGGATTGACACCCTCAACCATTACTTCCATTACCTGTCCTAAATGCCTGGCATAATTCACTCGTTGAATCTCCCGCTGACGATCAAGCAGCACTTGAAGTCGCTGCCCCTTTTCAACATCGGGAATCGAATCGATCATCGTCAACGCCGGCGTATTTGGCCTGCCCGAGTACTTGAATCCGAAAACGCAATCGTATTCCACTTGCGCCAGAAGGTCCATGGTCTGAATAAAATCCTCCGCCGTCTCCCCTGGGAAGCCCACGATGATGTCAGTCGAAAGCGAAATCGGCCGGCGCGCGGCCTTGATCCAGGCAATCCGCTCCAGGTACCAGTCCGGCGTGTATTCCCGTGCCATCATTTTGAGCACCCGCGCCGAGCCCGACTGCACCGGCAGATGCACGTGATCGCAGAGCGTCGGATAGGCATCGATAACCTCGACGATATCGCGGGTAAAATCCCTCGGGTGGCTGGTGGTAAATCGAACGCGGCGAATTCCACCCACCTGCCCCACCCCCGCCAGGAGTTCCGCGAACGTCAACTTCCCTGCCGGATCACGGTAGCTGTTTACGTTCTGGCCCAGCAGTTGAATCTCCGTGTATCCCAGGTCGGCAATTCGCCGCGCTTCCTCTAAAACCGAAGACGAAGTCCGGCTGCGTTCCTTGCCTCGCGTGTACGGCACCACGCAGTAAGCACAGAACTTGTCGCACCCCTCAATGATGGTGATATAGCCGCGATAGGGGTTCTGCCGCGAGGTGAATTCGGTCTCAAAGGTCTCTTCGGTCTGGCGGTCGTCGAGTCCGGTTATGCGGTTCTCGCCCGCTTCCAGGCGCGCCAGCATCTCCGGCAATTTGCGATACGAGGCCGATCCCGAGACCAGCGAAACATACGGCGCTCGATCGAAGATCTTCTCGCCCTCCTGCTGCGCCACACAACCCAGCACGCCGAAGCGCTTGCCGGCCTTGTGCAGCTTTTTGTAATCGTTCAGGCGGTTGAAGACCTTTTGTTCGGCTTTGTCGCGAATGGAGCAGGTGTTGTAGAGGATCAGGCCGGCATCTTCTTCCGCCTCCACCTGCCTGTAGCCCTCGTGCAGAAGCGTGCCAATCACCTTCTCCGAGTCATGGGCATTCATCTGGCAGCCGAAGGTCTCAAGGTAGAAGGTTTTATCGGTTGCCATGGCAATCCTGAGTATAGCGTGATTTGACTCGCAGGTTTCTGCCGGATTCCCGGTTTCCCGGCCCATATTGCTCATATCCCTAAACATTTCATTGAAATAGCCGATGTCCATAAAGAGCGAGACCAGGAAAGCTTTAGGTTGCTGTTTCCGATCGTCACTCCGGTTTGGCCGAGGGTGTGGGCGCCGGCTCGATGCACTCGCGAATGGAAGGATCAACATTGTTGTCCGGAACCTACGATAAATGGTTGGTCATTGCCTCGTTGCTTATGGCTATGCTGGCCTCGTACACCGCGCTCGATATGGCCGGCCGCGTGGCAAGCGCTCAAGGACGAGCCGCAAGATACTGGCTCGCGGGCGGGTCCGTTGCCATGGGCATCGGTATCTGGTCCATGCACTTCCTTGGGATGCTCGCCTTCCGCTTGCCCATATCCATGGGATATGACCCCACGATCACCCTTTTCTCCCTGCTCATCGCTGCTGCCTCCTCGACCTTTGCGCTGTGCATTGTTTGTCAGGACGAGCTATCGTGGACCCGGCTGTCGCTCAGCGCTTTGTTGATGGGAGCCGGTGTGTGTGCCATGCACTATACCGGCATGGCGGCCATGCGCATGACTCCGGACATCCAATACGACCCATGGCTGTTCAGCCTGTCGGTGGTTGTCGCCATTCTGGCCTCCGGAACCGCATTGTGGATCGCTTTCCATCTGCGGCGGCGCTCGTCCCATCTGCGGCTGATGCAGGCCGGTGCGGCCGTGGTCATGGGTCTTGCCATCGCCGGAATGCACTACACCGGCATGGCGGCGGCTCGGTTTCCCGCCAACAGCACTTGCCGGATGGCCAGCTCGGGCGTCAGCGCGGAGTGGATGGCGTTGCTGATCATCGTCTTCGGACTGGCGGTTTTATCCATCGCATTGATCACATCCGTGCTCGACTCGCGGCTTGAATCGCGAACTGCGGTTCTCGCCTCGTCGCTTGCCACCGCCGGCCAGCAACTTCATTTCATGGCGCACCACGACAGTCTTACGGAGCTGCTCAACCGGGGCATGCTGATGGAACGGCTCGAACAGGAGATCCGAAAAGCCCGGCTCGACAACAGCCGCTTCTCCGTTTTCTTTCTAGATTTGGACGGGTTCAAGGAGATAAACGACGCTTATGGCCATCACGCCGGCGACCTCTTGCTGGTTGCAGTCTCACGGCGCCTCCTTTCCTGCGTTCGAAGCACCGATACGCTCGCCCGCATCGGAGGGGATGAATTCGTCCTGGTCGCAAATGCCGCCGAGCTTGCGGCTGCAGGCTTCCTGGCCGAGAAACTAGTAGCTGCCATCCGCTGCCCCTTCGTCATCGAAGGCGAAGAGCTGCGCGTCACCGCAAGTATCGGCGTCACCATTTACAGCTGTGCAGGGCCCGACCAGAACGAATTGCTCAAGCGCGCCGATGCAGCCATGTACCGCGCTAAAGCGCTGGGAAGGAACAGCCATTGTTTCTTTGAAATGTCGATGAATGGCGATGCAAATGAGCAGCATCAGATCCTGCACGATCTGCGCCGCGCACAATTCCCGCAGGAGATGGTACTGCACTACCAGCCCAAGATCGACGCCAAACACGGCAAGGTGATCGGCGTCGAGGCCCTGGTGCGCTGGAACCATCCCACGCGCGGCATGATTCCGCCCGACCAGTTCATTCCCCAGGCTGAGAGAACCGGCCTGATCGTTCCGCTCGGAGGCTGGGTGCTGAATGAAGCTTGCCGCCAAATGAGCCAGTGGCGAGCCGCAGGTCATCGCGATTGGACCATTTCAGTGAACCTGTCTGCAGTTCAATACAATCATCCGGGGCTGATCGATCTGGTGCGCGAATCCCTGGATCGCCATGCGCTCGAGGCGCGCTGTCTGACGCTGGAGATTACCGAGACCACGGCGATGCGCGATGCGAATGCCAGCCTGGTTATCCTGCAACAACTGGATAAGATGGGCGTGCGCATCTCCATAGATGATTTTGGCACAGGGTATTCAAGCCTTCTCTATCTGAAGCGTCTGCCCGCCAGCGAACTGAAGATCGATCGCGAATTTGTGCGCGACCTGCCAAACGATGCTGAGGACGCGGCCATCATTGTCGCCATTGTTGCGCTTGGCCACACCCTCGGCCTGAAGATTGTGGCAGAAGGCGTGGAGACCGCGGAACAGCAGGAGTTCCTCACCAGCCTGGGTTGCGACTCGCTGCAAGGCTTCCTGCCCGGGCGGCCCGTGCCTGCCGAGAAATTCCTCATGGCAGCTTCCCAGATCGACGCCAATGCCCGGGGCAATGTGGTGGAGATGGCCGATCTGTTGACCGCCTGATCGGGCGAAAGCCAGATCAACGCATGCCGGTGTGCAGGTAAGCCAACAGCGCAGCCATCTGCTCATCGTCAAAGCGCCCCGCAAATCCCGGCATCATGCCGCGCCCAACCAGAACATTATGCCGCACCGCGTCGTCCGTCGCGGGTATGCCGCTGGGCAGCGTCTTGCGGTCGAACAGCCCATGCAGATCCGGCGGAACCTTCTTCAGCGCCAGGTCGTTTTCCTCATGGCAATGAGCGCAGCGCACATCGTAAAGATGCTTCCCTTCCGCCTCCTGCGGTGTGAGCGGCATCTTGGAATAGCATCCGGCTGCGAACGGGACGATTCCGGATGTTAAAACCAGCTCAATGAGAAAATGTTTGTCAATTCGGACGAACCGGCTCTGCTTTCGTTGATTCACCGCCTACGCCTTCTGCGCGAATTGCCCGCTCACATAATCCCAGTTCAGAACATTAAAGTAAGCCTTCACATAATCAGCCCTTTTGTTCTGATACTTAAGGTAATAAGCGTGCTCCCATACATCGATTCCAAGCACCGGCTTATGCCGCGCAGCAAGCGGACTGTCCTGATTTGGCGTGCTCTCGATGGCCACGGTCCCGTCCGGAAGCTTGACCAGCCAGGCCCAGCCGCTGCCAAATACATGCATCGCCGCATCGGTCAGTTTGTCCTGAAATCCGGAGAGCGAGCCGAACTTCGCGTCGATGGCCTTGGCCAGTTCGCCGGTAGGAGCAGTGCCGCCCTTGCCCAGGGTCGGCCACCAGAAGGAGTGGTTGGCGTGGCCCCCACCGTTGTTGCGCACTGCGGTGCGCGCGGACTCCGGCACCGAATTCAGATCCGCAACGAGTTCCCATACCGTCTTGCTGGCCAGTTCCGGATGCGCAGCCACGGCCACGTTGAGATTGTTCACATACGCCTGGTGATGCTTGTCGTGATGCAGGTGCATGGTTTCGGCGTCGAAGCTGGGTTCGAGCGCGTCATAGGCGTAAGGCAGCGCCGGCAGCTTGAACGGCCCTGCCGGTGGCGCCGGCGGGGTTGTGGCGGCAACCTGCCCATTCAGATCTCCCTCGCCGCGCAGCGTTTCGGTCAAAAGCAGGGCGCTTGCCGCGCCGCCAAGATGCTTGATTGCAGTTCGCCGGTCCATCATGATCTAAAACCTCCATTTGTGTTCGAATCTCAGGGTAGGTAAAGTCTGCGCGGCCAAGCCCGGAGCCGTCAAGAAGACAGTTGATCGCCCAACCCGCAGAATTCAAAGAACAGGCCACCCAAAAGCCTGTTCCGGCAGTACGGTCCCATCAATGTCGATCGTCCTCTGCGCAATCGGCAATCCCCCCATCCGCTTATAGAACGAAACAGCAGGCGCGTTCTGCTCAAGCACCCACACAACCAAGCTGCTGAAGCTTTCCATCAAGAGCGCTTCTCGCAGGGTGAGCACCATTTCGCCTCCCACCCCGCGGCGTTGACGAGCAGGCATGAGATAAATCGCATAAAGCTCGGCGTCGTAGCCTTCAATCGGGTCCCGGATCGGGCCGCCGGCGATGAATCCGAAGATACCCCACGAATCTTCCGCCACAAACAGAAACATGCGACCCTCCCGCAAACTCTGACGCCAGAACATTGCATGCTCCTCGATGTTGAGAGATTCCAGGTAGGCATCGGGAAGAATCCCGGCATACGTTTTCCGCCAGCTCTCAACCTGGACGAGCGCGATCAACTCGGCATCATCCAGCGCGGCGCGACGAACCTTGACTTCCATGTGCCTCAATCTACCATGCTTTTGTTGCACATGATTCAAACGCGTGTCGATCCCATTCGCTATGCTTGAACCATGCAGCTTCCTTCCCTTTCTCAGATTCGCGAGGCCCAGGTGGTCGTCTATCGCCACATGCCGCCCACTCCGCAATTCATTTGGCCGCTGATCAATGAACGGCTTTCGATCGCCGCGAATGCCGGGACCGAGGCCTGGATCAAGCACGAGAACCACACACCCGTAGGCGCCTTCAAACTCCGCGGCGCGCTGGTTTATGTGGACTGGCTCAAACAGTCGCAGCCCGCGCTCGATGGCGTGGTCGCGGCAACGCGCGGCAATCACGGTCAGGGTGTGAGCATGGCCGCGCGCCTCGCCGGCCTGCGCGCCGTCATCGTTGTCCCGCATGGCAACAGCAAGGAGAAGAATCGCGCCATGATCGCCCAGGGCGCCGATCTGGTCGAGCACGGCGAAGATTTTCAGGAGTCCCTCGAATTCGCCCGCCGCCTCGCCGCCGATCTCGGCTTCACCATGGTCGACTCCTTCCACGAGCGCCTGGTAATGGGAACGGCCACCTATGCGCTGGAGTTCTTTGAATCCGTCCCGCTGCTCGATACGATTTACGTGCCAATCGGCCTCGGATCGTCCATCTGCGGGGTTTCAGCGGCGCGCAACGCGCTTGGACTGAAGACTGAAATTGTTGGTGTCGTAGCGGAAGGATCGCCGTCGTATTCCCTGAGTTTCAACCAACGCAAGGTGGTGGAGGCCCCCTCGCGCACCGCCCTCGCCGACGGCCTTGCC
>Ga0302324_100025309_pt1 | contig 11396 bp, 11 predicted proteins | sample Palsa_T0_1_FD_201949 | JGI IMG/M metagenome (GOLD analysis project Ga0302324, IMG submission 201949) | Peat permafrost microbial communities from Stordalen Mire near Abisko, Sweden - Palsa_T0_1 | ecosystem: Environmental > Terrestrial > Soil > Palsa > Peat permafrost | place: Sweden: Abisko... | reverse complement strand
CGAATTCGCAGAAGCTGCAGGAACTGCGACCCGTGACGTTTCACCTGAAGACCGATCCGAAGGGTGCTCTGCAGTACGGTCTCATCGCCGAGGAAGTGGCGCAGGTTTATCCGGACCTCGTGATTCGCGATCAGACGGGCCGCATTGACGGCGTGCGCTACGACGAGCTTGCGCCGATGCTACTCAATGAAATGCAACAGCAGCACGCGCAAATGACTGCGAAGATCGATACACAGGCTGCGGAAATCAACGGCCTTAAGCAGCAGATGGCCGAGATGAAGGATCTCAAGCAGGAGCTGCATGCGGCGCTCATCAGGCTGCACAGCAAGGATGACCTCGTCGTGCAGCGTTGAGAGATAACGACAAGAACTCGACCAATCTTCGTAGATGATTATTCGGCGCGACATTAATCAGATGTCGCGCCGTTTTTTTGCGCGCCGCAGCCCTTCAGACGGGCCCGATGGCGGGCGCTCTTCGCAGCGATTCAGGGCTCGGATTACGAGCGCCCTTCGCTCATCAATCCAATCGCACGGGAACATTCGCTATGAGAATTTTCTTAAAGCCTTGCCTTATCGTATTTGCGTCGCTCGCTGGCAGCATCACTGCGGCGTACGCATCGCAGCCGCCCGACGTTGTGAAGAGCGATTCGGCTTACAACACGGCCATGGGCGCGGAGGCTCTTTACGGACTCACGACCGGTGCCGACAACACCGGCTCCGGCGCCCTAGCGCTGAATCTCAACACCGAAGGCAGCGACAACAGTGCATTCGGGCAGGCAGCACTGTATTCCAACATCACGGGTAGCTACAACACGGCCTGCGGGGTCGGCGCACTCGACGGTAACGAGACGGGTAGTTACAACACGGCGTGCGGATATCAGGCGTTGCAGGGCTACTCTAGCAGCTATAACACGGCTTTCGGGGCGCAGGCGCTTTCTCAAGATTCTTCCGGTTCGAATAACACCGCTTCTGGCTACAGCGCGCTCTTTTGGAATAATACCGGCGCCGGCAATACTGCTTCCGGGTACCAGACGCTCTACAACAATACCTCCGGCTATTACAACTCGGGCTTCGGAGCCAATGCGCTCTTCACGAATGGCGCGGGCTACGAAAACACCGCCTCTGGGTATAACGCGCTGTATTCCAACACCAGCGGCTATCGCAACGGGGCCACCGGAGTCGACGCCCTCTACTCTAATACGACCGGTACCTACAACACTGCTTCGGGCTTCGCGGCGCTCTATTCTAATACGACCGGCGGCAGCAATACGGCCTCCGGATTCGAGGCGCTCTATTACAACACGACCGGTTACTACAACTCTGCGTCCGGGGCGTACGCGCTGTGGCTGAATGGGACTGGCTATTCCAACACCGCCTCTGGGCTTCAGGCGCTCTATTCAAACACTAGCGGCTACCGCAACGCGGCCACCGGAGTCAACGCGCTTTACTCCAATACTATCGGCGCCAACAACACCGCTGCTGGCTATTACGCGCTATTCTCCAACACCGGGGGTAACTACAACAACGCTTCCGGGTATTTCGCGCTCTATGCCAACACGACCGGTGCCCAAAACAGCGCTTCGGGCGTGCAGGCGCTATACGGCAACAAGACGGGCAACTACAACACCGCCTCCGGCACCGACGCGCTGTATTCGAATACGTCGGGCTCAACCAACATCGCCGAAGGGTATAAGGCGGGCTACAACCTGACGACCGGCAGTAACAACATCGACATTGGCAATCTCGGTGTGGCGGCTGAGAGCGGCACCATCCGTATCGGCACGACATCAACCCAAATCAAAACCTTCATCGCCGGCATCTACGGCGCATCGGTGAGCGGCAGCGCAGTCGTCGTCTCCTCCACGGGGCAGCTCGGGGTCACGGTCTCCTCGGAGCGCTACAAGATGGGCATCACGACAATGGGCTCAACTTCAGAGAAGCTGCAGCAGTTACGACCGGTGACCTTTCATCTGAAGACTGATCCCAACGGCTCTCTGCACTACGGGCTCATTGCCGAGGAAGTCGCGAAGGTGTATCCGGAACTCGTCATTCGCAACGAGTCGGGCCGGATCGACGGAGTTCGCTATGACGAGCTTGCGCCGATGCTGTTGAACCAAGCGCAGCAAGAGCAACGGAAGAACGCGGCTCTGGGTCAGCAAACTGCTGCGCAAGTCGCCGAGATTCGTGATCTCAAGCACCAGCTCGCCGTCCATGCAGACCGCCTGCACGTCATGCAAATGCAGCTCGCCGAGATGCATGCGGCGCTTAGCAAGCTGCAGAGTAAAGATGAATTCGTCGCAATACACTAACAACAAGAATGCAGGGAGACTTGATCCATGAAAGCCATAAACAGATCCTTTCTGATTTTAATCACCGCGCTGGTTGCCATGGCCGAATCGGCCTACGGGACTCAGCCGCCGGACGTGGTGAGTAGTGACGAGAGTTTGAACACTGCGATGGGAACGAATGCCCTGCTTGATCTCACGGGCGGCACCAACAACACCGCATCCGGTCAATCCGCTCTTAGCCACAACACGACAGGCAGCAACAACACCGCCTCCGGTGAAGTCGCTCTTACCTTCAATACAACTGGCAGCGACAACACTGCCGTTGGGGAAGGCGCGCTCAGCTTCAACACAGATGCCAACGACAACACTGCCGTCGGCTATCAAGCGCTCCTTTTCAATACAAACGGGTTCGGCAACACCGCATCCGGATGGGACGCACTCGAGGACAACAACACAGCCTCTTACAACACTGCTTTCGGGTACGTTGCGCTTGCGGCGAACACCACCGGCAACGACAACACGGCCTGTGGCGCCTTCGCCCTGACAGCCAATACGACAGGCCACGAGAACACCGCCTGCGGGTACTATGCGCTTGGGAACAACACCAGCGGCGCATTCAATACCGCTTATGGCGAAACCGCGCTGCTATCCAACTCGACCGGCAGCAACAACACCGGCTCCGGGTACTCTGCGCTTGCGAACAACACGAGCGGCAGCAACAACACCGCCTCCGGTTACCAGGCGCTGCTGGGCAACACGAGCGGCAACTACAACAACGCCTCCGGCTACTTCGCGTTGCGTGACAACACGACAGGCTCCCAGAACAGCGCCTCCGGCGTGCAAGCGCTCTATGGCAATAAGACGGGCAACTACAACACCGCCTCCGGTACCGATGCGCTCTACTCCAACACCACGGGCTCCTCCAACATTGGCGAAGGATACAAGGCGGGCTACAACCTAACGACGGGCAGCAACAACATCGACATCGGCAATCTCGGTGTGGCGGCGGAAAGCGGCACGATCCGCATTGGCACGACGTCGACGCACAATGCGGCATTCATCGCCGGTATCTTCGGCACCTCGGTCACGGGCAATGCCGTCGTCGTGTCTTCCACCGGGCAACTTGGCGTCACGGTCTCCTCGGAGCGTTACAAGACTGCCATTACACCCATGGGCTCGAACTCGCAGAAGCTGCAGCAGCTTCGGCCTGTGACCTTTCACCTGAAGACAGATCCAAAGGGCGCGCTGCAGTACGGTCTCATCGCCGAGGAAGTGGCGAAGGTGTATCCAGAATTGGTGATCCGCGATGCGACGGGCAGGGTCGACGGACTGCGCTATGACGAGCTTGCGCCAATCCTGGTCCATGAAGTGCAGGAACAGCAGCAACGGATCGCATCGCAGGCGAGGCTCAATACAACCCAGAATGCACGCATTGCAGCCCAGGGTGCGCAAATCCGTGCTCTCGAGGATGAACAGGTCCGCGCCCGGCGCCAGCAATTGTCGGAACTCACGGATATCAGGCAAGAACTGCGCGCAGCATTATTAAAACTTTCGACTAAGCAAGAAGTCGTCGCAGAGCGCTGAGTCAACACACAAAAGGCTAAAATCATCATGAAAGCTCTTTCTAAGTTCTTTCCAGTCTAAAGCACAGCGCTGTCTGCAGTGGTCTCATTGGCGTACGGCAACCAGCCGCCGGATGTCACCGCGAGGGGAACCTGCGTGCTCCTAAGCCTTACAACCGGGCTGCAAAATACTGGCTCGGGCGCCGGCGTGCTCGCGGACAACACGACCGGCTCCGGCAATACGGCCTCGGAGCCTATGCGCTCAATGCGAATCGGGATGGCTACGAAAACACGGCTTCCGGTGATAACGCGCTGGTGTCCAACACACACGGCTTTCGTAAAGTAGGCACCAGGGTCGACGCGCTCTATTACAACACCACGGGAGCGTACAACACGGCTTCCGGATTTAGCGCGCTGTTCCAACACCACCGGCGCTTTCAACACCGCCTCCGCGGCTAATGCGCGCCACGACAACACCACCGGCGACTACAACACCGCCTCCAGCTACGATGCGCTCACTGACAACACGACTGGCAATACAACAGTGCCTCGGGGTACTGCGCATTGCATGACAACACGACCGGTGCGCAGAACAGTGCTTCTGGAGTGCAGGCCCTCTTTGACAACAAGACGGGCAACTACAATACCGCTTCCGGCACCGACGCGCTCTTTTCCAACACATCGGGCGTGTCCAACATCGGGGAGGGTACAAGGCGGGCTACAACCTGAGGACCGAGAGCAACAACATCGACATCGGTAATTTCGATGTGAAGGCGGAGAGCGGTACAATACGCATCGGCACGACCTCGACCCAAAAAGCAACCTACATCGCAGGAATCTTCGGTACTTCGGTCACCGGCAGTGCGGTGATCGTCTCGTCCACGGGGCAGCTCGGCGTGACGGTTTCATTGGAGCGCTACAAGGCGGGCATTACGCCCGTGGGTTCGACTTCACAGAAGCTGCGCGAGCTGCGACCCGTGACGTTTCATATAAGACCGATCCCGATGGTGCGCTGCAGTACGGTCTCGTCGCCGAGGAAGTGGCGAAGGTGTATCCGGCGCTTATAATCCCCAACGAATCGGGCCGGATAGACGGCGTCCGCTAAGACGAGCTTGCGCCGATGTTGCTGAACGAAGTTCAGAAGCAGCAGGGAATGATCGCGGTCCAGGCGAAGATCAATGCAAATCAAGCCGAGCAGATTGCGACGCAGGCGGCACAACTGGGCAACGTACTATCCCAGCTGCCAAATATGCACGCGACGGTAGTCAGGCTCGCGGCAAAGGACGAATTCACCGCCCAGCGTTGATGTCGTTCCGACACGATCTAGAAGTCGTAGCAACGAAAATAGGACGTTCGAAATGAAAACTGCAAATAAGTCTTTCTCAGTATTAATGCCCGTGCTCTTTGCGATGGCCGAATCGGCATACGGTACTCAGCCGCCGGATGTTGTGACGAGCGACGACAATGAGAACACCGCGATGGGGACCGATGCTCTGAGTAACCTAAATGACGGAATCTGCTGCAACACTGCCGCCGGAGCACATACCCTGCAGGCAAACACGACCGGAGAGGGCAATACTGCCGCGGGCCAGTACGCGCTCTTTACGAATACTACTGGCTACAGCAACAGCGCTGTGGGAAGCGACGCGCTCACTTACAATACGACGGGGAACGCAAATACCGCCATTGGATCGGCCGCTCTTCTTGGCAACACGACCGGCTATAACAATACCGCTGTTGGTTCGAACGCACTTGAGGGTTACTATTCTTCCGACGTGTATGACTCGACGGGCTCCGACAATACCGCTATAGGCGTCGCTGCGCTCTTCAATTACACGACCGGCAGCAACAACACCGCTTCTGGATACGAGTCGCTCTATGACAACACGACCGGCAACTACAACAACGCCTCCGGTTACTACGCGTTGCGTGACAACACGACGGGCTCGCAAAACAGTGCCTCTGGCGTGCAGGCCCTGTCAGGCAACAAAACCGGCAACTACAACACCGCCTCCGGTACCGACGCGCTCTATTCCAACACCTCGGGCTCCAGCAACATTGCCGCAGGCTACAAGGCGGGCTACAACCTGACGACGGGGAGCAATAACATCGACATCGGGAACCTGGGTGTGGCGGCCGAGAGCGGCACGATCCGCATCGGCACGACGTCGACCCACACGGCCACCTATATCGCGGGCATCTATGGCAAGTCGGTCACCGGCAGCGCGGTCGTCGTCTCCTCAACGGGACAACTGGGCGTCACGGTGTCCTCGGAGCGATTCAAGACAACCATTACACCCATGGGGTCAAACTCGGAGAAGCTGCAGCAGCTGCGGCCCGTGACGTTTCATCTGAAGACCGATCCCAAGGGTGCTCTGCAGTACGGGCTCATCGCCGAGGAAGTGGCGAAGGTCTATCCGGAACTCGTGATTCGCAATGAGTCAGGCCGGATCGACGGAGTGCGTTACGATGAACTTGCGCCCATGCTCTTGAATGAAATGCAGCATCAACGAGCGAGCTTTCAAGATTTGCAACAACGGCAGCAACGCAAGATCGATGCTCAAGCTGAAGAAATCCGCGCCCTTCGCGAGCAGCAGCATCGCGACCGACAGCAGCAACTAGCGCAGTTCGAGGATCTCAAGCAAGAATTGCAGGCAGTACTGCCTAAGGCGCAAAACCAGGATTAACTTCTCGTTAACGTCGGGAGCAATCTGGCCTGCGGGCGCGAGCCCAGGTCCAGGCAAGCGCGCGGCGACGCTGCACGTTATTGTGCCGGCGCGTTCATTAACCGGCGCGCCGCGTGCGCTCTCTTGCGAGAAAAATGTCGGCGAGCTCCTCGAGGCCACGCCGATCGTCGTCATCAAAACGGTCAAGCTCGGGGCTGTCGATATCGAGTACGCCTAACAGTTCGCTGCCGATGATGAGCGGGATCACGATCTCCGAACGCGTTGCGGCATCGCAGGCAATGTGGCCGGAAAAATTGTGCACATCGGGCACCACGAGCGTCGTGCGCCGCGCCGCCGCGGTCCCGCAGACGCCGGCGCCGAGCGCGATGCGCACGCAGGCAGGCTTGCCCTGGAACGGACCCACGACGAGCACGCCGTCCTTCAGGAAATAGAAGCCCGCCCAATTAAGGTTGGGAACGGCATCAAAGATGAGCGCGGCGGTGTTGGCTGCGTTGGCAACGAGATCAGATTCGTCCGCGAGGAGACCCGCAAGCTCGCGCGCCAGGCGCGCGTAGTCGGCAGTCTTGTCGGTGAAGTCATAGCGTGTTTCCACATGGCTCATCGCAGCACTCCGTCAGGCCCGCTCAGTCGGAAAGGCAATGACCTCGTCAATATGTCGAGCATCGGTTGCGAGCATCAGCAAGCGGTCAAGGCCGAGCGCGACTCCGGCGCAGTCGGGTAGACCGGAGGCCAAGGCTGCCAGCAGGTGCTCATCGAAGGGGTAAGTTGGCATGCCGCGTCGCTGCCGCTCTTGATTGTCCGCTTTGAAGCGCTCGCGCTGCTCGAAGCTCGAGGCAAGCTCATGGTACCCGTTTGCGAGTTCCACGCCGTCACGGTAGAGCTCGAAGCGCCCGGCAACACGCGCATCCTGCGGATCGCGGCGCGCAAGGGCTGCCTGCGAGGCAGGATAGCCATGAATGAAGGTGAGCCCCTGCCGGCCGAGGCTAGGACCGATTCGAGAGGCCATGAGAAAGTCGAGGAGATCATCGCGACTGTCATCGGCGCCGGCACCGTGCGTAAGGCCGAGGCTCCTGGCCGCGTCGGCAAGCTCAACGTCACGCGCCTCGACCGGGTCCAATGCAAGCTCGCGCCAAAAGGCCTTGCGATACGTCAGCCGCTCGGTGACGCCCACTGCGAGGCGCGTAGCGATGTCACGCACCAGAGCCTCGACCTCGTCCATGAGATCCCCGAGCGAATAGCCGATGCGGTACCACTCGAGGAGCGTGAACTCGCTGTTATGCACGCGGCTGCGTTCCAAGCCGCGCACGACATGGCAGATCTGGAAAATGTCGCCACTGCCGGCGGCGAGCAGGCGCTTCATCGCATATTCGGGCGAGGTATGCAGAAAGTGCGCGGGTGCGTCGGGAAATTCGACCCGCGCCGAATGAATGTGCACATCCGTGACCGGATGGTTGACGAGGAACGGGGTGTCGACCTCAAGCACACCGCGCGCGGCGAAGAAGGCGCGAATGCGTGCGAATAGCGCCGCGCGGCGCTCGAGCATGAGGCGGCCCGCGCTCGGGCGCCAGGTCGCCTCTTTCATGGGGCATGCCGCCGTGCAAGCGCCTGACCGACCTCGACGCGGCTGCCCGCGACAAGTCCCGGGAGCCATTCCGCCGTGTCTTTGGGCAGCAGCAGGATCACCGTCGAACCCATATTGAAGCGTCCGAGTTCCGCGCCCTTTGATAGCTTGAGGTCGACATCAGGCTTGGGCGCAAGCTCGCATTGCCGCCGGCGCGCCGCGGGTGTGACGTCGCCGTGCCAGCGAGTGCTCATGCTGCCCACAAAAAGCGCTCCCACGAGAACCACCGCGAAGCCCGCCCCGGCATCATCAAACGCACACACGACCCGCTCATTGCGCGCAAAGAGATCCGCCACTGCCGCGGCGGTCGTTGCATTGACGCTGAAGAGGCGCCCCGGCACATACCAGGCCGCCGTCAGCCTTCCGTCGCAGGGCATGTGGATGCGGTGATAGTTGAAGGGCGCGAGATACAAGGTTGCAAATGAGCCATCGAGGAAGCGCGCCGTCTGCTGCTGCGATCCAGCCAGGAGCGCCGCCAGAGAGTAGCTGCGACCCTTGGCTTGCACGAGGTGCGCGTCCTTAATTCGGCCGATAGCGCTCACCGAGCCGTCGACGGGAGATACGATGATGCGCGGATCGGCGTCGATGCGGCGCGCATCGGCTCTGAGAGCGCGCGTGAAGAATTCATTGAAGCTCGCATAGCGCAGCGGCTCGGGTTCTACAGCCTCGCTCATATCTGGACGGAAGCTCCTGACGAAACGGCTGATGAGGAAGTTCTTGAGAGGCACGCTGCGGCTCCTGGTGACATGCCAGGCGAGCCGCGACAGCGTGAGCTGCGGCAGGAGATATTGCATCCATACGAAAAGGCGCGCTGCGACAGTCAGCGGCGCGGCGGCGGCGGACGGCTTCTCAATCATCAGCCGCGCAATCGCGGTGCGACGCGTTGCAGATCCGCGGCGAAAGGTGCCACGTCAAATGGTGGCGTGAAGACAGCCACGATCTGCCCATGGCGGTCGAGCAGGAAAACGGCCGCCGAATGATCCATCGTGTAGTCACCGCCGGGCAGGTCGACGCGCGCGACGGCCACGCCGAACTTGCGCGCGAGCCGCGCAATTTCGGCCGGATCGCCGGTTGCGCCGATGAAGTCGGGATCGAAGGCATGCACGTAGGGCGCGAGCACCGCAGGCGTGTCACGGCCGGGATCGACACTCACGAAAAGCACGCGCATGCCGGGCAGTGCGCCGGTCTTCTTGACCTGCGCGAGCTTCACGAGCGTCGTCGGGCAAACATCCGGACAATGAGTAAACCCAAAGAAGACGAGCGTCGGATGGCCGGTGAGATCTGCGGCGCCAAAGGCGCGGCCGGTGTGCGCAGTGAGGGCAAACGCGCCAATCGGCCGGGGAGTCGGAAACCACGTCCCGCTTGCCAGCTGCGGCGCGGAGCTGTCAACTTGCCGCGCGACCCAAAATCCAAGGAGCGCAGCGCAAACGGCGGCGAGCCCCCAGGGCCACCATGATCGGCGTGTTGTCATGAGCGAATTATCTCACAGCGCGCAGCGCACCACGGTGCGCGCGCTCATCAGCGCAAGCGCCCGGCGTCTCGCCCGCGCCAAGGTTTTCTTCGGCCACGGCACCGACAACGCCGCTGATGAGGCGGCGGCACTGGTCTGGCATGCACTGCGTCTGCCGTATCCTGCCACGGCGGACAGCTATGCTCGTCGCGTCGGCGCGCGTGCGCGCGCATCGGTTCAGGCACTCATAGCGCGACGCATCCGCGAGCGCATCCCAGCGGCCTATCTCATCGGCCACGCGCGCTTCGCGCATCTCAGCTTCCATGTCGATCCGCGTGTGCTCATTCCGCGCTCGCCGCTGGCGGAACTCATCGAGCGCGGCTTTGCGCCTTGGATTCACGCGGCGCGCGTGCGGCGCGTGCTCGATGTGGGAACCGGCTCCGGGTGCATCGCGATTGCCTGCGCACGCGCATTCCCACGCGCGCGCGTCGATGCGCTCGATGTCAGTCCGCAGGCGCTTGAGGTCGCGCGCATCAATGTGCGTCGGCATCGCCTGAGCGCGCGCGTGCGTCTCGTCAAATCCGATCATTTCGGCGCGCTTGGTAGGAGAAGCTACGATATCATCGTGAGCAACCCGCCTTATGTCGGCGCACGCGAGCTTGGCGCGCTGCCCGCCGAGTACCGGCACGAACCGCGGGTGGCGCTCGCCTCCGGGCGCGCCGGGCTTGAGTCTATTCGGATCATTCTGCGCGATGCAGCGCGCCATCTTAGGCCGCACGGCATCCTGGTCGTCGAGGCGGGCAATACGGAAATCGCGGTGCGACGGGCGTTTTCGGGGCTGCCGTTTACGTGGCTGCATTTCGAGCGCGGCGGAGGCGGAGTGTTTTTGTTGACGGCGGAGCAGCTGCATGCCGGGTAACACGATCGGCAAACTCTTTGCCGTCACCACATTTGGCGAGAGCCACGGGCCGGTCATGGGCTGTGTCGTCGACGGTTGCCCGCCGGGACTCGCCTTGAGCGAAGCGGATGTGCAGGCTGATGTCGACCGGCGGCGCACCGGGACCTCGCACTTTGTCAGCCAGCGCCGCGAGACGGACCGGGTGCAGCTGCTCTCCGGCATATTTGAGGGCAAGACCACCGGGACACCCATCGGCATCCTCATCGAGAACACGGACGCGCGCTCGCGCGACTATGAACGGATCAAGGATCGCTTCCGGCCGGGTCACGCCGATTACACCTATCAACAAAAGTACGGCCTGCGTGATTACCGTGGCGGGGGTCGCGCCTCGGCGCGCGAGACCGTAATGCGGGTCGCCGCCGGCGCCATTGCGCGCAAGTACCTCGCAGAAAGATTGGATGTGCGGATCTATGGCTATTTGAGCGCCATCGGCAATTTGACGCTTGATGCGGTGAATCCAGCCTTCGCCGCCGAGAATCCATTTTTCTGTCCGGACCCTGCGCGCATCGAGGAACTCGAGGCACTCATGTGGGAGATCCGCGGCGCGGGCGATTCGGTGGGTGCGCGCATCACGGTGATCGCCCAGGGCGTGCCGCCGGGGCTGGGCGAGCCGGTGTTCGACCGGCTCGATGCGGATATTGCGCACGCGCTGATGGGTATCAACGCGGTCAAGGCCGTCGAGATTGGCGCCGGCACCAGGGCGGTTTCCCAGCGCGGCAGCGAGCATCGCGACGAGCTGACGCCCACGGGGTTTCGCAGCAATCACGCGGGCGGTGTTTTAGGCGGCATCTCCTCCGGTCAGGACATTGTCGCGCACGTCTCATTGAAGCC
>Ga0302324_100025308_pt1 | contig 11397 bp, 8 predicted proteins | sample Palsa_T0_1_FD_201949 | JGI IMG/M metagenome (GOLD analysis project Ga0302324, IMG submission 201949) | Peat permafrost microbial communities from Stordalen Mire near Abisko, Sweden - Palsa_T0_1 | ecosystem: Environmental > Terrestrial > Soil > Palsa > Peat permafrost | place: Sweden: Abisko... | reverse complement strand
CCTCCTTGGCTCCGTGTCGCAGATCGCGCGCTCCCATTCATGAACGTTGGCGCTCTTCACTGTGACGCCGGCGATGCGCAAGGCCTCGCCGAGGCGGTAAGGGCGTTCGCCCGTGAGCGCTTCATGGAGGACGACGCCCAAGGAATAGACGTCACTGGCGGTGGTCACGGGCGCGCCTTGAATCTGCTCCGGGCTGGCATACTCCGGAGTCAGAGGCGTCGAGGATCCGCGGGTCAACGGCTCGTTCCCTGTCAGCTCGTCTTCGCCCAGCAGTTTGGCGATCCCGAAGTCGAGCAGCTTCGGGTTTCCGCCGGGCGCGATCAGGATGTTGGTCGGCTTCAGGTCGCGATGTACTACGAGATGCCGGTGCGCATAGGCGACGGCGTCGCATACTTGGCAGATCAGCAGGCAGCGCTCTTCCACAGTGAGCTGCTGCTCCCTGCAGTAGCGGTCGATGGGGAGCCCCTCGATATACTCCATGGCAATCCAGGGGCGGCCGTCCCCGGTGGTTCCTCCATCCAGCAGGCGGGCGATCGAGGGGTGTTCGAGGGCCGCCAGGATGCTCCGCTCCCGGCGCAGACGCTCGATCACAGAGGCGGTGTCCATGCCCCGTTTAATCAGCTTGACGGCGACGCGCTTCTGAAACTCACCGTCGGCGCGCGAAGCCAGGTAGACAACCGCCATGCCGCCGCGGCCGATTTCGCGCTCGATACGGTAGGGGCCTAATAGGGGTCCAACCGGGGGATCGTCCGCGAAAACGCTGGCGGCGCTGGCTTTGATGGCGTCGAACAGGAGCGGTTCTTCCACAGTATCGTGCCGCAGAAGGGACAGAACTTCTTCCTGGAGTTGCGGATCGCCGGGGCAGCGTTCGCGCAGAAAAGCGTCCCATTTGTCCGGGGGCAAATCGATGCCCGCTTCGAAAAGCGTTTCGATCTGCGTCCATTTGTCGGCCGGCAACAGGCTGCGCAACGAATAAGACTCCTTTAGGTTATTATGCGGAATCGGAGCGGGTTTCTAGCGCGGATGATCAAAAAAAGGATCTTTTAGGCTGCCCGTATTCCGATCAGCTCATCGCGGCGCGTCATCCGGAATCGGCATATTTCGGAATATTTTCCAGACGCCCCCCGGCTGCCGCTGCCATACCGTGAGATACCGATGGGCCGCCTTCGGCCCCGCGCCAAAGCTGACCTCCGCCCGACCCCATTCATAGACGAAGTCGCCTTGTTGAACCGAGCCCAGACTAGTGGCGGCAGCGAACGTCGCACGGCCGAGTTTGGCGATGCGTGCCCTCAGGTAGTCTTCAATTGCCGGGCGGCCCTTCACGCATTCTCCGGTCGCCGCGCAGTCCAGTGCGTTCTCGGCATAAGTTGCCGCGATCAGTGCGGCCCTGCCATCTTTCATGCCCGTCGCCCAAGCCTGATTGCCAGCGTCGATGTCCTTCCTGGCCGCCCGGTCGATGGCTTCTGTCTGAGCCGATCCAATCGCCGAGAGAACTAAAAAGCTCGCCGCACTGATCCCGCCTTTGCTCATGAATCGATCTCCCTGGAAACGAGCATCGTACAACTCCAGCGTCTCGGGCAAGGTCGCCGCAGACCGGCCACTCGTTATGCAAGCATGAGCTGCGCGTTCGACGCAGCCCTCGCATCTGTCTTCTACTTCAAGCGGTGATCGTTCCCTGCGGCCGCGGCTCGGCTAGCGAGAGAAGCTTCATCATGGCGGCCAGCATCAACACTAGAATCGGGTCCGTGATTTCGGCCGAGCGCTCCGGGAGGTAGACCTGGAGCAGCCGCAGGCAGAACACTAGCGTGACGCCGATGGCAGCCGCGGAACCGGCGGAAAGCCCAGCGCGCACCAACAGCCAAATCATGCCGCCATAGAGGAATGCCTTCTCAAAGAAAACCCGGATGGCGGTATCGATTCGTGCCTCCAGGAAACCACGGAACGGTATCCAGCCGAAGGTGCGCGGAGTCGATAGAAAATGAAACGGCGCTAGGGCCAGCACCACAACTAAGGCAACAAATAATGCCGCCGCTATCTTCGCGCGGGCTTGCAGGCGATATAGAACACCACTCCAGAGCAGAGTCGCGGCGACGCCTCCGGCGATCTCGGCCGGCTCGACGTACGCCGCGAATAGACGCACCAGCAGCGAAGCGGCCAGGAGCAGGGGAAGGGCGACGCGACCCGGCATCAGGGTTTCGAGCATCAACCCCACCGCGAGCCATTCGGCAAAATAGCGGAACACATCCAGCGGCAAGAATGAAGACGGTGGAGGCGCCGGATACCAGCGGCTCCCAAGCCAGCACACGAGTATCAGCGCCAGATAAACAGAGGATATCCGGCGCCGCGCCGCCACCGCCGCGCCCGCGCCCACGAATGCGCCCAAGGCGTTACAGCAGACGTCGGAAATCTCCTGAACGCGCCTCATATCGTAGAACTGAACCAGCTCGACGAACAGAGATAGGACGAATCCCGAGAGAGTAGCGCCCAAAATAACCACCAGGATTCGCTTTTCGAGCGCGTAAGCGGCGAAAAAACCGAGCGGGATGTAAAGGAGAATATTGGACACCACATCCTCCCGGGAAGGCTGGAATCCGCTGTCCAACAGCACTCCTAGCGGACCGCGAGGATCGTGATGGAGATAAAATCCGAAGGGGTAAAAAGAGCCGTAGAGAATCAGTAGCGCGATTCCCGCTGCGATCGAGGCATAATGGGGTTCTAAACGGCGGGGCAAACACCAGCGTAGCCTGTTTTGCGGGTAGGCCTATCCGCTTCCTGACGGTCGCGGCTCCGTAAGATCCGTCCACTTTCGCGGCGGAGCGGCCGGCGCGCGTGTTTCCGAGCCCAAACTCAGGCGGTTTCGCCTGCCAGCGAGTTTTTCCGCAGCCTTGTGACTCATGTGGGCAACTACCAATGGGACAGTTTGCTAGTTCGCGGACGGCCGCTCGATATGCTCGATTGCAAACATCTCCACGGAGCCTTTCTGCGATTCTAATCTCAAACCGAGTTGCTCCTCGAGCGCGGTGAACAGCGTCGGGCCATGCCAGTCCGGCGGCGGCGCGCCAAAACCCTCCGGCACTCCCATCGCGCCGAACATCGCGACCTGATACTCGTCGGGTACCCATTCGAGTTTTAGATCGTACCTCCCCGACAGACCCGTCCTATCGATAACGGCTCGGCCAAGAACGTTAGAGAGCTGGTCGGCGAGCATCGGCATGTTGCCTTGGGGCGCTGTCAGCAGACCGCGGCGCACCCTGATTATTTTAGGCGCCGATTCGTCGCCCGCCTTTAGTTTCGGTCCATTTTTCGTTACGACGAGCCCGTAGACCGGCATTTCCTTGCTGTCCCGCCGGAGCACGAGTTGGAATCTTTCCGCCAGCAGGGATTGGATCATTAGCATGAGCTGCTCCTGTGTAGGAGGAGTCTCCGGCTTGGCAGTTACGTCGTACAGATCCGAGCCCAGCCAGGAAGGGCCACCCGATATTTGATAGTCCTTGATCCTGTAGGCGGTCTGGATCAGCCTGCGGACAGTTACATTAGCCGCGCGGAACTGTCCCGCATTTTGGAAGTCGAAAAACGGGCGGCGATCTTCGGAGTTGCTCGGTTTGACGGAAGCCACTTCGAATTGAAGGCGCTGACCGAGCGCGACCGCGGCCGGCCCTGCAACGGCGAGCAATTGTCTTCTGGTCATGTGTCTGTTATGACGCTTCAACCAACTATTTAGTCGGCGGAAAATAGTACAGCAGGACGCCTTTTCCCACCCGCTCCTGCTGTGGGACCAGCTCCGGCCACGGGGTCAGCTCGGGGTGGCCTTTATACCCCAGCCGATCGAGCTTCAACATCGTCAGGCTAACCGCATTCCATCCCGGTAACGGTGCGCGCGGATCCAGTTCTTTGATGGGCGGAAATCCGTGAACCGCTTCCAGATGCGCAATGATGAACGGATCAAAAGCCACTTCAGTCGCGCCCACTTCGTGAAGACGCGCGCTCAAGCGCTTCATGTCCTGCCCCCAGTCCAGGTCGGAATCGACTGCGATTCTTTCCGGACGATCGCCGGCCAGTTCGTTAAAGTAAGCGAGATAGTCGGGATGGCTAAAGGCCGAGGACGCCATCATCCACGCCAGCAAGACTAGAAGAATCCAGCGCGCCTTGCCGCCCTGGGTCCACAGCCACTTGGCCCCCACGCCCGCAATCACCGAAAATGCCAGATAGACAGGCAGCACGTGCCGTAAGCCGATATTGATCCGGCTGAACGCGCCTACCATCAGAATCCCGATCACGAATGCAAATGGAATCCAGTAGGCGCTTAATTCGAGGCGTCGCTTCCAGCACAGCCAGGCGCCTACGCCGATCAGACCGAGCATCGCCAGCGGAGTTTTCACCGCGAGCAGCACCTCGTAATAACACCACCATCCCGTTTCGTTGTAGGAACCCAGCAAGTAGCTGGAATTACCGAGCGCATTGTGAGCTCGCACTTCCTGAATCCCCGCCCATAGCTGCGGCGCGGGAACCTTGTCGAAAGAGAAACGGTAACCGGCCCAAATCAGCAAGCAACCGATGAGGGCCGCGAAGGCCAGAGGCAAGGCGCGAGCCTTGGCCAGCTCCAGTACATGCGGCATGCGCGGCCGTTCAAAAACGAAATAAGCGGCCAAAGCGCACGCTACCGCGGCAGGAAAAAATACCAGCACTGAAAACTTCGATAGAACGGTTAAGCCGAGCGTAACCCCGAACAGCGCGCTGCGCGTCCAGGTGGGATGCTCCAGCCAGGAGAGCATCATCACGAACGCCAACCCGAAGGTCGCCGTCAGCGCCATGTCCGTGGTCGCCAATCCGCCATGCGCCAGCGCCGTCGGCAAAAAAGTGAAGCATAGCGTCGCGAAAAACGCGGTCAGATCGCCGAAGCTGCGTCTCGTCCACCAGTACACCACCCAGCAGGCCAGCCAGAAAAACGGCAGAATCCCCAGGCGCGCCAGTGCCAGCGTCAAATCGTATTTATCGCCCGTATAAAGCACCGCGGCGCCTTCGTTATACATCAAGGGACGATCCCAGGAATGCGCTTTAGCGATGTAATGCGGCAGGACGGCCGTCATCACGCGCGCCAGCGGAGGATGCTGCGCTTCATAATGATACGTTCCCCTATCCAGCCATTCCATGCCGCACGCGATGTGCGCCGGCTCATCGATGGTGTGATTGAAGACCGTATAGGTGGAGATAATCCGCGCGCTGGCGATGGCCGCGAAAACCAGGAAGATCACCAGCGAGTGCCGGCCGACGAACGCCTCCGCGGCTTGCGGCCAGAGAAGAGCCTCTGGAGCGACCTTCGGAGAGATCTTGGGCGCAACGGCTTGCGCACCCCGTTTCTTGGACATCGGAACCTATTCTAGTACGCGCACATAAAAGTGGCGAGCCTCCGCCCGCATCTCTTTGATTTCAAATCAGGAAGCGTCGATGTAACGTATGTTACCAACCGGAGTTACCAACCTGGGCGCCAACCTGATGTATCTTCTTTCCGCTCGTCTCCTGTTCTTTACTTGGTCCACGACCCGGCGATCCGGGTGCCCCAAGGAGGAACGATGAACAAGAATCTGCGCATGCTAGGCGCTTTGCCGGTAATGCTGCTGGGCGTACTCGGCGCCGCCAATGCCAGCGCCAACTATTTGGCGTTCATGCCCCCAACGCCTTTTAGCCCGGCAACCGGGCCTGCCAACGATCCCGTAAATCTGGGTTTGTTTTTTACAATCACTTCCTCGCTCACCGTGGACGCGCTGGGATTTTACGACATCCCTGACCTGACTGTGGGCGAAACCGTGACGTTGTACACTTCCACCGGGACCGCTCTGACCTCTGTTTTTGTTCCTTTGACGGCGACGCTCGAGGACGGCTATTTCATGGAGAGCATCACCCCCTACGTGCTCACGCCAGGCGAATACGCGGTCTCTGCTTTTATTGGGAACAACCCGTGGGAATACGGAAATCCCCCCGCCACCGGGGCGGGCATTACTTACGTCGGTCCGAACTACGATTACAGCAGCTCCGTCGCCTTCCCAAGCGGGGGCGTGGGGAGCCCGGCGGGTGCCTATTATGGACCGACCTTCGACGTGTCAACCAGTCAAGGCGTTCCCGAACCTGGAGCCTCGATCATGGTCGCCGCCGGCATCGGTTTACTCGGCTTTACTCGAGCAATCCGAGCCTTCGCTCTAAAGCGATAAACCGCGCATCCCGGCGAACCCAGTCGAATACCCGGTCGTATTTGAGCATCATCAGCCTCGGCTCGCGAAGCTCGGCGGATTTTTCGAGGAATGGCATGACCGCGTCGGCGTTGCCGTTGAGTGCGAGGCTCCCGGCAATGACGTAGGGCGACATATAACCAGACAAATGCTGAAACAAGTCCGCGGTCGCGGCGCGTGCCTGGTCGGGATGGCCGCACACATAATCCGCCGTAAATCCGCCGAGCTGGGCTCCGGGAGCTTTCGGATATAGTTCCAAGAGCTTCTGGCTCGCTGCCCTGGTGCTGCTGCAATCTCCCTGCCAGAAGCCGACCGCCGTGGCTAGAGAAAGCGCGATGGAGTTGGTAGGAGAGGTAGCCAGGATCTGGTCGACCTTGCGCTTTGCCTCGGGATAGTTTTGCTCCGCCAGCAACTCCGAAACCTGATTGAGTTGTGGACCAAGCGACAAGGGATCGAGTTCCGCGGCGAGCTGCAAACGCCGCCGCGCCTCCGGGAAGCGCCCGCGCGTAGCCAGGCACCAGCCGTAAAGATTTTCCGCCGAACCGTGAGAACCCGCGGCAAGCGCCAGCTTGAACTCGCTCTCCGCCTGCGGCCAATCCCATTGATCCGTATAGGCGAGTACGGCCTTTTGCGCATGGGCGCCGCTGTTTGCCGGATCGAGCGCCAGCGCTTTGGCGATATCCTGGCGCGCGCGTTCCGCCGCCGCGCGTGGAGTCTCCACCTCGAGTTGGGTCAACTGCGATTCACCGGCGGCCATCACCACAAACGGCTGCGCGAACGTAGGATCCTTTTCCGTGGCCTGGCGGGCCAGATCCATGGCCTGCCTGGTGGACGCCTCCGTACGCTGGTTGAACGCATACACGGCCCGCATGTACAAATCGTGAGCTTCCGGGTTGCGCGCCGCCGCTTCCATGGCAGCCGGCCGGATAGAAGTGGGGGTAAGTTTTTCCCTGGCAGCCTTCGCGATGCCACTTTCCACCGCCGGGAGTTCGGCGAGCGTCGCGTCATAGGAGTGCGACCAAAGATGATAACCATCGCTGGTGCGAATCAATTGGGCGATGACGCGAAACTCGCCGCCGCGCTTTGCGACGCTGCCCTCCAGTATCGCGCCGGCCCGAAGGTTTCGTCCGATCTCGCCCACATCGAGGCTTTTTCCCTTGTATTGAAAAGCGGAGGTGCGCGCCACCACGCGCAGATCGTTGGATTCGGCCAGCGTTTCGGTCAGCTCTTCGCTGATACCGTCGGCAAGATACTCATCCCCGCTGTCTCCGCTCAGATTGAGGAACGGCAGCACCGCGATGGATGCCGGAGTCGTCGCCGCGGCGCTCCTCATCCGCCACACGGCGAAGATCGTCCCCACGACGGCGATCGCCAGAATAGCGGTTGCGATCCATATCCAGTTGCGACCTCCCGCGGGCTCAGGGAGTTCCTGGCGGACGGGCCGTAAGATGTCTTGTTCCGGGGCGCTCTCCCGAAATATAAATATGGGCCGGTACGCGCCTCGCGGGATTTCAATGCGAACCGGTGCATCCACGCCCGCCTTCTCGTAATACTCCGCCAGGCGCGCTCGCAGCCGCCCGACTTCCACGCGTACCACGGAATCGATCTGCGGATCGTAGCTCGGATCGCGGTCGAAGACTTCCGTGGCGATTACCGATTCCTTAAGAGATTCAGAGCGGTCCTCGAGTGTCTCCTCCACCAGGTAACGAAGCAGGCGGCTGCGCCGATTGGCTCCGGACGACGCAAAGTCGCTGAGGATGCGCTCGAGTTGCGCCCTCACCTCCGCGGTGCGGAGAGAGTCATGCAGGGACGGCACGCTTTTCCCGGGTTCCACTGTGACGCACCCAGGGCAATCTTAGCAGAATTCGCAGTTGGGAGCCCTGAAACCGCCTGCGTTTGGATCCGTGCCATAATCGGTAATCCAATTCCAGAGGAGGTTCCATGCGATTCATCCGGTGGAGCTGCTTGATAGTGCTGGCTGCCGTAACCCTTTCGGCGGCCCGTTTCGAAATCGCAAATATCGGCCGCATCGTTCGTTTGAACGACCCGCAGATCTCGCCCGATGGCAAGTCCATCGCCATCGTCGTGTCCCGCACCAACTATGATGAGGACCGCTACGACCCGGAGCTGGTCCTGATCGCGGTATCGACTCATGCCCAGCGCGTGCTGAGCCACGATCGCCGCGGATTGGCCCAAGCCCGCTGGGCGCCCGACGGCACGCGCCTCGCCTTCCTCGCATCAGCCGACGGCAAGCCGCAGATTTTCATCATGCCGATGTCCGGCGGCGATTCCTGGCAGATCACCAAATCGCCCACCGGCGTGCAGCAGTTCGCCTGGCGCCCCGGACACAATGAGATCGCCTACGTCGCCCTCGATGAAGCGCCCAAAGTCACCGGCGAGGAGCGTCATAATCATTCCTTCGAAATTCAGAACAACCACTATTTGATGCAGGAAGCGCCCCGGCCTTCGCATGTCTGGCTGATTTCCGCCGACGGCAAAGGATCCCCGAAAAGATTGACCTCGGGTGCGTGGACTCTGCCCGTCACTCTGCCGCCGGGCTCGCCCTCCTCGCCTCTTTCCTGGTCTCCCGATGGAAAGCGCATCGCGATCGTGAAAGTCGCGACGCCCTATACCGGCGACAACGATAAATCCGCCATCCAATTGCTCGACGTCGACAGCGGCGAGCTTCACCCGCTCACCAGCCGCACGCTCCACGAATCGCAGCCGCTCTTCTCTCCCGATGGGACGCACATCGCCCATTGGTATCCGCGCGACGGACAAACCAAAAATGTGAACGAGATTTTTGTCGGCCCCGCCACCGGCGGCCAGACCGCGAGCGTCACCCGCTCCATCGATCGCAACGTGGGACGAGCCATGTGGATGCCCGACGGCAAGTCTCTGTTAGTGAGCGCCAATGATGGAACCACGACCGGAATGTGGATTCAACCCATCGATGGCAAGGCGCGCAAAATTTCGCTGGGAAAAGTCGTCGCCACCGCGCCGTTTTGGCTCGATGCGTCCATGGGTCCTGCGGGTGAACTGGCCTTCACCGGCAGTGAGCCGGAGCACCCGGCGGAGCTCTACTATCTGCCTTCGCCGACATCGGCGCCGCAGCGCATCACCGATTTCAATCATGATGCGGCCTCCATCGAACTCGGCCGCACGGAGACCGTTCAATGGGAAAACGACGGCTTCCACATGGATGGCGTCGTGACTTATCCCCCGGATTTTGCGGCCGCCAAAAAGTATCCTCTCGTCCTCTATGTTCACGGCGGTCCGAGGTCCGCTTCGAAAGAAGCCTTCTCCAGCCGAGCCCAATTGCTAGCCGCCCAAGGCTGGGTGGTCTTCGAGCCGAACTACCGCGGCAGCGACAACCTCGGCAACGAATATCAAGCCGCGATCTTTAACGACGCCGGCGCAGGCCCCGGCCGCGACACCATGGCGGGGGTCGCGCTGCTCGAAAAGCGAGGATTCGTCGACTCCTCGCGGATGGCCGTCTCCGGCTGGTCCTACGGAGGCTATATGACCACGTGGCTGCTGGGAAATTATCCCACCCGCTGGAAGGCCGCGGTCGCGGGCGCGGCCGTCACGGATTGGCTGGATCAATATGACTACGGCGATGCCAACGTGCGCCGCGGCACCGCGTTCGGAGGCTCTCCTTATACCGATGCAAAGCGTCTGGAAGCCTACCGCGAGCAGTCGCCGATCACCTACGCGACCCGGATCAAAGCGCCGACCTTGATTCTCTCCGATACCGGCGATTACCGCGTGCCGATCACGCAATCTTTTCAGCTGTACCACACGCTGATGGACAACGGAGTCGCGACGCAATTCATCGCGTATCCGGTCTCGGGCCACAGCCCCAGCGACCCAGTGCACTCCCGCGACATCGATCGCCGCTGGATCGCCTGGCTCCAAAAATATCTCCAGTAGCGGCGCTATAATTTCCGCAACCGCACTTCTTCAATAGAGTGGCCCGCGCCCTTGCGCAATATCAATTGCGCGCGCTCCCTCGTCGGCTGAATATTGTCGTGAAGATTCGGCCCGTTGATCTGACGCCAGATGGAATGGGCCTTCTCCGTGGCTTCCTCCCGCGTCAACTTCGAATAGCGATAAAAATACGAGGACGGATTGCGGAACACGGTTTCCCGCAGCTTGAGGAATCGCGCGACGTACCAGTTTTCGATGGTCTGCTCATCGGCATCGATGTAAATAGAAAAATCGAAAAAATCGCTCACAAAAATTCGCGACCCTCGCCGCGCATGCCCGGATTGCAAAACATTGAGCCCTTCGACGATCAGCACATCCGGCTGGCAAACCGTCTGCGCCGCGCCTGCGACGATATCGTAGATCAGGTGCGAATACACCGGCGCGGAAACCTCCAGCTTGCCGCTCTTTATCTCCGTCAGAAACCGCACCAGGTGGCGCTGATCGTAGCTTTCGGGAAAGCCTTTGCGATCCATCAAGCCGCGCTTTTCGAGCACGGCCGTCGGATACAGGAACCCGTCGGTGGTTACCAGATCGACCTTCGGATGATCCGGCCAGCGCGACAGCAGCGCTTGCAGAATGCGCGCCATGGTGCTTTTTCCAACTGCCACCGATCCGGCGATGCCGATAATGTAAGGAACTTTTGCCGGTAAGTGCCCCAGAAATGTGTCGGTGGCTTTATGCAAAGACTGGATCGCGCTGACGTAAAGATTCAGCAGCCGGGATAGAGGCAGATAGGCGTCCGAGACCTCATCGAGCGAAATCTCGTCATTGATACCCCGCAGTGTCGAGAGATCCTGTTCGGTCAGCGGCAGCGGCGTGGATGCGCGCAGACTGGCCCATTCCGCTCTCGAAAAATGAAGGTAAGGACTAATCTGCTCCACGTTCGTCATAGCTGCCACTTCATCATACGCACACAGACGACTTAGCGAACTACGCATAGCGCTCTCAGCCCGGACAACGAGCCGCCATGCGCAGCATGCGGGTAGCTTGAAACACAGACTAAAGTTTGTGCCACCTGCTCTCAGCCATTTAACATCAGGTGGTGGCACAGGCTGAAGAGGCTGCTGAAAAACCCGTGCAGATCGCTTCCTGCGGTCGTGGCTCGGAACCAACCGCACGAGCAATCAGTAGCTTACCGAGCCGCGACCGCAGGAAGCGATCTCCGAGGAGCCTTTTTCTGCAG
>Ga0302324_100025307_pt1 | contig 11397 bp, 9 predicted proteins | sample Palsa_T0_1_FD_201949 | JGI IMG/M metagenome (GOLD analysis project Ga0302324, IMG submission 201949) | Peat permafrost microbial communities from Stordalen Mire near Abisko, Sweden - Palsa_T0_1 | ecosystem: Environmental > Terrestrial > Soil > Palsa > Peat permafrost | place: Sweden: Abisko... | reverse complement strand
GAAGGGGTCCGCAACGAGGAGGAAGAGTCGTTCCTCGAAAAAGCCGCGCACTTCCTGATACACAGAAAGCTGATGCTCGGCTCAGACACGGTTCAAAATGCGAAAGAACGCGAGTCCGCGCCGAAATGGTTCAAGCTCTGCTTCCCGCGCTTTTACCTCTACGACGTGTTGCGCGGACTTACTGCCCTTACGATCTGGTCAGAGCAGACCGGAAAGACGTTGCCGGAAGAGTCGTTTCGCACCGTCGTCGATCATCTCGAGCTACAATTCCAAGACGGTGACGTGCGTATTGGACGCCCGTGCGTGGAAAACCCGACTACGATTATCCAAAAAGCAGACGGCCAGTGGGATAACAGCCGTCATCCGGCGAGTGTTTTTCCGCTGCTGGCTGCGGTCAGCAGGGTCGGTGAGACATCACCCTACCTGTCAGCGGAGTGGCGTTCAACGCGACGCCGTCTTCACGAAGTGATCGCGTAGCGCGTGTCCCGCAAGCGCTCGCCGATCACGAGAAAGTAAGTGATCGACGAACGCGATCCTGCTCTACGCGGCCATGATCGAGACGGCCTTGGTCACCACATAGCCTTCGATCGCTTCCGGGCCGCCCTCGGATCCGTACCCCGAATCCTTCACGCCGCCAAAGGGCATCTCGGGCGTCGGTGCAGCCGGCTGGTTGATCCAGAGCATTCCGACTTCCATCCGTTGCGAGATCAAATGCGCGTTCTTGATCGATCGCGTAAACGCATAACCCGCGAGGCCATACGGCAGTCGGTTGGCCTCGGTTAGCGCCTCGTCAAGACTGTCGAAACCCCGCACGGCCGCCACCGGACCAAACGGTTCGTTATTGAATACGTCAGCAGTCAGCGGAACGTCATTCAAGATCGTGGGCGCGAAGAAATTCCCGCTCGTGCCAATTTTTTCGCCGCCGGTTTCGATCTTCGCGCCGCTCTTTCGCGCATCGTCGAGGAGCTTCTCCATCGCCGCGACACGCCTCGAATTTGCAAGCGGTCCAAGCGTCGTGGTTTCGGTGAGGCCATCACCGACTTTCAGGCCTTCTGCTTGCGCCACCAGCGCCTTCACGAACTCGTTCTTGATGCTGTTGTGAACCAAAAAGCGGGTAGGCGAGATGCAGACCTGCCCGGCATTTCGAAACTTCGCGCCGGCAGACGCTTTGACGGCAAGCATCACGTCGGCATCCTCGGCCACGATCACGGGGGCGTGCCCGCCAAGCTCCATCGTCACCCGCTTCATGTGCGCCCCTGCGAGCGACGCCAGCTGCTTGCCTACCGCAGTTGACCCCGTAAAGGTTACTTTGCGGATGATGGGATGCGGGATGAGGTATTTGGAGATCTCAGACGGGTCGCCAAAGACAAGGCCGACCGTCCCCGCAGGAATACCCGCGTCAATGAATGTCTGAAGGAGTGCCGCAGGCGAAGCCGGTGTCTCTTCCGGCGCCTTGACGAGAAACGAGCATCCGCTGGCCAAGGCCCCGCCGAGCTTTCTGACAATCTGGTTGATCGGGAAATTCCACGGCGTAAAGGCCGCCACAGGGCCGATCGGCTCCTTGTAGACGAGCTGTTGCGCGGAAAGATTCCGCGAAGGCACGATTCGCCCGTAGATGCGCCTGCCCTCGTCTGCGAACCACTCGATGATGTCAGCGCCAGCCAGGACTTCCCCGCGCGCTTCAACGAACGGTTTGCCCTGCTCCATCGTCAAAAGCGTAGCGATCTCAGATGCACGTTCACGCAAGAGGCTTGCGGCCTTGCGCATCGTGATCGCGCGCTGGTTGGCCGGGATCTTCCGCCACTCTTCGAACCCCCGCTGCGCAGAAGCCAGGGCGCGATCAAGATCTGCGACCCCGGCGTGCGCGACTTTACCGATCGACTTGCCAGTCGCAGGGTTGATGACGTCCAGGGTTTTTCCGGATTCGGACTCGCGCCACTGGCCATCGATTAGAAGAAGAGTATCGCGATAGCTTGAAGAATCCATTTCAATTTCCTTAAGTTAAGTTTGGCTCCGACTCGCCAGGTCAGCGTCGATTACGAGGCGCCTGGCTGTTTTGTGCCCAGTGGCTTGCAGCTTCCAGTGGCACTATCTGATGTGGTCAGGCTGTTAGATGTGACAGACCGATATGCGTTCATCTCCCCGGTCTTTCTGTCGAGAATGATCCTCTCGTCGTCCGGCTCAAGTGCGCCCCGTTTCCGAATGCTTGAAATATCCCACTTTGCATCGTTGCTGTTATCGACGAACACCGTGACTGCACCCACCCGGGCAGTGGTCACGAGGAGCGGCATCAAAGCCGAGCGAAGCCTGATCGATGTCGAGGTGTCGAGTTCTTGAATCTCAAGGACGCTCGTCTCGCGACCCGCTTTCGATACCCCTGCATTACTGATCGTTTTGATTTCGAGATCGCACGACATCTGGGTGGTGTCTTTTGCGGCACCGATAGATGCATTGGCCACGACCGCTAATGCGAGAGCGAAAACTGCGCGCCTCAAAAAACTGGTTCCCGCGATTTCGCCCGACTTCATGACAAGCACCGCATTTTTTGAAAATACCTGCCTACTTCGGATCGGCAAAGAGACATTGTATCGAAGGTTGGCACTCGGGCTTGTCGACCCAGCACGCTTAGGCGCCAAGTGCCTTCACCACCTTCGAGGAACCCGTGTATAACCTGATTTTGGCCAGCGGCCCCGGGGACCAATCGGAATGAAGGGACGACGTCAGCTTTTGAAAGCAGTGACCTCGGCGCTCCTTTGCCCGTGGCCAATGCTATCTGCTTACGCTCGCGCGGGAGCTCCTGCCAGGCGCAGGCGTGTACGCCCGGGAGATACCGGCTGGCCAGACGAGGAGGAATGGAACAGCTTAAGCGCCACGGTGGGCGGGCGCCTTGAGAAGCTCAAATTTCCTTTCTCAAGCTGTAGCGGAGCACCCGCCTCGGCCGACTGCGCAGCAGCCTTTGAGATCTTTAAAAACCCGCTCGCGGTCGGCGACGATCCCGCTCTGGCCCAGACCCTCGGGTGGGTAGACGCTTGGACTTTCAAGCCAAGCGCCTATGTGGTTGCCGCAGAATCGGCACAAGACGTGGCAGCGGCTGTCCGGTTCGCAAGCGAAAAGAATCTTCGCCTGGTCGTCAAGGGCGGGGGACACAGCTATCAGGGAACGTCGAGCGCGCCTGACTCGCTTTTGATCTGGACCCGGCACATGAACGCCATCGAGATCCATGACGAATTTGTGCCGATGGACTGCGCGGGGAGCCTTACGCCCACGCCCGCCGTGTCGGTTGGCGCGGGCGCAATCTGGCTTCATGTCTACCAGGCCGTCACCGTCGAGCGAGGACGCTACGTGCAAGGCGGCGGCTGCACGTCCGTCGGGGTCGCGGGCCTGGTACAAGGCGGCGGATTCGGCAGCCTGTCGAAACAGTTTGGAACCGCGGCCGGAAATTTGCTCGAAGCCGAAATCGTGACCGCAGACGGCGTCGTTCGCGTGGTCAACGCCAAGCGAGATCCAGATCTGTTTTGGGCAGTGAAAGGCGGCGGAGGTGGAAGTTTCGGCGTGGTCACGCGACTCACCCTTGCGACCCATCCCCTTCCCGCGCAGATCGGTGCGATCTTTTTTTCGGTGAAGGCAAGTTCGACCGAAGCCTTCTTGAAGCTCATCACGCACACGCTTTCGTTTTACGCCCGTAGTCTCTTCAATCCGCACTGGGGTGAACAGATCATCTTTGGCTACGGCGGCAAGCTCAAGATCAGCATGACCTTTCAAGGCATTTCGAAGGCTGATGCGCAAGCAATCTGGCAGCCATTTCTGGACCTGTTAAACGCAGCTCCGGATGAATTCACGATGACCGCGCCGGTCAAGATCCTCGAAATACCTGCGCAGAGTTTCTGGGATGCCCGCCTGCTGGGACAGGTTCCCGGAATTATCCGGAAGGATTCCCGGCCGGGTGCGAGCCCCGCGGATTTTGTATGGGCGGGCGATGCGAATCAGTGCGGCGAGTTCCTGCACGGTTACTCCTCCCGCTGGCTACCGCAGACACTGCTTGCAGACAGCGGAATCGGCACGCTGGCGAGAGCGCTCCTCGCAGCTACAGAGCACTGGGACGTCGAATTGCATTGCAACAAGGGTCTCGCCGGCGGACCATCGAAAGCCATCTCGGAGGCGCTGGATACTGCGACCAATCCGCAGGTTACGGAGGCTTTCGCGCTCGCAATCATCGCAGGCGGTGACGGACCCGGATATCCCGGTCTCGCGGGTCGACCCGTCGATCTTGTGGACGCTCGACAAGACGCCAAGGCAATCCACCGGGCGGCAGAACTGCTACGTGGAGCCGCACCCGGTCAGGGCTGCTATCTGTCTGAATGCGATTTTTTTGAGAGCGATTGGCACCGCTCCTTTTGGGGCAAAAACTACGACCGGCTCGCGGCTGTCAAAGCCCACTACGACCCTGCGGGACTTTTCTTCGTACACCACGGCGTGGGAAGCGATCACTGGAGCGCAGACGGCTTTACTCCGGCGTGATCGATCTCGCGCTCAGGCGCAGACGTAACGTCAAGGGTGCTATCCGCCTAGCGGTTTGAATCCGTAGCCTGCAAAAATAAGCCCTGCGTCCTTCGAGGTAATGAATTCGAGCCAGAGACGCGCGGCATCCGCATGCGAGGCGCCGTTGACAACGGCGGCGGCGTAGACGCCCGTACTGTTTTGCTCGAGCGGCAGATTGACGTGCTCGATCGGATGGCCGACCTGTTCCTGGAACACGGCTTCTGATTGCCAGGTCACTCCTGCATCGACCCGTCCCTGCATGATCCAAAGCGGCGTCTGGCGGTGATGGATGCGCGTTAGCACCGTCGAGCCGTCTTTCACCTTTTCGTCGTAGACGCGATTCTGAAGGGCGTCGCCGCCGGCTTTTCGCAAAGACTCCTTGATCTGTCGTGCAACGCCTTCAAATCTGCCATCCGGCATGCCAAGGCGTATCCCTGGTCTGCCCAGATCGGCGAGACCCGTCACGTTCAGGGGATTTCCCTTTGCGACCATGATGGTGAGCGTGTTGGTGGCATAACTTATGGCCGGTGCGGCAAGCAATCCTTCCGCGACCGACCGTTCCACATTCGCCAAGTCACCGAGATAGGCATCCGCCCGCACGGTCCACGTCATGTTGCCAACCGTGATGGTCCCGCCGTTTCGGATCTGCTCGACCAGCAGTCCCGGCGGCAACGTCTCCCAATACATCCGCCCGACAAATTCTGGATGAAGTTTTTCAAATTGCGCAACGAGCGGCGCCATCGCGAAAAAATAGTTGCCCCCGACAAACAGGACGAGCTTGGCGTCAACCGGATTGCCGTGGAAATCGGCCAGGTTATCGGCGTCGGGAACGGTGAACTCGACGCCATGCTCCCTCACGTCGTTGTTGTCACCGTGCTGCCAGGGGGGATAAAGGGCCGGATCGAAGGAATGGAGTGAAACCGAACCCTGGGCGAATGCCACGCCGCAGAACGTGCAACTGATGAACGCGACGATGCCCAGCAACCAGCGTTGTCGCCGACGCGCGATGCTCACAACTGCAAGAGCACGTAGCCCTGATGCTCGAGCGTGCTTAACGTCGTCAGGGCCGACAACGCGAGCGTGACCGAGCTATCCAGCCACGCGTAGTCAAAGTTGTGCTCGGCAACCGCTTGTCCGCATACGGCGACATCGACCCCTGCCTTCTTCAATGCGGCGATCAACGGCAAATTAGGATTCGGTACTCCAAATTTGGCCTGGTAGTGCGCATTGTCAAGCGCAACCGCCGTTGCATCTGCGTACGCCACTGCGACAAACTTGAGATGGGAGACAGGCACACCAGCTGAGACATACAGGTTGACGGTGCGCGCGACCCTGTCAAGAGAAGGGCTCACGTCGGCGGGGGTCGCACCGCTTCGCGTCAGGGCGAAAACGATCTTGTAGTTCTCCGCGGCCTCTGGCTGGTAGGCCGCCGCGGGCAGAGGATGCATCTTTCCAAATCCCTCGACCGTAGGCGTGACCCAGAATCCCGCCGGGTGATCTTGTGCGCTCGCAAGTAGAGGAGCTGCTACAAAGAGCGCCGCAATCAGAATTGAACGAATAGTTATACGCATGTTAAGTCTCCAAAAAAGCGCGGTCGGAAATCTAGCTGGGGCGAAGGCAGATTAGCATGGGCGCTATCGGGCACCGAGCATGCGGCCATCAACGGTTGTTCCATACATTGAGAGTCTGGTCTGATGAAATTCTTCGCGCGTTCTGGCCGTCGACTGGTCGAACCTCGGATCCTGGGGCCGCTCGTGGCTGTCCATGAACAGTGCAACATCCCAGGCTTCCTGGTCGGAAAGCGTCCTGCCAAGTCCGAGCGGCATGTTGGCCTTGATGAACCCCGCGGCGTTGTCGATCTGCTCCATTCCCGCGCCCCAGTTAAACGACCGATCCCCCCAAAGCGCCGGAAAGACAGTAGCGTTCCCTGACATCTGCCCCTGTCCGTCACGGCCATGACAGAGCACGCATTTCTGCTCGAAGAGAGCCTGCCCTCGCTGGTAGCTGGGAGGCAGCTGAGGCTCTACAAGCTTTGGGTAACCCGTACCCGGAAGCCTGATGCCAACAGGCGCCCCCTTGGCCATCCAGTAGGCGTAGGTCTCAAGCGCAGTGAGCACGGGATCTCCAAGTGGCGGTGGCCGTCCGTTCTCGCTGAATTGGAAACAGCCCTGGATCCGCTCGGCAAACGTATTGACTTGGCCGGTCTTTTTCCGGTACGCCGGGTAGACCGTGTACGCCCCCCAAAGCGGTGCAGAATCCGCGCGACGCCCTGAATCCAGATGGCAGCTTGCGCAATTGATCGGACTGCCCACGTACTGGGGCGCGGCATCTGCGGTGTGCAGGAAAATTTGCTCGCCACGCCGTACCTCGCGACCGAAATCGTCGTTGGGAATGGATCTTTCGTCCGGGACTTCAAAAGTCGTGCTGTTGGAGGAAGAAGGCGATGCACCGGCCAAGGACACAACACCCGCGTCCTGGCGTTCTGCATTGGATGGCGCTTTCGTATCACCTTCGCGGCTAGCCACGCCTCCGTAATACGCCGCGACGAAAGAGATATCTTCTTTCAACAATCGATTCGCGATGACTCCCATCAATCCAAGGGGTCCGGCGGGCCGGTCTCTTTGCTGCCAGGACTCGAGTTGCTCCACGATATAAGCAGGAGAAAGACCCGCAAGAGGCGGGATTTCAGCGCCCACACCGCGGCCCCCCGGGCCGTGACACTCTGAACATGCGGGCACGCCAGCGGGCCAGTTGCCCCTAACCGCTAGCCACGCACCGCGACTCGATCCAGCTGCGTCGTCGACTGGATCCTGCCTTTTCGGATCAACGGTCTCTAAACTCGCATAAAAATCCGCAAGCGATGCGCGCATGGGCTTGGCGAGACCTTCTGCCATCGATTGCATCGTCGCGTTCTTCCGATCGCCATTGGCAAATGCATTTAGCTGTTCCAGGAAATACACGCGGCCAAGACCTGCGAGTCGCGGAGCGCCCATTGCCTCGTTGCCCGCGCCACTCTCGCCGTGGCACGCGCTGCAGGTCGCAAGCGCTGCCTTGAGCTCGCTTTCGCCAGGCCGCACCGAATCGGCGCCAACAGCAGGCATTGCAAAGAGCAGCATCGCGCCGCTTAACAAGGACGCGCCAATCGATCGCGCAATCCCCTCGCGGTGTAAAGAGAGAACTCTCATGAAAGAAGACTACCGGCTGTATCCGGTCAGATAGGATCGAACATGATCCGGTCTGCAAAGCACCAACCCCAGGTTTCACCGGGCTCCTGGGATTTCATTAAGGGATGGTGAGTCGCGGTGAAATGCCCGGTCGCATGCTTTCCGATCGAATCGTCGCAGCAACCGACATGTCCACAGGTGAGACACAATCGCAGATGGACCCAGGAAGTACCCGCCGCAAGACATTCCTCGCAGCCACGGGTATTTGGGGTATGCGTTTTGATCTGGTCGAGATGGGTACAGGTTGTCTTCATGCGCACCTTTGGTGATGAAATGCCTCAGGGCACCGAGGCCAGGAATGCGTGCAAAGCCTGCACGGCTACAGATCCTTCTCCGACGGCTGCCGCCACCCGTTTGACGGAACCGCAGCGGACATCGCCGACCGCAAAAATGCCAGGCCTGCTGGTCTCCAGAAGGTGCGGTGCGCGCGACAAGGGCCAATCAGCCGCGTCGATCCCAGGGCCCGTTAAGACAAACCCCTTGCGGTCCAGCTTGACGCAATCGCCCAGCCATTTGGTATTGGGCTCGGCGCCCAAAAAAAGAAACACGTGGGCGATGGACATTTCCTCGACCGGCTTGCCTGACGTTTGCCAGCGTATCTTTTCAAGACGCTCGGCCCCGACCAGCTCGACGATCTCGGTGCCTGGCAAGAAAGTGATGTTGGCGGTCGCCTCGATGCGCTGAATCAAATAGTGCGACATGCTCGCCGCCAGGCTTTCGCTGCGCACGATGACGTGTACATGGCGCGCATGACCGGAAAGAAACACCGCGGCCTGGCCGGCCGAGTTTCCGCCGCCCACCACAACCGCATCCTCGCCAGCACAAAGATTCGCTTCCATAAAAGATGCGCCGTAATAGATGCCTTGCCCTTCGAACTGTTCCAGATTTGGAAGTGCTGGCTTTCGGTACCGGGCGCCGGTGGCGATGACCATTGAACGGGCATGGATGTGCTCCTCATCATCGAGCGTCAGATCGAAGCCATTTTCTGAATTGCATGCCAGATGAATGACCTCGATGGGCACCGCCACTTCCGCCCCAAATTTACGCGCCTGGGACAAGCCGCGGCCGGCGAGTGCCACACCCGAAATCCCGGTTGGAAATCCAAAGTAGTTCTCGATCTTCGAGCTGGTACCGGCTTGACCACCCGGCGCCTTGGCATCGAGCACAATCACGTTGAGCCCTTCTGAAGCTGCGTATACGGCCGAGGCGAGGCCAGCGGGCCCGGCTCCAACCACCGCAAGGTCGAACTCTCGTCCGTCAAGCGCATCAGGACTCAACCCGATTGCATCGGCCACGGCTCGATTGCTCGGCCGCTTCAGAACTGCGCCGTGCGGGTCTATGACAGCGGGCAGCTCGCTGACAGATAGATCGAACCGGCTCAAGAGGTCGGCCGTGCCTGGGTGTTCGTCGACATCGAAATACGCGACGGGTTGTCCGTTACGGCCCAGAAATTCGCGGATCCTGAAGGTGTCAGATGAATGCCGCGACCCGATCACGACGACACCCCCGTCTGAATCCTGGATGAACGCCACGCGCCGCAAAATGTAGGCGCGCATGATGAGTTCGCTAAGCTCCGCTTCTACGATCACCAGCGTGCGAAGCGAAGCTTCATCAATAACGATCGCCTCCGTGTCCCTGGAAACCCTGCCAGTCCCGATCGCAGCGCGACCGGCCAGCGTCCCAACCTCACCTGTAAAGACGCCCGGACCATCGGTTACGACGTGGTGCGGGCCGTGTACCCCGTGACGCTCGATAACGATCTCGCCCGAGACGATGACGTACATCGGGATGTGACGGTCCCCTTCACGGAACAAGATCTCGCCGGTCAGAAAGGTACGTCGCTCGCCGTAATGCGACAGCGTTTCGATCTGCCCTTCGGTCAACGTCGGAAAAATCTGATGACGCCGCTCCATGGGAGGATCGGTCACTTGCACTTCGACGGAATCGGGAATGGATTTGTCCAATCAGGGTCTCCGCGGCGAGGCTCTCGCGAGCCGTCACAGCCGATCTATGCTATCCCAATTCTCTTGGTACTGCGGTCACCGGCTACCGCGCGCAACGATACCGTGCCGATCCAGATAAGAGAGGAGATCGGCGGCGCGACCCATGACACGGATCAAAGCGATGTATCCGTCCGGTCGCACGAGATACGCCGCATCCCTCGTAAATCCTGCCCGCATCGCCTCGGCTTGCCACGCAAACGCATGAAGCGGCAGACGTCTCGCGAGACAGGCTTCTGACAATTCCGCGCTGGGCACGCCATAAACGTGGACTTGCCAGTCGAGGGAAGATAGCGGCGCGAAATTATCCTCTGCCTCAACTGACATCCTGACCCACGGCAGACGTTGGCCTGCGCGCACAGCGCCGGCACGTCCTTCGCTTAGCGCGCTAGCGGGATAACTGACGAGGAGTTGCGAGATGGTGCGCAACATGAATCTGCGCACCACACGAAAATGAAGGGCCATCGGGGCGACTACCGGGACAAGATCCAGTCTCACCCGACGCGCCAGCCAGTTGCTACTCGTCACCTCTCGAAACCCCCGGTCGGTCGACTTGACGAGCCTCCGTGCAAATGCAATCCGCTCCGGTTCATAGGTATCCAGGAGCGCGTCCCTGCCCCGCGCCTGCAGCACGGCTGCAAGTTTCCAGGCCAGGTTGACGGCGTCCCCGATGCCGGTGTTCATGCCCTGCCCCCCGGCCGGGCTATGGATGTGTGCAGCATCGCCCAGAAGGAATGCGCGTCCCTTTCTGAATTGCTGGGCCACGCGATGATGGACACGGTACGTGGAAAGCCAGTTGACCTTGATCACTTCAAGATGCAGCCATTGCACGACGCGCTGGCTGACGTCGTCCCAGGACAAGGATTGATGCGCATCATCCGGCGCCTGTCGGACCGTGCCCACGAGCCGCACCGTGCCGGCTTTGGCCATCGGAAAGACGGCCAGGAAATCGTTCGTATCGAGCGCGACATGCAGCTCGCCGTTGACGGGCTCGCCCCGGCCTTCGATGTCAGCGACATAGAAAAGATGCTCGTAGGTCCCACCGGGGAAACCAATGTTCAGGACCTCACGCACGCGCGAATGCGCGCCGTCGCACCCCGCGATGTAGTCGACAACTACGCTTTCTTCAACGCCATTAGCGCCGCGTACGCGCGCGCTCACCTGTCCTTTTATCTCGGCAAAGTCCAGCAATTCGCAACACCGCTCGACAATGACGCCAACCGATGCGAGCTCATCGACCAGCATTTTTTCGTGCTCGTCCTGCGGATAGATGATGGGTCCCGGATAAGCGCTGAAATCGTTACCGGCGGCACCAAACCCGAGTCGAGCAGTCTTCCGTCCTGCCACCCAAAGATTGACCGTCTCAACCCAGTGTCCGTGCGCCGTAACCTGGTTTGCAATGCCGAGCTGCCGATAGAGTTCGAGGGTCCGGATCTGGACGGCAAGCGCACGCGACGTGGTGCCAGGCGATGCAGTTTTGTCGATGATCCTGACCGCAACGCCAAGGCGCGCGAGCCACAACGCGAGCACCATTCCCGTCGGGCCGGCACCGACGATCAGGACACGGGCGACAGGCTTGGTCTCATTCATGTAGTGGGGCCGGCAGCCTAAGGCAATGCGCAGAGGTTACGCCA